>JAEIGA010000612.1_pt1 | contig 52845 bp, 55 predicted proteins | sample 9270691 | NCBI WGS metagenome assembly JAEIGA01 (sample SAMN17057246, study PRJNA624740) | gut metagenome | biome: biome; isolation source: fecal sample | host: Bos grunniens | place: China: Xizang | collected 2019 | reverse complement strand
TGGACACTTACTGAAATCTTTTAACATGTTCTCACCTCTTTAATTATACTTTATTTTTTGTTGAAACGCAATATTTTCGTCTCACCTTTGGTCTTTTTATCGATTTCTCTACGTGTTTTACGGTTTAATTGGTTGTACATGTACTGATCTTCCGCTGCTTTCATAGCTTCAACCGTTAAATCAGGGTGTAATTCGTTGTCTGGAGCGAATAAATATAGTACATTTGAGGCTCCAGCATTGTATTTATCGTACATATCGTCTCTAATTTGGTCGATTTGCTCCTTAGTAAGCTCGGATCTTTGGGCTTGGCTTAGAGATCCCTTCATCATTTCTAGTTGAACCGTGAATAATACGGTCATAAAGTCGTCTATACGGACTGGTTTGTCAAAATTTGTGTCTATTTGACCTGTTTTTTCATCTACTTCTATTGTTATTTTCATACTTTCCTCCATGTTTTGTTACGTTTTATACGTGAAATTGCGCTAGAACTTACATTAAATTGTGATGCAAGATCTTGTACGGCTACTCCTTTTCTAATAAGTGCTTTTATTTCTAGAACTTGTTCAGGAGTTAGCTTTACTTTTGGGTTTGTATTTGATGTGAATGGCATTTTGCACCTCCTTGATAAGGTTATTATACCTCATGATGCAATTTTAGTCAAGGGGTTTATGATGCAATTTTATATTTTTGGTTTGTTTTTTGTGTTTATTAGAGAGAAAAAGAAAAAAAGAAATAAAGATACTAAGATATCGCAGTACGCCCGAAATGTGGGGATTTTAAACCAACCCCCTATAGTTTGTCACTATAGAAAGAAAGGATGTGATTAAGATGACAAACAAAACAAATCAACAAAACACTAAGAAGGAGGTGAATAAAGTGAAGATTGCTAAATACAATTACAGACCAGTTGCTGAAGTAAGGCAACACAATGATGTATTCTTCTTCAGATTAAATGATCAAGATTACATGCTAAGACCATCAACATGGAATGACTACAGAGATTACGGTATACGTACACAACACACATTAGTCAAAGTGACTAAAAAGATTGAGAATAGTAAACAAGGAGGAATGAGTATGAAAAGAATAATATTTACAGCAGCACTTACAGTGCTTTTAGGATTAGGAATCCAAAACATGATTACAAAGGAAGAACCAGTATACACTGGAGAATACAGAACACACATAATCAGACAAGGTGAGACAATATGGACAATTGCTAATAGAGTATGTGAAAACACTCCAGGAGAACAAAATCTACAAAGCGTAGTTAGCAAAATTATAAAGGACAACAATATAGATAACACTGGTAATTTACAAATAGGACAAGAAATCAAAATAAGAATAGATTGGGAGGAGGTGAAATAATATGCCACATAGACTATTAATAGCAGGAAGTAGAGACTTTAATGACTATAATCTATTAAAGCAATACATTAAACCAGATAAAGTATCTACTATAATATCAGGATGTGCTAGAGGTGCAGATACTCTAGCTATCCAATACGCTAAAGAGTTTAATATACCTGTTGAGAAATATCCTGCTGAATGGGATAAATATGGTAAATCTGCAGGTTACAGACGTAACAAAATAATGGTTGATAGAGCTACAGCCATTATAGTATTTTGGGATGGTGAATCTAGAGGTACTAAACACACTATAGATTTAGCGCAAGCAAATAATAAACTACTCAAGGTAGTGAAGTATAAGGAGGTGAAATAGAATGATAAGTAGAGGTAGACACAAAGGTGAACTAGGTAGTTACACAGAAAGATTAAAAGAGGCTTTAGAAAACAATCCTGAAAAGGTATTAATAAAGCCTATATATTACTCACCAGAGTTAAAAATGTTTAGCACAAGTATATCTAATTGGTATTTTGGGTTATACATACTATACAAAGACTACATGGTAGTTGACTACTATAATGAATGCACTGAGGCAGGTACTACTGAGTTTTATATCAATAAAGCTTTCATAGAAGAAGATTGGTATGATAATGCAGAAGCATGTAAAACATTAGAGTGGCAACAAATACTACGTAATTATGCTGGAGCACCTGAAGAAATTATAGCTATAGTAGAAGAGCATGAGTATGATGGATTACCTTATTAAGGTAACAATTTAACTGAGGAAAGGAGGTGATAAATGTGCCACAAATAATATACAATGAGGAAACTCAATACTACTATATAGATAGTCCTGAATATGAAGGAATTGAGTTTATATCTGAAGAAGAAGCAGAAGAATATATAAGAGGTTAGGAGTGAAATACTATGGAGGTTATTATGAAACGTACAAATGAAATTATAGACTACAAAGGAGACTGTCGTCATGCTAGGAAAACTGTCGCAACCTATAAGGTTGTCGTATACATTAGAAAAACTTCTCACATCATTATTAGCCCAATTATTATAAAGACAAACTCTCGTTGCGTCAGTTTATGTCAACTAATCGCATTTTTGCGATTGCATCGTATTTTCGCCATTTTAAATTTTTTTACTTTTTTATCATCTTATTTTTTTATGGATTCTTATATATTCTTATATATTGAAAGATCAAAATGTACAATAATATATATAATAATATATAATAATATATATAATAATATTATAATAATATTAATATATAAATATAAAATATTTGAAGACGACATAACTCTGTCCTCTTGTTGCCCTACTCTACCTCATTTTCCCCTTCGTTACAAGGGTAAAATGAACTCGTACACTCGCCCTTTCCACTCAGGGTCAAATGGGTGTTTCGGGCTTAACAAGAGGAGAGTTAGTCTCTCTTCTACAAATATTTATATTTTTTATAAATTATATTTTTAATAATTTAATTGATAAAAGGAGGTTTTATATATGTCAATTACAATTAACAATCAACAATTTAATAATGAAAAAGTAGGATGTTTCAATCCTACAGAGAACCTTGTACCTGCGTTACAGGCTCTTAACTGTCGTATCTTAACTAGATACAACGAATCAGAGTATAGAAAATCTATACAAGCTGTAAAAGCTAATCCTACTACAGCTAATAAAAACTATCACCATAGATTACATGCTAATAATGCAGCTTACTACATATTAACTAAAGTTAATGGTAAGCCACTTATTGACACATTGGTAATCTATGGTTCTCCTGCACAAAATGATGCAGATATAAGAGAATTGAAATCATCTTCAGCATACAATGCTCAACGTGACCATATTGCTCCTATAGGCTTCTTAACTCGTCTAGCATTAGACAATCATATTAGAGTATTCTACAGAGTTAATGCTAAACATTTCATAGAATATACAGCCTATAAGGCAATATACGAAGAGCATTGTAGTCAATACAGTGTTTCTCGTTATCAATATATATCTGATGAACCAGAATTAACTATTGAACAACAAATAGCTAAGGATAATCATCTACAAGTTCTTTCACAAGCTGAGAAAGATACTCTATCTTATAAGCTTAAATACTATGATTTAGATTATCCTCATTCAGAAGCTGAATGGATGCTTGTAAAAGAACAAGTAGCATTCTACGAGAAACATAATATTGACTATGCTTTCGATAGAAATCAATTCTATATCTGCCCTGAGTGCAAAGCTCTAGCTCGTATAGATTTACCTCATGAATGTTTCAATGAAACACATGAGTATAACAAATTAGATTATATAGTGAATGGAGGTGAATAATATGTTAAGATTCAGAGATTTACCAGACCCAAGTATAGACTGGGAATACATTAATTTTAATACATCGTCAGACTGCATACGACCAGCACCAGGCTGGCGTATTTGTCCGAAATGTCAAAAGACATTACCAGTAAATAGCTACAACTTCAGCAGAAATAAGCGTAATCCAGATGGTTATTCTTACATCTGTAAAAAGTGTAGTCATTAGTTTCGGGTTGTATTTCTCCCCAACGCTTGTGCGGGGAGAAATCCTCCCCTAGTTTTTATTTTTTATATATTGCACTTATGCGTGAAATAAGAGAAAGGAGAATGCCATATGAGTATTCTAAATTGGAAAGGAACAGTCCATAAACCAGTTCCAGCAGGTAATTATGATTTACCTTTAGTTAAAAGAGAAGATATAGTTAATGAAAAAGGAGGATTTGTACGTTTAACATTCAAAAATGATGAATTTGAAATACCTTACATCATCTTCGCAAATGCAAAACCAACTACACGTGCGTACCTAATCGAAACATTAGGAGCACAAGTTGAAAAATACGGAGAACAAGATATCGATGATCTGATCATAATAGGTCATGTATATCATTTATACGTATCTTACAACGAGAATGGTAGAAACATATCATTCGGTGTTCGTAACACAACTGAAACAGAAGAAGCTCCTGAATTAACAACAGAAGCTCCATTCTAATCTTTCGCCACAGCCTTCGGGTTGTGGCATTTTTTTAATATAGGAGGCGAAAGCAATGATTACAAAGTACACAAGAGGAATGATATATTGGTGCAGATTAGATGAGGCATCAAATATTGCAGGTGAAAAAACTAGACCATGTGTCATAGTTTCAAATAATATATTCAATTTATTTTCAGGTAGCATAACAATACTACCTATCACATCTAAAGATAATAAACTTAAACCACAGCCAACACATGTAGATATTAATATCACAAAAGACAGAGACTCAGTTATCACATGTGAGAACATATTTACTATACCAAAACACACTGTGGCTCAATTTATAGGCATACTAGACGATGCCTCAATGGCTAAGGTAGACCACTGTCTTAAAATGGCTCTCGGATACGAAGAAATGCCCAACGAGTTTGTAAAATATACGCAACCAGCTGCAGGATCGGAGTCTGTAAATATTAGCCGTGAGTCTGAGAAGACTGAAAAGATTGTCAAGAGAATCTACATTAACACACCAAACTTAAAGAGACAATTTATAGACGATTATGAAAAATTAAATGAAGAAACAGTATGTAGAATGTACGGAATACCAAATGCAATAGCATTGAAAAAAAGATACTTATATATTAAAAAGTCTCTTGACAAATAAACTTGCATCATATATAATTAAAATACTAAGGAGGTCTGTATGAAAATAACAGTGAATAATGTGTATAGAAAATATAAACAAATCTTTAAACGATTAAATAGAAGACCTCTTAAATGTATTTTAATTATATCTTATTTAATAAATAAAATAAAAACCAAGGAGTATAAGATATGAGTTTCCACAAAGCAATAGCTGCAGGAAAAGAACACAGAGTAGAATACGGAACTAAAAATCAACCTTTCTGTAAAAAAGTTGATAGCAGATGTCGTAATCACGGAGGTAGACCAGGTGGAGCAGCTAACCAATGTATATGGTGTCTCAATAATTTCAAATATAGAACAAAGAAAAGAGAACCACTCGTATATAAGGAAGATTAGGTCACACCCTTCTTCCCTTGTGGGAAGGGTGTTCCCCCTCCCGAAAATACATGAAAGGATTGAACAAAATGAATAATACAGTTAAATTAATTGGTTTCTCTACAGAACCTAAAACAGATATATTACTTAAAGTCTATCCAAAATATAAATTATATGGTAGAATAAAAGTAAAAAATGTAGCTAAATACAAAAGAACTAAAGATAAAAAATATATCTTATACAGATTCTGTATAAATGAATATGAAAAACCAATACCAGATTACAAAGCAATCCTTATAAAAGATAAAATGAAATTCAGAGAACTTTATCTAGCTGAAAGAAAAGCTAGAGGTTATAAAACATTATAGGTTTTGGTGAAAAAAGCAACAAAAATATAACAAATATGTTCAAATATATACAATTTCCCAATAATTACTTGTGGTATACTTCTAGATATTTGTTATGCGCATATCCTTAATATTTATATGGTAGTTCAATATATAAAGTTGCCTCTTTATAGAACGTTTGTCACATACCAATCAATTGTTGTACCTATAACCAGAGAGTCGTAATATTTAGTGATTTCCTATACGACTCTAACAGTGAAGGTTAGATCCCCTAGATCTTCCACACCTTCACTTATATATTCAGGAATGGTGAAGCGGTATCACACTGGATTTTGATTCCAGTATCCTTAGTTCGAATCTAGGTTCCTGAGCCAGTGTATATGGATCTTGGCGGATTTAATATACATATTTGGCATCTGCTTATAGCTTTTCCAAGGATGCCACAGCATTGATAGTACGCTCCTAATTACTATCACCAGGGGTATGAAAATACCCTCTTAGCAATTCGATTAGCCAATCAAGATATATATTTCTTGAGATACTCTCTAGTCTTCGCTATAGAGAGTATCAGGCTTAATTATGATCTTTATCAGTCTCCAATATAGTCATAACTGATAAAGGTGTGATATCTGGGATATGACGGATATTGCAGTTGTGATAATAAATAAACACAACTATTTGCCAGTAGCACTGCTGAAATAAAAGTGCTCCATATAAGGTAATTACAGGTTCCCTAGCCTGTTTTTATATAAATATTTATATATAGGAGGTATGACCATGAAAGTCATCAATTTACAAACTTACGGCGTAGTAGTTATACGCACAGATTTAACAAAGGAAGCAATCCTTAAATTGCAAAGACACGTACCACAAGCACTTAAATTATCTACTTATACAAATTTAAATGAAGTTAGTGATTTATTTGCTATATCATTTGGCACACCAAGCATAAATGAATATGGTATATCATTTAACAAAGTAGATGATAAAGGTAGAGCCCTTATCACTATAGCAGAAAGTCTTTCTAACGAAGAAGTTGCTGAAAAATATGTATCTATCTTAAGATACTTAAACGTAGTTGAACAACAAGCTAAAGATGCTTACAAATCATTAGAAGAAGATTTAATGGCTGTTGTAGAAGCTATAGCAACTCCAACTGAAATAGAAGATGAAGAAGAAGCTAACGAAGTAGAAGTAGCAGATAATATGACAACTCCAGAAGAGGAGGTTGAAGAATAATGTTAAATATAACCATAGGAACTAACACTTCAAGAAAACAAGTAATAACATCTCCAGATACTGTATTAAGAAAATTACTTCAAGATAATGGAGTAAACGTAGGTGTAGGAACAATCCACATAGATGGTATTCCACTACAAATTGGAGACCTAGATAAAACACTAGGAGATTTAGGTGTAACAAATCAAGCTTACATCATAAGCGTTGCAAAAGCAGATAACGCACAATAGTACTATTAAAAGTTGAGTATTAGGGGTACTCAACTTCTTTATTTTTTTTTAACTATTTTTGAAAGGAGAAAGTTATGGAAAGTCAATCTACTACAATATATGAAGGATTTACTCCAGAAGAACTAGACTTAATAAAAGGACAAACACATCCTTATATAAGTTCATCAATATATCTTGATGCTTACTCAAGCGTATCTAAGCCTAACTTAGATTGGGCAACAATATTTGTACCTTGGTTAATGAATGAAGGTAGAGAAATTCAAATATACACTAGCAAAATATATATGAAACAAGCTGATCTTGATTACTATTACCCAACAAATCCAACATCTTCAAAAAATGAACTATATGGAACTGTAAAAAATATAAGTAATTCAAATTATCAAATACGTTTCTATCACACAGGTACAGGTGTAAAGGTATACAGTTATATAGATGCTGTAATACGTGAAGAATCTTTAGGATATACAAACCATCCTGAAATAGCATTAGCACTTACACAACATCAAAATCATAAAGTAAAAGTTATACACAAAGAACATTCAATACAAGTTTATAGTAATGAAATTACTGAGCAACTTATACAATCTGTTGTAGCTTTAATGCCTTATATATACAATATACCAGACTTAAAAGAAAACCCAGAAATAGATGCTATTTGTAAAGCTGTTTCAAAAAATGAACCTATAAAACCTCACTTTAAAAATATACTAGAAACTCTAACTGAACTTAAAAAGGCAGCAAAACATACAGTATTAATGAACATGTTAAATAAAAACCGTGCAGAACAAATAGAGAACACAAGAGGTTTAATATCAGACGTACAACGTGACATACACAGTGCAGAAGAACGTTTAGAAAAATACTTTAATAGACTACAAGAACTTAATGCTCTATTAATAGGACAACAAGCTTTACCTAAAGCAGACTTAAACACAGTACAAGACCTAATAAATTATATAGAAAATCATAGATACATAAAAGGATTTACAACAACTCAACATAGTTATTATAATCGTGAATCTTTAAGAGTTAGAATACAAGCTCCAATTACACTATATGAAAAAGAACCTTTAAGAAGAACTATGAATGCTTGTGCTGCTACTGCATCACCTAGAACTTTACTACTGTATAAAGCATTTAACAGAATATTCTTAAAAGAAGAATATCAACTAATATGTGAAACAGTTGTAGATATAGACCCTGTAGGAAACAGTTGGCGTGCTGCAAATGAGTATGATATGGGAGCATCTGAAAAAATGTATAACCCACACTTAGCTATATTTAATTGCTGGGGAGACAATAGAACAGCTATATATAAAGATTTAGCAGACTCTAATATAATAGGAGTAATAAACACTATTCTCATATCAGTACAAAATATAAACTTCACAGACAGTGCAGTGTTTAATCGTTGGATAAATAATTTGAGAGAAAATCCAGCACAAACAAATAAACCATCTTTCTTAGATAAACAAACAGGTGAATTAAAAACATTACAAGAAATTATAGAAATAGCTCAAGAAGATGAAATAAACTTTGAAGAGGAGGAAGAAACATTATGAGATATATAAAACTAACAGAACAATTAGAACAACAATTACTAACAGATTTTATGAATAAAATCAAAGGTAATCGTTTTTCTGAAGAAAAATTATCATTCACATTCGACCTAAAACAAGATGTAAAACCTGAAGATAAAGTTAATTTAATAATAGAAGCTAATGCCTGGATTAAAATGTGGGGCTTAGTATCTTCAGAATCAGGTGAAATAGGCTGGCATATGATCTGTGAAAGAATAAATGATAAGACAATCGTTATTAAAGATGTATTATTATACCCCCAGTACGTCACAGGTGTGACAGTAACTACAGACGATGTAGGTTACGGAAACTGGTTACACAAAGAACTAGACATGGAAGAAATAAATAATCTTAGAGGACACGGACATAGCCACGTTAATATGGGTACATCACCTTCAGGAGTAGATAGAACTTGGTATAATGAAATATTACAAAGCTTAGCTGAAGATGATTATTACGTGTTTATGATACTAAACAAAAAAGACGACATGTTCCTAGAAATCTATGACCTAAAAACAAATACTATATATGACAAAAAAGATGTTAACGTACACATTCTTACAAATAACACATACTTAAACACGTGGTTAATAGAAGAAAAAAGAAAAGCTCTACAAAAGAAAGAGGTAAAAGTAGCCACACCCTCGGTTACAACAAACACATCAAAAGAAAAAACAACAGTAGAAGATATCCTAGACGAAATCGTTGATGTGGATACACTATCACCAGGTGCTTTAACTGAATTAGTAGTAATGCTAAATAGAGCAGCAATCTACAACAATTACTTTGACGTAGGTAGTACAATATGGTACTCTTTATCAGCACAAAATAAAGTAGAATATGCTAAAGATTATTATATGAATGTAGATACTAAAGCAGTTAAAAAGAACCAAGAAAAAACAATGTATGAAAGACAATTAGATTTATGGAGAGATGGAGAGTGGTAATATGATTAGTACAATGAAACAAGGAGATTATTTCCAACCTATAACAGATCTAGATGCACCAATACACATAATAGGTATTGGCGCTATCGGATCTACCATAGCAACAATGTTAGCTCGTATGGGTGTAGATAAGTTATATCTATATGACCTAGACCAAGTTGAAATGAAAAATATATGTAATCAAGAATATTTAGATAAACATATAGGTTTACCAAAAATAGATGCATTATCAGGATATCTAAAAGAAATAAACCCAGACATCAAAGTAATCAACAACAGAAAAGGATGGCAACCAGGAACTAGACTAAATGGATATGTTTTCCTTTGCGTAGATAATATAGATTTAAGAAGACAAATAGTAGAAGAAAATCTTATAAATAAATACATAAAAGCCATGTTTGACTTTAGAATGAGATTAACTGACGCTCAACACTACGCAGCAGACTTCAAAAATCTAGAATATTTAATAAAGACAATGCAGTTCTCACACGAAGAAGCCAAAGCTGAAACACCAGTAAGTGCATGTGGAACTGACTTAAACGTTATAACTACAGTAAGAACTATTTGTAGTTTAGGATTATCTAACTTTATTAACTTTGTAAAAGAAGATAATCTAAAGAAAATGATACTAGTAGACTTAAAAACTTTTAGTATCGATACATTTTAATTAATGTGTGTTGGCATTCTTTCACAAGAAAGGCTTTTGATTATATTAGAAGTACCACAAGGTAAGAACGAGAATACTCACGACTGGGCAGCATGTCACCAGAAGGAGGATGAGACTTCAACGTCATATGCATAACACCTCTCTTGTAAGCGTAACATCTCTGCACTTTATATTAATATAGCGAACCCGTAACTTGCACATATGCATCCTGTATCCCCAGAATCCAGGAGCGGGCCCTTTAGATCAGAATTCTCAATCAGATCATTTAGAACACACAAGAAAGGAGTATATATGTATTTAACATTCTTTATAAATAAAATTAATAGAGAGCCTGTTTATCAAGACTACTCATTAGATGATTTCTTCAATGGTAAACCAATAACAGCTCCCACAATATCAAAATATACTAGAACGAATTTTACAAGAAAAACAGTAATAACACAAAAACCTCCATCACACCACGATCAGCACATTGTAAACAATGCTTTAAGAAAAATATATGAAATAGTAGACAGACATAACCCTGAAACAGTATCTTCAGAATATACTACATTCTTTATACCAAAAAGAACTGGAGGACAAAGAGAAATTAATGCTCCAACTGAAGGATTAATGAAAGACTTAAGAGACATTAGAGATATATTTCAATATGACTTATCAATATTAACACACGAAGCAGCTCATGCTTATACAGAACACAGAAGCACTATGACAGCATTACAAGTACATCAGAAAAATCACTCAAGATGGTTCTTAAAATTAGACATAAAAGATTTCTTCCCTAGTTGTAATGAAGAGTTCCTAACAGATATGCTAGAAGAAATTTATCCCTTTGCTACAATGTCTAGGGCTGAAATAGAGGCATTTATTTGGATAGCCTTAAAAGATAATCAACTTCCACAAGGAACGCCTTTAAGCCCCCTTTTAACGAATATAGTAATGACTCCAATTGACTATGAGATAGAAAAATACTGTCAAAAATGTAAATTAATTTATACAAGATATGCTGATGACATACTTATCTCAGGGCATGAATCATTTAACTGGCAAGTAGTACAGGCTACAGTTATGCAAATCTTTAATAAAATGAATGCACCATTTAATATAAAACCTGAGAAAACTAGATACGGATCTTCAGCAGGTCGTAATTGGAACTTAGGCTTAATGTTAAACAAAGATAATAATATAACAATAGGTTATAGAAAAAAGAAAAGATATAAAGCAGCTTTACACAACTTAATGGAATCCTATAGTAAAGGCTTCGTTTATACAAAAGATGAACTTTACCATTTTCAAGGTATTACTTCTTATTACTTATCTATTGAACCAGAATATATAAGTAATTTAATTAGTACATATGAAACAAAATATAATATATACCTTAAAGATTTATATAAAGGTTTATAATTTGTGATAGCAATTCTGGCAACAGGCATTTGATTATATTAAATGTATCAAAAAGTAACAAACTTTATAAACGATTCGTTCTGCAGCCGCTTCTTGGCTCAAGAGGCTTGGGCTACTTTCGCCAAAAGCTTCCCGCATCACTCATCGTCATTTTAGTATCACAAAAAAAAGAGCAGGTGTTTCCCGCTCTTTACAACCACTAGGATTAAGTTATAACACTCAATCAAATGTAATATAGATCATTATTAATATATCATAAAAAGAAAGGAGTGTCAATATGGATCAAGCACAATTAGATAGAATTTATGAAATATATTTTCTAGAGCTATGTGAAAGAATTGTAGGCTACAGAAATAACTATGAAGACTTGACAAATTATTTAAAAGGGTTACAATATTTAATAGAATACAATCACCAAGAAATTATAGCCTTATCTAGAAACATATTCGAAAAACGTTTCAGACCTTCTAAACAAGAGTTATTAAAAGTTCTAGATTATGAAGGAGTTCCTAACTACTTAATGTATCAATTAACAGGAGTTTCTAGACGTAAAGCTGACAGTATGCTAGCTGAAGCAAATGAAAATGTATTATACCCACGTACAAACCCTACAGAAAGAGTTGCCTTAAGAGAATTTATGGCAAAATACTCACAAATAAGTAAAGTAGATCTATTAAGATTATTATAGGAGGTTAAAATATGGATAATGAAACTAAAGAACAATTATGGGAACAATTTATGGCTTTAGAAGCAAGAGCTATATCAATGAACCATTATGACTTAGCAAGAGTAACATCAATCCAAGATGTACAACTATGGAAAAAGTTCTTAACAGACCCAGAAGTATCAGCTTATATAGAACAAGAAGCTTCTATCTTAGCACAAACAGAATTAAGAAAATTAGCACAAGATGTATCTGATTCAAGATCGGTAGGACAAGCTCAATTAATTAATGCAATGAGCAAATTAACAGATACAAAATCAACAAAAGAAGGCCCAATTTTTATATACACTTACGTACCTCTATCTAAAAACCAATTACAAGCTAAAAACGTAGAGATAGAAAAAGAAGACATATTTGCCCGTAAGCCTGTAACAGATGAGCCTACAGAAGTATCAGAAATGAAATTAAAAATAAAAGACGAACTCTCAGATGATGAATTATTTTAGGAGGTAATTATAATGACAGAAAAACAACTAGTAAATAACTATATGGCAAAACACTTTGGTCATAAAAGCTTTGCAGGATATCAATATATTAAAATGATGTTAGAATACTTATTACATAAATACTTTGAAAATAAATATTTAAGTAATGTAAAAATAACACAACTCCACAAAACTTTAGGATTAAGTATACCTTATATAACATTTTCTAGTGCTGTCAATTACTTCTTAAAAGCAGAACATATAGAAGACAAAGCAGGAGACTTCTTAGTACAGACCATAGAAAATATACTAGAAGAAACACAAAATATAGAAATAACTAAAGAGGAGGATGAGTTTTAATGATAGAAAAACTAAGACCTTATCAAAAAGAAGATATGGAAAAACTAAAAACTAAAAAAGCAATGGGATGTTTTAATGAACAAAGAACAGGTAAAACCCCTACAGCCCTAGTAACTCTAGACTCTGAAGGACATAAGAAAATCTTAATAGTAACTGTATCCTCAGCAATATTTCAATGGCAAGAAGAATTTATAAGATGGACAGGACGCCCTTGTGTAGTTGTGCATGGAACAAAACCACAAAGACAAAAACAAATAGCCAGTTGGACTGACGGATTAGTAATATCTTATGATGCTTTGAAAGCAATACCTTCAAGAATAAAGGATAAGTTTACTCTAGAAGAAACAAACGGACGTGAAGGACACATAGAAGAAATACTTAAAAAGAATCCTTCAGCAGTAATAATAGATGAAGCACACAAAATTAAAAACCCTAAGTCTGCAGTAGCAAAATCAATCTTTCAATTATCTAAAATAGAAAGAAAACTAGCGCTAACAGGTACTCCAGCACCTAATAAACCTTGGGAAATATACAGTATATTACACTTTCTATATCCTAAGATCTTTGCAAATTACTGGCCATTTATAAATGAATACTTTAATACAACTAGACGTATGGCTGGAGGACATAGCTTCATAGATATAGTAGGTTTCAAACCAGGTAAACAGTTTAAATTACAAACACAACTAAGCTTCATATCTACTAACAGAAAAAGAAGAGAAGTTATGCCTTGGTTACCAGAAAAAGATTATACTCAAGTAAAACTACAACCAACAAAAGAACAACTTAAATATCTAAAAGATCTAGACAAATACTTTGAAACTGATAATAATATTGTAGTTCAAGGAATCCTAGACAGACTAACTAGAGAACGTCAAATCTGCTTAGCTCCAGCACTACTAGAACTTAAAGGAAGCTCACCTAAACTAGATTGGATTAAACAATATATAAAAGATTACCCAGAAAAACCAACTATCATTTTCACAAAATTCACATCTTTTATAAAACTTTTAGAAAAAGAGTTGCTTCCTGGAACTTTTTGTAGTATCATTGGAGATACAAACACTAAACAAAGAAACGAATACAAACTTGCTTTTCAAGATGGTAAAGTAAACTTACTTCTAATACAACTAGATGTAGGGAAAGAAGCATTAACACTTGATAGAGCAGAAACAATTATATTCTGTGACAAATACCCACCAGCAGCTGATATACAACAAGCTGAAGACAGGTTTGTCGCTACAACAAAAGAAAAAGCAGATAAGCCACATAATATTATAGAGCTTATCTTAAAAGACACATATGATGAACATTTATACAAATTAGTACAACAACGCAAATCAGACATCGATTGTATAAATGATTATAAAAAATATATTAAGAGGTGAAAATATGAAATATTACAAAGGTTTACCAATAGTACAAGGAATATTATCTAATAGGAGCTCACTAAAGGCACTAAAATGCCCTTACTGTGGAAAAACACATCATTACAGTTATTCAAAAAATAACTCAAATCCTACAAGAAGATTCTCACACTGTACTGAGCGTACCCTTTGTAATTATTTTTATATTTATATAACAAATAGAAAGGAGGTGTACGGAGATGGCAGTAAATCCAATGTTTAAATTTGAAGAAGCTCAAAGACTACAATGTAAAGCTTCCATAATGATAGAAGGACTACCTGGCAAAGGTAAAACTGGACTAGCACTACTGATAGGCTATTATTTATCAGGAGAAGACTGGAAAAAAGTATTCCACATAGACACTGAAAATAAATCAGCAAATCTATTTGTAGATATACCATCATCAGATGGACTAAAATTTGGAAGATTCAATGTAGGGCAATTAACATCTGATATAGGCTTTAAACCTTCAAACTTCTTAGCATTTAGAGAAGCCGCTATACAAGCAGGAGCACAAGTTGTTATAAAAGACAGTATATCTCACGCTTGGCAATATAAAGGTGGCGTTTTAGATTTATTAAATGAAGCTAAAGCTAGAGACTCTAGATATGCAAAAGACTCTTATGCAGCTTGGGGAGACCCTGAAGTAGTAAGAGAAAAGAATGAACTACTAAATCTTATCAGAGACCACAGAGCTCACATAATAACTACTGTAAGAGTTAAAGAAAAAATGGAATATGTTACAGGTGATGATGGTAAAATGAAACTACAATCACTAGGTGAACAACAAATCCAACAAGCAGACCTTAAGTATGAACCAGACCTTGTATTACAAATGCAAAGCCCTGGAAGTAACAAAGGTAATGTAGTTAAACACCCAGTAGCATTATGTACAAAATCTAGATATGCAATCTTTGAAGAAGGACAAGAATACGAATTTACTCCAGAACTTCTAAAACAACTTAAGAGTTACTTAGAAGAAGGTGTAGATCCTGAAAAATTATTGGCTCAACAAAAAGAAGAGTATATCAAAGCTGTAACAGACTTATTAACAGCTAAGTCAGCAGCCAAAACAATCTGGAATGAATTGAAAAAACAAGCTGGATATGAAGGCACTAAATTAGCAGACCTTCCACTAGATGTTATCAAATCATTATATGTCAAAATCACAACATAGGAGGTTATTATGGAACATGAAATTGACGCAACAGAAGAATTAGTAAATCCTGTAGAAGAAGTAACAGATATTAGACCTGTAAAAGTGCTTCTAGATATTCCTTACGAAGAATATACTGATAAAGAAAAGGCATATGTAGTATCAGCACTAAAAATGAAATGCCAAGAATATGAAAAATTAGCAGAAAAGGCATTTAAAGAAATTGATAGAATAAAACAAATTCATCAACAAGAACTAAATAAAATTGCTAACTCTCTTACATTCATTAAGAGTTCAGCAGTAAATCATGCTAGTACAATAGCCCTAGCAATAAAAGACTTAGAAAGAGAGGTAAACCAATATGGCAATTAATTTCGATGCACTACCAAACAGCAAACCATTTAACGTAGTTCAACCAGGAACTTATTACGCTACAATAGAATCTGCTGAGATGAAACAAGGAAAGGACGCTAGTAAGCCACCTTACTTGAATTTAAAATACTCACTAAAAACTAAAGAAGGAAAAACAGCTGGAACACTATTTGATATCATAGCTGAATCAGAACATTCCTTAATGCAATATAAATTAAAAAGATTCCTATTAGCTTTAGGTGTATCTTTTGAAGGAGCTTTTGAATTAAAAGACATTCAAAAATTATGTGTAGGTAAACAAATAATACTAGACACAAAAATAGAACCAGGAGCTGACGGAAAACAAGATAAAGCAGTTGTAGATTTATTTGCAAAAGATATATACTACAACCTTAGTGAAGCTAAAGAAGTATTTGGTAATGAAGTATCTGGAATAATTGATGCAGCAGACGCAGAAGATGCAACAGCTGTTACAGAAGAAGTCTTAGACGAATTCTAGTCAATGAGTTTCCTATCTAGTTACTTCAACTTATTAGATGGAGGGGGCGAAAATCCAGTTTGTTGCCCCTTCCCACATACCTTACCAGATGGTACTGAATACTTAGAAAGTAGACCTTCAGCACACGTGAATACTACTAAAAATCTGTTCCATTGTAAGGCTTGCGATAGACGTTATAACGATCAACAATTCCTAAAAGTTATGACAGGCTGCTCGGATGTGGATGCATACGAGCTAGAAAGATTATTCACAAATGAAAATAGTTATACTGCCTTCGAGTGGGAAGCTGAAAGAGACCTTTCAGACTCTCATTACGAGAAGGCTAGAGAATTAGGAATCTCTGATGAAGTAATTAAAGAACTACAACTTAAAAATAGTGATTTAAGTGAAACTGCAATAGCGTTTCCAGTAATCCTATTTGATAAAGTTGTAGATGTAAGACAATATAATCCAGGTGGAAAGCCCAAATTAAAATCAGCAAGTGGTGCTAAAAGTGGTATGATAATACCATTCAATATCTGGATAGAGTCACCTAAACACAAAACAACACTGATATGTGCTGGAGAGAAAGACATGGCTCTCGCACGTACTCATGGTTTCAATGCAATCACGATTACAGGGGGAGAAAAGTCAACACCAAAGTTTCTAAATTATTTCAAAGATAGAAAAATTGCTATCGTATATGATAACGATCAAGCAGGTAAAACAGGAGCTCTTAAACTAGCAGAAAGTCTATATCCATACACAAAAGATATTAAAGTCGTAACTAACTTTCATGAAATATGTAAAGAAATTGGAGAAGATATTACAGATTTCTTTACAAAATACAAGAAAACTAGAGCAGACTTAATAAAATATATTAAAGATACAGATCTATTCTTTCCTGATATACAAGCCAGAAAAGAAGAAGAACATAAAAATTATCCTTTAGTCGACTTATATGAAGCCTCTCAAGAACACTTAGGACAACTAGTAAGAAGTAATATTCAAGTAGTAGCTACTTCAGAAACAGCATTCCAAACACCAGCAGAATTAATAGCAATAAAGAAAAAAGAATCTGAAGGCGTTGTAAACACAATGGCAAAAGGAGAAACAATCTCTTGGAACTTAACAGATAACAACTGTCAAGAGATATTATACTTAATAGATAGTGCTCTTAAAGAAAAACAAATCATAGATAATATGAGAACTAACATCTTTAAGAAACCATCAGAACGTAACTTAGAGATGAAAATCTCCAAAGAAGTTACAACATACAAACTGTCTGTTACAGACTTATTTGAAACAGCAGATAAAAACGTACAACCAATGGAATACACAGCATATAGTATCGGAAATAAATTGGAAAGTGGAAAGAAATACTTAATCACTTACAAGCTAGTTCCTCATCCTTATAAAGGACAACAACTAGTAATGATTATTGTTAATGCTAGACAAGCATCAGATAGTATTTCTAACTTTACAATAACTCAATCAGTAGTAGATAATCTTAAACAAATTCAAGCTTTAGGAACTACAGTTACTGAAAGAGTAGATAAATTAGTAGAGATGAATAAAGCCTTTGTAGGCTATGATGGAATAAACAGTTTAATAAAAACTATTGATTTATCTTTTAATACACCATTGCGTTTTAACTTTGGGCGTTCCGAGAATATTCGTGCCTATCTAGATACACTTATTGTAGGTGAGTCTAGAACTGGTAAATCGAGTACAGCAGACGCACTAAGAAACTTATATGGACTAGGAACATTTACTTCCTTAGCAGGTAACTCTGCGACAATAGCAGGTCTTGTAGGAGGTTCCTCTAAGACTGCCTCAGGAAGTATGCAAACAAGAGCAGGTGTTATACCACAAAATCATATGGGGTTAATCATCTTTGAAGAGTTTGGTAAATCTTCAAAAGATGTATTAAAAGAACTCACTGATATTAGATCAAGTAATGAAGTACGTATTGCCAGAGTTACTGGTACTACGACTTTACCAGCCTTAGTTAGAATGATTGCACTAACTAATGTTAAAACAACAAATAATGAAATTAAATCTATTGCTAGTTATCCTAACGGAATAGCAATAGTTACAGAACTCGTAAATACAGCTGAAGATATTGCGAGATATGATAATATCTTAATTCTAGCAGACTCAGGACAAAAGGATATTAATCCTTTATGGGAACCTGAACCTCCACTAGATACTCAAGTATATAAAGATCGTATAAGATGGATCTGGACACGTACAGCAGAACAAATAGAAATCAGTAAAGATTTACAAAAACGTATCGTTGAAGAGTCTAATAGACTTAATAAATTGTACCCAAGCCATATTAAATTATTTGGTACAGAAGCCTGGAAAAAGATTGCTAGAGTAGCGATTGCAGTTGCAGGTTACACAGTTTCCACTAACGATACCTTTGATAAAATAATCGTTACTGAAGAATGTATTGATTATGCAGTACAGTACTTAACTAGCTTATATGATAATAACACTTTCAAGTTCAAAGAGTATGTAGATATGGAATTAAGATATAAAGCAACTGATAACGAAGCTGTAGCCTCTTTACAGAATATTTATAATAAATATCCTAGCCTTGTATTACAACTAGAACAACAAGTTGAAATTACAAGAGCTATGCTAGAGTCAACTACAGGTCTTGAAAATCAAGAACTTCGTAAAGGTTTACAACTATTAGTAAAGAGTTACTTTATTAAAGTTGAAAACACAACTATAAATCCAACTGAAAGATTTAGAGCAACACTAAATCAAATAAATAAAAATACACAAATAGGAAGAGTAGGTGAATTATAATGTTACAGTATCAATGGAACTCAATAACAATTAAAACTAACAAACAAGCTAACAGCATGATTGAGTTATTTAAACAAATAAATCCAAAAGTAGGAGCCTTTGATACTGAAACAACTGGTTTACACATAGTAAAAGATAGACCTTTCCTATTTCAATTTGGATTTCTAGATGAAGAACATAGAACAGGTTATACATATGCAGTCGACATAGAAAGACAACCTAAATTAGCTGAAGCAGTTATAAATGAATGGCATAAATTAGCGGCCAACCTAGACTTATATCTAGGACACAATGTAGGTTATGATCTACATATGCTAACTAATATAGATAAAGCTTATTCAGAGCCTAACATCTCTGATACAATGGCCTGGATAAGACACGCACATGATGCTTTAACACCAATAAACGGAGGGCCTCCTTTAGCGCTGAAAGAATATGCAGCGAGATATATTACTCCCTCCGCTAAAGCTCATGAAAAACTACTTGATAAAGAAAAAACTGATTTAGCTAAAATGTATAATAATAGATTAAAAGACAGATTAAGTGTTCTAGGAAAGCCTCCAGAGAAGTATGGCTTTAAGAGTTACACTCTTTCAGTTATCCACGAGATCTTCAAAGATCCTATAATGGAGGCTTCAGACCTAGAAGAACCTATAAAGAGTATATATCTAGAGTGGCTTCATAATGATGTCCCTCTTTATATTCAACCTAAAGTTACAACGTTAGTTGAGTCTGATATGATACCATATCATAAACTAAATAGGGATAGAGTTATAGAATATTCTCATATGGATATAGTACTTACTTTAGAAGTATACTTAAAAACTAAACCTGTTGTAGATGCTAGAGGAACTTATGCAGGAATAGAAGTAGAAAACAACTTAATCTATCCTTTAGTACGTATGGAACGTGTTGGATTCCCAATCGATAAACCATATCTAGAAGAGTCTAGATTACGTCTAAAGGAATATATAAAAACCACTAGAGAAAAGTTATATGAATTAGCAGGACAAGAATTTAAAATAGGACAACACGCCTTTGTTAAATCTTTATTAGCTGATAATTTTAACCTAGACGTACCTTCAACAGGTAATGATGTCCTAGGAGATGTTGTAGCACATCTTAAAATTACAGAACCTAATCATCCTGCAATTGAGTTTATAGACACAATGCAAGAATTAAGAACTTTAGAAAAATGGTATTCAGCGTATATACTACGTTTTCAAAAGTCGCTTGCTAATTGTGACAGAATATATCCTACAATTAACTCTGTAGGAACAGTATCAGGACGTTGTACATCTGACTGGCAACAAATGCCTAAAGATGCTATTGTTGATTCTGAAGGCAATGAATTATTCTCACCTAGAAGAATAGTACGTTGTTCTTTAGTATCCATAGACTTCTCACAAGTAGAACTTAGAGTACAAGCTCTATACACAATTCTAGTTGGAGATCCAGACTTAAACTTATTAAGAGCTTATAGCCCTTATAAATGCTATAAAGTAGTAGATGATGGCTCTATAGGATGTGGTTTAAATCAATACCACGCAGAACCATACGACTATAAAAACCCAGAACACGTTAATGCCTGGGCAGAAACAGATGAAGAAGGTAAATCTATATGGTTACAAGAAGAAGATAATACACCTTGGCAAGCTGTAGATTTACACAGTAAGACTACTGAATTAGCAACAGGACTAACTAAAGCTGATCCAGAGTTTAAAAGTTTAAGAAGTAAAATAGGCAAACGTGTTAACTTTGCTAAAAACTATGGAGCTCAAAGAGCTAAGATAAGAACAATGTTCCCTGATAAAACTGAAGAAGAAATTGATAGAATTAATGACGCTTATTACAAAGCCTTCCCAGGTGTTAAGACATATCACTCTTATTGTTATGAGCGTGGATACAATTTCGACCATACTGCCAACCTATATGGCATTAAATACTATGGATTGACAGGACATAAATTAATAAATACTCTAGTACAAGGTTCAGCAGCCTACTATCTAAAAGAAAAGATAATAGCGATAGATAAGTTTATAAGAGATAATAAACTAAAGACACAACTGATGTTCCAAATACACGATGAACTTTTATTCATAGTTCCACCTGAAGAAGTAGAATATGTTTATAAGTTCAAAGCAATAATGGAAGATACAGGAGGTTGGTATGTACCAATCGTAGCTGAAATAGATGCTAGTAATACCACTTGGGCTGATAAGAAACCTATGGATAACATAGAACAAATCAGAAAGGTATTAACAAATGAAATATAAATATATCATAGCCTTAGATCCTTCAGGAGCGTTCTGGGAAGGAAAAGGAACTACAGGCTATTCTATATTTGCTTGTCCTAATAATCAATTCATGGAACTAGGAAAAATACAAGCTTCACAATATCCTACTGCTGAAGCTTATTATAACGGACATTTAGAAATATTAAGTAAGTTCTTCTATAAGAAAAATAAGCTCGATAAAAATCGTGCTGAAAATACAATAGTCGTAATAGAAGACTATTTATTATATGCTGATAAAGCAGCTAGTCAAATTAATTCCAGAATGGAAACTAGTAAACTTATTGGTATAATACAACTGTGGTGTTATAATCATAACATTCCTTATGCTATGCAATTAGCTGCCACAGTTAAATCTAGATGGACAGATGAGATACTACATTATAAAGGATATCTTAAAAAGTCTGGATTAAGATATACTGTATGTGAGCATACCAGAGATAGTATGCGTCACGCAGTGCATTATGCAACATTTAAAAATAAGGAGTAAGCTATGACAGTAAACGTAAATGTAACTATAGATGAAGATAAAGCAAGAAGAGCCCAACAATGTTTAGCAGATAATGGAATAGACTTAGATGAAACATCAATTGTATTACAAGCCTTAGGCTATATTCTATTAGATGAAGAACTAGCAAATGTAATTGATTGGGATTTAAAATAAGGAGTAGAATATGGAACCAACAGAATTAGAAATGCAACTAATAACTACAGATCAAGACGGTGAGTCTAGAGCAGCTTTAGCTAAAGAGCAAGCTAAAGACTTAGACCTAGAAGGATTACCTATTGAAGTGCTAGTTGCAGATATTGATAGTGTATTAGAAAAATCAAATGAAGACTTCGCCTTGATTAGAAAACAAGGTCTAGGTGGTTCTGATAGTTCAGCAGTATTAGGAGTAAATCCTTATAACTCAAGAACTAGTTTAATACAAGAAAAATCTAGAGACAAACTAACTCAAGAAGAAAAAGAAGTAGGTGACAAAGTCGCTGTTAGAAAAGGTAGGGACTTGGAACCTATCATTATACAGAAAGCTTCAAAGTTCTTTAAGTATGAGGTATTCAAACCAAAAGACATGTATCGTTTTAAAGATACTCCTTGGTTAACAATGAACTTTGATGGAGTTGCCCAAGAAGAAGATGGGCAATATTTCCCAGTAGAAATTAAAGTAGTAACACTATATGGACAAAAACATTATGACTTTAACAAAGCAATGTTTGATGAAGCAGTCGGTATGAAAAACATTCCAATCAATTATGCTATGTCAGAAATCAATTCAGTTGAAACTAAAGCATTACAGTACGGAATACCACCATATTATTATACTCAGCTTCAACAAGAGATGATGGCATTAGATGCTCCTTATGGTTTACTATCAGTTTTAAGAGATTCAGATTGGAGATTTTTTACATTCTATATACATAAAGACCCTTATGTTCAATCAAGAATTATTACAGAAGGTTATAAAGTATGGGAAGAAGTTGTAAAATTGAATCCAGATAGAAAAATTGAAGGCATATGATGCAATAATCAATCACATAGAAAAAACAAGGCCCTAGAATCAAATCTAGGGCTTTTTTATTTTTGTCTTGACATATTTATCGTCTAAGCACTAAAACGTCTTATTTTCATCTATAGAACGAATTAACACCAGCATACCTTTTTGTCATAAATTTCACTCTATTTCTTGTGTTCATATTCAACCACATCATTGTTTTTGACTTACCACGACTAGTTCTACCCATATTTGAGAATAAATATTGTGGAATTGTCTTAATGTTAGCTGGAACTCTATGATAATAATTTGAGTGAGTTCTATTATAACTGTGTAGGTTACGTTTTGCATACCTGTTAGTATAACTATATGTTGCTGGAGTACGTTTTGTACTTCTGTAACTTTGTTTAGGACGTTGTTCAAATTCTCCCCAACGAGATGTTGCACCAGTAATACCTGCCATACTAAGTACATCAAGTACAGGGTTCTGAGTACGTTGTCCTGTAGTTGAACCAAATTTATATTGGTCTCCTTCTTTATGGAAGAAACGTTGTTTTACTGCATCAGCTATAGGTAATACATCTAGAATTGCTGTAGGATCTTCAAACATTCTTTGTAAAGAAACACTACCTACTCCACGTTCATATTGATTTTCTGCTTCTTGATAATTGTACCAAGTATCTTTACTAAAGTTTCCTGAAGCAGTTCCTAAGTATTCTGTCATTGTGTCCATTATAACTTTTGCTGGAGGAGCAATCTTATCCATTAAGCTTTGATATGGATTTATAAATGAGTTTAATCCATCTAAAATTGAAGAACCCATTTTTATGACTGCAGTGTTTTTTACTTTTTGTAATTGTGGTCCATACTTTGTATCTACCATACGTTCTATTTCTTTGTCTTCATATCCAAAGAAACTTAATGGTATATTACCATTTAATAATTGATACTGTAAAGAAACATTGTCTTCCAGTTCATCTTGGTCTATATCATCTAGATTCCACATTGCCGCATAAGTGTTTAAGTAATGCGCTAATATTGAAGGATTTTCTTCTATAAGATGTATTATATAATTTAGATTGCTGAACGTATATGTATGGAACGGTAATAAAGCTTTTATATAACCTAGTGAATCTGATAGGTCATATGTGAAGTGTGTCTCAGCAATCCTACGAAGGATTTTTGAATACTCTCCACCTTGTCCTTGAAGATTCAAGAACATAGCTAGACGTGTAACACGTTCTATCATTGTCATAGGTTTCATAAATGCTCCAAATATTCCATTAGCCATTGTATACATTGTGTTTATACCCATGTCATTCATTAGTTGATATACAAGCATGTAAGTATCCTTATCCATAGTAGTATTATTTTTTACAAAGTAAGATGCAATATTATCAAACCTAAAGTTTTTGTCTGGGTCTAATAGAGTTATTTGTTTTGATATTTCATCAAACTGTGTTAATAGTTTGTGAGCGTCTGCATAACTTTTCACAGTTTCGTCTGGAGAACCTCCTTCGAAGAAGTTCTTCATAGTTGAGTCTACAGCATTTCTAAGGATTACACCAGGGCTCATTAACCATGCTTTTTTGTATAGTTGTATTAGTTTGTACCAAGACTCTACTAAACGATTGTCATATGCAAACTTGTTAAGACTACGAGAAGCTGCAACATATGTTTCCCAAGGTACTATAAATGCAGTTCCAGTATCTTTAACCATTTGTAATGTCTCTGCATCTATTTTAGATACAGCATCGATTACAACGCCTCCGATAGCATGCTTATCAGTTTTAAAGTATGCTACAACTAAATCTGGATTCTTATTTAAATAAGCACTTAACTCATTTAAAGGAATATCTTTTATTAAATCATCTTGTAAATTGAATCCTGTATTTACTACGAATGCAGCATAATTACTTTTATTTAATACATGTTTAGTAGCTCTTGTAGCCATTGAATCTAATACATAGTATGCATCAGCATAACGAGGTCCTACATACTGTTGTAGGTCTGTGTAAGATCCTATCCAAGACTCATCAAATGTAGGAGTATAACTATCTACATTTTTTGTTAGGTCTACTAAAGTGTTTTCAGCTACGCCTTCTACTACAGTTTGATTATTTTCAACAACTATTTCTGCTCCTGTACGTCCTGCGTATCTAGGATCTGTTTGTACTATTTCTTGGTAAGCATCATATAAAGCATCACGATAGTCTTGGTGTATTGGACGTGTATAACCTTTTTCAAATATATCTTTTGATAAAGGGCTATATGTTACTGGCTCTATTTCACGTCCGTTAACTGCCCATCGGAAAGCACTTGTTGCATTTTCACTTTTACGTATATCTAAAGCTTCATCTAAAGTTAATTCAAGGATACGGCTTTGTTCATCATATTTAAACTTTATACCAAATGCTTTAAACTCATCTCCACGTTTTAAGAAGTCTAAGAATAATTCTGAAGTGTTAAATACTGAGTCTACTAGTGGACGTACAATACGCATTGTACGATCTGGAGTATTATAAAGTATTGCACTTAATAATTCTTCAGGAGTTGCTGTTAGTTTATTGTATACAGTGTAGTTATACATTACGTCTGTAAACTCTCGTCCTAACTTAGCGTATTGTGCTGTTCTAGTTGTAGCATTTCCTTGTGTATAACTTGTCTTACGTATGTTAGATAAGTTAATCATTTTTTGTGACATTTTATGAGCTTGCTCTGTTGTCTTATATGTTTTAAATCTTTTTAAAGATTTATCTAGACGTTCCATTTCAGCACTCTGAGAAACAACATGGTAATAGTCCTGACAACGATAATCTATTTTAGCACCGTTAGTATTCCATTTTACTTCAGTAGCTTTCCATTCTAAGTTAAAATAAGCTACTCTTTGATCCAAAATGTTTGTAAGTTCTGGATGGGTTTTACGTATACGTTCTTCTAGTTCTGCAACATCTTTATAGTAATTCTTATCAATATTCAAACGATTCCAAAGAACTTGTAGCTGTGCCCAAGATTCTCTAGTAGACACTGCGTCTAATTTGATTACATGAAACTCTGTCCTATAACCTTCTTCTTTTAATAGTTTTAATAGTTGCTCAGCCTCTTTTGAATAAGCTTGCATTACTCCATAGTTCTTAAGACGGTTTGCCTCTTGTTTTAAACGGCGTAAGTAATTATCTATTTCTTCACGTACTTCTAAAGGTATATATTTTTCACCTCTTGTTGTTGTTTTTAAAAGAGGTTCTACATCAATAAGTTTTAATAGCTCAGGACGAAAGTTTTTATAAGATATAGCAGTTTGTCCTTCAAAGTTCAGCATTGCTGTTAAGTTTGTAAAGAACTTGTTTTTCATATGTCCTATAGTATACTCTGTGATGTCTACACCTTCTTCTATTTGTGCTTTTAACCAAGCATCAAACATCTTTTCTCCTAGACCTTGTACAAATTGTTTACTTCTAACATTATAGATATCTTCAACTACTGGGAATTGTCTTAGATATTCATGTGTAAACTTGATGCTTTGTAGAGTATCTAGTAAGTCGTCTCTAATATCTTTTAGATGTTTACGGATTGTTGGATCCAACTCAGGTGTGTCTAAATCTAATTTTTTAAGACGAGTTGTTAAAAGAGTTGGGTCTTCAAATATCTCTAGATCTTCATAGTCTAAATCATCTAATGGTAGAGAGCCTTCTATATTATCATACATATGACTAAGGTCTAATCCTTGTTGCATTCTAACTGAAGATTCTAAGATAGGTGTTTTTATTGTATCATCTTGTAAAGCTTCTAAGATGTCTTTAATGAACGTGCCTCCCATTTCTGTAAAGAAATGTACTTTTTGAGCATAGATAACATCATCTGTTTCATTTACAATTTTATTATATTTAAGTAAATCTATTTGACGTGCTATATGATCTGCAATAGCTTGTTCTAGTTTGATACGAGTATTAGGATCTAGTACAAATAATCCTTTATTCTTCTTAGCTAAGTCGTCTGTCCATTTTAGTCTTTTAATAACTTCTTGAAATTCTGGTAAGCTTAATTTTTCTTGTTGTTCTAAGATTTCTAGATCTGTTAAATGTTTTGGATCTCTAGCTTTAATTTTTTGTCCTACTTGTAGTGTTCGAGCACGAGCTTCTAAATAAGGTATATCAAAACGACTACCATTGTATGTGTGTACATCTGTTAGCTTAGGTAAGTTTCTTAATATGTCATAAGCTTGTTGTACAATATCAGCTTCTGTAATAACTTCAGTATCACTTACATATTTCATAACTTGATCTACTGGATCTAAGCCCATATTAAACGCAACATCAGCAGTGTTTGTGTACATTAATCTTGCTTGCTCTAAAGTGTCTTGTACTCTAAGATTTGCAACAATTTTTAAATTTCCATCATCTCCACGAGTCATCATAGCAATTTCAGTAATCGCTCCTGTAGGATTTCCGTATTTGTCTAGTTCTCCTGCTGTTTCTATATCAAGCATGATTTTTCCTTGGAATGTTTTTTCAGGATGTTCATGTTCCCAAACCATAATCTGAGAGGCTATATCATATAATGCACTATGTTCTTTTTCAGATTCTTTTACAACTATTCCAGCTTTTGCTAAAGCATCTGCTACTTTATCAACTTTATCTGTCACTAATCCATATTGTTTTCTCAAGTAGTCCATGCTCTTTGGTGTACGCCCTAACTTGAAAGCGTTCATATAACCTTGTATAGAATTCACAATTTGTGAAGTTACCTGAGGTACATCTATATTTGTAACATCTTGTGGGCTTAAGTTCTGTACTGTAGTTATAATTGCATTTCTTAACTGCTCTCTTTGTTTTGACTTAGGAACCCCTGCAACGACTACATCTATAGCTTTTTCAAACATTTCTTTACTTTCTAGACCATCACGAACACGTGCAAAAGCAATTGCTATTCTTTGTTCTGCAGGGTTAAGCTTTGCCATAGCTTCAGGATTGAATACATTTTGTATAATCTCAAGAGCCTTTTCATCTTGGAAAAGCTTTTGTAAACTATCTATATTGTTTAGCACAGATGCTCTAGCTTCTTTCGATAGTTTTCCTAATGAAAACACTGTATCTAATCCGTTGACTAAACGTTGATGAGCTTCATATCTGAAGTCTATACGTGTTGTAATATTATCTATTAAGTCCTCTATAGTAGAAACATTTGATACTTGTTTTGTAGATAGATTTACTACTGCTGTAGCTTTAATAAGTTGTCTCGTATATTTTTTTACTGCTTTTAAATCTTTATCTGCTTGTGCTATTTTTATTTTTGTTTTTATAAATTCAAGTATTTCTTCATCAGTATAAATCGCAGATTCATGATAGAACTCTTGCATTATATTACGTTCTTTTAATAGCTCTACAACAGCTTTTACATCTGTTTTATTTTCTGTGATAAATTTGCTAAGCTTTTCACTTTCTTTAATATTAAGTTTTTTTTCTTTTACGAACGCCTCGTTGATAAGCCCTATGATATCTTCAGGAGCATGCTTTTCAAGACGTGCTTTGATTTGCTTTATTGCATGTCTCTTTGGAAAGATTTGTTCTTCAATCCAAGGCACTGCAGTACGAAACTTGTTTACAATACTACGGGCTTGTTCATACGCAACTCTTTCTGGGTCTAAACGTTTTTGTAATTGGTTATTGTATATTAAATAATTTCGTTTTAAGTCTTGTATTGTGTTTTGTAACTTTATATACCATCTTTTATATTGACGAGGGCTTATATTTCCATTATTGTAATCTGAAATAAGATCATAAATCTTTTGAACATTATGATACATGCTATCAAGTTGTTGTTTAATAAATGTCCCTGTATGAACTTTAGCTATTAAGTCAACATCTAGCATCTCAACCCCTAGATCATTTAATTCTTTTATACGCTTTTCAAAGAATGTTTTTAAATCAGGTTCTTTTTCTAAAACTTTTGAGAATACTTCATTAATGTATTCAATACCTTTTTGTACGTCTTCTTTACTTGTATTTAATTCAACGTCATGTTTAAAAGCATCTTTTGAAGCTTTATGAGCTATCTTAAGATTTTTTATTCCTCTTTGAGTACTGTCTTTAAGCGCTTCTTGAATATTCATATTATTAACTTCATCCATAAACCAAGCATGTATGTCTTCTGCTTCACGCTGTTCTTCTAAAGTATTTATAAGCCTACGATAAGCAGGATGTGCTTTAGGATCTGTATAGTATACAATATTTTCTACTTGTTTATATAGATTTTTATCTTCAGCTAATTCTTTTAAAGGCTTTGGTAAATGAGGAACATCTAGTTCTCCTGCTGCATTTCTATCAGTAATATCTTTTAGTATTTTTTTGAAAGTTATTAGGGCTTTGGATATCTCATCTTCTGAAGACATTTGTGTTATCTTTTGTGCTAACTCTTTTAAAGGAGTATACATCGCTGTAGAAGGAAGTTTATTTAATACTTTTTCTAAGAGATTCGTAAAAACTTTTTTAATATCTGAAGTACCTTCTAGTGCTTTGAAAACTACCCATATGTCTCGTAGAGTTTGCTTGACAGCATCTACATCTACTCCTCTACTTAATTCTTTTAAGTTATAATTGTTCTCTAGTACTTCATCAACTATTTCTTTAACACGTCTAGCTTCTTTATATACAGCTGCGTTCTTTGTTAAAGTTTGTTGTGCTTTTTCAGCGAGCTCATTTAAATACAAGAAATCAAAGATACGTTGAAATTCATCTGCGTATTGTTGAACTCCACTTTGTTTGGTACGTTCTAGACCGTGCTTTTATAATTTTTTGTTCTGCTTCTTTTAGGTAATTTTTGATTCCTTCTTCTGTGTTTACATCACTTTTAATTACTTTAAAAGCTTCTAAAACTTTTTCACGTTTTTGCGCTGCTGTTAAACTGTTATCATTTAGTATTATACGGCGTGCATCATATATAAATGTTGTTAATGCTGACCCGAATTGTGTTAAAGCACTTTGTACTGCTCCTTGTTTTACTAAAGTATCAAAAGAATCTTCCTTAACAATAGTTTTTCTTATACGTGTATCAATATCTGTTGTATCCATAAAGTCTGTTTTTCGTAAAAAAGATCCTGGAGCTTTGTTTGTTTCCATAAACTTATTTAAGATTTGTTGGTCATTTTGTTTAATATTTTGTTTTAGTTGAATCTTATATAATTTACCTTTTTTCAAAGAACGATATAAAGGGTATGCTCCTAAAGGTGTTAAGTGTGCTTTTATAACAGTCCCACTTAGTAAGTCATCAATATATGCTAAGTTATTGTGTAAAGAGTATAACACATTGTTTGTCATTTTAGTATAACTATCTTGCATTAAGTCTACGGCTGTTTTATTTATTCCTGATTGTCTAATGAATTCTAGAATTTTTTCAGTTTCTTTAGGGTCTATTTTATTTGTTTTAATTATATAGTCTACGAGTCTATGGTCAAAAGCTTCATCTAAGTTTTTAAAAGAATCCCATTGATTTATTTTTATTAAATCTTGAAGTGTCTTAAATTTTTGTGAAGCCCCTTTAACTTCTTTTGTTATTGTTTTATTAACTAATTGTTTGTAGGCATCTGTTTTATCTAAACCAGATTTAGTTATCCCCCATAACTCATTAAATCCTTTTAATACTCCACGCTCAATACTTTCTTCTGTGATTTCTTTCCCTAACGTTTTAGTTAAACCTTCTGCTATTTCTTGTCCTACGTTTTTTACAACTTGTTCTCCTGCTTCACTAGCAACTTCTTTTGCAACTCCTTTTAGAACACCTTTTAAAGAAGCTTTAGCTGCACCTTTAATTCCCATACTAATAAGGCTTTTAATACCTCCGATAATAGGGATATAAGTAGTAGGGTCAGATGCAAGTTCTAATCCAAAGTCTGCCCAGCCATTTCCTGTATCCCAGTCAAAGTTTTTAATACCTTCTTCTGTACCTATTGTAGCTGCCTGTAAGTTTTCAAAAACATTATCTCCATTTATCAGCGCTTGAGCTATAGCTTTTACTGGAGTAGTAAGCGTTACAGCATCAATATCTTCTGCAATACCCCCTAAAACATTTGCTAGAGTTTGTAAAGGTTTTCCTTTAAGAGTAGGCTTGAAATAAAATTTCCACCAATACGCTAATGTGTCTGGAATAATGTTCAAGCTTCCTAAAGTTTCAGGAATAATCTCAATAGTGTGTTTCATATGTTTATTGTGAGCCCCTAATAAAACGTCACGTAATGAGTTTATCTCTGTACCATCTTTATGATTAGCTAATAACGATTCTTCTTGTGGTATTGCTTCTTGCTCTCGCTTATTCTTCAAGTACTCTTGGTATTCTCTTTGGTTCTTAAAGTAATCTCTAGCTTTTTTACTAGGTAATTGTGAACGCATATATTGTGTATATTGTATACGCTCTAATGGTGTCCACAATTTATCATTATCAGGGTTATTAAAAGGAACCTTTAAGAATGGTGTTAAATCAAAAGGCTTTATTTGAAAAGGAGTTTCCTTAAAGCTTTTTAATTCAAATGGAGTTGTAGAGAAAGGGCTAGGATTAAATCCTTTAGCCCTATATGAATTTATTTTAAATGGTGTTTTTGTAAAAGGCATATTAAACCCTCCTTTAATTACCAACCAAATCCTAAGTCTCCAAAGTAACCGCTTGCTAACTTATCTGCTAGGCTTTGGTTATCCAGGTATACGTATTGCCCAGAAGCAATTTGATTAATAGCGTTTTGTACAGCTGTTTTAACTTTGGCATCATTATTCCAACCTTTCTTCTTTACTTTTCCTTTTGCACTCTGTAATGTAATGTCTAATTGGTCTAGAGCCTTATTATTTCCGTCTAAAGCGTTTTGCCATAACCAAGCATTATTAGTATTCAACGCTGTTGTGCCTTTTTTAATATAATTTGTTTCAGCTTTTAATTCTAATATTGCGTTGTTCGCTTGTTCTTCTGTATAACCGTTACCTTGTAAGTCTCCTTTAAGTGTTGCCCAGTTAACTGTTCCATCAGATTTTGTATTCTTTTCAATTAAACCAGCGTAATCAGCAGACTTTCCACTTGCTCCTGCAGATATTCTAGCAGCAGCTTTAGTTGCAGCCGCTTGTGCTAAAGCAGCTTGATATTCTTTATCAGCTCCGTATTTTTGAGCAACAGCACTTAACTCTCCTGTGTAACCCATCATATCAGCCTCATACAATGCTGAAGATACGTTAGCCATAGCTTGTTTAACTGCATTAGACTCTTGCATAGCTGTAATAACATTTTTTGCATATTCAGCAGCCATCTCATCAGCCATAACTTGTCTTTCATTAGCAAGTTCAAGAGCACCAGCAGCACCTTGTTGTTGTACTCCTAAGATGGTTCCTTGTTCTTGTGCAGCGTTTAATCCTCTAGCCATACCTGAAGCTATTTGAGAATTACGTTGTTGTCTTAATGATTCTACTGCAGATTGTTGTTGAGCAAACTGATTGTTTGCATATTGGTTCTGAGCGATTTGATTTTCTTTTTGTTTTAATGCATAAGCTGCATCAGTACCTTGATTAAAGATTTTTTCGATCTCTCCTCTATCATAAGTTAAACCAAAGAGATCACCTAGACCTACTCCACCAATATCTTTTTGTCCATCATTACTATAGTTTGTAGATATACCTCTAAGATTAGGTGTAGCAGGATTTAATTTGCTTAATATAGATGAAGCACTTGCCATTTATTAATCCTCCTTTTTTATCCTAAAATAAAAAGACAAGATATTATCCTGTCTTTTATTGATAGGATAAACTACTTTTATCACTATCATTATACCATATTTAATTATCTATTGTAAAGTTTTCTTTATTTCTTTACTACATATTTATAATAATTATATAGCTTATTAGGTGCACTATCTATATCTTCTAACCAATCTTTAGTCATAGCTATAGTATGTTCTAGATTATCTTCAACGATATCTGCAAAATCGTTAATCATCATATTCATAACGACATACCCTGCAGTAGGGTCTAGATTGATTCCATGATTTCTAAAGATGTTAATTACTTCTTGCATAGTGTACTTTTGTCCGTGTGGTTCCATTGCTTGCACCCATTTTTCTGCTAGTTCTGGAGTAATGTTTTTACCGTGTTCCATTTCATACATTTCTGATTTAATGTGATGATATAGTTCTGGGTCATGTTTCTTTACTGAACATATTAACATTTCCATAACATCCATAGTTTGTTCTCTATGCTTTGCAAAGTCTATATTTTCTAAATGCATAGTCATATTAATTACCTCCTTGTATATAACTGTATAACTTATTCACATCCATCTCATTAAATGTAAATGAACCTATCATAGGAAAGTCCATTACTATAGGACCTTTCTGAGCTTGTTTTTTAAACTCAGTATATAATATGTCTAGATTAACTTGATCATGATCATCTATGATATTTAACATTTTTACATATTGGTTGTTTTTTAAGTTATGAAATATTTGCATACTGTTGTTTACTGCTAAATTCGCTGCTACTCCAGCTGCCCATTTCTGTATTCCTGAAATCTTAGGCAGTATCTCAGCATCTATATATCTGAGTAAACCTTGTATTATTTGATTAAAGCTAACCATAAATCCTCCTTATAAATAAAGAGGGCCGAAGCCCTCACAATACAACTAAGCTCCTGTTGTAGTTGCTGCAGGTGTAATTGTTACATTACCCCAGCCAGGGCAAACTGATGTATTAGGAACTACTAACTTAGTCAATGCTTGTAATTGAGCAACTTGACCTTGGATGCAAGATATTGCACCAGTTTGTGTAGCATTATACACAGCTTGTTCACATAGAGTTTTGTCTATACGTTTTATTTCCCCATCGAAATATTTGTATAGCTCTAGTGATTTTTGGTCATTGTAAATGTTAGCGTCTCTTAAAGCTATATCAGCTTTTAGTTTAGCGATTTCTTGTTCCATGCCTAGTTCATATCTATTTACTAGATTGTTTTCTGAACATCCACAAGTAGTATTGCCGCCAAACACATTACCAACACCATTGCCTAATGCCATTAACCCTGCTAAGCTTGTGCCTATAATACCAGTAGCTAAACCTGCATTTGCTTTTGCATTTGAAGCGAACTCTGCCATACTAAACTCCCCCTTTCTTTTATCTACTTGTATTATACAATAAAATAAAGAGATGAAATCATCAACTTCATCTCTTTTTAATATCAGTTTTCTTTATAGAAATTATCAAAAGGACATCTTTTCTGACATTCGATAATTTCTTCAACTGTCATTTTTCTTATATTTTTACCACACTGTGTTTTTAATTTACTCATTAGTCTGACACAATGTATATCTAATTCTGGTTCTGTAGTATTTAAAGCTTCTTCAAATTTAGACTCTTTGAATGGAGGAAATATATCTGGAAACTTAGGCTGTAAAGCTTTATACTTATTGTTTATTTTATTAACAATTCTAGATACGGTAGCTGTACTTAATCCCATCTCCATAGACTGTCTAATAATAGACCATCCTGCAATTCTTGTTCTTAATATTTTTTCTTCCTCTTCTGTTAATAGAGCTTCTTCTATGAACTTCTCTAACATAGTTTTAGTCCAAGGAATTTTTGAATACATAATTATCACTCCTTATTTAAGCAACAACACCATTCCTGCTCCGACTAAAGCACTCACAATTGATGATATTGCTGTAGTGATAACTTGGTTCCAGCGTTTAGCTGGTACTGCTTGTTGTTGATCTATTTTACCTTCTATTCTACTTGTGGCTTTTACTAGCGTGTCTAATTGTTGTCTAATAATAGCATCTGAAACATCTTTATCATGTAAACGTTTTAATAAGTCTTTATGTACTTGTTCAGAATCTTCTTTCCACTTTTCTAGTTCCCCGATTCTGTATCTAAGTTCTTTTTCTGCTGAGTCGCCCATACTACACCTTTTCACAGTATGTGTATACTTGATCTTTTAAACAAATATAACCTGATGGAGATTTAGCCCATACTGACCCATCTGTATTTACTATTATTTTAGACGCTGTAAAGACAGTTCCTTTTTTATAACACGCATATGCATTTTCATTTTTAGAAGTTGCATTCTTCTTTCCATCAGCAGTAAGCTCTTTAACTTTCTTTTGTCTATAGTTAGTTCCTGCTCCTGCTCTTATTTTCATAATCTCTAATGTTTTATAATTTCCAACTGTTAAAGCATTTGTTTCTTTATATGCTGGAATTATACTAAGACCTTTTATATAAGGCTTAGGATTTGTAGTCTTACCGTTTTTAAGAACTTCAAAATGTAAATGAGCTCCGAAAGTGTACCCTGAATCTCCCATATATCCAATCTCTTGTTCTTTTTTAACTATGTCTCCGATAGCTACTTTTATACTATTATATTTTAGATGACAATACTTTGTTGTAAAACCATTGCCATGTTGTATAACAACATAATTCCCGTATCCTCCAGCTAAGTTTCTACCTTTATATTTATTAACAACTGTAATAACTTTACCTGATTGAATAGCAATGATAGTATCTAAAGAATTAGATTTTTTAACTACATCTAATCCTGTGTGATTGTAGGGTGCTCCATTTAATTTTTGTGCACCATACTCTAATGTTATTTGTTCTTTTTTAGATGCTAAAACGTGCATAGTTCACTCCTCCTCTTTTTCATTCGCTTTCTTTTGTGTTTGTGTTCCAAAGTAAAAAGCAATGATCATTAGATAAATGTTTTCTATATCTATGCGTCCTTTAACAGCTAAGAACATTACAACTGCAGTAAGCCCTAATGTAACAATACTTTTTACATCTATAAGCTTTGCAATTTTAGTTATAATATTTTTCATAACGTACACCTCTTTCTCTTTCTATTATTGTATCATATAATAAAAAATAAGGGAAGAGTTTTCCCTTATTTTTCTATATTTTATGCAATTCTTTTCCACATATATACTGCTAGATATGGTGGCATATTATTGTGAGCTACTCCTCCACCTGTGTTGTCTGCTGTATGTGTATGTGCTCCTGAGTTATTAACCATTGATGGAGGTGTATCCTCTGGGTCATCTGCTATTCTTTTTCTAGATATAGACAAATAAGTTGTACTACTGCTAATAGAAGTTTGAATATAACCTTCGAATGTGTGCTTATGTGCTCCAGAACTTGCAATGCTGTGTCCGTGAGCTGGTAACTCATCTACTGTTAGAGTATGCTCAGACTCTCCACCTGTACTTCCATTTGCATAAGTATCCCCTGAGGCTAATAAGAATGTATCTTTAATTCTTTCCCAAGTAGTTCCTTCAAATATTATAGAAGGATCTACATCATTTACTGAAGTGTAGACAGCACCAATAGGGTAAATGATTTCCCATATTGCTTTATTCTCTTGAGTTACTTTTTTAAAGTCTACTCTATCTTTAAACTTAGCCATGACATAAGCTCCACCTATACCACTTAAAGTTATAACTGATTCTTTTTCAAAAGAGTCTGTTAATACTACTTTAAAAATGTAACTATTATTTTTATCTAAGTCAGTTATCTCTGTACCGTCAATTGCTACTGGCCAGTTTGTTAAAGTCACTTCGTTTCCTGAAACAGTGTAAGCATTTGTAGGGATTGTATAGTATGTTGTATTTTCTTCTGTTCCTACTTCCCAATAAGTAAACTTTAATGAAGCACTATTAGCTAAACTACCTACTGTCTTATTATAGAATGTTCCTTTTAGATTTAATACAGCTTTACCAGTAGTTTGTCCATTACGCTTAACATTTGAGTTAGCATTAGATAAACTAGGTAGAGTATAAGGTATAACTGAATAAGATTCTGTGTGCGTTGTAATACTGCCTACAGCATCTATTACAGTCATATTTAATACTGTTACTGATGTACCATAGTTAAGGCCTTTACTAAGATTCATAGGTACGTCTTCTACAGGACTACTAAATATGTTTACACCATCTGTTATTTGATACTCTACTAATGCCGTGTTATCAGCTGATACAGCATTTATTGTAACAGTCTTATTACTTACATAAGGTACAAACACATCTCCAGAGAGTCCTGTACTTTTTACTATAGAATTTTCTTCTGTGATAACAATACTTTCTATAATCGGTGCTGAGTGTAAACTAGGTAGTTCTAAAACTGTTGAGGCTAAAGAATGATTAGCAGGAACATAAGTATAGTTTGTTGTATTAGACTTATACTCTACTGTTGCTTTGATTTGTAGTGTACCATCTACAGCATGCGCAATATCTCCTGTCCAAGTTCCTATTAGTGTTTTTGTTCCATCTGGGATAGCTGCTACTTTAGTCTCTGCCACTGTTGCTGTGGCTTCACTAATACTGTCATATAGTTTTATATAGCTTCTTGGACTACTAAATTGTGAATAGTTAAACCCACCGTTACCATGTGAATAATGATTAATAGTAACATTAGATGTTTTAGCATCTTCATCTTGACTGTTTAATAATACTTCTAAATAGAAAGTATAGGCGTTTGCTGTACCACTATATGATTTACCTTTAGTACTATTTGAATAAATTGATTCTGCCATATGTACCTCCTACATTCCATTATAGTATGTTGCATACGCATACTCTCCATTTACTTCGATTAATTCGTCTGTAAATAAGTATTGTGTACCATCATACCCATAGTGATGTTGTCCTCTGTCTTTTGTATTAACGTTAACAACACCTTCTTTTGTTATTTCTTGAACTATATCATTACCATCTTTATAAGTTATGCTTGTGTTATCTATACAACTATTTAGAGAGTTTTCATCAAAGTAGATGTTTAATCCAGCATCTGATAATGTATGCCCCTTCTTAGTCTTTACAGATGTTACATCACCTGTCATCTCATCTATATTTTTTAGACGAGTATTTAAGCTTGTATAAAGATTGTTAATATTACTTTCATTTATTAGAACTTGTTCTAACATTTTGTTTAGAGAATTTTCTAAAGTTGCGGGAGTATACTTAACTACGGAATCAGTATAAGTTACTTTAACTCTGATCCATAAATAGTTTCCTGAAGAAAGTGTAGGTTGTGTTGTTCCCCAACCAGATGTAGGAGCAGTTGTTTCTGAAGTAGATAAAGCATACTCAAAGATAATACTAGATATGCCTACACCAGTGTCTCCTTTTGCACCAGTGTCTCCTTTCTCTCCTTGTATACCTTGTATACCTTGTATACCAGGATTTCCTTGATCTCCCTTATCTCCTTTATCTCCTTTTTCTCCTGGATCTCCTTGGTCTCCTTTAGGCCCCTGTGCTCCAGTTGGTCCTGTAGCGCCTGTGTCACCTTTTTCACCCTTAGGCCCTTGTACACCTTGGATACCTTGTATGCCTTGCTCTCCTTGAGCACCAGTGGCTCCAGTGTCTCCTTTATCGCCTTTTGGTCCTGTGTCTCCTTTAGGCCCAGTTTCACCAGTGTCCCCCTTATCACCTTTATCCCCTTTGTCACCTTTATCACCTTTAAGGTTTGCTGAAGTTGTACCACTTGCAGATGTTATTGTAAGTGTTGTGCCACTCCATGTGTGTGTTACAGATATACCATCTGCTCCTGTAGCTCCAGTGTCTCCCTTGTCTCCTTTAGGACCTTGAACACCCTGAGCTCCTTGATCTCCTTTTGGACCCTGAGGACCTGTATCACCTTTAGCACCATCAGCACCATTAACACCGTCTTTACCATTTGTAATAGTTGCTGTTGTTGTCCCAGTTTTATCTGTGATAGTTATAGTAGCTCCTGCGTCTGTTGTGATTACAGTAGCTCTAGGAGAATACCCGTCAGCACCTGCAGCACCATCTGCACCGTTGACACCGTCTTTACCAGCAGGACCAGTTGGACCTTGTGGACCTTCAGGACCTCTTGGCCCTTGTTCACCTTGTATTCCTTGTTCACCTTGTAACCCTTGAATACCCTGTTCACCTTTATCTCCTTTATCTCCTTTAGGTCCTTTAATGTTTCCTACGTTTGTCCAAGCTAGTGCTGTAGTCGACCAAACATATAAATCACCATTAACTAGATAAGATTCTCCTGCACTACCTACTGGGTGTGCAGCTTTTAATTCTGCTTCAGAACTGTAAGAGCCTAAGATAGTAACACCTGTACCATCTTCTCCTTTAGGTCCTTGTTCTCCCTGAATACCTTGAGGACCTTGTATTCCTTGGTCGCCTTTATCTCCCTTTGGTCCTTGAGGCCCCTCTGGTCCTCTAGGTCCTTCAGGTCCCTGAGGTCCTACTTCACCTTGAATACCTTGAATACCTTGGTCACCCTTATCACCTTTTTCACCTTTTTCACCTTGAGCACCTGTTGCACCTGTTGCACCTGTTGCTCCAGTATCACCTTTAGGTCCTGTTAATCCTTGTTCTCCTTGAATTCCTTGAATTCCTTGAGGTCCTCTTAAAGACTCTAGTTGGGCTGTTGTAAAGTCTGCATAAGTAAATGCATCTCCTTTATCTCCCTTATCCCCTTTTGGTCCTTGTATACCCTGTATACCTTGAGGGCCTTCAGGACCTGTATTACCAGTATCACCTTTATCACCCTTGTCTCCTTTTGGTCCTTGTGCACCAGTGTCCCCCTTATCACCTTTAGGTCCCTGAGGTCCTTCTGGACCTTCTGGTCCTACTGGTCCTTGTTTACCATCTGCTCCTGGATTTCCTTGTATACCCTGGTCTCCTTTATCCCCTTTGTCACCTTTAGGACCTTGAGGTCCAGTTTCACCTTGGATACCTTGAGGTCCTCTAACTCCTGTAGCACCTGTATCTCCTTTTGGTCCTTCAGGTCCTTGCACACCTTGTTCTCCTTGGATACCACGATCACCTTTAGGGCCTTGTGGACCTATTGGTCCTTCTGGACCCATATCCCCTTTAGGTCCTTGGGAACCTTGAGAACCTGGGTATCCACGTAGACCTTGTTCACCTTTATCACCTTTAGGTCCACGTTCACCTCTAAGCCCTTGCGGACCTGGAATACCTTGAGGGCCTTGTATACCTTTTTCACCTATCATGCTAAACTCATAATGCCAGCCGTCTTTATATTTTTTATATAGCCCTCCTAATAAAGAGTCTATATAAAAGTCACCTATATTTCCTAGTTGTTCATTAGGTGTGCCTTCTTGTGTATACCATGCAGGTAATTCATTATCTGCTTTTTTATAATATAAGTCATCATGATTATGCTGCATAAAGTCTACGATATCTTTCTGAGAATGCACATGGGCTTTACTTGCTTTTGCATTTATTTGTCTTTGTAAATACTCCATTTGTCCACTAAGAGGTTCTGCAGGTGTTTTTATTAAGTTTTCTGTTATTATCATAAAACTACCTCCTTATTAAACTTGTTTCCATTTGTCGTCTACTTTAATCCAAGGAAAGCATTGCTTCCACTCATTAGACTCTTTGTCACGCACCCATACAAATGCACGCTTCCATACACCATTAATTTTTATCCATGCTCTTGCAGGATACTCAACATCTATTTCATAATTGTTTGAAACAGTTTTGTTAGTCATTACTGAAGTTAAGCTTATTTTAAACTCTACGCCATCTTCATCAGGCACTTGTTTATATAAGACTCTACGTTCTTCATTTGTAAGAGTAAATACATACTTATTATCTACAAGCTCTATAGCAGAACGTTTAACAATATCTACTCCATTACCTGTAAGTGATATATTTAATGGAAGCCCTGCTGGATTATTTATAGTGAGTTCTAAAGGATTGTCAACATTCCATTCTGTAGGATACTTTGTTATTGTTGCACTAACAGGATCAATATCATCAAACGCAACTGTTGTTGTATTTAGTTGTGTTGTAAGATCATAATAAATGCTATTAGCAGTATTTAAAATATCCATAGCTGAAAGTATGAACGACACTGTAATACTAGCTTTCCCAAAAGCATCGTATTGAGCTGTAAAAGGTCCTGCTTTTTTATGAATAATAGGTGCTAATTTTCCTCCATTTATAGTGGTCCATCCTGATGTGTTTTTACTGAAGTTAACTTTCTTTGTAGTAAATTGTTCTGTATTATTTACTTTTAAACTTATAACACCTTTGTTTGTAGAACCCCAGTCCCAGCCACCATAGTAGTAATACTCTGTACCAATTTCTACATAATATTTCACAAGCCTATTAACAGCATCTACATCATAAGTAATACGAAGATATCCGAAGATTTTATTCTGTTCTGTATTACTTGCACCAAATAGAGTCTTACTACCTTTTATTATTTTTGTAGCCATAAATACCTCCTACTAAGCTGTGTATTGGAAATATATTGTTCCAGGTGTATTTGCATCTGGTTCAGCTGTACCATATACAATAGTATCTTGTTTAGTTTTAAACAATTCGTAAAGTGTATCTGCTCCAACAATTTGTTCTGCTGTGCTATCTTCTGATACTTCTGTAGTAAATTGATCTGCTGTTATGAATTGCTTTCCATTTATAGTAGCATCTGCTGGAAGACTTATACCTACGTGTAAGTGTCTAGATTCAACGCTACCATCTATTAAGTTCTTTTCTATTGATTCTTTTATTTGCCCTTTTAAGTATAATAAAGCTTCTCCTACATTATTAACCTCTGGTAAATCCTCAGGATAGTTTACACTTATAAGTCTAGCACCATCTTTACCAATAGTTTTAGAACTTAATTGTGATGCTGTGTACATATCTTTAAAGATATCTTGTAAAGCTTTATTAGTATAATTTATAGATGTCTTTAAAAGGTTTGTTATAGTGTTCCATTCATCTGCTGTGATTACGCCCCTAGGGTTTTCCGTAGGGTCGTAGTCAATAACAGGGAATATATAATTTTCAAGATTTACTTCCATATATCCTCCTATCTTGAGTATAAGCTTCTATAAACCCAGCTTATATTCAATAATTCATAATTCTCTTGATCCATATTTAATATTTTTAATCTAGGTACATAACCTTTTCCTGATACAGGGAATCTGCTTTTCCAGAATACAGTTTCAGGGAACTCTGATACGTCTAGTTTCCACATTAACTTATCTGCAGTTTCCTCTAAAGGATTGTGTAAATAAAACCTACCTTGAGCATCTGGTAATAGTTCTGTTTCTCCTAGTATTGTTGCACCTGGTACATCTTGTCCTGTTTCTTCTCCTAATAGTCTATTATAAGTTATTACGCCATATCTAGGGTCTAAAGGATCTTTGATTTGTTGTATGCCATACTGCGCATCATCTTGTCTAACATACCCATCAATCATAAACTGTGTATAGAACTTTAAGTCTAACTGAGCATAGTTATTTATTTTAAATTGTAGCTCTCTATATCTTTTCTTAAAGTCTGAGTTGTGCTCTCTATACCCTGTGTCAATGTATTGATAATTCTTAAAGAATTGATGGTCTGTGTGGTACTGTATAACATCTTCATTTATATCTAAATAAGGCGCTATATAGAAGTCATGGCAATCATTACTATATTTCAAGAATTGAATACCATCTGATATTTTTCCTTCTATAACAGTAGGTGCATAAGACATATACACATTGATATCTGCCACATCTATTTTGAAAGACTCAAGCAGATCTCCACTTTCTATAACATATGATGTCCAATATCTAGTCTCAATATTGTATATTAACATTAGATTAAATAAGCCACCTAGTTCAGATCTGAAGGTATAAGTATTATAAATATTCTTATAAGTTATATAGTTCTTGTATGCTATAAGCTCATAACGCATTTTATAATCATAAACCTCTAGTAATGTTTCATCTACAGCTTCTTGGAAGTTATCCAATAGTGATTCTATATTTGTAGATATAGGTGCTATTGATAATCCTGTTGAAGAAGCACTAGGAACAACCATATAGAAATAGTTGTTAGATTTAAAGAACACCATATTCTTAATCAATTTAATTAGAGGTACATCAGACGCTTGTATATTAAGGTTCTTTTGTAAGCAATGCTCTGTCCAAGTATCTCCATCTTCTCCTAAAGTTAATTGATATATCGCATCTGTTGTAAACACTAGTAAGTAATCCAAGTAAGGAATACACTTAATAATATTCTCATTAAATAACGATACGTTTCTAGGAAATGGGAACCAAGCTGGGTTATTAGGCTCTGATAAGAACAACATGTTTAAACCTTTATCTGGCGCATAGATACACAATCTTTTGCCCCAAGTAGTAAGTCCTTTACAAGTTGATAAATCATATCTTGTATAGTCTAAGTTTTGTGCAGATTCTTTCATAGCTTCCCCTAATGTTATATTAATTAACATTGCTTGAGAAGAGATGTAGCTATACTCATCTGTAACTTCCATAGCATTACCAACCCATCTATATAGTTGATCATTATCGTCTAGACGTTTGTAAGCAACTGATGTTAAAGGTAATGCAGACTCTGTCCATCCTGAAGTACCTGTTGCAGTAGCTGTATAAATCCTTCTTGTATCTGGATTGTAGTATTTATCTCCAACTGCTTTAGCTTCTGGAGCTTTATTAGTAAATGCTAGTAACTCAACAGTCTCTCTAGTGTTGTCGTAAGGAAATGCTTGTACTCTAAGTATTACAGCGCTTGCTGGAGAAGACCATTTAATACGCATTACTGTTGGAGTATCATCACTGAAGTCATACTCTTGAGTTTCAATCTCTGTCCAGTTAGACGCTACAGGTTCTTTCCATTCCCACACTACTTTATACTTTTGTCCTTTAGCTGCAGCATAGTTCATTCTGAAATAGTACTCTGTGTTTTTATATGTTGCTTGTCTTTGATTACCTTCTAAGTCTGTAGTATATACTCCTAAGAACTGTAATGAAGGTGCATTATATTTATCATTAAAAACGTAAGGATCTTTTTGTAGCATGTTATACATAGATAAAGAGGCATTATAAGCTGTTGTCTCTTGTGGGTTTAACACCTCAAAAACATAGCATTGTTTTTCTTTATCAAATGTAGAGAACACAAATTCAACTTCTCCTGTTGTCTTGTCTCGTCTGAAACAGTAATACTTTTTTGATCCTTCTGTAGCCATCTCAGTACCGATGTGAGAAGCAATAATACTAGGATCTGCTAGTTCCATTCCATGTATCATAGCTTTAGTAGGACTATTAAAAAAGTATTCATATTTATCTGGGGCATACACTTCTGTATGTTGTGCTAATACTCTTAACTCAGGAGCTTTAGTATAAGGTTTTATAATTTGATCACCTTCTGGATAAATCGTAAGCAAGTTTAAAGTTCCTGTTTTTATTGCATTATTTTTATTTTCTTCTGTAACATTAACATTACCAAGTAATGCTTGACGGTATGTTTTACCGTTTTCTTCTATGACATCTGATGCATAGTAAATTTGTTTTTGTTTTGTTTGATCTCTATCTGCAAGCTTAGTTGCATTGGTTAGATCATATTCTTGGCTTACTTCATAAGCTCTAAGTCCTTGTCTAGGTTCTAAAGACTCTCCTGCTGATCCTAGGTCAAAGTTTACTAGGTTTCTTGCATACCCTAATTCTAAGGGACTTGTGGCATATTTAATACCTAAAGCAAAACTTTCTTCAGAGTATTGTACACGTCTTTGTCTATTATACTTTTTAAATTGTTGTACTGCTTCTACTGTAGCCATTTAAATCCCTCCTTCTTAGAATATTCCAAAAGCTTCTGAGTCATTAACAAATTTTGAATAATAAAAAGGATCCGAAATAGCTCCTGTTAAATTATTTATATATTCATAAGGAACTAAATCCATATAATCACGAACCATTTCGAATCTACCTTTTTCATATTCTTGTTGAAATAATGGAGCTGTTGATGCTCCTTCTTCGTCTACACTAAACCATTTATAAGCAGCTCCTGGGATTAATACAGATCTTATATATTTATCTGGGAACAAATCATAGTTATTATATACAGTTGCTCTAACTGCAGTATCTATAATAAGATTACCTTGATCGTCATACTTTGTGTATAACTCTGCTTTATAATCTGGAAATTGTGTAGGATTGAAGCTTGATATAGCAGGGAACTTAGAACTTAGATCAGCATTGATTTCATCTAAAGCTAAGTCTAGGTAAGGCACTATTTCATCATAGTTAAGCATCTCACCAGCTAGCTTTTCATTAAATAGTTGAACCATTGTTGATTTAAGCATATGTTACCTCCTATTCTTCATCTTCATCTACTGGAATATAATCCATAGTAGCAGCTTCTATTACGCCGCCTTTAGATTTTTTATCAGCTTCTTGTATTGCTATTTCTGCATTACAAGCTGCTATAATATTTTGTTTAGCTTCATATATTGTTGGGTTTGTTTCTAAGTTAAGCTCATTTTCAGCATGCTTTTTAGCTGTGAAGATGTCTACTCCTTCGTCATTTATACCCATATAGTTAGTAAGCTTTTGTTGTCCAGAAACTTGTGTAGCTTGTACATTAGTAAGTTTCTTGTATTCATGTTGTGCTGAAGACGCTGCTCCAGACACTTGTGTATTAATTACTGTTCCAAGATTTTTTGAAGCTTGGATAGTATGTATTTTATTTCCTGACACTTGTGTTTTTACTGCCATTTTCTTTACCTCCATAAAATAAAATGGGAGCAAGATTTACCTTGCCCCCGTTAAAGTCTAGAATAGACTTAATGAACCTATTGAACCTTTGTCTTCGTTATCTTTGACTGCAGCCATTCTTTTTTGCTTCTTTTCTATATTGTCTACATGACGTCTGCGTCTTTCGATTTCATCGGCAAAAGTGGCTGGTACTTCTTGTTTAGAACCATCTATTGGGAATCTAATACTGATACCATTAATAGTTACAGTCATCACATTACCAAAGTAAGGTCTGTACATAGGAGATACGTAAGTTACTACTTGCTTCTCCTTTTTATATTTTCTAATAAGCTCTTTCTTTCTTGCTGCTGCAGTAGCTATCTCACGATTAGCTTCGATCATTCCGATCTCTGCAGCTTTAAGATTTATTTTTGCTTGCTCTACATCTACAATAGGTGTAGCCTCAGTATTTGTATTTTTTGCTGCCATAATAGCAACCCTCCTTAATTATTATTAAAGAGCATTTACTTGGCTTGGTACGCAGATATAGTCAACAACAGCTTCTAGTCTTGTAGAACCGAAACCAACAGAGTTGATTTTGAATCCTATAGATTGTCTTTGATCGATTGGATCTAGGACACCAGCACTACCTTTTTCTTTAACATACATCTTAGCAGAATCTTCTCCTGTAAGACCAGATTTTGTTAAAGCGTCTTTACCAACGATTAGTACGTGTTGAGCCTTGAATTCTACCCAATCACCAGCTGTTGCAGTATCAGTTTCAGCTGCATTGTATGCTGCTAAATCCCATACTCTTTGATTTGGTATGTAAGAAGCATTATCTCCAGTTCTAACATCTTGAACATATCCTGATACTAGAGAGTAAACTTTAGTTGAAGTACCTTTTACTACTGTATCTTCATCTATTGTTCTGTATTCATAAGTATCGTTAGATGCGTTTAATCTGTATAGTCTTAAAGCTTGTTTTCCATCTTTAATGAATTCTCCAGAAGTTGGAGTTAGGAAGCTTTCATAGAATTCCATATCAAACATAGGTACTAGCATTGAGCTATCGTACATAGTTTTAGTTGTGTTATTGATAGTCATGTATTTTTCTACAACTGGATCAGAGATCATATCGTAGAAGAATTCTGGACTAGCTATAACGTGGAATCTTCCGTTTGCTCTAGGTTTTACTAGTGCTTTCTTAAGTGATAGAACTATTAATCTTAAGTCTACCATTCTTGGTGCGCTTTCTACTGTTAAACCTTCGAAGTTTTCAGCAGCTCCAGCAAAGTAGCTATTTGCTATAGATAATAATGTATCTTTAGCTAATAGATCAAGAGTTTCCATAGCTACTAAAGAGTATTCTTTAGTATAGTGTGCAATTACAGGGTCTACAGTTTTGAAAGATACTTTATCAGTAAATTCCATGTATCTACCATATTGGTAAGCTGTAATTTCATACTTTTCTACAGATCCCTTATCTGATTTTGGTGGAATACCTTCTTCTAATGGTTCTGTGTGAGCTTGTAATGGAGCCCATCTTCTTATCATAATTTTGTCAGCTTTTTCTTGTATTGGCGCTGCATCAGCCAATCTGTAATAAACGTAATCAGAAGCGTCATATCTTATAGTATCAAGTAATTGTTTACTATAGAATACTTCTGGGTTTATTACGCCTTCACCTGCGTTTTGAGCCATTTCAACATAAGAGTTGATGTCTGCTCTTGCATTTAATCTTAAATCAGGCATATCTAAATCCTCCTTAAAAAATTTCATGATCTATTCTAACACTATTGTTGCTTGTTAAACCAATCCGTCAATTGTTTTACTGTAGTTATTTGATCTGCGCTTTGATCTTGTGCTCCACCTTGTTTATTGCTTGGTGTAGACGCATTATCATTAGCTTTAGATGCTCTAGCAATTTCAGCTTGAATGCCTTGTTGTTTAGCATCTTCTAATAACCTATCGAAATTTCTAAGTTTGTATTCGGCTACTAAATCGAATGTTTGTATAAATGGATTCTTACCATCTGCTACAAGTTCATTAGCAAATTGTTGTAGCTCTGTGTCGCTTAACTTAAATTGTGTTTTAACTTTTTCGAAACCTAAGTACGCATTATTTCTAACTTGTTCTTCGTTTCTGCGTTGTTCCAATTCCTCTAGTTTGTTTAATCTAGCTAGAGTTTCGGCTGGAATACCTTGTTTCTTTGCTAACGTTTCCGTTAACTTAGATTGTAGTTGATCCATAGAGTCTTTAGCTTTTGGATCTAACCCTAACACTGCAGCTACATCATCTAATAATTTTTGCTTTTGCGCTAATTCAACTCTCATAGCTGCGAAAGCTTTAGCTGATTTATCTGGAGCTGTGTTAGTTTGTTGTTGCTCCTGTTGATCTCCTGAACCTGCATCTGTGTCCCCTTGTTGATCTTGATTTTGATCTTGAGACTCCCCAGTTGCACCATCAGCAGTATCGTCAGTTGCTTGTTGACCTCCATTATTTTGCTCTTCAGTTGTACTTTCTGTACCTATCCCGAATGCTTTTAGGAAATCGTCTTGAGTTACTACCTCATCATTCATCTACCTATTCACTCCTTTACGTTATATGACGGCGACCATACAACAGAGTGTAGAAACAATACACACAATTTTTTAAATAAGGATGCGGACCTCCTGTTCTACTTACTAATATTGTATATTAAAATAAAAAGAATTGCAACACTTTATTCAAAAAATGTTACAATTCTTTTAAATATTGGCGAATTACATCGCCCCACCGCCCATAGGAGGAACTACAGCGTCTGGTATCACGTTTGATATATCTGGGTTGATCTGTTGTCCACGTCTTGTTTGATCAAGAGTTTGTGCTGTAGCCATCATAGCATTCTCTGGATCTAGACCTTGGTTAACAAGATCAGCGTATTGGAATAGAACTTGAGATACATCTTGAACTGCATTATCAAGTCTTTGTAATCCCATTCTTTCAAGCATTTGTTCCTTGAATGGAAGATCTTGCATTTGTAACCATTCTTCTTCAGTAATAAGTTGTATACCTTGTTGAGCTTGGTTATATTGCATTTGTTTTTCCATTAAGTAGTTAGCTGCTTCTGCTATCTTTTGTTTATTCTTTGGTAATTCTGAAGATATGATTATTTCATAATCGAACAATGTATCTGTAGGTATATCAGGGAAGTTAACTTCAATTGACTCATATTTGTCAGCTGTTCCTGGTTTCTTTCTTAGATACTTACGTTTAGGAGCATACTCTAACATGTTTAATAGTACAAGCTTAGTAAGCTTCTTAGTATAGTTCTCATAGTTCATAATCTTAGGTGTGTCTATCATAGTTACACGGTTTAACATTTCTTCCGTACCACCTGTTGTTATGATAGATCCTGTATCTCTACCTGTATATCTTTGGTCTACACCTGTTACTAGTTGTATACCTTGAGATAAGTTAGCTAGGTTATTAGGCATTGCTGGAGAGATTTGAGGATATTCATGGTAATGTACCGCTTTAGAAGCGTCCCCGTTAACGATGAATGTTTTATCTGGATCATCTCCATACTTAGCAAATGCCCTAATATTTAATCCTGCTTGATTAGAAACAAACTTAGGAGGGCGTTGATTTCTAAACTCAGCAGTTAGTGCTAAGGATTGCATTATATTGTATGCTGTATTATTAGCGAAGATCTTAGCACAAGGGCTAACACCCACTAATTTCTCACCTGGATCTTCACAATAAAGATCTGCTATAGGGAATATAGCTGGTTTGATTTCTTTCCAATATAATATAGTGTCATTATTGATTACGTGTATTTCATACATCTTACCACGTTCTTTAACCCAGAATGTTATTAATGTATAGTAATCTTTATCTGGAGTTCTATCTGATCCTGGTAATTGAGGTATTGGTACTGTTTGATCACTTTGTTTCATTTTTCTTAAGTAGAACTTAAACTGTTCTTTATAAGCTTTGTTCTCTTCGAAAACTGATTTGTGGAACTTATCATATGTGCAGCAGTACCCAGCTGTGTCTAAGCTTGTAGAGAATGGATCTCTCATAAACTTCATAGGGCTAATGTTCTTTAGTGTAACATTACCTTTGTAAGTAGCATCTCCTGTTCCTGCTGTTAAAGACTCATCCCAACCTACTTGTGTATAACCTACATTGAATAGAGCAGCGTTTGAACCTGCTTGGAATTGTAAGTAACCAAAGTTACCTAAGCTCCACATTCTTTCTAAGGCTATATTAAGTTGTGCACAGATTTGTCTGTCCTCTTCCGTAGTCGGAAGGATACTAGCTGATTTCATAACTGTGTATAAAGAAGCTACTATGTTGCTCTTTACATAGCTAACGAAGTTAGTGTCAGGTAATATTTGATGTGCTGGGAACTTAGCGTTTATAGCTTTCCATAGCTCTGATGAGTCTACTTGTTCTAGCATTCTCATTCTCTTTTGGTCTCTTGTGTAGTGTTGTTTCATAAGATCCCAATATTCCTTTAAACAGTCTAATTTGATAGGACAGTTATTTTGTTCATTTGTTTTTAGAACCTCGTCCTTTCCTTTAGGTTCTAAATTCTCGTTATTCTGCTTTACGTTTTGATTCGGCATATGGTTCACCTCCTAGAAAATCTTGAGTGAATTTAATCACTTCATTTAACCCATCTACAACCTGTGTCTGTTCTTCAATAAGTTTCTTCTCCTCTGGAGTAGGCTCTTTAGCAGGTGGTAGTATTTGTTCATACTTGTGATGTAGAATAAATATTATTGGGTTTGTATGTAAACGATCTATTACATATATTAAGGTTGCACATATAACTATTGTAACTAATATTGCTATCATATTAGCTCCTTCCTGTGGAACCGAATCCACCTATACGTGTTACATCTACAGGACTATCATCTTCAGTCTTGTAGTACTTTTGTATGATAGCTTGCGCTATCTTATCTCCTCTTTGGAACTCTACATCTTCAGCTGTAGTGTTGTAAAGTATTACACCTATATCATTAGGGTAATAATCAGAGTCTACAGTCCCAGGAGAATTTAGGACTGTAATACCCTTTTTAAGTGCTAGACCTGAACGAGGAACTATTGCTAGGTACTCGTCCTCAGCAAGCTTACAAGTAACTCCTGTTGGCACCAGCAGTCTTGAGTGTGCAGGAATTACGAATCTTATTGGTGTACGCAAATCGTAACCTGCACTGTATAAAGTACTTCTTTGTGGTACTTCTAAATCGTGATATTCTATTCTTTCAAACTTTGCCATGATAACCTCCTAATCATAATCATACATGAAATAATCTTTTTCATTGGCATCTTCTTCTTCGAAGATCCAACTAGCGTATTCTTCTTCTTTCTTTTGTTGTTCTGTCTTAGTTAAGTCTTCCGCTTTCTTATTATATATTCCGAATAACAAGTTTCTAGGATCCGCAGGTAGCTCCATTAGTATCCATTCTAAACAAACTATAGCGTGGTCGTTCTTATCTTCAGGTTTGTTAGTGAAGCTTTGTTCGTCTGCTCCGTCTGTTCTAAACTTATATTCTCTAAGCTGTTCTATTAAATACTTGCAGTGGCTCATGATACGTAGATAGCCTAGTTCTATATAGGTGTTGGTTCTATATACTCTGGCATCTTTATTTATCGCACCTGGCTTAAAAGCTATGTTATAATCTAAGAAGTGGTCTGCTAGAGTCTTCTTGTCGTAGTCTCTTTTAGAACCTGACTTAGGGTCTATAATCGGTGCTGTAACCATGCCTCCTGCTGGTATGTCTTTCGTAGCTTCGAAATACATTCTTGCTAGTTCAGCTATGTTTTTATTGTTTGTTACTACCTCATCGTAGATATACACTAAACCTTTTTCTTCATCTATTGCTCCAAGTAGGAATACTGAGTCATCGGATAGTCCATAGTCGTAGGCTACTATACGCTTCCAATGCTTTGGAATCTCAAATGGATCTACTATATATTGTAATGCGTTAGGATAAACAAGCCCTGCAGCATATTGGAATGATCCATATAAGTATTTCTGTATCCACCACTGTGTCTTACCTTGAGAGTTTTGCTCTATAAAGTTCTCAGGTAGGTAAGCATTTACTGCTGATGTAGTTATGTGTGTGCTTATGAACGGGTCTTGGTCTTCTTCAGGAATCTTAAACTCATCCCTAACCTCTCCGTGTTTGTGTACGCTACCCGATCTTAGAACTACTTCTGTTCTAATCCAACCTGAATCTGGGTTTGATTCTATTATACCCCTTCTCCAATCGGCCTGCATTACTGGAATCGGTTGTCCTTTGACTATCTTAAATACTGGATCTCCGTTTTCATCTACCTTTTGTATCCCTGCAGCTGTATTTCTTAGACGTGTCTTTAACTGTGTATAAACTTCTTTCTTACACTCAGACGCTTCGACTATAACGAAAGACGTTAAGTTGTACGATCTTATCTTATCTACGTCATCGAATGGACGGAATAATAAACGGTGTCCGTTTTGTAGATCGTAATAAGCTTTTAACGTAGAGTTAGATTGTACAAACGCTTTCGGCATATCGTACTCTATATCTCTTTTTATAGTTTGTTCGAACTGGCTGGATACGTTAGCCCCTACTAAAGAGGTCCCTGCTGGAGTTATAAACATATGCTTGTACAGTTCCTGTCTAGACGTTAGTGTCTTACCTGAACCGTACCCTCCGAAGTTTCCTGTTAAAAGGTGTTCGTCTCTATGAAACGCTGCTTGGTGTTCTTGAGGTATATATGTGTTTATGTAAGTGTTGCATCCTGGGTTTGTGCACTCTAACCAGAACTCTGAAGGTGTTCCTGACCAAGCTATTGTCTTTTTGGTAGGGGATCCACACCTTGGACACTTACTGAAATCTTTTAACATGTTCTCACCTCTTTAATTATACTTTATTTTTTGTTGAAACGCAATATTTTCGTCTCACCTTTGGTCTTTTTATCGATTTCTCTACGTGTTTTACGGTTTAATTGGTTGTACATG
>JAEIGA010000611.1_pt1 | contig 52865 bp, 41 predicted proteins | sample 9270691 | NCBI WGS metagenome assembly JAEIGA01 (sample SAMN17057246, study PRJNA624740) | gut metagenome | biome: biome; isolation source: fecal sample | host: Bos grunniens | place: China: Xizang | collected 2019 | reverse complement strand
TAAGGCTGTTAACGCAGGTGGTGTAGCAACTTCAGGTCTTGAGATGACTCAGAACTGTATGCACATCTCTTGGGCAGGTAAGGAGGTTGATGAGAAGCTTCACTTCATCATGGAGTCTATCCACGAGGCATGTGTTAAGTTCGGTCAGCAGCCAGACGGCTCTATCAACTACGTGAAGGGTGCTAACATCGCCGGCTTCATGAAGGTTGCACAGGCTATGCTTGAGCAGGGTATCATCTAATAATTAGTTTGATAAGGGTCGTGTGACCCATCCCAAAGAAGAATCCCGAGGGTTTTCCCTCGGGATTTTTTTTGTTGTGATATTTGTGTGCTGGTGCGCGTTAGAGGCTCTTTCCATGAGGTAATCCCCTCTGGCGAGAGGAAAAGTTTGTGATTAGGGAATTTAGAGAATTTAGGGATTATGCTTTACCGCCCTCTCCCCAAACTCCCTATAGTAAGAAGCCTTAAGCCTAAATTTAAAAAGCGGACACGGCGCGCACATAGTAGTTGTAATTCTTAACGTTGCTGCGGGTGTAGCCATTGTCCATACGGACATACCACGCACTAAACTTTTTATCATTCTCATACTCTGTTGAAGACCAGCACCAACTAGATAACGTATTACCCCCTCGCTCGTTAAGAGTGCGATTTATAGTATCTCGTACACTGTATAGTAACTTCAATTCATCAAAAGCTGGTAGATACCAATCCTTACCCTTGGCCCTGCACCACACAAAGGGTGGATACTGCGCACTATCCGAGCGCGACATAACCTTATCGGTATTAGCCTTACCATCACTCATGCTTGAAGCACCTACTACAATACCTTTATTGTATTGCGCATAGGTACACCACTGTTTCTTAACTTGGTCGAGGCTAACAATCTTGCCATGCTGACCTGTGGCATCTACATAGAAGACAACACCCTTCTTCTTACCATCATCGTAGTAGTCGCCGACTTTATATACTTTGGTTGATTTGCCCGAAGTACTTGATGTCGGTGTCTGTGCAACTGCGGCTACGCTCCTTGCCTTTAATGACACATTTATCTCCTCGCTACCACCCTTGGCAACAACTATCTCCTTCTCGTAGGCGGTGTAGCCATCTGCAACTATAGAGAGCTTATGCTTGCCTATTATAATATTTTCTGTGAGGGGCGTGGTGCCTATCTCCTTGCCATCTATCAATACGTGGGCTAGTGATGGCGTACTACGCACAGTGATAGTGCCGTAGATAGGTGTAGGCGCGGGAAGGGTAAACTGCTGGTTCATTGGCTCGCGCGTGAGCGTCTGCGACAGCAGCATGCTACTATGTCCCTCCTTGCGAGTCTCGAATATGTAGCTGCCTAATGATAGCTTACCACTCCATGGTGACGGGCCAAGTAGCTGATTATTAGCATATATATCGCAGCTCGTGCCTGCATCGAGTGTGACATTCACATAGTCGGCAACAAGTGTTGGTGATAGGGTAAATGTAGCCCCATCATCGATGGTGATATTCTGCTCATATACCTCGTAATACTTCTGTATCACGCGCACCCTATGTTGGCCACTAGCGAGCTTATACTCTTTAATAGGCGCAGTGCCGATATTTTCGTCATCAACAAAGACCGCAGCGCCGTGGAGTATCTCCGATTCTGGGATGGAGAGCCAGCCGTGTGCTGGGCGTAGCGAGATACTCGACTGAAGTTTTGTGCCTGCAACAACAAAGGTGCTACTCTCTGTGTAATAATCCTTTGCAGAGATGGTGTAGCTGTATGTGCCATTTGGTAGTAGAAGCTCCACTATGCCCTGTGTATCAGGTATATACATCTTTTTATCTATGGTCACCGTAGCCTCTTTAGGCTCCACCTGCAGCACCACCCACTGTGGCTGTGACTGCGCTGTGTTCACCTCCACGCGAAAGTGGATAGAGGAGGTTGTGACCTCTATATTGCGCTCCGTGACGGCGCTACCATGCACCACGCGCACCTTATGGCTACCCATGGTGATACCCTCCATGGTAAGCTCCGCGGCACTATTGGTGATGCCCTTATACTCGCCATCGAGGTAGACATCGGCACCCTCAACACCGCCATTTATGATGATAGATTGCTGAACTCTCAACTCCGCCTCGAGGCGATACTCCTTATTGCCCTCCAGATTTAGGGTTACCTCGTTGGAGTCGCCATACTTGTCGTGGTGGAGGTAGAAGCGTGTCTGCTCCTTGGCGGTCATCTCGAGGATAAGGCCATTGCCCTCGGTGGCTACCTCGCGGCGCATAAGAGCTATGTTACCTCCCACAATCTTCACCGAGAGCTGGTCGATATCGGCTCTCGACATGCGGTTGATGCGCAACTTTATACGCGCACAGGGGCGCTTCGAGTGGTCGGGCTGAATCTTGTCGATAGCCACGCCACTTAATGCACCCTGCTGCACAGGGGCAAAGCTCTGGGCATCTATCTCGATGCTACGCTGCATCTGCGCCATGACGACAACAGGAGCAATAATACTTAATAGAAGTATAATTAGTTGTTTCATATTTGCGCTAGAGTACGATTTATCTTCGTCTGAATTCCGATAGGATGATGCCTGTTGCCATAGCCACGTTTAGTGACTCAGAGGTGGGGCAGTCGGCAGGAAATGGAGGTATTAGAAGCTTGTGGGTGAGCATGTTGCGACACTCATCACTAACGCCACGACCCTCGTTGCCCATAACGATAATACCCTTATTATCAAGTTTTTCGTGATATATATTGTTGCCATCGAGGAGCGTACCATATATATTCATGCCCATATCACGCGCCTCGTGGAGAAGTTTCGAAAGATTATCTACGTAGTGGATGCGAACACGAAGTATTGCACCCATTGTAGCCTGCACAACCTTTGGGTTGTAGCAGTCGGCACACTCCCTGGAGCAGATTATCTCCTCCACGCCAAACCAGTCGGCAAGGCGGATTATGGTGCCTAGGTTTCCAGGGTTTTGCACCCCGTCAAGTGCCACAACAAGCTTGTGGCGAAGCTTATCAATGGATAGTCGATTGTTAGGCTGCTCAACAACGGCAAGCATCGTGGTAGGGGTGGTGAGCTGCGAGATGCGCTCCATCTCCTGTTTTGTGATAAGCTCGATGTTTGCGCCCTTATGTTTCGCATCGGTGGTTAGCACTCTGCGCACCACAAAGTGTGAGTCAAGAATCTCCTCGACAAGTTTCTCGCCCTCGGCGATAAATAGTCGCTCTCTGTCGCGCTCACGTTTATCCTTAAGCGCACGAAGTTGCTGAATCTCTGCCTTTGTCATCGTTCTCCGATATAAAATGTCTCGCCTTCGGCGGCGATATCCGTATTTGGAAATATGGTGCGACACTCCTCTACAAGCTCCTCAAGATTCTTATATCGCGATGAGAAGTGTCCTATAATCAGGCGTTTAGCCTTGGCAAGTTCTGCCACACGTGCCGCCTGATGTGTTGTGGCATGACCACGTCCCTTTGCCCACTTATCCTCCTTTGCCGAGTAGGTGGTCTCGTGATAGAGGAGGTCTACGCCATGCACACGCTCTGCGGCCTTTGCCGAGTAGTTGGTATCCGAAAGATAGGCGTAGGAGCGTGCATCGTAGGGCTTGTAGGTGAGTGTGCTATTGGCTATCACCTCACCGCTCTCGAGGGTTATATCCTCGCCACGCTTTGCCGCAACAATTTGTGCTATGGAGAGTCCATAGCGCTCTATTTTGAATTTATCGACATTTAGCCCTGGCTCTTTCTCCTTGAAGAGGTATCCTGCAGTGGGTATTCTATGTCGTAGGGGTACTGCCCACACCTCAAGGGTGCTATTCTCCATTACTATATAATGCTCCGTGGTGCGTACCTCGTGCCACTTCACCTCGTAGGGAAGGTCGTCCCAGAAGTATTTGCGGTGGTACTCCAGAATCTCACCCATAGGCGCTGGGGCATATATATCCAATGGTGTGCGCTTACCCTCTAAACCTAGCGTTGCGATAAGCGGAAAGAGACCAAAGCAGTGGTCTCCGTGGAGGTGTGTGATAAAAACAGCGCGTAGGCGTAGCGGATTAATGCCACGCCTTACGAGCTGTTGCTGGACGCCCTCACCAGCATCAACGAGGTAATACTGCTCGTTGAGATTTACCACCTGCGCCGAAGGGTGTGCCTTGGGCGTAGGCTTTGCCGATGAGTTTCCAAGTATCGTTACGCTAAACGACATGTGTGATTACTGTGCAAGCAACCAACGCTCACAGTCAAGAGCTGCAATACAGCCAGAACCTGCAGCAGTGATAGCCTGACGGTAGTGTGGGTCCTTCACGTCACCAGCAGCAAATACACCCTCTACAGATGTCTTTGATGTGCCTGGAACAACCTTGATGTAGCCCTGCTCATCAAGCTCAAGCTGACCCTTCAACACCTCTACGTTAGGGTGGTGACCGATAGCTAGGAAGAAGCCCATGATGTCGAGAACACGCTCCTCACCCGATGTGCTTACTACGCGAACACCTGTTACGCCATCCTCATCGCCGAGAACCTCTGCTGTGTTATGCTCGAAGAGAACCTCGATATTTGGAGTGTTGAACACACGCTCCTGCATAGCCTTTGATGCGCGGAGGTAGTTCTTGCGTACGATAAGATATACCTTCTTGCAGATAGATGCAAGGTATGTAGCCTCCTCACATGCTGTGTCACCGCCACCAACAACGGCAACATCCTGCTTGCGGTAGAAGAAACCGTCACATGTAGCGCAGGCACTAACGCCCATACCACGATACTTTGCCTCTGACTCCAAGCCGAGGTACTTTGCTGAAGCACCTGTACATACGATAACAGCATCTGCCTCAATCTGATGCTCGTGGTCTACGGTAGCCTTGAAAGGACGCTGTGAGAGGTCGATGTCGGTGATGATGCCGCGGCGTACGTCAGCGCCAAAGCGCAATGCCTGCTTACGCAAGTCCTCCATCATTAGAGTACCTGTGATACCCTCTGGGTAACCTGGGAAATTCTCAATCTCGGTAGTTGTTGTAAGCTGACCACCTGGCTCAATACCCTCATAAAGAACTGGTGAGAGGTTAGCGCGTGAAGTGTAGATAGCAGCAGTAAAACCTGCAGGGCCGCTACCAATAATAAGAACTCTTACTTTCTCCATAATTTTTAGTTTTTAGTTAAGTTGTATATAGTCTGAAACTCTATCGTGTATTTCTGAAGTCTGCCACCTGCTCCGCCTCCTCGCGGTAGTCGTAGCCGTAGCCCACCATCATATCTAGTCCTGTGTCGCGCTGCCTGTCCGCCTCGGTCGCCTCGCGCATGTGGTTCAGGATGTTGTGTGATGAGGCGATGATGGCCTCCACCTCGCTATCATCGGGCTGCGAGCCTGTGAGTTGTGAGAGTAGGCCGTAGGCGTATGCCGCAGCCATATCTCGGTACTCTAACATCAACCTATCAAACTCCGCCTGAACCTGCTGAAGTGATATTTGTGATGTGGTTATTCGCTCCATTATCTGCTCAACAATGCCGAGGGGAAGATATTGTCCTGCAAGGTCTATCCACTCGGTGCCGTCATACCTGCCACTGCGATAATCACCACCCTCAAGGAGCGAGCCTATAGACGCTGCGATGGCACTATTGTAGAGCTTTATACCGCGCGTAACCATCGAGGCGCGTATCGTGGTGCGGTTATAGTTGTAGCTCTTTGCCTCGGGGTCCTCCTCCTGAAAGCGTGTGAGAGTGTCAATGCCGCGTAGCATCTTGCCAAGGATGAAGGGGTTAAACTCCTCGAAACAGATGTTGTCGCGCTTCAAGGTACGTTTGTCACGACTCTTCCACTTCTCAATATCGCGGATAGTACCATAACTCTTTAGCGCTAGAGCTGGCATAAGCAGCGACTCTCCACCCTCTTCGATGAGGTATGAGAAGGGCATATCCTGTGTGTCGTGATGTCGTGTGTGACGTCCTAGAACCACGGTATATGGGCCCTCAATGGCTGGTGACATCACGTATGCGCTACTTCCAAACTTTGTACCTCGCTGATGCACAGCCTGATGCACAGCGCCACTTTTGAAGAGGTGGTTAGATTGGTTAGTGCCGCTACCAGCGTTAAAGAACGAAAAGATACCAGCGATAAGCAGCGATGACTTATGGTGTGACACGGTGAAGGGCCCTGCAAAGACCGATGCCGCCTCTCCATTCTCAAAGTGACAGTTGGCAAACATAAGGGTATCAACAGCCGTAAAGCCGTTGCTCACAACGCTATTCTCACCCACAAAGCAACGCTCGATGCTCGAAGCTCCATCTACGCGAGCGTTGTTGTCGATGATAAAGTCTCGCGCACGAACATCAATACCCACATACGAGCCTTGTCCCACTGTGCCATTCTCGAGGTGTGAGGTACCCTCAATGGTGCAGCTCTCCTCTATGGCCACCTCGCGAATGAAGCGAGCGCCAACAACGGAGCTATTGTCACCTATGCGTCCCATCGAGGCTTTGTGCTTTTCTACACGCTCCATAACTAGGCTTTGTAGGCGCTCCACCATCGCCGTACGATTGCGCATCATGGTCATTAGGTATGCAACCTGTGACGATAACTCCCTGAAAATAAGTATGGCGCGACCCCCATTTTCATTTACCGCAGCGACCCTAGTACCCTCGCCAAACGTAGTGCTATGGCGACACTCCATGCGTAGGACATCGTCAATAACACAGTTGCTGCCTATCACATAGTTCGAGATTGTGGAGTCTAAAATACGTGTATTGCTACCTATAGTAACATCACCCTCGAAGCGCACATTACGTAGTTGCTCCGCGCGAAAGTCCTCGGAAACAAGAAGTCTCTCCCAACTCTCGGCGTGGCAACCGCGCGAGGTAAGTGCCTCACGCTCGGTATCTGTTGTTACTCTATATAGCATAGCTACTTAAATGGAGTGTACACCACTCTCTTTGTGTCGAAAAATTCATCCTCAAACATGGTACGTATGTCGTAGATGTCCCATCTGCGGCGTGTCGCAGCAAGCTCCTCGGCGAGGTCGCCACCCTTGAGGTATAGGATACCATTGGGGAGTGTGCCTTGATGCCCCTTACGAAGTAATGGCCATGCCCAAGGCATAAAACGTGCCATCTCTGTTACGGCGCGAGACACCACATAGTCAAACTTCTCGCCAACGCTTTCGGCACGGCAGTTTAGTGCGCGAAGGTTCTCAATCTTTGCACCCTCCTTAACGCCCTCGACAACACGAATCTTCTTACCTATAGAATCAACACCTACAAACTCCACCTCGGGGAAGAGGATGGCAAGAGGTACTGAAGGAAATCCTCCTCCGCAGCCGATGTCGATAACCTTTGCGCCAGCCTCGAACTGACACACCTTGGCAATAGCCAATGAGTGGAGGATGTGGCGAGTATAGAGGTGTTCCATATCCTTGCGCGACACTACGTTTATACGTGTGTTCCACTCCTCGTATAACGCACCAAGGGCCTTAAATTGCTCTCGCTGATAATCCGTAATGTCGAAATATTTCTCTATAATCTCGTGTTTCATAGTAGGTAAGCGTTACTCCTTATCAACAATAATTTTGCAGACAGCAGCACGCGCACGGCGTATTTGTGTCTTTATGGTATTTAGGGGTTTCCCCAATTTTTCAGCAATCTCCTCGTAGGAGTACTCCTCCAAGAAGCGCATCTCAATCACCTGGCGATACTCCTCTGAAAGCTCATCCAGAGCGGCGTAAAAGTGGTTGCGGCTCTGATTTATTATCACCGACTCCTCGGGAGTGGGCGTTGTAGCCTGTGGTGAGCGAAAACGCTCATCTATGGAGATGTCATCCACGCGGCGGCGTAGGTGGTCTATCAACGTGTTGCGAGCTATGGTATATATCCACTGACCAAAGGAGTAGCTGGTGGAGTACTTATCGAGGTGTAGGTATACCTTGATAAATGTCTCCTGCAGCAGGTCACTTGCCATCGCCTTATCGCCTAGGCGCTGCTCAAAGAGGAGTGTCAGAGCGTCACGATAGCGTGTGAAGAGGTGCTCAAAGGCCTGCTGGTCCCCCGCCGAGGCTAACTCCACAAGGTGGGTGTCCGTAGCTACGATATAATCATCTATCTCCATAGCTTGGGTGTGTTGTGGCTCTCGTTAGAGCTAATTATCCACTCCATGAATGGCCCTATAAGGTCGTATATCCAATACTTCAGTGCTATGCCACGCTCACCAAGTTTGCGTGCTGTGCGGTGTGATGACCACACTACAACCATATATCGTAAGGCGATGAGTGCCGCAGCACCTAGCTTAAGCTCCAGAGGTAGTAGCGCAATGGCTATGATGGCAGTGAGAAGGAAGAGTACCCTGCTGCCGCGCTCGCGACTAATGAACGAGCGAACAGAGAGCGGATAGCTCTTGCGTGTAGCGCCATAGTAGCGTACATACTCCAGCCACTCACCCCACTTATCGGGGCGCTCCTCCGCGATTACAGAGTGTGGCGACATCACCACAGCAGTTGTCTCGGGAGTTACAATATCCTGAAGATAGAGGTCGTTGTCGCCAATATCTATGCCGAGGTGGTTGTAGCCACGCGTAGAGTTGTAGAGTCGGCGTGAGAAGCCATAGTTGCCACGTGGGGCGTAGTATAACTTGTCTACTACGGCACGCGACATGGCGTTACGCAGGCGATGAAACTCCACCATGCGCATTATGAATGTGCGTAGGTTGCTCTGCTCGAATTGTGGCACTGCCGAGCCTAAAACAACCTCACCACGCTCAAAACCCTTGGCCATGAACTCTATCCAATGTTCCGAGCGGGGCATGGCGCCTGTGGTGGTAAATAGCAATGAGTCGTATTGTGCCGACTTTATACCAACGTTGAGAGCCTGCTTGGTGGTGATATATATTCTGCCACTTCCCGACATCTTTGTAAGACGCATGTAGGAGTAGTTGTTGCGGATGTTTTGCAACTCATCGTAATACTCCACATCGTTGCCAATGTATACCACAACTACCTCATAATGATTATATTGCTGGTGTAAAAGCGCAGGAAGCTCCTGTGTTAAGAACTGCTCATCTTCGCCACGCACAGTAACGATAACAGAGATGGGAGGGTTCTCGCAAATCTTATCTCTATGTCGCATTAGCTTAAATCTGTAGATGCGATAGTAGGCTATGCCATAGTAGTAAATTTGCACAAAGAAAAGTATGATAACAATAGCCGACAAGGCTACTCCTTGCCAGGTGTAAAACTCGAGTATTTGGTTGAAAAAGTGTGTCACGTTTTATAAAATATATAATCGCACAAAGATACTAAAAAAAGTGGAATATTTCTCCAACTCCATACTTTTATTGCATAAACATTTTTGATGCCTAAAATAGAGGGTGTATTTCAATTATTTTTCCTATCTTTGTACGTTATATATACGTTTATGAAATTTACATTGCAACATACAGCGTCTAGTACAAAGGCGCGTGCAGGAGTTATCGAGACAGATCATGGCAAGATAGAGACTCCTATTTTCATGCCGGTAGGAACTGCGGCGGCTATGAAGGGTATCTTCCACCGCGACATTGAGAATGAGGCCAAGGCGCAGATAATCTTGGCCAATACGTACCACCTCTATCTACGTCCAGGTATGGATATTATTGAGCAGGCGGGTGGCGTTCATCGCTTTTCATCGTGGAACAAGCCTATGCTTACGGATAGCGGTGGTTTTCAGGTGTTTTCATTGGCGGCATGTCGTAAAATCAAGGAGGATGGATGCCACTTTCAGTCTCACATTGACGGTTCGCGACATATCTTCACCCCCGAGAGTGTCATAGATACGGAGCGTACCATAGGTGCCGATATCATGATGGCTTTCGATGAGTGTCCTCCAGGTGATGCTCCATACGACTATGCCAAGAAGTCGTTGGCACTCACCGAGCGCTGGCTCGAGAGATGCTTCAATCGCTATCATCAGACACAGCCAAAGTGGGGTCACTATCAGGCGTTATTCCCCATTGTTCAGGGTGCAGGATATGCCGATTTAAGAGAGAAGGCGGCACGTAACGTCTTGCAGTACAACGCCGATGGATATGCTATTGGAGGATTGGCCGTTGGTGAGCCTACAGATGTTATGTACTCGATGATAGAGGTGTGTAATGCTGTGCTTCCCGAGGATCGTCCTCGCTATTTGATGGGAGTTGGTACACCGGTGAATATTCTCGAAGCCATAGATCGTGGTGTGGATATGTTCGATTGTGTGATGCCAACGCGTAATGGTCGTAATGGTCAGCTCTTTACCTCGGAGGGAGTTATAAATATCAGAAATAAGAAGTGGGAAAACGACTTCTCGCCAATCGACCCTAATGGTGTTACGTTTGTCGATCATCAATATACCAAGGCATATCTTCATCACCTTGTAGTATGTAAGGAGATGCTTGCTGCGCAGATAGCTTCGTTGCATAATACGGCCTTCTACTTGTGGCTTGTTGGAGAGGCTCGCAAGCATATCATATCTGGTGATTTTAAGAGTTGGAAAGAGGAGATGGTGATAAAGCTATCTCGTAGATTATAAGTAATTTAAAGTATAAAAGCGTGAGGTTAATACCATCAATACCAGGTTACAGAACTCTTGATCGTTATATTCTCAAGAAGTTCCTGATGACATATATTTTTGGTCTATTGATGATGTCTGTCATCATCGTTGTCTTCGACTATGTGGAGCGTGTTGATGACTTTACGGAGTTGCATGCTCCTGTAGATGCTATCATCTTTGACTATTATATGAACTTCATCCCTCATCTTGTGAACCAGTTTAGTGCGCTGTTTACCTTTATCTCGGTAATCTTCTTCACCTCGAAGCTGGCTATGCAGACCGAGATTGTTGCGATACTCTCGGGTGGTGTGAGCTTCAAGCGCCTAATGTGGCCATATATGCTTGGCGCAGGTATCATTGCTATCGTGAGTCTCTCGTTGAGTTTGTGGATAATCCCCGAGGGTCAGAAGGATAGCGTAGCATTCCAGGCGCAATATTTCAAGGGTAACCAGCTTATAGATTACGATGAGCATATCTATAGACAACTCGAACCAGGCACCTATGCCTACATCCGTGGCTACTCACCTGGCACAGGGCGTGTGCCATTCTTTGCCATAGAGCGTTACGAGGGTTCGGAGATGGTAGAGGTGTTGAATGCTGCGAGTGCAACATTTGAGGAGGAGACAGGACGTTGGAGAGCCCCACGATATGTGATATACACACGTGGTGAGGATGGCACTATGGGCTATGAGCAGTTTAGAAATCTTGATACACTTATTAATCTAGAGGCTAGGGAGTTAGCAGGTACAAAGGGCCTTGTGAAAACCCTTACATTCGATGAGCTTAATGATTTCTATGTTCAGCAGCACCATAAGGGCTCTGATGACCTTTTCCTTATCGAGGTGGAGCGTCACACACGCTTCTCATACCCCTTCTCAACATTTATCCTGACGCTTATAGGTGTATCTGTGGCATCGCGTAAGGTGCGTGGAGGTATGGGTATGCACATCGGCTTGGGTATCACGCTATGCTTCACATATATCATGCTTGGACGAGTCTTCGAGCAGATTGCCCTTGGTGGCACCATGCCTCCATGGTTAGCAGTGTGGATTCCAAACATTATCTTTACGTTCATAGCTATCTACGTTTATATTAAAGCTCCAAAATAGACATGCTTACTATTAATGATATATCGGATGCTGTTCGCCGCGGTGAGCGTATCACCACCGAGGAGGCAAAAATCTTATGGACGGAGGCTCCTCTATGGCTTCTTGGAGAGCTAGCCTCGGAGCGAAAGCGTCAGGCTAGTGGTGATGCTGTATACTACAACCGCAATGTACACCTGGAGCCTACAAATATATGCCTCTTTAATTGCGAATTTTGCTCGTTTAGGCGCCGTGAGGGGGACCCCGATGCGTGGTATATGTCGCTTGATGAGATTGAGGCTCGTGCCAAGGAGCTGCGCGGTGCAGATATCACCGAGGTACATATTGTAGGTGGCGTACACCCCAAGCACGACCTAGACCTCTATTGTGCCATGATACGCCGCGTGAAGAGTGCCTTGCCACATGTCACCGTAAAGGCATATACGGCAGTGGAGATTTTCTATATGATACGTCACGCTGGGGTATCTATAGTTGAGGGCCTACGCCGCCTAAAGGAGGCAGGCATGGAGTGTATCCCTGGTGGTGGCGCCGAGATTTTTGATGCCACGCTACGTCAGAAGATATGTCCCGATAAGTGTAGCGCCGAGGAGTGGTTGGCAGTACACCGTGCGGCACACAACATGGGCATCGCAACAAACTGCACGATGCTCTATGGACATATAGAGACTCTTGAGCAGCGCATAGACCATCTAGACCGCCTGCGTAAGCTGCAGGATGAGGCCCCAGGTTTCGATGCCTTCATACCGTTGAAGTATCATAGTCGCAACAACCGTCTGTCGGAGGCTGGGGAGTGTAGTGTGGAGGATGACCTACGCATGATTGCCATGAGTCGCATATTCCTCGATAATATCCCACACATCAAGGCATACTGGGTCTCTTATGGTCGTGCAACAACAGAGATGGCTCTGATGTTTGGCGCAGATGATATAGATGGTACTATTGGTGACACCACTAAGATATACTCTATGGCAGGTGGTGTGCCACGCCCCTCTATGAGTGTCGCCGACTTGGAGGCTATGGTTGCTGCCGCGGGGTTCTGCCCCGTAGAGCGAGATTCGCACTATAACATCGTGGAGCGTGATAGGGATAACTCTGCTGCGGAGGATGTGGTTACAGGGCAGGAGAGAGAGATTTCACAACAGGAGAATGAAGATATTATGCAGAAAGATACTAAAAGAGAGACACCAAGGCGTAAGGCTACACCCAAAAGCAAGGATGGCCTCTTCGCACGAATAAAGAGTTTTTATGGCCGTAGGCCTATTATCTCGCACATCATACTTATCTGCCTCTTTGGACTATTGCTAATCTTTGGCCTCAATATAGGCCTTAAGCGTGGCACACGTCTAGGAACAGCAATCGAGGTGCCTAATATGTTGGGTATGAACGTAGAGGAGGCTCGAAGATTGGCCGATATAGAGGATTTTCGTATCGTTGTCCGCGACTCTATATTTGATGTAGACCTCCCTGGAGGTACGATTGTCGATCAGCTCCCGCACACCTCTGCCGTGCGCAATGTTATGGTGAAGCCAGGGCGTAAGATTTATGTCACTATAAATGCCTACAATCGCCGTGTTGTAGATATCCCATTTGTTGCAAAGCAGACGTTGCGTCAAGCAATAAACCAGCTGGAGCGTGCAGGACTTACCGTTGCGGAGATTATCTACGAGCCAGATATGACATCTACAGACTATGTCCTTCAGCAGTATGTAGATAATACGGAGATACTACCTACTACGAAGCGTAAGTGTTATGTGGGTACGGGTGTTACCCTTGTGGTGAGCTATCGCTATGAGGAGCAGAGAGCCTATGCACCACGCCTTACGGGGTTGTCGCTACAGCAGGCGAAGGGAGCATTGTGGGATAATGGCCTTAACGTGGCACGTGTAGTCTACGATGATAGCATCGAGGATATCGTGTCGCAGCGTAAGGCAAAGGTATATAGCCAATCTCCGAAGCTTGGAACGGCGATGAGTCGTGGCGATGAGGTGACTATCTACTTAAGTTGCGATGAGCGACTTATCGACTCTATGAATGTCGTTGCGCAGCAGGAGCAAAAGGCCTTTGAGAAGCAGCGCCGTGAGGCGATGGAGGAGCCTGCAGATTCTCTAAATAATGAGACCGAATTTTATGAATAGTAACGAAAGATATATCGAAGACGAGCTACTAAATGATGTAGATATCGAGAACCCAGAGGGTGATGGCGAGGGTGACGAGATGTATGAGCATTTCGCCGTGACCGTAGATAAGGGACAGTCGCAGATGCGTCTTGATAAGTTCCTTACCATACGTCTTGAGAATACCTCGCGTAATCGCATACAGACAGCTGCCGATGGTGGTAATATTCTGGTAAATGGTAAGCCCCAGAAGTCTAGTTATAAGATTAAGCCTCTCGACCAGATATCTATTGTGATGCCATATCCTCGCCGTAAGGAGGAGATTGTGCCAGAGAATATCCCTCTGGATATTGTCTACGAGGATGATGATATCATTGTGGTAAATAAGGCTGCAGGAATGGTTGTTCACCCTGGCGTAGGCAACCATAGTGGAACACTTGTCCACGCCTTGTCGTATCATCTGAAGCACCTCGAGATGTTTAGCGAGGGAAATGCTCGTGCAGGCCTTGTGCATCGTATCGACAAGGATACCTCGGGTTTGCTTGTAGTGGCAAAAAATGAGAAGGCTCACGCACATCTTGCAAAGCAGTTTTTTGACCATACCATCTATCGCCGCTATGTGGCCCTAGTATGGGGAAATCTTGCTGATGATGAAGGTACTATCATCGGCCATATAGGTAGAAATCCGAAGGATAGAATGCAGATGTATGTCTTCCCCGATGGTGAGGAGGGTAAGCATGCTGTGACACACTTCAAGGTTCTCCGCCGTTATAACTATGTTACGCTTGTAGAGTGCCGTCTGGAGACAGGACGTACACACCAGATTCGTGTACACATGTCATGGCAGGGTCATCCACTCTTCAACGATGAGCGTTATGGTGGCGACCGCATCCTTAAGGGTACTACATTCCAGAAATATAAGCAGTTTATCGAGAACTGCTTTAAGCTCATTCCACGTCAGGCCCTTCACGCCCGCGCCTTGGGTTTTGTGCATCCCAGCACAGGGGAGTATGTGCAGTTTGAGTCGGAGATGCCCGAAGACTTGAAGGCTGTACTTCAAAAGTGGGAGGGGTATACCGCCTCCACAGGTCTAGACTTGGATGAGATTTAATTAGGCATTGCAGATACCATATTTTAATTTTTACTATAATATGTTTCTACCAACAACAACGAAAGAGGTCGAGGCTCGAGGCTGGGATGAGCTAGATGTTATCATCTTCTCGGGCGATGCCTATATCGACCATCCTGCCTTTGGCCCTGCAGTCATAGGACGTATCCTCGAGGCAGAGGGTTATCGTGTGGCTATAGTGCCACAGCCAAACTGGCGTGATGATCTTCGTGATTTTAAGAAGCTGGGTAAGCCACGTCTCTTCTTTGCTGTTACCGCAGGAGCTATGGACTCCATGGTTAATCACTATACGGCAAACCTTCGCCTGCGTTCCAACGATGCCTACACTCCAGGTGGAAAGGCTGGCTTTCGTCCCGACCGCACGGTAGATACATATACGCAGATTCTTAAGAAGCTCTATCCACATACGCCTGTTGTTGTGGGTGGTATAGAGGCATCGTTGCGCCGTTTGACGCACTACGACTACTGGAGTAATAGCCTGCAGCGCTCTATCCTTGCCACTTCGGGTGCCGATTTGCTCATTTATGGCATGGGCGATAAGCCTATCCGTGAGGTGGCAAAGGCTATGCGTAATGGCTTTAACATGAAGCTGTTGAGAGGATTAAGGCAGGTGGGCTTCTTGGCGGATAAGGAGTATGTAGAGCGTCTTTATAATAGCAGTAGCCAGGTGTTGAGCAGCTATGAGGAGTGTGTGGCAGATAAGGCGAAGTTTGGTAAGAACTTCACGGTTATTGAGACGTTGAGTAATATGATGGAGTGTAAAACCACACTCATAGAGGGTGTTGGAGATAAGTTTGTTGTCGTTACCCCGCCACACGAGACCCTCACCACCGAGGAGCTAGACCACTCGTTTGACCTCCCCTATGAGCGTGCGCCACATCCACGATATAAGGGCAAGGGCGATATCCCCGCGTGGGAGATGATAAAGCACTCTATAAATATCCATAGAGGTTGCTTTGGTGGTTGTGCCTTCTGCACTATCTCTGCGCATCAGGGTAAGTTTATAAACTCTCGCTCCGAGCGCTCTATCCTTGAGGAGGTGAAGCGTGTTGTTGCGATGCCCGACTTCAAGGGTACCATCTCCGATATTGGCGCTCCCTCGGCAAATATGTATGGCATGAGGGGTAGGGATGAGCAGCTATGTAAGAGGTGTAAGCGCCCATCGTGTCTTCATCCGAAGCTATGCCCAAATATGAACAACGACCACTCGCGACTCATAGAGCTATACCGCAAGGTGCGTGAGACAAAGGGTGTGAAACGAGCCTTCATAGGTAGTGGTATTCGCTACGACCTATTTGATGACTCTAACTACTTTGATATAGTTGTTAAGCATCACACCTCGGGACGTCTCAAGGTGGCGCCAGAGCATACAGAGGAGAGCGTGTTGAAGCTTATGCGCAAACCCTCGTTTACGATGTTCGAGGATATGCATCGCCGCTTTAAGCAGATATGCCGCCGCGAGGAGCTTAACTATCAGCTGATACCATATTTCATATCGTCACACCCAGGGTGTACGGAGCGCGATATGCAGGCCTTGGCAGATAAGGTGCTTGGAAAGCTGCACTTCAACCTCGAGCAGGTGCAGGATCTCACCCCTACGCCAATGACTCTCTCATCGGTGATGTTCTATATGGGTGAGAACCCTTATGATAATAAACCACTCTATGTAGCACGCTCACAGGATGATAAGCGCCGCCAGAAGAGCTACTTCTTCGGTGGAGAGCTGCCAAAGGATACCCACCATAGCAGGCCATCACAGTGCGATAAGAGAGGAGCGTCACGTAGGGAGGATAAACCATATAAGAGGAGTAAACGTAGAAATTTTAACAGTTAGGTGTATGAAGAGAGTATTGCTTTTGGCGCTGCTCGTTATTGCAGTTTCGTGTGGTAGCGATAAGCAGGGCAAAGACCAGAATAGTCAGACGTTGGAATTTCCTTCGGCGAGTGCTTTAGAGTCTACAAAGAGTAGTGGCTTTAGGGCGAAGAGGGTTGAGTTGATAGATATGTCCGAGAAGATAAGGGCAAAGGCGGAGCGTGAGACTGTGGAGAATAATAATAACAATAACAATAATAATAATAATAATAAGTAGTGGTATGAAACGTATATTAGTGTATATTGTATTAGCGCTATTTGGCATCTCTTGCTGTGGCGGTAATGGCGCAAGTAAAGAGGCTAACAAGCAGGATATTGAGGAGATTACAGATGCAGCAGCAGATGCTATCGAGAGTGGCTCCAAGCACCTTGCAGGATGGATAGAGGATGCTGGTGAGGCGATATCTGATGGTGCCAAGGATATTGTGAAGAATAGAGATAAATACCTTGAGCAAGCAAAGGATGGTGCCGAGAAGGCGTGTGATAAGGTTGAGGAGGTATACGAACTCGCGAAAAACAAAATAGAAGAGAGTAGATAACTCTTTGTCTAGGAAGCTATATAAAAGATGACCCCTAAAGTTGAAACTTTGGAGGTCATCTTTTTATCTATGGCAATGCCTATGTTAAAAGAGATACCTATTGCTACGCACTTGCTCGATAAGTCGCAATATCTCGTGCCATGTCTCCTCGCCTAATGTTGTGCCGACAATCTCAATGACCTTACCCGCGGTGATGGCTCCTACAGTGCCACACTGACGAAGGCTCATACCCTCACACAGCGCAGCAAGGAATCCCGCAGCGTAGAAGTCTCCAGCACCTGTGGTATCTACTCTCTTTGCCGCAGCCATGATGCCAACCTCCACAATCTCATCACCGCGCTTGATGAGCGCACCCTTCATGCCGGTCTTAACGATTGTAAGCTCACACATATTGCTAATGTAGTGTAGTGAGTCAATAGCTTTGGCACAGCCGCTAAACTCGCGAGCCTCCTCCTCATTAGCAAATATGATATCCACGTAACGCTCTACGAGGTCGTGCAGAAACTCTCGGTTTTCGCGTACTACGTTAAACGATGCTAGGTCTATGGCAACCTTTAGACCATGCTCCTTGGCGCGAGCCATCGTAGTACGTATCAGGTTATGATCCTGCACGAGATACCCCTCAACATAGAGGCAGTCATAACCATTAAACACTACGGGGTCTATATCTTCGGCTTGTAGCTCTGCTGCGGCACCAAGGTGTGTAACAAACGTGCGCTCTCCATCGGGTGATACCAGTGCTAGGCACTTTCCCGAGCGATGCTCCGAGCGTAAGATAAATGGTTCAACATTTACGTTGCGAAGCGCTTGAATGTAGAAATCACCCGTGGTATCTTCGCCAACCTTACCCATAAAGCCAACCCTGACACCGAGACGTGCCATGGCGCGGATGGTATTTCCTGCCGAGCCTCCTAGTGAAAGGGTATATGGGCAGCCCGCAACAGATCTAGAGATATCTGTCTGAAATTGGCTATCTACAAGACTCATAGAGCCTTTGGCAAGCTGATACTCCTGAAGAACGTCATCGCTCGACAGCGTAACAAGCATATCTGTAAGCGAATTGCCAATGCCTAAAATATGTTTCATAGTTTGGGTAGTATGATGTTTATCTTATATGGAGAGAATCTTTACAATCTCAACATCGTGGCGGTCTATGGTGCTAGAGTGATGTGTCGCCTTCGAGAATGGCACATAGACCAACTCGCCATTCTTTATTCCTATCATCACGTTGCGCTGACCCTCCAGTAGTGCTGTGATGGCCTGCGCACCCATGCGTGATGCGAGGATACGGTCAGCAGCCGTAGGGGAGCCTCCACGTTGCAGATGTCCAAGGATTGTTACACGGGCATCATACTCGGGAAACTCCTCCTTGATGCGCTGTGCAAGACCCATAGCACCTCCTGTTGATGGATTCTCCGCAACAAGGACTATTGCCGAATTCTTGCTCTTGCGGAAACCGCGATTTATGAGGTCTCCAAGCTGATCTATCTCTGTCTCCATCTCTGGAATTATGGCAGCCTCGGCACCCGATGCTATAGCTCCGTTGAGGGCAAGATAGCCTGCCATGTGTCCCATAACCTCCACAAGGAAGAGTCGCTCATGGCTTGTTGCCGTATCACGAATCTTATCCACAGCCTCTACGATGGTATTTAGCGCGGTGTCGTAACCTATGGTCTCGTCTGTTCCTCCTAGGTCGTTATCTATGGTTCCTGGGAGTCCCACGATAGGTATGTCATACTCCTCGGCGAAGATACGCGCTCCGGTCAGTGAGCCATCGCCACCAATAACCACAAGAGCATCTATGCCCATCGCCTTCATATTAGCATACGCCATGGCACGTCCCTCCTTTGTTGCAAACTCCTTGCAGCGTGCGGTTTTAAGTATCGTACCTCCCTGCTGTATGATGTTACTCACAGACTTTGAAGAAAAAGCCTCCATCTCGTTGTATACCAATCCATAGTAGCCGCGCTTAATGCCTACTACGTTCAGGTTGTTGTAGATAGCAGTTCGTGTCACGGCTCGTATCGCTGCATTCATACCTGGAGCATCACCTCCCGAGGTAAGCACCCCAATACTCTTTATCTGTCCCATATCATTTGCTCTATTTTCTTGCGATAAAGATACTAAAAATATACCAAAACTATTCAGCCCCCGCGCCAATTATTTGCATATAGTTGCCAGACTAAACAAATAAGAGAGCCTGTTCAACCGATGAACAGACCCTCTTATTTAGCTGTTATTGCCTAACCTCTATTAGATTTCGCCCTCGCCGCGGAAATCCTTGATGTCAGCCTTTGATGTAAGAACATCCACTGCAGCGCGACCCATCTCGCTCTCGCGCTGTGTCATATCTGGAGTGCGCTCTGTATCGATAGTTGCTGGGTCTACCTCGCCATTGATAGCATCAACAACGAAGATGTATGCACCTGCATTACCCTTAACCTTTGTCTCTACGCCTGTAGCACGTGTAGCTGCGATAGCACCTGCCAATGCTGGCTCGTAACGCTTGTCGATAGAGTTAGTTGTGAACTTAACATCGGTGAATGTGCCACTCTGTGCGCCCTCAACAGCTGCATCCATAGCGAGCTGTGACTCGAGTGCTGCGTACTGCTTGTTACGCTTTAGGAGTGTCTCGATAGCCATGTTGTTCTTAAGCTGATACTGGCTCTCATCGATGCTTGCTACCATAACAACGTAGATTACGTTCTCGCTGTGGAAGCTCTTGATATCGCCAACATTAGCGTTGTATGCCCATACTGCGATGTTGCGTGAGCTAGGGATGCCACGTGCGCTACGCTCACGGCTCTGCATAGGTACATAGTCGTTGCGGTTAGCTACTGATACCAAAACCTGGTAGTGTGCATTGTTGGCTGCCTCGTTGAATGACTCTACGCTGTTACCTGCCTCGGCCATGAAGCTATCTACGCTCTTAACGATGTTGTTGTTGGTAAGCTGGCTAGCCTTTACCTCCTTCTTTACATCTGCTGTGAGTACGAAACGCTCCTTATCACCAACCTTTGTAATCTTAACAACTGCAGGCTTGTGGTTATAGGTATATGTGAAGATATCACCAACCTTTGCACCGATGAAGTTCTTTGCATCGCTCTCTGTCATGCTTGTCATCTGGCGGCTATCTGTAGCAACGTCTACTGCAGACTCCAACTTTGTGAAGTCGCCACCATTAGCCTTAACCTCCTCTGCCAACTCCTTGGCATCGATGATGTTAGCTGCTACAACAACCTCAAACTCATAAGATGCAGGAACAGTAACATCAGAGATAAGGTAGCTAGCGCTCCATGTCTTATCCTCCAATACAGGGCCATAGTTCTTCTTTGCCTTGATAGCCTCCTGAACCTTTGGATCTACATCTGCCCACTTCTTATAAGTATCAGCCTTGCCACCTACAGAGCGTACTGCCTGCTTGATAGCTGCACCATCACCCTTTGCCTCTGCAACAGCCTTGTCTACAGCCATAATCTGCTCCTCTACAGCTGTCATATCCTCTGCTGTAGGCTCAATCTCAAATGTTACATAGCGGAGAGTACGTGCGCCATAGCTGCTGTTCTCAAGCTTGTTCTGCTCGTAGTATGCGTCAATCTCCTCCTGGCTAACCTCTACATCTGCTACGGTGCTGTAAGGAATCATAACATAACGACCGTTGAATGTAGTTGCTGCGTTGCGCAATGACTCCTCAACCTCAAGGCGATTAACGTAGTTTGCTGCGCTATATGCTGCAGAGAACTTCTCGTAACCGAGGTTAAGACTCATTGTTGGGAGGTTAGAGATCCACTGGTTCTGAATCATCATCTCCATCTGCTCTGTAGGAACACCATACATGCGATACATCTCTGTAATGCGCTGGCTATATACCTTTGCGTAGCTCTTAAGGTCGAGATCTGAAACGCCAAGACCAACCTGCTCAAGAGCCTCCTTTGTGAAGGCGTTGTAGATAGCAGTCTGGTATGCGTAGTCAGACTTGTTGTCATCAGAGAGGTTAGCATCGCGGAAAATCTCCTGATACTTTGCATACTCCGATGCCTTAATCTCCTCACCGTTTACTGTAATAACAGTCTTGTCCTCTGGCACAGCGTTTGTGCGATTCTGCATTGAAAGCTGGTCGCCAAGAATAAATGCTACAAGTACCAATGCAATGACCACTGATAGGACAATGCCGTACTTGGTTCTTAATGTGTTTAATGATGCCATAAAATTTATTGTTTTTTATTGTTTTGTCTTTGTATCAAAAAAGCCTTCAAAGGTAGTAATTTTTTATTAAACAATACTATATTAGAGTCAAAAAATGCGATTATACCTATTTATATCGTAAAATTATGGATGTAAATGGAGTGGAGAGTGCATAAAACAATATAACCTCGGACACCGAGGTTATATTCTAAAATATCTTTTTAAGGCTCTATTTGCACCTTATCTCCACAAGATCGAGACGTGAGCCTGTGCTACGGACTATCTTAATTGAGAGGTTGTCGTTCTCAAAAACATCTCCCTCGTGAGGTATGTCGCCCCTCTCGGAGATGATATATCCTGCCAACGTATCATACTCCTCATCCTCGGGAATAGCTAAAGAGTACTTCTCGTTGAGATACTCCACCTCAAGACGTGCCGAGAGCAACCAATGACGCTCATCTATCTGCTTCTCAACAAGTTCCTGAACATCATGTTCATCCTCAATCTCTCCAAAAATTTGCTCTAGGACATCCTCCAGTGATATGATACCTGCCGTGCCACCAAACTCATCAATAACCACGGCAATACTCGCCTTACGTTTTGTGAAGGTCTCAAGCATCGCCTGTAGGGGCATGGTCTCGGCAACGTATATTGTCTTTATGATGACGTCAGAGATAGATGCTGGACGCTCAAAGAGGCTTTTAGAGTTTACATATCCGATGATGTTATCTATGGAGTCGTGCCACACAAAGATTCGTGAGTATTTGCTCTCAACAAATCGCTCTGTAAGCTCCTCTATGGTTGTGGATTCTAGGTCTACGGCCTCCACATCTACGCGCGACACCATGCAGTCGCGGACACGGAGGTCGGCAAAATCGAGGGCATTTTGCAGTAGGCGGATATCCTCCTCACTCTCGCTATCTACCGATACGTTGTCAGCTTCAACTAGCGATGCTAGGTCATCGCGGTTAAACTCTGTAGGCTCCTCACGCTCCTCTATGCGGTTACCCGTTAGGCGAATTATGCCATAAGAGAGAAGTGTGGTGAGACGTGAGATAGGGTATAACACTATGTAGAAGATGTACAGTACAGGCGCAAAGAGTGTATAGTAGAAATTTGGGTTATGGCGTACTATAGACTTTGGGATATACTCTCCTATGAATATGATTAATATTGTTGAGATGATGGTTTGCCCCAGGGTATTCTCTATGCCGAGGCAGTAGAAGAGCATCTCGGACATAAACATAGAGTAGACTACAAGGGCTATGTTGTTACCTACAAGGATTGTGGTGATGTAGTTGCTAGAGTTGCGCGAAAAGATATCCGCAATATAGTTAAATAGTGGGCTCTGCTTACGGTCTATCTCCTCGCGTAGGCGGTTACGCCCGAGGAATGATATCTCCATTCCCGAGAAGAATGCCGAAAAAAGCAGCATTATAGCTATGGTTACAAATGTAGTTATAGTTACCTCTCCCATGTCGTGTGGTCTTGAATGATGACCCGGTGATGACTATTGTTAATCTCTCTTGACTACTGCTGCTTCAGTATCAACATTTAGATTTAGGCTTTCGTTTCCAAAGGTAGTGGTGCGCATCTTTGCTGCACCATCTGGGGGTGCTACCTCCGATTCGTTTTTCAGTGTACTATTTTTAATATTTGTTGGGCGTACGGGAGCTGGTGAGAATTGGTTATTTGCTGGTCTCTCGTTTCGCTTATTTGCAGAGTTGTTTATGCCCCTAACGGTGTTATTATTAACTCTTTGCGACATATCCTTTGTCTGCTCCTTCTTTTTATCCTTCTTCTCTTTATCCTCCTCCGCACGCTTTGCTTCACGCTCCTCGCGCTCCTCCTCTGTAGGCTGGCTCATGTCAAACTCCACCTCGGAGCTATATTTGCGGAAGTGGATATTCTTCAAATCCTCGTCAGCATCGAAACCTACGCCAAAGTGCCACCCATCAGGTTGCAGTACCTTGGTGTCTACGTTTGAGTATATCTTCTTTGTCGTTGCGTTCCAGAAAAGCTGCTGGGTATATATCTCGGTGTGTCCTGTGACGGTGGTGTCACCCTCCTCACGGTTATTTTTTATGATAACCACATTTCCCTTTGCCTCCCATAGCTTTTGGCGCTCATAGTAGATGGCATAGTTGGATGTGATTGTAGCATCTACAAGCGATAGAGTATCGGTGTAGGTTGTTAGCTTGATGCCACGGCGAAACTCCTGATAGGGGTTTGTAGCCATGCTATATCCCTCCATAAGAGGTGTTGTGAATGTATATGTGCGTTTACCATTCTCCATCATGGTTATTTCGCGCTCCTCACTAGACTCGGTTATGAGGGACTCAAGGTCGTATTCTGTAGTGTTAGCCTTGGAGTCACAAGAGAATAGCAATGTAGCACTTGCCACCATGGCAAGTGCTATCATTGCATATTGTCTTATACTTCTATACATTTACAATAATGCTGTCGTAGCTCTATTATCTGTATCGAATTGTTGTTGTCTGACCAGCTGCAAAACCGCAAAGGATTGTGTAGCGCTCATTCTCCTTAAGCTCTGCGAAGAAGCAGGTCTCCTGTGGAGGGAATGCTGAGCGGTATGAGTTCATGAAGTGCTGTGCTGCCTTCTGAAGCTCTGGCTCATCCTTAAGGAAATTAACAGCCTGTGCCATAGCATCATAAGCTATCCAGTATACTGAAGCACCGTTAATCTTATCATCCTTACATGGCGTAGATGCGTAGCACTGACCAAGGATGAAGAATGCGATACCATTCTGTGGGTTGATGCTACGAAGCTCACGTGCCGCATCTGCCGCAGCCGCGAAGTTCTGATTTGTAACCTCGATAAGAGCAATCTTTGCGTATAGAGGCTCCTTCTTTGATGGGTCAGTCTCTACAGCTAGGGCCTCGCGCAAATACTTGAGAGCCTTGTCATTCTCGCCACGGTTCTGGAAACCCTGTGCAAGGAATAGGGCGATCTCTGATGATGGCTTTGCGATGTAATACTTCTCGGTAGTTGCGAAGAAGAAGTCGCTAGTACACTGTGCGCGTGACATAAGCTGTACTGCCTGTGCCAATAGAGCCTCGTTGTCAGGGTCTGCCTCAAGCTTTGCAGAGAACAATGTCTCAAGGTTCTCGCAGCTTGCAGCGCCACTATTACCAAAGCTAGTCTCAAAAGCCTCCTTGAACTGCTCATCCTCTGCAGAGATCTCTGCGAAGAGTGGTGAAAGACGCTCATACTCTGCAAGAATCATCTCGCTAGTTACGTTATCATCATACTCAAAATCCTCGCAAAGGTAGCGGTAGTATGATGCTACGATATCGAGGTTGATATTTCCGCTCTCGATAGCAGCATCTACAGCATCCTTCAAACCAGAACGAAGAAGAGGACGGTCAGTGGTGCAGTAACGCATCATATCACGAGCCTTCATATCGAGGATATAATCCTTACCATTCTTTGAGTGGTCACCAAAGTATACCACACGCTGGTCGTAGATGAAGAGGATAGAGTCGATGTATGTGCGGCGCTCTGCTACGCTACGTGCGCGCTGCGCCTTATTCTTGTAGATTGTCACACCACGTGCAAATGTCTGCTGTGATGCAGCTGGACAGTTGTTGAGCAACTGCTGGAAGTACTGTGTTGCAAGGTTGAAGTCTTTTGCATCAATAGCCTCCTTGAGGTAGTTACTTGCAAGGATGTTCTCCTTACGCTCTTCTAGTGTGTTTCCCCACTTACCATAGGCCTTGTCATCGCTGAAATCCTGCGCTGAAACTGAAAATCCTACAGCTAGCGCAAAGATAGCCAAAAGAAATTTTACACTTTTCATAGTTTTGTTTTAGTTTATGTTTGTTCCTGTATTAATTATTCTAGTGGTCATTAGTCGAACTTCTGGCGCACAAACCAATAATCCGAAGTATCTCCCGAGAATAGCGAGAATCCTATCGAGATTTTATAGTAGTTTTGTGTTACAAGTCCCACTTTTTGGGCATTGACCATAACATCTCTATTAGATGATATGCGACCATACTCAAAGCCAAGGTTTATGGATGATGCTCCCCATATCTTTACGGGGAATCCAAGACCTGCGGTGATAGCTAATTGGTTGAGGCCCTCGCCACCAAATGTTTGGTAGTAGTTACCTAGGCGCGCTCCCACACGGTATGAGATACGGTTTAGGTAGTTACGAACATCCGAAGGGCGTGGTGTAATCTCAAAACCTAGCTTGAGAGTGTGAGTGTTGGTATATGCTACGGTAACACTATTCAAGCCGCTATTTTCAACATATGAGCTATTGTTATTACCCCATGCTGCGAAGGCATAATCGGCACCTACAGCGATAGTGCGGTCACGGAAATATACTCCCACACCAACCTCATGTGGCACACGAAGCTCAAGGGTGTTGTCATCATGCAGCACGTTATCCGACTGGTTTATGTTGTTGCTGGTGCTTATCGATCTTCTCATCTCGGGGTTAAGGTTTCCGCCAAGGTCATAGGTAGCACCAAGGGTCAAGATGCGTGTCTCGTTGTGGATGATGCTCCACTGTATGCCCGCCTGAAGCTTAATGTTGTTCACAACATACTTGTCGTTGCCGTATGTAGAGCTATAGTTTCCAAGACCTATAATCTGGTCGGTAACCGTTGTCTGGTACTTACGCTCTATGTATCCCCAATAGTATTTTGCTGCCAAACCAATAGAGAGCTTCTGTATTGGCGCCCAGCCTATTGATAGCTTAACCTCCGAGATATCGCCGATGCCCTCAAAGCCATACTGCACTCTACCAATGTTTGCCCAGTTATCCTCATTCTGGTCGGTGGTGTTTACCTTGTAGGCAACACTACTATATGGCGAGATGTTGAGTGACATTCCAAGGCCCTTTGCTAGTGGAAATGCAATAGCGATATTGTGGATGTTGCCACTATTGATAACTCCCATTGATTTGCCCATAAACTTGCCATTGCTGTCGTACTTTGGCTGGCTATTGCGATAGTGGGTACCATCGAGGCTAACATCAAAGATGAAGCTCTTGCGAGGAGTAACACTTGCCGATGCAGGGTTGAGAGTATTTACCTGACCTGCGGTGCGCTTGGCAATACCAATACCACCCATAGAGCGTATCTGCACACTACCAGGGGTGATAAGCTCGCCAGGGCCATACATCGAATATGGCGAGTAGGCGTTGATGCTACTGCTCTGCGCCATGCCACACAGCGGCACGAGCATTAGTAGCAAAAGTATGAGGTATCTATATTTAAAACTTCTCTGCATTGTAATCTAAAATTCTATTGAGACCAAATAATACTGGCTCACAGTCTGCAAATATCGCGTTTTTAATTCTCTTTACAAAATATTTTGCATCACCTCCGGTGAAAATAATGCAATTTTCATGGTTTTTTAACAAAAATTGCTCAACATAACCCCTAATCTCCTGCTCAACACCTCGCATAACACCCTGTTCTATGGCCTCCGTTGTTGTGCGACCATACTCCAAAACCTCCTCGGTAGGTGTGCAAAGAGGCAGGCATGCTGTGTAGTCGGCAAGGGCGCGAAAACGTGTGGTGACACCTGGCGAGATGTTACCTCCACGAAAGGTGTTGTCTATGACAAAGTCTATGGTTATGGCTGTGCCAAAGTCTACAATCATAATCTCCTTGTCGGGGTATAACGCCGCGGCACCCACAGCTGCAGCAAGCCTATCAGGGCCCAATGTTTTTGGGGTGTAGTAGCTGTTGCCTAGGGGTATTGGCGTTGTCGCTGGGTTGAAGAGTATAACCCTTTGAATTAAGCTTTGCAGTAGAGCTGCCACATGCTCGCCATCTCCACGTGTCGAGGCTACTATAGCTCGGGAGATAGTGGGGTAGCGCAGAAGAGTGTCATCTACAATCTCCTGCGTAATTTCGAGGTGTGTCTCTTGCATTATCACCTCCCCCTGTTCAAGAATCGCAACCTTCGCTCTGCTATTTCCTATATCTACGATAAGATTCATACATTCAAGATGTTATGCTTGTTGTGATGCAGACGCTAATTTACGTAGCATCTCCACACCTTCGGCAACAGAGTATATCTTCCTAACGGTCATCGATAGGCGATTATTGTATTGCTTAACAACAAAACGCTCTGGGTCAGAGACAACATATCGCAACATATTGAGGAAGGTGTCGGTCTTGAAGAATGGTGAGTTGTTGTCGCCGACAAAGCGCACAATCATCAAGCCATTCTTTACCTTCACATGCTCCATGCCTAGGTTTACAGCCTCATGGCGCAGACGCACCACATCCGTAAGTACTCGCACGGGTTCGGGGATGGCGCCAAAGCGGTCCTTGAGACGCTCCATGAGCGAGTCAAATTGTTCGTCAGTGTGCATTGCGTCAATTTCGCGATAGAGGCGTAGCTTCTCACTTTGTGAGCGTACGTAGCTATCTGGTATAGAGGCGTCTACGTCAATATCTATGGTAGCATCATCAACAAACGAAATCTCCTTCATAGCATCATTCTCGGCCTGTGACAATCCCGATGTGTCGAGACCCTCGGCACGAAGCTCCGATATAGCCTGATTGAGAATCTTTTGGTAGGTCTCGATGCCGATGTCGGCGATGAAGCCACTCTGCTCGGCACCTAGGAGGTTTCCAGCTCCACGAATATCGAGATCCTGCATAGCTATATTGAAGCCAGAACCTAGGTCAGAAAACTCCTCAATAGCCCTTAAGCGGCGGCGTGCATCGTCACCAAGAAGCTCGTTGGGTGGTGATAGCAGATAGCAGAAGCCCTTCTTGTCGGAGCGTCCCACACGTCCTCGAAGCTGATGAAGGTCGCTCAAGCCGAAGCGGTGTGCATCGTTGATAATTATGGTGTTAGCATTGCCAATATCGATACCATTTTCGATGATTGTCGTAGCCAGAAGCACATCAAACTCCCCATATATGAAGTCCATGATGAGCTTTTCAAGCTGCTCTGCAGGCATACGTCCGTGTCCCACGCCCACACGAGCCTTGGGGCAGAGACGTGTGATGAGACCCTGTATCGTTGTGATATCCTCCACGCGGTTATGCACGAAGTACACCTGTCCGCCACGCGATAGCTCCTCCTCTATGGCATCGCGGATGACATCCTCGGAGAAGACGTGCGACTCGGTCACTATAGGTTGTCGGTTTGGTGGCGGTGTTGATATCACCGACAAGTCGCGAGAGCCCATCAGCGAGAACTGTAGTGTACGAGGGATAGGTGTAGCTGTGAGGGTTAGCGTATCTACAGCTATGGAGAGCTGTGTGAGCTTCTCCTTTGCTGCCACGCCAAACTTCTGCTCCTCATCGATGATTAGCAGACCAAGGTCGTGAAACTCTATCTGCTTCGATAGCATCTTATGAGTGCCTATGAGGATATCTATCTTTCCCGCCTTTAGGTCATCAGCTATGCGCCGAGCCTCCTTGGATGACTTGGTGCGATTTATATACTCCACCGTTACGGGGAGGTCGCGAAGTCGCTCCGAGAATGAGCGGTAGTGTTGCAGTGCCAATATCGTAGTAGGCACAAGGACTGCAGTCTGTTTGCCGTCACAAGCCGCCTTGAATGCAGCACGTATGGCCACCTCGGTCTTTCCAAAACCCACATCGCCACATACGAGACGATCCATAGGTTGCTCCGACTCCATATCCTTTTTTACTGCGGCTATGGCTGTTATCTGGTCGGGAGTATCCTCCCACTTGAACGATGCCTCAAGCTCCTGCTGAAGATATCCATCCTCGGAGAATGCAAAACCCTTCGAGGCCTTGCGCTTTGCATATAGCGCTATAAGCTCACGCGAGATATCTTTTACAGCCTTCTTGGTTGTCGCCTTTAGCTTTTGCCATGCGCCATTGCCTAGTTTGTATATCTTGGGAGGCTCGCTCTCGCCACTCTTGTAACGCGAGATGCGATGCAGGGCGTGTACATTTACAAATAGGATGTCGTTATCCTTGTATATCAGCTTTATAGCCTCCTTTGTTCTGCCATTCTCTTGTAGCTTTACAAGGCCTCCAAAGCGACCTACACCGTGGTCAATGTGTACCACGAAATCACCAACCTTAAGGGCATTAAGCTCCGCAACGGTCATCTGCTCATCGCGCTTAATCTCGCCACGGATGCGGTAGCGTTGGTAGCGATCAAAGATTTGGTGGTCGGTATATATACACACCTTGAGGGTGTTGTCTATAAAGCCTTCGTGGAGTACTACATCCTCGGCGCGAAACGCCACATTGCGGCGCCCCACCTGATGGAAGATGTTTGTAAGACGCTCTATCTGCGCCTTGTTATGCGAGAGTATGGTTGTTGTATATCCGCGCTCGTTGTTCCAGCGAATATCATCGGCAAGCATCTCAAAATTGCGGTTGAAGGCTGGCTGTGGCGCTGTGTCAAAGGTTATTGTTGTTGTGGTCTGACGCTCACGGATGTTATCTCTGCGAAGTACGATAGAGCTTGACTCTAAATCCTTTAGCACTATTTGGCGTGAGGTGACCTTGCGTGATAGATGCTGTGCATCCTCCTCGCTCTCGGCACTCTCTAATACCTTGCGTCTTATCTCCGATATCTTGCGTAGCGCAAAGTCGCCATCGTCAAGCCACCATGTGGCACGTGTAGCAAATCTGGCTAGCGATACTCTCTCGGCATTATCTGCCGATTGGTGAATGTTGGGGATTATATCTACGGCATCGGGGCGCTCCGCAGAGAGCTGGCTAGAGATATCAAAGCGGCGAAGAGAGTCTACCTGATTGCCAAAGAAGTCTACACGATAGGGCTTCGACTCGGCGTAGGAGAATATATCGACAATACCTCCACGTACCGAATATTGTCCTGGCTCGTATACGAAGTCTACGCGCACAAAGCCCTGCTCCATGAGCCACTCTACAAGGTCATTTTGCTCGATGGTATCTCCCGTAGCGATATGTAGCGACTGTGCATTGAGGCAACGCTCGTCAATCACCGTTTCGGCGAGGGCCTCGGGGTAGGTGCAGATGGCAAGATAGCCATCCTTGAAGTTGGTGATGGCATTTAGTGCGCCTGTGCGGCGTACGATGCCTTGTGGGTCCTCGGCGCCATAGGCCACCGAGCGTTTGTAACCCGATGCAAAGAATGCCACGCGCTGCTCATCGAGAAGCTCGTAGAGGTCGTTTACAAGGTATGCCGCAGCATCGCGGTCATCAGCAACGAAGATGTGGATACCTCCCATACGCTCTACGATATCTGCTGCATAAAGCGAATAAGCTCCACCGACCATCTGTTCTAGATGGACGGTAGAGCCTATATTTTCCAAACTTTTTTTAAGCTTATCCGCATGTTTGGAGTTGCGGACAAGACTCTGTAAGTAGTTCATATCGCTTCAAAAAGTGGTTACTCTTTAGAGTTTGTGAGAAGCGACTCCCCCTTTTTGTCGAGGTAGCTGACATCAATCATACCTATACTCTGGTCGGTGGTTATCTTGATGTGTAGCTTGTACTTGAAAATCCAACGAAGTTTTCGTGATAGGAGACCCTGTTCTAGGTATGCCTTAACATAAGGACTCACTCTCAAGTTTACGTAGCGCACTCCCTTGTCTGCGAGGTTATGTATCTCTCCCTCAATCTTCTTCTCGAGTAGTATTGTTGGTTCGACCTTACCTGTGCCGTGACATGTAGGACAGGTGTCCGAAATCTCGTTAATGGCAATAGGGCGCACTCGCTGGCGAGTAATCTGCATAAGGCCAAACTTGGTAATGGGGAGTATGGTATGTTTTGCCTTATCCGTAGCCATTAATTTCTGCATCTCCTGATATAGGGTCTGTCGGCTTTGCTGCTGGCGCATGTCGATAAAATCGACAATGACAATACCTCCCATATCTCGAAGACGTAGCTGGCGTGCTATCTCTGCTGCTGCTGCGAGGTTTACCTCGAGAGCTGTCTGCTCCTGATCATCCTCCGCCTTGGTACGATTTCCCGAGTTTACATCTATGACGTGCATAGCCTCGGTATGCTCAATGATGAGGTATGCTCCACGGCGTAGTGATACATATTTTGCAAATAGCGACTTAATCTGCTTCGTGATGTCGAAATTATCGAAGATAGAGACCTTACCTTTGTATAGCTTTACCATATGCTCCATCTCGGGCTTTATGGCATGGATATAGCTCTTAATCTCCGAATACATCGTCTCGTCATCGACAATTATCTGTGAGAATGTGTCGTTTAGCGAGTCACGAATTATAGTATTCACACGGCTCATCTCGCTCATCAAGCGAACTGGAGCCGCGCCCTTACGCAGTGCGTCAAGGGTTTTGTTCCATCTCTCAACAAGAGAGAGTATGTCTTGCATAATATCGATGTCTTCAGCCTCGGCAGCTGCCGTACGTATTATGACACCGAAGTTTTGTGGTAGAACCTCTAGGGCTACCTTTCTGAGTCGCTTCTTTGTGCTGTTTGAGCGAATCTTCGCAGATACATAAACATTGTTCGAGAATGGTACTAGCACCACGTTTCTACCCGCTAGCGATACATCGGCCGTGAGGCGTGGTCCCTTTGTTGATATCGCCTCTTTGGATATCTGAACCATTACCGTCTGTCCCACCTTTAGGTGGTCTCCGATACGGCCCTCCTTTGCTAGCTGTGGCTCGAGCTTCATGCTCTCCACACGCAAAAGACGCTTCTCGCGGCTATCTACTATGCGCTGTAGTGATGTGAAGTTTTGACCAAGGTCGAGGTAGTGGATGAAGGCATCCTTCTCGTGTCCTATATTCACGAATGCTGCATTTAGACCAGGCATAATCTTACGTACGCGACCCATATATATATCGCCTACGGAGAACCCTGTTTGGCAGCGCTCCTTGTTTAACTCGACAAGCACCTTGTCTTCGCAGAGTGCTATCGATACCTCCGTTGGATTTACATTGATGAATAATTCTCTTTTCATAACAGCAATGTAAATCAGTTAGAAAATCAGAAGCATGGTGTGTGCTTCTCTCAATCACACATAGTCGATGACTATGCTAAAATGGCTGAAGCAAAGGTCTAGTCTACCGAAGTTGGAAACCTGCCTTTGCTCCAGCGATGTGTCGTAGAAGAGTTATTACTTCTTCTTATGACGATTCTTACGAAGACGCTTCTTACGCTTGTGAGTCGCCATCTTATGACGCTTGTGCTTCTTTCCGTTTGGCATAATTTATAATATTTAAGGTTTGTAACTATCTATATCAATTATTTTACCTCGCCAGCGAAGCTCTTTGCAGGCTTGAAAGCTGGGATGTTATGCTCTGGGATAGTGATAGTAGTGTTCTTTGAGATATTACGAGCTACCTTCATAGCACGCTTCTTGATGATGAAGCTACCGAAACCTCTCAAATAAACATTCTGACCATCCTTCATAGCATTCTTAACGCTCTCCATGAAAGCCTCAACGATAGCCTGAACCTGGATCTTCTCTACGCCGGTTGACTTTGCAATCTCGTTTACGATATCTGCCTTTGTCATAGTTGTAAATTGTTTTATTTAATCTATTTTTAATAACAAGTGTCAAACAATCTTTGCCCAAAAATAGGGGCTTTTAGCAAAAAATGTCTGCAAATATACGGCAACTTTATATAATTTGCAAGTAAAATGCTAAAAATAAGATAATTTCTTATTGTTGAGCAATATATATATGATATGGTTGCTATGACAAAAACCTCGATGATATGTCCTAAAACTTATCACCGAGATCTCTATGTGTGTTGCTCGTGGCTCCCTCTAGCGGAAGTTGTTGAGGGCTGTAGCAAGGCCTGTCACAGCTTGATCAAGGCCATCCTGTATTTTGCTACCTATCATCATCTTCATCATCATATTTAGCTCGGCGTGAAGCACCATGCGGATACGTGTGTCGTGTTCTGCAACCTCCTTAAGCTGAATCCAAAAGCTAAAATCGATGGGAATGCCGCCCTGGTCTGCAACAATCTTTACATGTTTGTTCGTAACCCTCTCTGCAATGCGAAGCGCAACCTTCATACCCTTCACCTTAAATGAGCAGCTGTCGGGTGTAGCCTCCCACTCCTCAACCTTATCCTGCATAGCTGGGGTCATAAGATCCATGCGTGAGATGATTGGGAATACCAATGCTGCGGGGTGGTTTATCTGTTGCTGTTTTGATTCGTACTTCTCCATAGTTCAATGTATGTTGCTTAATAGTGGTGCAAAGGTAGTAAAAATTAGCGAATCACAAAACGGCGTGCTGTATCCGAGAGAATCTCAATCTTTACAACCATGGTATCCTCCGGAAGTAGGGCCTCAATCTTCTCGGGCCACTCAACAAGGCATAGCTCTCCAGAGCTTAAATACTCCTCCGAGCCAAAGTCCAACGCCTCCTCGATGCGCTCGATGCGGTACATGTCGAAGTGATATATGGTTCGTTTGCCCTCATATTGGTTTACTATGGCAAATGTGGGACTTGTGACATCATCCTCGGCACCTAGGTATGCTGCAATGCGGCTTACAAGGGTGGTCTTGCCAGCGCCCATGGGAGCATCGAGGGCCACCACACTCCTTCCGTTGAGGGACTCTACTACAGCCTCGGCAACCTTATCTAGTTCATTTAGAGACTCAATCTCAATAATCTTTTCCATTATTTATATATATGTATTAATTCGTTATCGTTTTTTGGGTTTTAGTAGCGCAAATGGTACTATCATCTCCTCCATCGAGATACCGCCATGCTGGAATGTATTTTTGTAGTAGCGGATATATCTATTTGCATCGTTGTTATATACGAGGAAGTCGCGGTTATAGGCGAAGATATAGCTCGAGGTGAGGCGTCCTGATGGTAGCTGCACATCCTCTGGGCGTGTGACCTCATACACCTCGCGTGGGTTATATGATAGGTTGCGGCCAGTCTTATAACGTAGGTTTGGTGAGGTCTCCTTGTCGCCTGTGACACGCACAGGATTATCAACGCGAATGGTGCCATGGTCGGAGGTGATGATAACCTGATGCCCATGCTCTGCGAGGAGCTTTAGCAGGGTAAAAAGCTCCGAATGTTCAAACCATGAGCGAGTTAGGGAGCGGAATGCCGCCTCGTCATCGGTGAGTTCGCGGATGATATCTGTCTCGGTGCGGGCGTGTGAGAGGATATCCAAAAAGTTATATATGATAACCGAGAATTGGGCATCGTAGATACGTTGCATGTTGTCCAATAATCGGCGTCCCGCCTCGGGGCGTACCAACTTGTCGAAGGAGAGCTTATACTGCTTACCCGACTGTGTTATAAGGCGCCTCAAGAACTCCTCTTCGTACATGTTTTTTCCACCATCCTCATTGTCGTTGAGCCACTTGTCGGGCATGATGCGATCTATGGCTAGTGGCATAAGACCAGCAAAGAGCGAGTTACGAGCATACTGCGTTGCTGTGGGGAGTATGGCGCAGTAGAAGTCATCTTGGGCAATGTCGAAGAGACCACGTAGCATAGGCTCTATGGTGCGCCACTGGTCGTAGCGCATGTTGTCGATAAGAAGTAGGGTGGTGTGAGGGGCGTTATCCACCACGGGGAATATGCGGCGGCGCATCAGCGTATGCGACATTGTCGGTATCTCCTCCTCCGCGGCTCGCTGATTTATCCAGTTGAAGTAGTTGCGCTTAACAAATTTTGAGAACTCCTGATTTGCCTCATTCTTCTGGTATGACAGCACCTCGCGGATGCTCTTGTCTGATGACCCCGAAAGCTCTATCTCCCAGCCTACAATCTTGCGATATAGGGCGCACCAATCGGCAAATGTTGAGGCTGTCATCTGCTGTGTGGCGATACGTCCAAACTCGGCACGGTAGTCCGCTGTCGTCTGCTCCGTAACTAGCTGCTCGGAGTGTAGGTTTTTCTTTATTGATAGGAGTACCTGATTGGGGTTTACAGGCTTGATGATGTAGTCGGCAATCTTCGAGCCTATGGCCTTATCCATGATATTCTCCTCCTCGCTTTTGGTCACCATGATAACAGGAAGTGACGGGTGTGCATCCTTAATGAGGGGTAGCGTCTCAAGGCCTGTCATGCCGGGCATCATCTCATCCAGTATGACAAGGTCATAAGATGTACTATTAACCATCTCCACAGCATCATAGCCATTGTTACAGGTCTCCACCTCGTAGCCCTTGCTTGTGAGGAACATCACGTGGGGTTTTAGGAGGTCTATCTCATCATCAACCCAAAGTATCTTATTCATATTTCACTCTCTTTTACATCTTGTTGTATAACGCATCTATGACGCGAATAATTGTGGGATAGCTTGTTTTTAGGGCCTCGGCAAGCTCCTCACTCGTAAACCACCTTGCCGTTGTGATGCCCTCCTCATGTTGTGCGGTAAGCTCTCCGCGGAGCCTTCTCATCTGCCACCAATCGGTAGATTTTAGCTCCCATTCACCATAGGTGTCGTAGGCGTGCCATGTGGTTATGATGGGGCTGTTGTCAATAATCTCGCCACATATACCTGTCTCCTCCTCTACTTCGCGCAGGGCGGCGCTGCGGCTGCTCTCGCCACTCTCGATATGCCCCTTGGGGAGGTCCCAGCGGCTACGTAGCTCTATGAAAAGCGTCTCTCCTAGCTCATTTTGTAGAACACCACCCGCAGCTCTCACAACCTTAAACTCGCTGGCTAATAATGAGAAGGTGCGCTCTACATCGGGTGTAATTATAGCTATATATTTGTAGGTCTCGACTTTTTTTAGTAATTTCGCTCGCGAAATCGCTTTGTGTGTATCACACTCTACTATATGGTAGTGAGGCGCAGGGATAGTTCTTGATATAACTACCTCTGTACTACCGAAATATATAGAGTATGTACACATGGCGACTGATGGTTTGCAACCACAAAGATAAAAAATATAAGGAACAAACTAAACTACAACACAATAATTTATGAAAAAAATTCTCTTTCTTATGACATTTGCAACAATGCTCGCTATGGGTGGTTGCGCTGTGGAGAGCGGTTCTGCACCAAAGCCTCTCCAGATCGATAATGCCCTTACGGCACAGGAGAAGGCAGAGGGTAAGTTTACCCCAGAGATTATGTGGAAGATGAGCCGTATTGGCGCACAGACACTCTCTCCTGATGGCTCAAAGCTTGTATATACCGTAACGCAGTATAACCTTGCGGAGAACCGTGGTGTGACCTTCTTGTGGTTGCGTGATATGGCTACAGGCCAGGAGTGCGCACTTACCGACAACACCTCTACAAACACCGCTCCACAGTGGCTTGACGACACCACTATCGCATTTATGTCTAACCGTTCTGGCGCTATGCAGGCATGGACAATGGATGTTAATGGTAGCAACCTCACACAGGTAACAGACATCGAGGGTGGCATCGAGGGCTTTGGCATCGCTGGTGACCACGCCTTCTATGTGCAGCGCGTTAAGGTTGCTCCTCTAAAGGGTAGCGATAAGTATGCCGATATGGATAAGTCAAAGGCTCGTATCTATGATGACCTTATGGTACGTCACTGGGATTACTGGGATGATGGCTCATACCTTCATATCTTTGCCGCAGACTATGCTAATGGTAAGATTGTAAATGGCAAGGATATCATCGGTGCAGATAAGGCATACGATGCACCTTTGGCGCCATATTTCGACACTGCGGAGATTCGTCTTTCACCAGATGGCTCGCAGCTTGCTTATACATGCAAGCCATTGACAGGTGTAGATTACGCACTCTCTACCGACTCGGATATCTTCCTCTATGACTTTGCTACAGAGGCTACACGTAACCTCTCAAAGGAGGCTGCAGCAAAGGGTGCAGATAAGTTTGTGGGATACGACAAATACCCTGTATTCTCGCCAGATGGCAAGAAGATTGCCTTCCGTTCGCAGCGCCGTCCAGGTAACGAGGCTGACCAGCAGCGTTTGTGGGTATATGACCTCGATACAGATGAGTGTACATACATCACACGTGGTCAGGATTACTGCGTAACCGAGGTGGCATGGGATGGCAACGAGGCTATGTACTTTGTTCTTCCATGGCGTGGTACTCACCAGGTGGCTCATATCGACCTAGCGGGAAATATGAAGCATATCACAAAGGGCAACCATGACATCAATAACTTCACATTTGCTGGTGGTAAGATTGTTGCAAACATGAACACCATCTCGAAGGCTGTTGAACTTTATGATGTAAACCTTGAAAGTGGCGAGCTTACACAGCTTACAGATGTCAATCGCGAGGTTTACGACAATATTAAGTTTGGCGAGGTTCAGGAGCGTTGGATTACTACTACCGATGGCAAGAAGATGCTCACATGGGTTATTCTTCCTCCAAACTTCGACCCTGCGAAGAAGTATCCTACACTTCTTTACTGCCAGGGTGGCCCACAGAGTACCGTATCGCAGTTCTGGAGCTATCGTTGGAACTTCCAGCTTATGGCTGCCGAGGGTTACGTTATCGTAGCACCTAACCGCCGTGGCTGTCCTTCATTTGGCCAGGAGTGGACCGACCAGATCTCTGGAGACTACTCTGGACAGAATATCAAGGATTACCTTGCAGCTATCGATGAGGTGTCAAAGGAGCCATGGGTAGATACCGAGCATCGTGGTTGCGTAGGAGCATCTTATGGTGGTTACTCTACCTACTACCTAGCTGGTGTACATGAGAATCGCTTTAAGGCGTTTATCGCGCACTGTGGTATCTTCAACTTTGAGTCTATGTATGGTCACACCGAGGAGCTATTCTTCGTAACTAACGACTATGGTGGTACATATTGGCAGACCGACAACGCTACAGCGATGCGCTCATACGCTAACTCTCCACATAAGAAGGTTGCTAACTGGAATGCGCCTATCATGATTATCACAGGTGAGAAGGATTACCGCATCCCATATAGCCAGTCTCTTGAGGCCTTCACCGCAGCACGTGTTCAGGGTCTTGATGCACGTCTTGTGTCGTTTGAGAATGAGGCCCATCAGGTGTTCCAGCCACAGAACTCTGTAGTTTGGAACCGCGAGTTCTTCAGCTGGCTTAACAAGTATCTCAAATAATTCTTGAGTTAAGGCTCTTTTGAGAGTAGGCACACAAATAAATTTTGTAGAATCAAATCAAATATTGAATAACATAATTTATAAACTAAAACTATTTGCTATGAAGATTAAGAACCTATTATTGGCGCTTCTTGCATTGCCACTTCTCTTTGTGGGTTGTAAGAATAGCGATCCTGTGGTGGATGAGACACCAGAGATTAAGCAGCCTACTGTAGCTGTTACCGCTGGTGAGGCTACGGAGAACACTATCACCTTTACCATCACATCTACTGATGCTGATAAGGTGGCGTATGTTGTTGTTGAGGGTACCGAGGAGCCTACAGCTTCAGAGGTGTTGAGCAACGGTACCGAGGTTGATGCTAACAAGGCTGTAGCACTTACTGCTTCGGAGCTTGAGGCAGAGACAGAGTACACTATCGTAGCTGCTGCGAAGAACTCTAGCGCAGTGGTTAAGGCCTCTGCAACAAAGAAGACCTTGGCAGAGGGTGATGAGCCAGAGCCAGAGCCAGAGCCAGGTGACCCAAAAGAGTGGAAGGCTAGCTACATTATGACAGATTTCGATGACTCGGAGGGTATTAACATATATGCTATAATGCTTGGCGATAAGGAGTTTGGTGATTCAGGTTGGGGTGTTGATGGCGGTACATACTACTCAGTTTACTTCGTGTCATCATCAAAGGGTAATGGTAAGCTCCCTAACGGTATCTATACTCTAGACTCTACATACACTCCAGGTACTATCATCGAGGACTACTCTTTCTACTACATCATGGAGAATGGTGAGCCAAAGAATGGTTTTGAGCTCTTCAAGAGCGCAAACCTAACAATCAGCGATGGCAAGGTTGTGCTTGATGTTGAGCTAGCGAAAGATGGCTCTGTTCACAAGGTAGTTTACGAGGGTGATCTCTCTGTTGAGGATGGCACTTCAGGAACACCTGATGAGTTTGAGGCAACACATGTGGCTGATAAGTGGTACTGGGGTGGTAGCTCAATGTATGGTAACAAGTACTCTGTATCTGGCGAGAACTTCTCTGTGGATGTACACTTCCAGCCAAAGAACGCTACAGAGAAGGCTATCGTAGCTGGTGAGTACATCTGGACTACAACCACTATGTGGGGTTATAACGACTTTGAGGAGTTCACAACACGCACCTTTACCGTAGATGGCACTTCGGTAGCTGTTGATGGTGGTATTGCTGTGGTGAGCAACGAGGGCGAGGAGTACCATATTGAGATGACCTTGCAGGGCCGCGATGGCTTTGTATACATGATTGAGTACAATGGTAAGATTAATGACAAGGGTAACGACAGCGGTGATACACAGTTGGCTATCACCAAGCTTTCGGAGGGTACCTACAACGCATCATATTACTTCTATACTTTCAAGGCACAGGGTGATAACTTCTCTTTGGATCTTGTTGTGAACGAGTCTCAGGCAAAGCAGAACCAGATCCTTGCAGGTAGCTACCAGGGTGCTTCATCAGTTAGCATGACTGGTAACAATGGTTACTTCTATGCAAATAACTTCAAGTATGATGGTGTGTCGTATAAGCCTGCCGAGGCCTCTACAATGGTTGTTGAGGGTGATGGCACTAACGTAAATATCACCATGAACCTCACAATGCAGTCTGGCGATAAGTTCGTTGTTACCTACGCAGGTACTATTGGCGAGAGCGCATCAGGTGAGCCTACAAAGCTTGCTACACCTACTGTAAGTGGCCTTGTAGCGGGTAATGCAGCTACCGTTAGCTGGAATGCTATTGCTGGTGCAAAGGACTACACCGTAACCCTTAACGGCACCGATGTACAGACTGTGGAGACTGCATATATCGTATATCAGAACCTTGAGTACTCAACAACATACACCGTATCTGTTGTTGCTAACCCTGCAGATGCAGTTGCAAACCTCGCTTCAGATGCTGGTACTGCAACATTCACTACCGAGGCTGACCCAGGCACAGGTGATGGTGACGACAGCGGTGATGACAATGAGGATGATGGCCAGGGTGCTAGTGCAACACTTAAGTTCGTAAAGGACTATAGCGAGGAGTATGGCTCGGAGTACTCTATCCTTTGCTACTACGAGATTACATCTGGTGATGATGTTATCGGCTTTACAATCTTCAACAATAAGTCTGATAGAACATCCCTCTACGATGGTACATATAACCATGTGTCAAGCCTTAACTCTTTGATCATGAATCAGGGTTCAGCAATCGTTATTGACAAGGTTATTATCGATGGCGTGGATAATGGTGGTGCGCAGTCATCATCAACTCTTGTAGTTGAGGGTAGCGGTGCTACAGTAACTCTTAAGCTTGACTACAATGTTATCAACGTAGGTGTTGAGAGCCGTACATACGTATGTAATGGTATAAGCTTGTAGTATATTGCTCAATTTATAAGGTCGAGGCTGACTGAAGGGTTCTTATAGGACTTCAGTCAGCCTCTGCTGTATCTATTCATTTGATTATAATTTGGATGGCACTTGTTGTATCAAAATATTTTTGTAAATTTATACCGCAAAACATAATGTGTATGATATTTATACAATGTTGCTTGTGGACAAAGTCGTAGCGCTTTGTGGTATGCTAGCGATTGTGTAACTACCGTGATAATTTATTTCGATGAAGAAATTTCTGTATATATTTATAGCCTTTCTATTGCTCTATTTTCAGGCTTGTGAAACTCTCAATAAAGATGTAGTTTGTAGGATTAATGCTGCTGAAAAGATGATGATTGATAGGCCTGACTCTGCATTACAACTGCTTAATAGCATCAATATTGAGCAGACTTCTTCTCGAAGGCATAGAGCAAAGTATGCGGTTTTGTATACGCAAGCACAAGATAAGAATTTTATTGATGAAACAGATGTTACGCTAATTAAAGAAGCGAAAGAGTATTATGAGGATACAAACGATATAGAGTATAAGTTTCTATCATTGTATTATTATGGTCGCATATTGTGCAATAATGGTGATTATCCGCATGCCATAATCGCATACACTCAAGCAGAAAACTTGCTCGATAGGTTGAATAATAACTATTTAGCTGGTTTACTATATACGCAGATAGGAAATATTTATCGTTCGCATTATGATTACTCTAAATGTTTAGAAGCATTTCACACAGCAAGTAATTATTATACTCTATCAGAATTGGAGCGTCACAAAGCGTATGCTTTATTAGATATTGGAATTGCATATTGGAATTTGGAGCAACCAGCTAGGGCCGAAGAGTATTTTAAACTTGCTAGCGACCTTGCTATTGAACAGAGTGATGAGTATCTTGAGAGGATATGTTATGAGAACCTTGTTATTTTGTATGACAGCATAGGAGATACAGAGAACTGTGGATATATAGTTGATAAATTATATCAATATTGTGATAAAGATTTATTCTCACCTGCTTGTTTGGGTGCTATTGCTAGTTATTATGCGGATATACATAATTTTAAACTGTCAGATAGTTGTTTAGTGAATGCTTGGAATAATGCTAGTAGTGAGGTTGATTCTGTTTCATTATTTTTTCAATCTGCAAAAATAATGATGTCCATAGGACAGAACGATAAAGCTTTTAAATATTATAGAGATGGTATTAAAATGCAAAATAAGCAATTACTTTTTGCTATGCAACAACCTATTTTATCATCTCAAAAAGATTTTTATGAAAGTCAAGTAGAGTTACATGCGTATCGGCTTCAGAAAAATACCGAATTATATATAACCTTATCTATAATAGTATTATTGACCACAATCGTTGTGGTAATGCATATGAAACATCGTATGATGGCAAAAGATTTGGAGGTTAGTAAGTATATGGACTTGGCCAAAGAATTACAAACATCAATACATGATAAGGATATCCAACTATCAGAAATATCAATACAAGCAGAGGCCGACAACTCTCGCATAAATGAAATGTCAAACCATATAGCAGAATTATTTCATAAGCAATATGAGTTGCTTGATAAATTGAGCAATACTTATTATGAAACTCATGGATATAGCATAGAGAAGGAGAGTATATATGAACAAGTGAAATCTGAAATCAATAAATTTGCAAATGATAAAAAGTCGATAACTCAATTAGAGACCATCGTCAATACATACAAACGAAATGTTATCAATCTTATACGTTCAGAAATACCAGGAATATCAGATAGGGACATTAAGCTACTTTGTTATATATACGCTGGTTTTTCAGCAAAAAGTATTAGTATATTCATAGGTGAAACAACAGGCAATATCCTAACGAGAAAGTATCGTTTGAGAAATAAGATTTCTAAACTCGGTACTATTAATATGAGTATAATGCTTCAGGAAATGCCTTAAATTTGCTTTATTAACATCACAATGCCTCAATCTAATATTGAGGTGTAAATTGCTGATAATCAATAGTTTGTGAATATTGAATTATGGGTGTGATATTTTGAAATATCACGCCTATAGTATTTTATTGATTATCAGATACTTATCTATTCAATGTGTGATGCAGTTAATGGGATAAATTTGCACAAAACACAATAATATCTATTACCTTTGTCAAAGAAAACCAAACCTAATTTTGATTATGGGAAAAATATTATTATTACTTTTGACCTTTTTATGTGTGTCATTAGATGCGTATTCCTCTGATCCCAAGCCGGAAGAACCGAGGCTTCTCCCAGTCACACTTAAAGGAGTTATCGCAAAGCAACCTCGCGGTGGAGTTTCAAACTCGTTAGTTGATTGTTATTACTGCAATGGACTTTTGTATGTTGATTGTTATATGAAAGCTGAAACGGTATACGTTTCTGTGACAAATAGAATCACTGGAGAACGTTATGATGTGGAAGAGGTAGATTATTGCCATTCTATAAATCTAGCTGTGCCACATTCTCCAGGTGTATATTATGTGGAGATTGAGGTTGATTCAATACTGCTATATGGCTATTATTCCCTATAAATAACGTTTAAATAATAGATAATATAGTATAGGAACTTATGTTTGGACCTTATCACTAAAATAAACGAATGTAGATTACAGATAAACTAGGAACTATAAATAGCCGTTATGTAAACAGTATAACTAATTTTATGTCTTTGTAATAAGTATTTGTAGTATATTTGTTGATGAGTCTTTTAATTAAATATGGGTATTATGAATAGGATGCTTAAATTTGGAGGATTAGTTATAGTGACTATTATGTCATTGATATCGTGTTCGCGGAGCAACTCTAATGATGATGTTTCGGGCTCACAATATAGCAAGACGTATATCACCGGATATTTAATACCAGACTCTTTGACAGCTGATAGTAGTGGCTCAAGTGTGGGCTTTACCATCGGTGGTGATGTGCTGACGCATGGCGAAATATTCGATGAGTTATCGAAGGCCAATAATGATACATCCTACAACAGATATAATGTTTCGGGGCCTCGCATAGCCATTGGTGAGACTATATCTAGCATGAGGGTTGTTGCACTCGATAATTTTGATAGCAACCATCAATCTGGTAGTGATATTTCAGATTTGATAGAGTGTCAATATATCTCTTACTACGACTATGTGCAGAGTGGTTATCAGAATCAGGAGAAGAGTGTTGATGACTACAAAGATTGCATGGAGTATTACGACATTGATGGCGCTAAACTATATCGTGAAACGCTAGCTGATATCGAGTTTGCGAACATAAACTTATGCGCTCCATATCTAATTCTAAAATTCAAGGCGGAGCCAGAGAATAAGGGTACTCATCAGTTTAAGTTGATACTTATGACACAAACGCGAGAGATAGATATCGCCTATTCTTATGAATTTTAAGATTTGCAAACAGTGTCAAGAGAGTGAATAAAAAGATGTAGTTTTAGGCTTGCGAAGCCCGAAAAAGCGGAGTTTACTGAGCGTAAATGAGCATTTTGAGGGCAAGCGTAACGACAAAATACACTTTTTATTCACTCTCTTTGTTTTGATATCTATAGACCTCTAGACTTTATTATCCATGCTAGCGAGGCATATAAGCCATCTATGAATGGTCGCAGCGGCCTAGGTAGGGCATTTAGCAGGCGTAGGCGGCGTAGCTGGCGGCGCGAGAAGCGTGTGTATGCGAATCTCTCTATGGCGCGTTTTGCATCCTCCGTACCTCCGCGGATGCTCTGCGTGATGGCCTTGCCAAGGGCTATGCGTGCTATATATTCGTTTAGTGCAGGCTCCTGTGTTGGTGAGTAAAGCTCTTCGAGGGAGTGTTTGCTCTGTTCCGAGCGGTATATCGCTGCCGAGCGATTTGAGGCCTCGCGGGAGTAACGCACAAGGCTCATGGTGGAGAATGCAAAGCGGAAGCCCTGTTGCATCATGCGCACCCAGAGCCACTGATCCTCACCTATGCGCATGCCTTCGGGGAATCCTCCGCATGCGATGATGGCGCTGCGGCGTAGTGTAGCCGTAGAGGGTATGATGGGGTATCGGTGGTTGAGAGCCTCCTCGGCAGGGTTTATAAAACCTTCGCTGTCGGGTACTGCAGCAGCATAGTGCTTATTGCCCGAGACTATGTGAAATGCTGTTGAGTATGCCTCGGCATCGGGGTAGTACTCCATCATTCGGCACACCTCGGCGATATATCCCGAGAGCCACCAATCATCACCATCTAGAAGTGCTATATACTCTCCTTTTGCCGCGCTAATGCCGCGGTTACGTGCAGCGCTAACGCCACTATTTTGCTCTGTTATAAGGCGTATCCCTGCATTGGGGTTCTCTGCCATGATACGCTCTACAATAGCGCGTGAGCCATCCGTAGAGCCATCATCAACAACGATAATCTCCCCGGGCATAAGGCTCTGTGAGAGTACCGAGCGCAGTGCGCGTTCTATCTCTCGCTCCTTGTTGTAAAGGGGTATGACAACCGATATGGAGCGAGACCTCTCGGTGTAGAGACTCTCGCCAAAGTGTAGTATCTCGGGGGCATGGTTCAGGCGCATAGGCTCGGGGAGCCACTTCTGGATATCTCCATAGTGGCTGCGCAGGTAATGCTCCAGCTCCGCTGGTGCCATGACCGTCATATCTCCCATGCGGCGAGGTTCGAGATTCTCGATAGCATTCACAGATATCATATCCTTGGGCATGCGTACTATGTTGTAGTACTTGCCATCGGTGTCGTTATATTGTGTGAGAGTCTGCTTTAGGGTGTTGTATATCTCGGCCTTGGAGTGTAGCGAGGCGTATATCTTAATAGCTGCACACGACAGCATACTTTTGGGGAGTACTACACCATTATTTGCACGCCCAAACCATCGCCAGAGCCATGTGCTTTTAGCCATAAAGGTATTCACGAGGAATCCCACCTTGCGGCGTTGTGAGGCTCGTAGTGCCTCATCATCAGGGATGATGTCGTAGGGGAAGATGTCGATGTATATTCCCTGCTCGATGGGAAGCCCCACCCACTCACTCTCCACGAAGAGTGTGCCACGCTTGCGAACCTTAATGTAGTAGAATGGGGTGTTAGGCTCGGTGGTGAACTCCTGTAGGGTGTAGTTCTCGTTTAGGAGTGCTGGCGCCTCGCGCAGAAAACGCTCATAGTTGGGGCGTGTCATGCCGAGGTCTATGTCGTCATCCCAAGGTACTATATCTTCGAAGAAGTGTGCGCCAATAGCCGTGCCACCCTGTATGAAGTATAGTATATTAGCCTGGTTGCAGACACGTACCACCTCACCAAGAACATCATAAAGCTCGGCGTGTAACTTACGTAGTATGTCGCTGTTATACTTCATTATAAGATATCGTGTACTAGAAGGTTGCATCCGCGAATGTCACTACCAGCAATGCGTCCTTCAATCATAAAGCTACCATCATTCATCACACGTCCTATATCCTGTGTCTGTATAAACGCGCACGACGAGAGGTTTGCCAAGTCGATAATATCCACTCCGCCACGCATACCCTCGGGGTGGTGGTCGAAGGGGTCATTGACATCGCGTACCATGACACGCATCCATGCTGGGGTGCGAAATATACCCTCGCCTGTAGAGTATCCCTGCGAGGTAAGCTCCGCCATGCCATACTCCGAGTGTATGCGCTCCACGCCAAAGCCACGACAGAGGATTTGGTGTAGCTCACGCTTTGATATCTCCTCCCTGCGGCCCTTCATGCCTCCAGTCTCCATCACAACCGTATTCTCTAGTTTTGGGGCATACTTCTCGGCAAGGTCCCACAGAGCGTAGCTTACGCCAAGGAGAATCTTTGGCTTGGGGTCCATGGCCATATCTGCCAGAAGCTTCTCAAAGTCGTAGAGGTAGAATCCTCCTGACCCACACTGCTTTATGAGCGAGTCTACCATGTATACTAGTGAGGAGCCTTCGCGCTCTAGGTAGTTTGGCAAAAGACCATATATGCTCCATTGCGCTGGCTCACCATAGAAAGCCTTGAACCCCTCGGTGAAGCTCCTACGATAACACTCTAGCGATGCCATGAGATGACGTGAGGCTACTGTGGAGCCTGTGTTGCTCGATGTGAAGATAATCTCGGGAGGCTTCGTGCCACAATATACATCCTCGGTTTTGAATAGCTCAACGGGGAGAAATGGGATGTCGTTAATGCTTCTAATATCCTGAACATCAAACCCTAATAGCTCTATATAGCGGCGATAGGGCAGACACATTTTTGCCTGATAGCGGAATAGCTCTAGGGCGCATTGCTCGAACTCCGCGGCGGAGGTTATGGAGACTATTTGGTCGATGTTAAGCATAGTGATATTTCTGTTATTATGATACAAATTTAGTACTTTTATGTGATAATGACAAAAATTATGGGAAACAACAACAAAATAGTTAAAAAAGAGTTACCTTTGCGACATTAACTACGTTAATCATAATAAATCGAATATATGAGAAGTTTGAGAAATGTATACGCTCTTATCCTTATGCTTTTTGTAGTGTTGGGTGTAGGATGCGAGAAGGAGAGTGTAGGTAATGAGTATGACCCAAACAACCCTCCTGTTATGGTGTTGGATACCTATCAGTTAAACATTGATGGTGGCGGTGGAGATATCCCTCTCTTCTACGCCTTGCAGAACCCCATTAGCGGTGCCTCGCCCGAGATAGTATGCTCCGAGACGTGGATATCTCTCAAGGAGGTGACTGCTACCCAGATATTGTTGCGCATAGAGCCAAACGATAAGGATGTGGAGCGTTTCGCCTCGCTGCTTGTGAAGTATCCATACATGGAGAAGTCGTTGCGTGTGAATGTATTGCAGGATAAGCGTATTTTGAACATGTTCCGCTTCGAGGTCACCAACCTAGATTATAACAGCTGCACGGTGAAGTATATGCCTACGGATAAGGGTATGCAGTATATGGCAAACATTATCGATGCGGAGTACTTCAAGCAGTCGGGAATTAATGACATGAACCTATTTATAGATGCCGAGATGTCTAACTATCGAAGCATTGCCGAGCGTAACCACATGACCCTTGAGGAGTTGATGGGTAGGGTAACACCACAGCTCATATACAGGGGTGATGCAGTACGCTCGTTTGAGAACATGAAGCATGGCTCAAAGTATGTGGCATATAGCTATGGCGTGACGTTCAATGGAAATGACTATACTGTGACAGTGCCAATGCATCAGACAATTATCGATACCCCTATGCCAGACATGTATAACGTATCCTTTGGAATATCATCGCAGATGAGTGGCACAATGGCCTCAATATCTATCGATACAAAGGGCTGGGCGGGATACTACAATGTGATGATTGCCGCCGATGACACAGTCTACTACATAGAGCCAGGGGATAATGCTACCGACAGCTTTGTGCGTAGCCTAGCCTCTAAATTCTACGACCAGGCGCAGAAGGCCGTGGCTAGTGGCTACACCGTGGAGCAGTTCCTAAATAGCACATGCCACAAGGGTAATCAGCAGATTAGGGTGCCGCTAGAGTCTGGAAAGAGATATATGGCGATAGTATTTGCCGTGGATGTAGAGGCGGGCTCATTGCCTGTGATGCGCTCTATGCCCGTGTTTGCATATCTATAATCCTCATAAGAGATGTGCCGTTGTATAATTTCTGTCGTAGCAGCCTTGCTTCTATCTCTTGCGTGTGGTAAGGAGGCCTCTCCTGCGGTTCAGGGGGACGACTTTAGCGTTGTAGACCCTATTATTGAGGTCTCGGAGCGTGGCGCAGAGTGTGAGGTGGAGTATCGTCTTAAGGAGTTTGTGGGCGATATTATGCCTGTGGCGGTGACAGAGGCAGCGTGGATAACAGATATAGATAACACCCAGAAGGGGGTTATAAGATTTCGTGTACTCCCAAATTTGGAGCTTCAGAGCCGCGAGGCAACACTAACCCTAAAATATATCGATATCGCCACACAACCGCAGATTACCGTGCGTCAGGCTGGCGCGGTGTCGGAGCGTCTTAAGATAGAGCTTACGGATGTAGACTACTCCGAGTGTAGCATCTCCATTACCCCTGATAGTGACGACATCACATATATCGCCATGATGGCCGAGAAGCGATACTTCAAGGAGCGAGGTATCACAAATGCCGAGGAGCTTGTTGCCTCGGACGAGGCGCTCTTCATCTCCTACATCACTGATGGTAGCACCCTCGAGGAGTTTCTTACAGCTAGTGGCCTCGCGATGCAGGGCGTAGGGACAAAGCGTTGGCAGGATCTCTCTCCCGCAAAGGAGTATGTCATCTATGCCTATGGCGTGGATGTGCAAGGAGATAGCTATGAGCCTATCACCCCCATATACCACAAAGTTGTGGATAAGCGTATGCCCGAGCGTGTGGCGCAGAGCTTCGATGTGGAGATAGAGACCCAAGGCCCCGAGGTGACCTTCAGCATAGACCCAAAAGGTTGGGAGGGCTACTACGTAGTGCAGCTTGTGGAGGATGGCGAGGCTGGATATATAGAGCAAGGACTACTCTTTACGGCCGAGGCGGAGGAACAGGTAGCAGAGGCCTTTTTCTATATCGCCGACCACCTATACTACTTTGAGCAGAGGAGTGCCGAGGAGGTTATGCAGCAGTTGGGATATCGTGGCGAGGTGACGTACACCAAGAGCCTCAATGCCAACCACCGTTACATGGCCCTCATATATGCCGTAGCCTCGGATAATGGCAATGTTCCGATGGTGGTGTCACAACCACAGGTGGAGTACTTCTCCACAGGGGCGGTGGAGAGTTCGGACATGACATTTACGGTGGAGATATCAAATATCCTACCCCGCTCGGTGGATGTTCGCATCACGCCATCTGCGGATGAACCATACACAGCTGTTATGATGTATGCCAAGAACCTCCCCGAGGGGGATAAGCAGCAACAGCTGGAGTATGTGATGAGTAACTATGCCCCTTTGGAGATTTCGGGGGTATATGAGGAGCATATAGACCAGCTACCTCCCGAGACCGAGTTTGTGATAGCCGTATATGGCTACTACGCTGGTGCTGCAACAACAGAGCTATTCCTCTACCGCTTTGCTACGGCATCTGATGCCGAGGGCCATAATAAGATTGTGAAGGTCTCCTTCTCGGCTTACGACATAGCGGAGGTGGTAGCCATAGAGCCATACTATGCATCGATGATGGGGTATGCCGATTACTTCCTATCTATGGATGTCGCGACCCTAACCCCAGCGCCAACACTACACTTTGAGCTATATGCAAAGTCGCAGTACGACAGCTACACCCATGCCGAGATTCGTGAGAGCCTTCTGGAGTACTCCTACACCTCATCTCCCGATTGGGCGTTGTGCAGCTATGGCAACGAGTATGTGTTGTGTGGCCTTGCCGAGGATGAGAATGGATATGTTGGCGAGATGTATGTCTCGGAGCCTATATCCTTTACCTCGGAGCAGACCTCCGATGCTGCGATATTCGTAGAGCTATATAAGGAGTACGTGGAGAGGTAATAAATAGCATTATATATATAAGAAGTATAGCCTATTATGAGTAAAAGGTTAAAATTTATAGTTGCCACCTTCGCGGTAGCGTTGCTTATGTCGGTGGTAAATCGCGTGGTCTTCATCCTCTACAACTACACTATGATAGCTGCGGAGTGTAGCTTTGTAGAGCTGTTGCAGTGCTTCCGCCATGGATTAGTCCTCGACCTCTCTATTGCGGGATACCTCACGGCGCTGCCGCTCCTAGCAACCATCGTCACAGTGTGGCAGCCCGCATCATGGCGCAAGACAAAGGTGTGGCAAAGGGTGATGAATAGCTACTTTGCTGTTATAGTGTTCATCGTTGCAGTTATAGAGTGTGGTGACATCGGCCTTTTCGAGGCGTGGCAGGCACGTATCGATGCCCAGGTATTTATCTACACCCCCAAGGAGATGATGGCGAGTCTCACGCTGGCCAACATCCTCGGAGCATTGGCATATATAGGTGTTACGGTGGCGGTGCTATTCTACCTCTTCAGCCGTATATCCTCACGTTGGTTCTTGCCGCAGGTGTGCGAGGAGCGATATAAGCCCTTGCGAGCTTCGACATACACCCTTATATTGATTATCGCCGCAGGACTTCTCTTCCTTGTCATGCGTGGTGGCACAACAACAGCAACGGCAAATGTCTCGAAGGTACACTTCTCGCATAGGTCGATGCTCAACAAGATAGCCATAAACCCTATATTCTCGCTCATAGAGTCTGCGACAACGGGAGATGACCTGGCGCGTTTCGACTACTTCTCATTTAAGAAGGCGGAGGAGATATTTGCCAACTCGCTACATCGCAGCGATGCCCAGAGCGACATAACAAATACAAGATGGCTAACTACGGAGCGCCCAAACATCGTAGTTGTAGTGATGGAGGGCATGGGATGCACGATAACCGAGAGCTACGAGGGTGAGGAGCCTGTGACACCACACCTCACAGCACTCCAAAACGAGGGTATATGGTTTGAGAATATGTATGCCTCATCATTTAGAACAGATAGAGGTAACGTAGCTATATTTAGTGGCTTCCCAGGGCAGCCTACGATGTCCATCATGAAGCTCGCGAAGAGGGCGTCAAAGCTCCCAGGCATAGCGGCAGCGCTAAACAACGTGGGATACTCCACACGCTTCTTCTATGGCGGAGACTCCAACTTCACAAATACCCGTGCATATCTCTACTCCACAGGATATATAGAGGTTATAGATGAGAAGCGCATGAGCCTCGATGGTCATCGCTCCAAGTGGGGATATGCAGATGATGCGGTCCTCGACTATGCCGCAGAGGAGATTATAAACCGCATAGAGTCTAGTGATGCTCCATGCTTCGAGACTATCCTCACGTTGAGCAGCCACGAGCCTTATGAGGTGCCATACAAGCGCCTAGAGGATGCGCGTCTCAACTCCTTCGCATACACCGATGAGTGCATAGGTAACTTCGTGCAGAGGCTTCGCGACTCCGAGGTGTGGGATAACATGCTCCTAATCCTTGTTCCCGACCACAGCACCCTTTATCCTACCTCTATCGGCAACCACTCCTCGGAGCGTCACCGTATACCTATGATGTGGCTGGGAGGTGCTGTGCGTGAGCATATCGTTGTGGATGAGTATATGTCACAAACAGACATCGCAGCAACGCTCCTGGCACAGCTCGACATTGACCATTCAGAGTTTATATTTAGTCGAGACATCTGCGCCCCAGGCTGCGCACACTTTGCCTATTGGACATATCCCGTAGGCTTCGGAATCATAGATAGCGAAGGTAAGACCATATACGACTCTGCATCCGACAAGGTTCTTGTAGAGGAGGGTGTGAACCATGATGAGCGTATAGAGGTTGGAAAGGCGTGGCTCGAGAAGACATTCATAGAGATACGAAAGATGTAAATCGTTATTTTTACTTACTTTTTGCAAAATAAATATTTTTATCTATCTTTGCACCCCGTATCAACCACTTATATAGGGTGTCGAAGCAGGTGGGTAGCCAAGAAGGGTAGCCGAACTGGGACCAAGGAATAACTGATAGGGAAACCAAAGAGGGTAGCTGAAAGGAAACTGGAAGGGTAGCCGCGAGGGGAACTGAAGGAGAGCCGAGGGAGAACCAAGGAGGGTAGCTGGATGGGTACCGAGGATTATTGTCGAGGGTGGCAATATGGTAGTTTTGGCACAGCGATAATGTTGAACGATAAACTTTTAATTTAGTTGCAACAATGAACAAGGATCAGTTGATCAGACTCGTAAACGAGAAGATGTGGACCAAGGGTGAGGCAGATGTCCCACAGTTTGGCGCAGGTGACACAATCACAGTAACTTACCGTATCGTAGAGGGTAACAAGGAGCGTTTGCAGAGCTTCCGCGGTGTAGTAATCCAGATTAAGGGTTCTGGCCGTACAAAGATGTTCACCATCCGTAAGGTTTCTAACGGCGTAGGTGTAGAGCGTATCTTCCCTCTTTACTCACCACACATCGACAAGATCGAGGTTAACAAGTACGGTGTAG
>JAEIGA010000610.1_pt1 | contig 52920 bp, 39 predicted proteins | sample 9270691 | NCBI WGS metagenome assembly JAEIGA01 (sample SAMN17057246, study PRJNA624740) | gut metagenome | biome: biome; isolation source: fecal sample | host: Bos grunniens | place: China: Xizang | collected 2019 | reverse complement strand
GGTCGGTAAAGAGGTAGACGGCTGTAATTTGTTTATCAACTGCGGACAGATGAAGGAAAACAGTGTACCTACACCCGATCTTACGACAAACACTTGGAAGTTTAAGTTTGAAAACGAATTCAAGAGCATCACTTTGACCCACACAGGCGAGAATAGCGAGTGCGATGAATGTAAAACATTACAGTAATATTTAGGGCAGGATGGGTTGAATGTCCCTACCTGCTCACTAAGATATCCATAGTACTAACTTTAAAACGCTACCACTATGTATACCACAAAACAACAAAAGCCTCAGCTATCAAGAGTGATACAAAGAGAAATGGCTGAATATATTGTAACCCTCCGCAGTATAGGTTATTTCTGTTTGAACCTGTAAACTTTTCTTGCTCCGCTTTTTCTTTTACGTCAAAATGTCTTAACTTCGCGCGGAAATATAAAATAATGTTATGAAAGATTTGAATTGGTCGGAAATTGGCTTCGGATACAGAAAAACCGATTACAATGTGCGTTGTTGTTATCGCAATGGCGCATGGGGTGAGATAGAGGTCAGTTCTTCCGAATACATAAATATGCATATGGCTGCCACTTGTCTGCATTACGGACAGGAGGCTTTTGAGGGTCTTAAGGCTTTCCGCGGTAAAGACGGCAAGGTTAGAATTTTCCGTCTTGAGGCAAATGCCGAGCGTTTGCAAAGCACTTGTGATGGTATTCTTATGCCACAGGTAAGTGTTGAAATGTTCCGCGATATGGTTACAAAGGTGGTGGAGCTCAACAAGGATTACATACCGCCTTATGAGAGTGGTGCGTCGCTTTATATCCGTCCCCTTATTATTGGTACAAGTGCGCAGGTAGGTGTTCATCCTGCATCGGAGTATATGTTCATTATTTTCGTTACTCCGGTGGGTCCTTACTTCAAGGGTGGTTTCTCAACTAATCCATATGTTATTATACGCCAGTACGACCGTTCGGCACCCCTCGGTACAGGAAAATATAAGGTGGGTGGTAACTATGCGGCAAGTTTGCGTGCCAACAAAATGGCTCACGACATGGGATATTCTTGCGAGTTCTATCTGGATGCAAAAGAGAAAAAATATATCGACGAGTGCGGTGCTGCAAACTTCATCGGTATAAAGGACAATACATACGTAACTCCGCTTTCAACATCCATTCTTCCCTCCATAACCAACAACAGTCTGCAACAGATTGCAAAGGATATGGGTATGAAGGTCGAGGTGCGTCCTGTGCCCGAGGAGGAACTCTCTACCTTTGAGGAGGCTGGTGCATGCGGTACAGCTGCGGTAATCTCTCCTATTGAGCGCATCGACGACCTTGAAACCGGTAAATCTTACGTGTTCTCGCACGATGGCAAGCCCGGTCCTGTGTGTACAAAACTATATCAGCATTTGCGTGCCATACAGTATGGTGATGAACCGGATAAGTATGGCTGGGTAACAGTTCTTGATATCTAAGGCTATGGGAAAAGGAAAATTGAAAAAGTTCGCCGATATGGCGCAGTACGACAATGTCATCGAGCACCCTTATTCGATAATCGATAATGTTGAATTCCCGTTGCGTGGTAATTGGAAACGCGATTTCTTCAAGAACGACAATCCTATTGTATTGGAACTTGGTTGCGGAAGAGGTGAATATACCGTTGCTCTTGCACGTCGTTTCCCCAATAAGAACTTTATTGGAGTGGATATCAAGGGTGCGCGTATGTGGACAGGTGCAACAGAGGCAAAGAACGAAGGTCTTACAAATGTGGGCTTCCTGCGTACCAACATCGAGATAATCGACCGCTTGTTTGCGCAGGGCGAGGTAAGTGAGATTTGGCTCACATTCCCCGACCCGCAGATGAAGAAATACACCAAGCGTCTTACATCGTCGCTTTTCCTTGCCCGTTACAGGAATATCCTTTCTTCTGACGCGATAGTACACTTGAAAACCGACAGCAATTTCATGTTTACCTACACCAAGTACATAACAGAGGTAAACAATCTTCCTGTGGTGGAGTACATAGACGATGTGCATGGACAGGAGGAGGTGAGCGACATAATGCAGATACGTACCTATTATGAATCACAATGGCTGTCGCGCGGTATAACAATCAAGTATATTGCTTTCAATTTGCCTGCAAAGGAACAGTACGATGAACCGAATGTGGAAATTGAGCTAGACGAGTACCGCAGTTATAACCGTAGCAAGCGCAGCAGTCTTGAAACAAGCAGATAATTATGTTCAAACATATAGTAATGTGGCGTTTTATTGATGGCGCCAACGGAAAAAGCAAAGCAGAGCACGCGCTCTGGGTAAAGGAGAATCTTGAGGCTCTTGTGGGTGTAATCCCTGAAATCAAATCCTTGGAAGTGGGTATAAATGTGTGTACTGCAGGTACTGCATACGATGCAGTGCTTGTAAGTGCTTTCGACGATGCCGATGCTATGGAACGTTACAAGGTGCATCCTGCACACATGGCTGTGGCTGCATATTTCAAGGGAATAACCGAAGGTCGTGCCGAAGCCGACTATAATATCTGAAAATAGAATCATGGCATTATATCCTAAATTGATACTCGACGCGCTGGAAAAGGTGCGTTATCCGGGTAACGGTAAAAATCTTGTGGAGGCTGAGATGGTGGATGACAACATTCGCATCGACGGAAACAAGGTAACTTTCTCGCTTATCTTCGACAAGCCAACCGATCCTTTTATACGTTCTGTTGTGAAGTCAGCCGAGGCTGCCATAAAGATGTATGTGGGCAAGGAGGTTGAGATTGAGGGTAACATCTCTGTTGTGAGCCGTCAGGCTGCCCGCCCCGAAGTGGGTAAGTTCCTTCCACAGGTAAAAAATGTCATTGCGGTCTCTTCGGGCAAGGGCGGTGTGGGAAAATCAACCGTATCGGCAAATCTTGCCATTGCATTGGCTCGTTTGGGTTATAGGGTTGGTCTTTTGGACGCCGATATATTCGGTCCTTCAATTCCAAAGATGTTCAGCGTGGAGGATGAACGTCCTTATAGCGAGAATATCGACGGTCGCGACCTCATCCAACCGATAGAAAAGTATGGAGTGAAGATTCTCTCTATAGGCTTCTTCGTTGACCCCGACCAGGCTATTCTTTGGCGTGGCGGTATGGCAAGCAATGCGCTCAAACAGCTTATTGCCGATGCCAATTGGGGTGAATTGGACTATTTCCTTATAGACCTTCCACCGGGAACAAGCGATATTCACCTTACAATAGTGCAGTGTCTTGCACTTACAGGTGCCGTGGTTGTTACAACACCGCAGGAGGTGTCGCTTGCCGCGGCAATCAAGGGTGTGAATATGTTTATCAACGAAAAGGTTGCTGTGCCCATACTTGGTCTTGTAGAGAATATGGCTTGGTTTACTCCTGCAGAGTTGCCGAACAACAAGTATTATATTTTCGGTAAGGAGGGTGGCAAGCGTATGGCAGAGGCTTATAACATTCCGCTTATCGGTCAGATACCTCTGGTGCAGAGCATCTGCGAGAGTGGTGATGCCGGAATTCCTATTGCCATGAAGGCCGATAGCCCCGACGGGCAGGCATTCATTCAGGTGGCAGCCGCTTTGGTAGAAAAGACAAACAGGCGTAACGCAGAACTTCCCAAGACTAAAATAGTAGGACAATAATCAAAGAATCCCTTGATGCCGTGGTATCAAGGGATTCTTTGATGTTATGGGGTATCAGAGTTTACCTTTCAGGAATTGTCCGGTGTATGATGCTTCGCAGGCGGCGACATCTTCGGGTGTGCCACAGGCAACAAGGTGTCCGCCCTCTTCTCCGCCTTCGGGTCCCAGGTCTATGAGATAATCGGCATACTTTATAACGTCCATATTGTGTTCTATGACCACCAATGAATGCCCGTGTTCAAGCAGACGTTCAAACGACCTGAGCAGTTTCTTGATATCGTGGAAATGCAGGCCGGTTGTGGGTTCGTCAAAGATGAACATCGTAGGACGGCTGCTCTGACGGCTCAGATAGTAGGCGAGTTTCACTCGTTGGTTTTCACCTCCCGAGAGTGTAGATGACGACTGTCCCAATTTTATGTATGCAAGTCCCACGTCCTGCAGAGGCTGCAGACCGTCGGCAATATGTTTCTGTCCGTGCTGCTGGAAGAAGTTTATTGCATCGCCTATGGTCATCTCAAGAATGTCGTGTATGTTCTTGCCGTGGAATTTGACTTCAAGCACTTCGTTCTTGAAACGTTTACCGTGGCAGGCTTCGCACTCCAGTTTAAGGTCGGCCATAAACTGCATCGACACGGTTATTGTACCTTCACCTTTGCACTCTTCACAGCGTCCTCCGTCGGCGTTGAACGAGAAATGTCCTGCACCGAATCTCATCTGTTTTGCCAAGGGCTGCTGTGCAAACAGGTGGCGTATCTCGTCGTAGACCTTAAGATATGTGACAGGGTTTGAACGCGATGATTTTCCTATGGGGTTCTGGTCGATGAGTTCCACTCCGCTCAACTGTTTCAATGCTCCTTCAACGGCTTCGCATTGACCGGGTGCATCGCATGTGTTTCCGAAATGACGCATGAGCGAACGGTACAGGATGTTGCGTACCAATGTGGACTTTCCCGAACCGCTCACTCCGCTTACCACGGTGAACGTGCCTAATGGAAAATCTACATCTATACCTTTCAGGTTGTTTTCTCTTGCTCCCTTTATTGTTATCTTGTTGTTTGATGTACGACGGTATTTCGGCACCTCTATGGTCTCTTCGCCCAAAAGGTATTTCACCGTGTAGCTGTTGCTGCCACGTTCAAGGTTGCTCATATCGCCTTTGTATACGATATTTCCGCCATATGAACCTGCCTTTGGACCTACATCAATGATGTAATCGGCAGCGCGTATTATCTCTTCGTCGTGTTCTACCACCACTACGGTGTTGCCTAAATCACGCAGACGATAAAGTACGCTTATAAGGCGGTCGGTATCGCGACTGTGCAATCCTATGCTGGGCTCATCAAGGATATATAGCGAACCCACAAGTGCGCTTCCCAACGATGTAACAAGGTTTATGCGTTGGCTCTCACCGCCCGAAAGGGTGTTGCTGAGACGATTCAGGGTAAGATATCCCAATCCTACGTCTATAAGGCAGTCTACGCGGTTGCGTATCTCGGTGAGTATGCGCTTTGCAATGGTTGCATCGTGCTCGTCGAGTACAAGGTTGTCGAAAAATGTCTTCAGACGTGTTACGGGCATCTCAATAAGTTCGGTTATGCTTGCTCCGCCCACCTTTACATAACTTGCTCCTTTCTTCAGACGTGTGCCATGGCATGTGGGGCATATGGGCTTTCCGCGATAACGGGCAAGCATCACACGGTACTGTATCTTGTACTGGTTTGCCTTTACCATGTTGAAGAAGTTGTCTATGTTGATGCTTTCGCCATACTCCTCAATCCATGGTCCTTTGTGCCACAGATAATCCTTCTGCTCCTGTGTGAGGTTGTAATATGGCTCAAAGATGGGGAAGTCGTCCTTGGGCGCGTGGCGACAGAATTCGTTTTTCCATTCGCTCATCTTGTCGCCTCGCCAGCAGAAGACTGCACCGTCATATATGCTGAGTGTCTTGTTGGGGATTACCAGGTCCTCGTCAATGCCTACAATGCGTCCGAAACCTTCGCAGTCGGGGCATGCGCCTATCGGGGAGTTGAACGAGAACATCTGTTCAGTAGGCTCTTCAAATTCCATGCCGTCGGCTTCGAAGCGTATGCTGAAACTGTGTGGCGTATCTTCGTCCATGAACTGAATCATGCAGCAACCGTTGCCTTCGTAAAAGGCTGTCTCGGCAGAGTCGAGCAGACGGCTGTCGTTCTCTTTGCTGTAGTTTACTGTAAGGCGGTCTATGAGCAATGCCGGTTTGTCCTGTTTGCCGGGCTTGTACTCTTCGATATGTACTATTTCTTTGCCCAATACAATGCGGGTGAATCCTTGTTGCAGGTATATCTGGAGCTGCTCTTCGAGTGTGCGTCCTTTGCGCTTGGGTATGGGCGCAAGCAGAAGGTAGCGCGTTCCTTCGGGGCGGTTGTGTACACATTCTACAAGGTCCTCGGGGTTGTCTTTCTTTACAAGTGTGCCGCTGATGGGTGAGTATGTCTTTCCGATGCGTGCATAAAGCAGTTTTAGATATTCATATATCTCGGTGGATGTTCCCACGGTTGAACGTGGGTTGCGGTTGCTTACTTTCTGCTCTATGGCAATAGCTGGCGGAATACCTTTGATGAAATCACACTCAGGCTTGTTCATCTGTCCAAGGAACTGACGCGCGTATGCCGACAGCGATTCCACATAGCGTCGCTGTCCTTCGGCATAGAGGGTGTCAAAGGCCAGTGATGATTTTCCTGAACCCGACAAGCCTGTAACCACAACAAGTTTTCCGCGTGGTATCTCCACATCCACATTCTTGAGGTTGTTTACACGTGCTCCTTTAATTATGATATTCCTGTTGTTCTCTTTCATCATGCTCATAAATCAAATCTCGCGAATTTACAAAAAAAATGGTATAATGCATATCTCTTGTGGAAATAGTGTTCTTTAATAATGGTATTTTCGTTATCTTCGCAACGCTTAATACAAAATATCATGAAGAAACTGCTATACATATTTCTTTTGTCGGCAATCCTGTTATCCTGTGCAAGCCAAAAGCTGGTGAATACACCGCGTCATCCCAAACGTGAGTTCCGTGGGGCGTGGATTCAGGCTGTGAACGGTCAGTTCACCGGCATGGATGAGATACAGATGAAAGATTACCTCACTGCAATGCTCGATAATCTTCAGAAGGTTAATGTGAATGCCATAATATTCCAGGTGCGTGTTGAGGGAGATGCTCTTTATCCTTCGCTCCATGAACCTTGGAGCCGTTATATCACAGGCGAACAGGGCTGTTCACCCGGATGGGACCCTTTGGCTTTCATGGTGACTGAATGCCATAGGCGCGATATGGAACTGCACGCATGGATCAATCCTTATCGTGCACGGACAAGAACTACAAAAGTCCTTGCACTTGAACATCCTGCAGTAAAGAATCCCGACAAGTTCATAGAGTATGAAGGACAGCTCTATTTTAACCCTGCATTGCAGGATAACCGCGATCATATATGCCGTATTGTAAGGGATATTCTCACACGTTACGATGTAGACGGTCTGCATATCGATGACTATTTCTATCCATATCCGGTAAAGGGAGTGGAGTTCCCCGATGACGAGTGGTTCTATAAGAGCGGAAACGGTGACAGGGGAGAGTGGCGACGCGAGAATGTGAATCATCTCATCTATCAGCTTCATCGTACCGTGCGCGAGACAAAACCTTGGGTAAGGTTCGGAGTATCGCCTTTCGGAATATACCGTAATGCTAAAAGTTGGGAATTCGGCAGCAGGACGAATGGTCTGCAGTGCTATGATGAGCTCAATGCCGATGTGCTCTTCTGGATTGAACAGGGATGGGTTGACTATTGCATTCCTCAGATATATTGGGAGATAGGACATCCTGCCGCCGATTACGAAGAACTGGTTGCGTGGTGGGCTGAGCATGCTTCGGCACGTCCGTTGTATATAGGGCAGGATGTGGTGCGTACGGTCAATGCCAAGGATTCAGCCGCTATATGCGGAAATCAGCAGATGCGGAAATATGAACTTCAACGCGCTAATGCGAATGTGTCTGGTTCTTGCTTCTGGGATGCGGCATCGGCGGCAAACAATATGGACGGATATCGCGATTTTCTTGCGGCGGATATCTATAAATATCCGGCATTGATGCCGGGGAGCCCGTTTATGGATGATAAGGCTCCTGCAAAGGTGAAGGGTATCCGTCTTGTAGAGGACGAAAACGGAAAGATGCTGTTGTGGATTGTCGGGGATGAGAGTGATGCCATGAATGCTCCCCACCGTTTTGTGGTATATTGTTTTGCCAAGGGAGAAAAGGCGGATATTGGCAATCCTGCAAAAATAATGGATATAACCGACAAACCGTTTTATCGTCTGCCACAGGATATGAGCGGTGAATATATCTTTGTGGTAACGGTTCTCGACCGTTTGCAGAATGAGTCAAAGGGTGTTAAATGTAAAGTTTGTTTGGAGTGATGGAAGGTATAAGGATTTTTGAGGTAACAGAGGCTCGAGAAGAGTATGTTGACGTTGTAAACCGTCTGTTGGTGCAGTTGTCGTCTTCGCCTAGTACATTTACTTATGAGCACCTTGCACGTATTGCAGGCTCTTCTTCAACGCATCTTTTCTTTGCAGAATATGATGGCGTTGTGGCAGGAATGCTCACACTTGGAGTTTATGATGCTCCCACGGGGTGCAAGATGTGGATAGAGGATGTGGTTGTGGATGCTGCCATGCGTGGACACTCTTTGGGACGTATGCTTGTGGAGCATGCCATTGCCATTGCCGGGAAAATGGGTGGTGGCACTCTTATGCTTACCTCGCGTCCATCGCGTATCGTGGCAAATGCTCTATACCGCTCCTGTGGTTTTGAACCCAAGGAGACAAATATGTATCGTATGCCGATTGATGCCGGGCAGGCATGATTCAGTTTTTTGTCAGATTCTTAAGATTGTTCAACAGTGCAAGCAATGCGCGATGTTTTGCCATTGCTATGGTGCTCTGTATATGTTTCTGTGACAGTTCGTGTATATCCTTGTTGCTGTTTATATAGGGCCAGATGACCGGTGCGGCAACCAACATGTCCTTCTCTTCAATAACCAGCTGTCGCAGGATTATGCGGTCGCGTTCCTTGAGCATCTTGTATGCTTCCCATACGGGTTGTTGCTCACTCTCTTCTTCGGCTGTAAAGTGGCTGAGGTATTCTATGGTCTCGGGAGTGGATGGTATCATTTCGCGGTCGCAACGTTTCTTTTCAGCCTTTATCCTGCCGGTGAAATAGTGCATGGAGCATGATGCAAGATAGCTGTTGAGAGAACAGCCGTTCTTGCCCTCCCACATTTTAAGTATCTTCCAGTTGTCGTTCGAAAGATATTCGTATAATTCTCCCATGAGCATGTTGCAATCATCCTCGTTATAGAGGGTGTTTGAGATGTATGTCAGGAAGTGCTTGCATTTCTCCTTAAAGAAATATTCATGAAGTCTGTTGTTTGCCGGAACAGCTGTGAGTCCGTCAACAAGTTCTTTGTCGCTCAATAGAGCATATTCTCTTTTCTGTAGCATGAATAAATTAAATCTTTAATATGGCTTACTCAAGGTTGTTACTGTGCTTTTCACGGGGTGGTGCTCCGCTAAAATATAAAAATGACGTGGGCGTACTTATTCACAGAAGGTACGACCAAGCACCTGAACGAACATAAGCACACCCACGCATAAGCGTAGGCTTCTTGTGCCCATTGCATGTTCGTTGGTCAATTTGGTCGTTTTACCGTGAATGCAATAGCCTGAAAGCCATTAAGTTCATACATAGCCGCAATTAATGCCGACTATTAAAACAGTAAATCATTCTGCTTTGTCGGCAAAGATAATCACAAACGGGCAAAATTGTATCGCTACAACCCTGTTTTTTTTAGATAAATTCTTGTTGAATGGGTTTTGACTATGTATTGGTGTAGAAATCAAATGCTTCAAAGATGTCCTGTTTGGAGCATTTCTGTTGTATGGTATTCCCGTTCCTGTCGAATAGGGAAACTGCCAGCAACTCCTCGGGGCTCATGTGTGAGAATATCTCTTCATACTTTCCGCAGTTGAACGAGAATCGTGTATGGTGCTGCTTTGTGTAGTGTACAAAGGTGTGCAGTTTTTCAGATGGGAATTTATGAAAGAAGGTTGAAAGAAAAAGCGAACAGGTATATGAGGCTATCAGTATCTTTTCGTAACTCTCGGTTGCTGAAGCGGCAAAAGCCTTTATGAAAGGCTCTCCGAAATTCTTGTCTGCCTCTTTTGCTCCCACAATACGGAGTAGGTTTTCTGTCAGATTTTTCTCATTATTGTTCATAACATGCTGATATTTCCGCTTTTAAAAGTTGTTAACATCGTTTTTTATCAATAAAAAACAAACTTTTTGTATTTTTGCAGAATAATCTTGCAAAAATAGCAACAAATATGCGAGATATGCAAATTCAATATTGGTATTTCGTGTATGGAAAACAATTCCCGGGGTAATCATTTTAATAGTGAAAATATGAGATTTCGTCTGTTTTTTATAATGCTGTTCTGTTCTCTTTCGGTTTTTGCGCAAAAGAAAAACGGAACTTTGAGCGGTACTGTGGTGGAAGGAAACGAAGCAAAGCCTTTACAGTCGGCAATGCTGCAGTTGTTTACTTTGCCCGATACGGTCTTTAAGGCCGGTGTGGCAAGTGACTCTGAAGGCAAGTTCTCCATAACGGCTCCTGCCGACAAGTATCTGTTGCGCATCTCATTTGTGGGGTGTGTATCGCAACAGCAGAATGTGGTGGTGAACAAGGGAAAGAATACCGATTGCGGTGTCATTAAATTGATGCCCGATGATATAATGCTTGAACATGCGCTTATAACAGCCGAGGTTCCGCCTGTAACTGCATCCGAGGATACTCTTGTCTATAACACGGCGGCATTCCGTGTGCCCGAAGGTTCTATGCTCGAGGAACTTATAAAGAAATATCCCGGTGTTGAAATAACAGAGGATGGTACTATCAAGATTAACGGTAAGACTGTCAACCGCATTCTTATGAAGGGCAAGGATTTCTTTGGTACAGACAAGGATATTGCACTTAAGAATATATCGGTTGATGCTGTGGATAAAGTTAAATTCTATGATAAGAAGAGTGATTTCACACGCATGACAGGTATCGATGATGGTGAAGAGGAGACTGTTCTCGACCTGCAGATGAAAAAGGGTGTGTCGGATGGTTTCTTCTCGAACAGCGAAGCCGGTGGAGGTACCGATTTCAGCGCAGAACATCTGCTGTACCGTTTACGCAATACCACAAGTTATTATAACGACAATGCGCAATATACACTTGTGTTGTCTGCCAATAATTTGGGTGACCAAGGCTTCTCCGATGGTCGTGGACGCGGATTCGGAGGCGGTGGAAACGGAATATCTGCTCCCAAGTTGGCAGGTTTCAACTTTGCTTATGAAAACGACAAGATTGAGTTCGGTGGAAATGTGCGTGGCAATCGTGTGAAGAACGATATCCAGAACTGGAGTTCTACAGAAACTTTCATGCCACAGATAGGACGTAACCAGTTCACAAACAGCCGTAGCGGTAACCTTAACGGTTCAACAAGGCTGAATGCCAATTTCCGCCTGGAATGGAAACCCGACACTTTGACAAATATCATATTCACTCCATCTGTAAGCTATTCAAATTCCGATTCATGGAGCCAGAGCTTTTCAGCTACATTCAACGACAATCCTTTTGACTATGAAGCGGATTACAACAAGATGCAGTATGGCGAGGTGTCTGACGATTTGGAAAGTATTGCAGTAAACGACAACAAGAACAAGTCGCTCTCTTTGAGTGATAATCTGTCGTTGAGTACAAGGTTGCAGGTGAACCGCCGTCTTGGTAAGCCGGGGCGTAACATTACCTTCCGCGGTAACTTCTCGTATGCCGACAGCCACAGCGAAAATTTCTCGGTGAACAATGTTGAATACTATCAGACCGTGGGAAATAATAATTTCCAGAAACGTTATTCTGCCACTCCTGGAAACAACTGGAGCTACAATGCAGGCTTGAGCTATACCGAACCGTTGCTCAAGAACCTTTTCCTGCAGTTTAACTATAGCTATAACTACAGTTACAACAACAGTAACCGCTCTACATACAATTTCGATGAGGCTCTTGATTATATAATGGATATAAGCCCTGATTTCACACGTCCGGGACTGCTCGACAATTATATCGACTATCTCGACAGAGAACTCAGCCGATATTCAACTTATCGCACACAACGTCACGATGTAGGACTTATGCTCCGTTATGTAACAAGCAATATGAACCTGAATGCCGGTGTAAGATGGTTGCCCGAATTCACTTCGCTCGACTACAAATACCGTGGCATTGATGATGTCTTCAAGCGTAAGGTCCTGAATTATATATCGCCAAATATCCGCTTCCGCTACAAGTGGTCGAAGCAGACTACATTGAACATCCGTTACCGTGGTTCAACATCACAGCCGTCGATGACCGATTTGATAGACATTACCGACGACTCCAATCCTTTGCAGATAACAAAGGGTAATCCAGGTCTTAAGCCGTCGTTCACACACAATGTGAATGCCTTCTTCAATACATACAATACCGATGCACAGCGCGGTATAAATGTGTTTGCCGGATATTCAAACACCATCAATTCAATTACCCGTAAAGCGGAATATAATGAACTCACAGGTGCTACAACCACAACTCCCGAGAATATAAACGGCAACTGGAATGTGAATGCTGGTTTCGTATTCAATTCGGCAATACCGGCAAACACAAAATTCACTTACAGTACACATACCGACGGACGTTACTCAAACAGAGTATCTTACATAAGCATGAAAGGCGTTGCAGGAAGTGTAAAGAACATTGCAAAGACCGTGAATGTAAGCGAACGCCTTATGGCGAACTACCGCACCGACAGTTGGGACATATCTCTGAATGGTTTCTTCAGTTATTCACATTCAAAATCCACAGCACAGCCCGAGGATAAGATGAATGTGTTCAACTTCTCATACGGTCCAAGTTTCAACTACAACCTTCCATGGTGGAATATCAAGTTATCGACAAACCTTTCTATGAGCAGCCGTCGCGGTTATAGCGATCCTAATGCCAATACCGATGAACTTATATGGAATGCGCAGGCATCGGCAAGCTTCTTGCCCAAGAATGCTCTTACTGTTTCTTTGCAGTTGTTCGACATTCTGCAACAGCAGAGCAACATAAGCCGTGTTGTTGAGGCTCTCTACCGTAGGGACAGCGAGTCGAATGCAATATACAGCTATTTTATGTTGAATCTCTCTTATAAGTTCAATAACACTGCCGGTAGCAACGATAAGAAAGGCAAGACCGCACGTGAATACGGTATGCCGCAAGGGGTAACTCCACCGCAAGGACCGCCACCTGCAGGATTTACACCTCCTCCGGGAATGGGCGGCGGCCGTCCGTTCTAACGGAAAATGGACATGATTATCTATAGAATAATTCTCCGGTGAGTGCTTGTTGATATTTTGAACAATCGCTTGCCGGATTCTTGTTATTTATTCGTATCTTAGCGGAAATTCAAAACAGAGAGATGTGAGTTTCAGTATAGGTGTAATCCTTGGGTGGATATACAGCATCATTGCAGTAATCCTTATAATAAACGTGGTACTTAAGAACCGTGACAGCGTAAAGACGTTGGCATGGGTCATGGTGTTGCTTTTTCTGCCGGTGCTCGGTATGCTGCTCTATTTCTTTTTCGGCCGCGACAAACGTAAGGAAAGGCTTATAGGCAAACGCCTTATGTCGCAGATAAACCAACGTAATCTTTCTGCCAATGTAAGCAGGTGTATACCTTCTTTGCCACAGGAATATTCTGCCTTGCACTCTTTTTTCCGTAATACGGCTTCGGCATACGCCTTGCCGGCAGAGAGCATAGAGGTTATTGCCGATACAAAGAAGTTTGCTCTCATGCTTATGAGTGAACTTGAGAAGGCTCAGGAACATATACACATGCTCTTCTATATCTTTGAGGACGATGATTTCGGACGTTCCATCCGTGATCTATTGATGCACAAGGCACGTCAGGGCGTAGAGGTACGTCTTATATATGACAGCGTAGGCTGTTGGAAGGTGAATAAGGAGTTTTTCGAAGATATGCGCTCTGCCGGTGTCTATGTAGAATCTTTTCTTAAGGTTCGCCTGCCGGTATTTTCAAACAAAGTGAATTTCCGTAATCACCGCAAATTGGTCATTATAGATGGAAAGACCGGTTTCGTGGGTGGTTGCAATATCGCTGACAGATATATAACAGGTGGAGTCTGGGGATACTGGCGCGATACAATGATGCTTGTGCGTGGTATGGCGGTGCAGGGACTGCAGTTCGCTTTTTTGGTGGACTGGTATTTTGCAAACCATTCGCTTGTCAGCGGAAAAAGGTATTTCCCCCAACAGCAACAGGGTGGTGCCGGATGGATGCAGGTGGTTACATCGAATCCGGTGGGAGAGGTTCGCACATTGATGAGCGGAATTGTGAAACTGTTGTCATCTGCCCGTAATTACGTATATCTGCAGACACCTTATTTCATGCCGAACGAGTCGTTTATGCTGGCATTGAAGAGTGCGGCGTTGTCGGGTGTTGATGTCAGACTTATGATTCCCGAGCAATGCGACAGCAGACTTGCTGGATACGCCTCAAGATCCTATCTGGGCGACCTGCTCAAAGTGGGTGTGAAGGTATATCTTTATAAGGCTGGGCTCATTCACAGCAAGTGTATTGTTTGTGATGATTACATATCCTCTGTGGGTTCGGTAAACCTTGATTATCGCAGTTTCTACTATAACTTCGAGGTAAGTGCCTTTGTCTATGACAAGAGTGTAGCACAAACTCTCAAGAACTGTTTTATCGACGATACAAAGAATTGCACGCAACTTTCCTTGAGTGAGCATCGTCAGCGTCCATTTGGCAGACGTTGCCTGGAATCAACTGCACGCTTGTTGTCGCCGTTGATGTAAAAAAACAGTTTCTTCATTCGAAGAAACTGAAATTTACACTGCCATAGGCAATGTGTCTTACGAAGCGTGGGTGTTGTGAAAAGTCATAATCCTTGCCATGTTCAAAGACAAACAGTCCTCCTTCTTTCAGCATGTTACCGCTTAAAATCATATTTGGGATTTCGCCGAGTTCTTTGAGTGCGTATGGAGGGTCGGCGAAGATAAGGTCGTACTGGGCGGTGCATCTGCGGATGAAGCGCAGGGCATCGTCTCTGATGATTCTCCAGTTCCTGTCGTTGAGTGTAGCCTGTGATTTTTTAAGGAAACTGAAATGAAGTGTGTCCATCTCGATTGATGTTACCTCCAGGCATCCTCTTGAAAGAAGTTCAAGACTTATGCTGCCTGTTCCCGAAAAAAGGTCGAGTGCTTTCAGCTCTTCAAAATCCACCATATTGTTGAGAATGTTGAAGAGGTTCTCTTTTGCAAAATCTGTTGTGGGACGTGCCTTGAAACTGCGTGGAATGTCAAAATGGCGTCCTTTGTATTTTCCGCTTATTATTCGCATAGTATGAGTGCTTGCAGGTCAAATGGTATCCCGCCTATCCTGTTCAGCAGACTAGGCGAAAACAGTTCGTTGGGATTTATTCGTCTGATGTTCTTTATGAATTTTCCGGCAGATAAGGATAGTTCTTCGATACTGCTGTCTCCGCAAAGGTAAAGATAATCCTCGGTCTGCGACATGCCTTGTTCTTTCCAGATGCTGAGCAGGTAGAAAAGGGTGTTTTCCTTCTCCTCTTTCCTGAATATGTTCGACAATCCCACCTTGCCGTTCTTCATGGTGAGAATAAAGGCAAAGTCGTTGTAAAGGTAGGTCAGCATATATTGCTCTCTCTCTATTGGCTTGTAGCTGAGATAGCTCATTATAATGCTTGCGGGGGTGTAGAATGTTACATTGCCGAAATTCTGTATGGTTTCATGAATGCTGTTTTCTACAGGAAAAAGTATTGTGAAACCATATGTGTTCAGTCTGTTTGCAATGATTTCAACGTCCTGCTCTTTGGGGAAACAATATTTGAAGATTTGCTTGTAGTCATCGGCATTGTCGTGTTCGGCAGGAATGCATGTGTACTCACCGGTTTCGACAATGGCTTTTATGTCGTACTCTTCCTCTTTGTTTACCAGCGGACAGCTCTCGAATGCAGCCTGAAGATTTGCAGCAAGGCTACGTTCAATATCCGGCTTATAGGTGAAATATTCAATGGAGTCGGAGAGTGCCGGGGCATGGATGCAAAAACAAAATCCATTCGTACTTATACGAATGGATAATGTTTTTTTCTGTATGTTATCCTTTGTCATGGATTGCTTGTAATTACCATTCCCAGTTACCGGCGTTGTTGTTGGCTTCCTTAACGCTACCAACGCGACGGCATGGAATAATCTTTACAACCTCCTCGTCGTTTTCATCGTATGTGGGCTCACCCTTCTCGTTGAGAATTGGTTCACGGCGAACCTGAGTTACCTTTTTCTTTACACCGAGGATGAAGTTGTCGTACTCCTGGTCGTTGATACCTTTAAGGTACTGGTCGAAATCGGCTCTTGCCTCGAACAACTGGGTGTAACCGCCACCAGCCTTTGAGATACTGTCTGTGAGAAGTGTGAACTTTTCGCCGTTACCGTAAGGAATATAAGGCAATGAATCCACGGGGAAGTCTGCGCTGTGATAGAGTGTATCAATCAATGCAACCCATGTGGTATCGCGACGGAAATTACGCAAATCGCCACCGGCTACGTTCAAAGCTGTGATTTCGTCAATAACCTTCCAGTCGTTTTTCTTTTCAGCCTCCTTCAAGAGTTCAAGGAAGATACGGTCTGCATCGTCAGCCGACAATGTAAGCTCTCTAACCTTCTTTCTGTTCTTCTCGATTTCAACAACCTTCTCAAGCTGGCGGTCGTTGAGTTCAAACGCTTTCTTTACTGTATAGATCTTCTGTGTCTTAACAAAGTCTATAAGTGTCTCAAAACTGTTGGTGTACTTACCGTTGGCTCTGTAATACTCAACTTCGGCATTCTTGATGTCGATCAAACGGTTGATTACTGCGCTGTCGCGTTTTGCACGCATCTCCTCGAATTTGATAGGACTCATGACACTGCGGACATTGACAATTGCCAAAACAACAACGAGTGCAAGCAAGAGTACTTTAAATAGGTTTTTCATTGTTATATATTTTTTATTTATTATTTTCGTGTCGCAAAAATAAGATAAAAAAACGAAAAAACGTTTTATACGTCAAATTTTTATTGGTTCAAAGTGATAAATAAGTATTTAGCTTCGCAAATTAAAACAAATTTTCCGTTCAATCCAACAACTCAGCAGGAAAATTCACTCGAAATGATTTCGGAATTCATAATTTCGGTTGACGACAGAAAGATTTTCCTCTTTTGCGGTTATGCTGGAACGGGAAAGACCACACTGATATCGGCTCTTGTCCGCACAATGGAACAGCTCGGGCGTAAAACCGTGCTGCTTGCTCCTACAGGCAGAGCTGCCAAGGTGTTCTCGTCCTATTCGGGCAAGAGTGCTCATACCATCCATAAAAGGATATACCGTCAGAAGTCCATTCTCGATGCTTCGCAATTCACTCTTATGGAAAACAGGGCTGTAAATACCTTGTTTATAGTGGACGAGGCATCTATGATTTCCAATGCCGGTGTGTCGAATTTCGGTTCAGGTGCGTTGCTCGACGACCTTATTGAATATGTCTATTCGGGTAACGGCTGTTCTTTATTGCTGTTGGGCGATACTGCGCAGTTGCCACCTGTGGGCGAGGAACTCTCTCCGGCACTGTCGAGGCACTATCTCTCTTCGATGTTCCTGAATGTTACAGCCGTGGAACTCACTCAGGTTATGCGTCAGTCGGGTGATTCGGGCGTGCTTTATAATGCTACCCGATTGCGTGAAATAATATGCGCCGGAGAAACCGGTGTGGCTCCTAAAATCAGATTGACAGGCTTTGCCGATATATGCCGTGTCAGTGGCGAGGAACTCATCGAGGCTATAGAAAATTCATACAGCGAAGTCGGGACAAATGAGACTATAGTGCTTTGCCGTTCCAATAAACGTGCCAATGTATATAACGAGGGAATACGTCGTCGCATACTCTATCGCGAAGAGGAGTTGAGCCGTGGCGATATGCTCATGGTGGTAAAGAATAACTACTATTGGCGTGAATTGCTTGGACGAGAGGACAAGACTCTGCTCGACAAGTTCGACTTTATTGCCAATGGTGATGTTGCGGAAGTTGTGCGTGTAGGTGGAGTGGAGGAGATGTATGGTTTCCGTTTTGCCGATGTTACACTCTCGTTTGTGGATTATGACGATTGTGAAATAGATGTAAAAATTCTGCTCGATACCCTAATAAGTGAATCCCCATCGCTTACAAAAGAGGAAAGCGAGAGACTCTTTACTGCTGTATGGGAGGACTATCCCGAAATACGTTCCAAACGCAAGCGTATGGAGCAGGTACGCAATAATCCTTATTATAATGCGATTCAGGTTAAATACGGGTATGCTGTAACATGTCACAAGGCGCAGGGTGGTCAGTGGCAACGTGTCTTTATCGACCAGGGATTCGTTTCACCCGACATGGTGGGGCTCGACTATTACCGATGGCTCTACACGGCATTTACTCGTGCAAGTGAAAAACTCTATCTTGTGAATTGGAGTAATGCTCAGATGGAATAAAAACTGACGGCGATGCTTTTTGCACCGCCGTCTCTGTTGTCATTACGCTTCTATTATTTCGAATACCTTGTCTATGGCTGCCTTTATGCCTGCAGGGTTCTTGCCGCCTGCCTGTGCAAAGTGTGCCTGACCACCGCCACCACCTTGCATCTCGCGTGCAGCCATGCCTACAATCTTGCCGGCATTGATACCGCGCTCAACAAGGTCGGCACTGACAGAGATTGTCAACTGTGGTTTGTCGTTGTATATGCTACCCAATACAACGAGCAGGTTTTCGGGCTGTTCCTGACGCAACATGAATGCGATATCCTTCGCTGTTGCTGGAGGAACCGGCAATACTGCGCTGATATAACGCATACCACCCTTCTCCTTGATGCTGCCAAGCAACTCGTTTTTGGTCATTGCAGCCTTTTCCTTTGCATACTCCTCAATCTCTTTCTTGAGTTCAGCATTCTCTGCAATTGATTTTACTATTGTAGCCTTTAAGTTGGGAACATTGTTGAACAGCGCGTGAATTTCTTTCAACAAGGTCTGTGTCTTGTACAGGTGATCCTCAAGCGCTTTTCCTGTGATAGCCTCGATACGGCGTACGCCTGCTGCAACAGAACTTTCGCTGATAATCTTAACCATACCGATATTTCCGGTTGCCGATACGTGTGTACCGCCACAGAACTCGATTGATGTACCGAACTGCACTACGCGTACATGGTCGCCATATTTCTCACCGAAGAGAGCGATGGCACCGAGCTGTTTTGCCTCCTCGATGGGGATATTGCGATAATCGGTGAGTGCGATATTCTCGCGGATACGTGCATTTACAATACGCTCTACCTGCTCTATCTCCTCGTCGGTAACCTTCTGGAAGTGTGAGAAGTCGAAACGGATACCCTCGGGAGTAACAAGTGAACCCTTCTGCTCAACGTGTGTACCCAATACCTGACGCAATGCCTGGTCAATCAGGTGAGTACATGAGTGGTTTGCCGCACATGCTGCACGCTTCTCCTTGTTTACCTCTGCCACGAATGTCGCCGCAGGGTTTGCAGGAAGCTGTTTTGTAATGTGGATAGGAAGATTGTTCTCCTTCTTTGTGTCGATAACCTCGATACGCTCGTCGCCGCAAACAAGGAAACCGCAGTCGCCAATCTGACCACCGCTCTCTGCATAGAAAGGAGTATCCTTCAATACAATCTGATACAGTGTCTGATTCTTCTGTTTTGTCTGACGGTAGCGGAGTATTGTTGTTTCATATTCTGTGTTGTCGTAGCCAACGAATGTGCATTCGCCCTCGTTAACGGTTGTCCAGTCACCGTTTTCAACAGCGGCAGCATTGCGTGCGCGTGTCTTCTGCTTGAGCATCTCCTCGTCGAACTGCTCCATGTTTACGGTCAAACCGTTCTCGCGCAGGATGAGCTGTGTCAAGTCGATTGGGAAACCGAATGTGTCGTAGAGTGTGAATGCCTCAACACCGCTGATTTCGCTCTTGCCAGCCTCCTTGGTGGTTGCTATAATCTTGTCGAGCATACCCATACCGGTTTCGAGAGTGCGTAGGAATGAATCCTCTTCCTCTTTCATAACCTTTGTGATGAGTTCCTGCTGCTGTTTCAACTCGGGATAAGCGTCGCCCATGTTCTCGATGAGTGTAGGAACGAGCTTGTACATGAATGCCTGCTTCTGTCCGAGGAATGTGTAACCGTAACGTACTGCACGACGAAGGATTCGGCGGATTACATAACCTGCCTTTGCATTTGAAGGCAACTGACCGTCTGTTATTGAGAACGAGATTGTACGGATGTGGTCGGCGATTACGCGCATTGCAACGTCTGTCTGGCTATCGTCGCCATACTTCTTTCCTGAAATCTCACCGATGGCCTTGATTATTGGCTGGAATACGTCGGTGTCGTAGTTCGACTGCTTGCCCTGCAACGCCATGCAAAGACGCTCGAATCCCATACCGGTGTCGATAACCTTTGCAGGAAGTTCCTCGAGATGACCGTCTGCCATGCGGTTGTACTGCATGAACACGAGGTTCCAGATTTCAATTACCTGTGGGTGTGAACCGTTTACAAGGTCGCGACCGTTGATTTTTGCTCTCTCCTCGTCGTTGCGAAGGTCGATGTGGATTTCCGAACAAGGACCGCAAGGACCTGTATCACCCATTTCCCAGAAGTTGTCCTTGTGGTTACCGTTGATGATGCGGTCGGCTGGCAAGTGCTTTTCCCAAATGGCAGCAGCCTCGTTGTCGCGTGCCAAGCCTTCTGCTTCGCAACCCTCGAATACTGTTGCGTACATACGGTTAGGGTCCAGTTTTACAACCTGTGTCAGGTATTCCCAAGCCCAATTGATTGCATCTTCTTTGAAGTAATCACCGAACGACCAGTTACCGAGCATCTCGAACATTGTGTGGTGGTATGTGTCGTGTCCAACCTCCTCAAGGTCGTTGTGCTTACCGCTTACGCGGAGACATTTCTGTGAGTCGGCAACACGCTTGCTCTTTGCTGGGCTGTTACCAAGAATGATATCCTTGAACTGGTTCATACCGGCATTGGTGAACATCAGTGTTGGGTCGTCTTTTACGACCATTGGTGCAGAAGGTACGATAAGGTGTCCTTTCTGCTCGAAGAATTGTTTGAACGATTCTCTGATTTCTTTTGATGTGAGCATATTATTTGTTTTTTAATTATTTCTTATACAGGATGTGCCTTGTTGTAATGGCTTTTATCCATAAAATCGTACAAAGTTACAATATTTTATGGAATATTGTCGGTTGTGCGTCTCTATATTTGAGATAAACTTTGTTTTTATCGCTCGATTTGCAGAAAATAAGATGTTTTGTTACCTTTGTCTTGAATTAGGATATTTAAGGAATGCGAAAGAAATATTATACATTCAATCCCGAAACGAACAGCTATGAACCTGTTTACACCACCTTGGCACAACGGGTGTTCAGAGCAGTGCGTAAAGTGCTGATGTTCATTGTTTTCGGTGGTGTGGCATTTCTCGCTTTCCATATGTTCGTGGGGCAACCTACCGTGCAGGAGTTCGAGAATGAGAATTCACAGCTCCTGGCACAGTACAGGATAATGTCTTCACGTCTGGACAGGGCAATGACAGTGTTGCATGATATACAGCAACGCGATGACAATCTGTACCGTGTAATGCTCAATGCTGAACCTGTGCCTGAAAACCAGCGTAATGCCGGTTATGCCGGAACAAACCGCTACGATGATCTGCTTGCAATGAACAATGCCGAACTGCTTGTGGAAACGGCACAGAAACTCGACCTGCTCGAAAAACAACTGTATATGCAGATAAAATCCTTTGACGAGATTGTTTCTCTTGACAAGGATGCCGAAGAACGTCTGCGCCACATTCCGGCGATACAACCTATTGCAAACCGCGACCTGAAGCGTACTGCATCGGGCTACGGATACCGTATCGACCCTGTATACAAGGTACGCAAGTTCCATAAGGGCATGGACTTCTCGTGCGACAAACGCACGCCAATCTATGCAACTGCCGACGGAGTGGTGGAGGCAGCCAAGTGGATGTCGGGGTATGGATATACCGTTGTGATAAATCACGGTTATGGATATAAGACGCTTTATGCACATCTTCTGGACAAGAAATTCCTTGTGAAACGAGGTCAGAAGGTTGTGCGTGGCGAGCAGATTGCCCTTAGTGGCAATTCGGGAAAGAGTACAGGACCTCACCTGCATTACGAGGTTATCGTAAAGGGCAGGCACGAGAATCCCATCAATTACTATTTTATGGACCTTGATGCCGACGGCTACGATCAGATGTTGCAGATGGCAGAGAACCATGGTAAAATTTACGACTGATATGGCACTGGGTAAAGATAAGGATTTGAAGATGTACTACTCCATAAAGGAGGTTGCAAAGGAACTTGGCGTTACCGAAACCACGTTACGCTATTGGGAAAACGTGTTCCCGCAGGTGAAGCCCTATAAGGGAGCCAATGGTGTCCGCCGCTATACAAAGGAGGATATAAAGACATTGCGTACGGTATATCATCTTGTTAAGGAACGCGGATTGACTCTTGCCGGAGCAAAACAGCAGTTCAAGCATGGCGGTGTTAAGGAGAGTGCCGAAACAACAAGCGAGGTAATAGACAGGCTCAAGGCTGTGAAGGAGGAACTTCTTGCACTGAAAGAGCAACTCGACCTGATATAAGATAAAAGCGACCCGATCGGGTCGCTTTTATCTTATCCAATTCTTGCAATGGTCTTTATATTCTTGATTTTCTTAAGGTTTTCACAGATGTCCTTTACTTCGTGGACATCGTGTACGTTTATCCAGAATGTACCTTCGAATATTCCGTTATTACTTTCGATATTCATCTTTTGGATGTTCGCGTTCAGTTGCTGTGAGATTATTGTCGTTATTTCATGCAACACACCCATGTCATCGATGCCGGTAATCTGTATGGGAACAACAAAGTATAACTGCTTGTGTGTCTCCCATTTGGCGGCAAGTATCCTGTCGCCATGACTGCTCTTTAGAGTGTTGGCTACGGGGCAATTACGTTTGTGTATCACAATGTGCTTGTCTTCGTCGTAATATCCCAAAACGTCATCTCCGGGGATTGGATGGCAGCAGTCGGCGATTATATATCGGCTCTTGAGACTCTCTTCGGTGAGGTTGAGCGTAGTCTTGCGGTCAACTACATCGTGTATCTCTTTTACGGTTTCTTCCTCCTTCTTCTTGTCGCGGTTGAACGAGAATATCGATGCTAGGCTCAGTTTCTTTGTGCCGAGCAATGCGTCTTTGTCTTCGTTGCCAAGCACTATTGTGCCTTTGCCTATATTCACCAGCAACTCTTCGCGCTCCTTGAGTTTGTGCAGTTTCAATAGCTTTTCTATGTTGCCTATGTAGTTGCCGAGTCCCTCTTTTTCAAGGAATGCGTTCAGCTTCTCTTCGCCTTCGTTCTGCATCATGCGTTGCTGACGACGCAGAGCGGCCTGTATCTTTGCACGTGCTTTTGCCGTGGTTACGAATGTCAGCCAACTTTCGTCGACTCTTGGTGCATTTGAAGTCAGGATTTCGACCTGGTCGCCACTCTGCAACAGATGGTTGAGCGGTACAAGCTTGTGATTGACTTTTGCACCTATACAATGGTTGCCGAGGAAGGTGTGTATGCTGTATGCAAGGTCGAGTGCCGTACAATGTTGTGGCATGGTCTTTATATCTCCCTTTGGAGTAAAGACGAAAATCTCGGTTGCATAAAGGTTCAGTTTTATGGTATCGAGGAAATCGAGCGCGTTTGGCTGTGGATCGTCTAGAATCTCTTTTATGGTATGTAGCCAATTGTCGAGTTGCTCGTCGCTAGAGTTGTCGCCCTGGTTCTTGTATTTCCAATGTGCGGCAATACCTTTCTCTGCCATCTCGTTCATCTTCTCGCTTCTTATCTGCACCTCAATCCATTCGCCATGTGTGCTCATGAATGTGGCGTGGAGTGCCTTGTAGCCGTTTGTCCTGGGCTTGTTGACCCAATCGCGCAGACGGTCGGGGTGGGCATTGTAGAGTTTGGTAAGGGCTATGTATATATTGAAGCACTCGTTGTTCTCGTCGCGTCCTTCTCGTGGCTTGAAAATTATACGTACGGCAAGAATGTCGTATATGTCTTCAAAGGCAACATGCTTTTTCTGCATCTTGTTCCAGATGGAGTAGGGCGATTTCACACGTCCTATTATCTCGTATTCAAGCCCCATGGCATCGAGTTGCTCGCGTATGGGATTTGTGAATTCGGAATATAGCTTGTCGCGTTCCTGTTGGGTCTTTTCAATCTTTTTCTCAATGCGCGAGTACTCTTCGGGGTGCTCGTATCGGAAACTGAGATTTTCCAGTTCTGTCTTGATACGGCTCAGTCCAAGACGGTAGGCGATGGGAGCATATATATATAATGTCTCGCCGGCAATCTTGTATTGCTTGTTCACCTGCATGTATTCGAGTGTGCGCATGTTGTGCAGGCGGTCGGCAATCTTTATGAGTATCACACGTATGTCCTCACTCATGGTGAGCAGAAGCTTCTTGAAGTTCTCTGCCTGCTCCGAGGCGTGTGCTCCGAATACGCCACCTGCAATTTTGGTGAGTCCGTTTACGATATTGGCAATCTTGTCGCCAAAAAGGTTTCTTATATCCTCAACGGTATAGTCGGTGTCTTCCACAACATCGTGCAACAGGGCGGCACAAATTGAGGTAGAGCCAAGACCTATCTCCTTGCATACAATACGTGCAACGGCAAGGGGATGCATTATGTATGCTTCGCCACTATGTCGTCTCACTCCTTTGTGTGCCTGACGTGCAAAGTTGAATGCTTTTGTTATAATCTCAACTTTCTTGCGATGTTGCGATGCCAAATAGATATCCAGCAACTCCTGAAAGGCTTCGTTTATGAGAGCTTCTTCGTCAACAATTCTTTTTTCTCCGTTGCTTTCCATATAAGTGATACTTTAATATATATTAAGGTATTGTCCGGCTCTGATATTGCTGTTGCGCAAGCCGTTCCACTTCATTATCTGCTTTACGGTAACTCTGTACTTGAGCGCGATGCTTCCGAGGGTCTCGCCACTTTTTATCTTGTGGCGTTTGAGTGTTCCACGTCCGTCGTCGTTTGCCTTAGCCTGTTTTAACATCTCGGCAATACTCTCTCTAGGGAAGAATTCCTTTTGCCTGTGATTGTATATGCTGTCCTCGTTTGCAAGGAAATCTGTTACAAGGTTGTTGGACAGACGCAGTACATACGGTTCGTTCTCGCCGGGGACTATATCCTTTATGTATTGTGGATTCAATGCTCTGATTTCCTCAATTTCTGCACCGCATACCTCAGCAATCTGCTTGAAGTGCAGGTTCTTGGATATTAAAATGGTGTCTGTGGCTATAGGAGTACTCGGTTCCATGGGCTTGATACCATGTTCCTTGTAATATGTCATTATATAGTTTGCCGCGATGAACATTGGCAGATATCCGCGTGTCTCGCGTGGCAGATAATAATATATCTCCCAGAAATCGGTCTTGCCGTCGGAGCGTAAAATGGCTTTCTTTACATTTCCTGGACCGCAGTTGTATGCGGCAATGGCAAGTTCCCATTTCCCGAACATCTTGTACAGGTCGGCAAGATAGCGCACTGCCGCTTTTGTGGATTTTATCGGGTCGAAACGCTCATCGATATAGTTGTTCGATTTCAAGCCATAGGTTTTTGCTGTTGCGAACATGAATTGCCACAGACCTTTTGCACTTACCCTTGAAACGGCTTTGGGGTTCAGTGCCGACTCGATTATGGGAAGATATTTCAATTCGTTGGGTATTCCAGCCTTGTCAATTTCCTCTTCGATTATAGGCATATAGAATTCCGACATTCCAAGCATGTATGCAACCAATGAACGGTTTCTTGTGGTGTATGCATCTATGCACGACCTTACCATCCTGTTGTAGGGCATCTTAACGATAGTGGGCATGCTCTGGAGACGCTGGGCATACAGAGTGTCGGTTATCTTTATTCCTGCATATTGGGCTGAATCGTATTCAAGTGCTTTCAGCAGGTTGCGTGCCTGCCAGCAGTTCAGCATACTGTCAATCTCCTGAAGCATATAACCTGGAACTTCAAAATCTATGGTGTCGGGAAATTCCGGTGAAATATTCAGAGTGACGGCAATACTGTCGGTTGTAGTAGTATTGTTGGTAGCCACAGAGTCCGGCAAAAGTGTGCTTGCCATTGAAGTTGTGGCAAACAAAATCAATATTGTCAGAGCAGTTATGGTTTTTTGCATTTTGATGATTTGTTTATTTAGGTGTTTCAGAATGTTATGTGGCAGTTCAAACCGTAGTAATTATTGTCGCGCGAGAAAGGAATCCTATCCTGCATCATTTGCGGTTCTATGGTGAGGTTTACATCGTCGTTTATGTCAAAGGTTGCCAGCTGTGCATCCACATAGGCGTCAATTACCGAGAGTGCATATACTCCTATTGTGGCAAAGATGCTCAGGTCGCGCCAACGGCGATAGCGGTCCTTTCTCTTCTTGAACACGCTTTTCAGATACTCCTTGTTCGCATCGAAATTATATCCCGGTCTGAAAAAATCCTTGAACGAATTTGTGTTGGGGTCGCTGTCCATGATATCGAGATATGCCTGACGGTAATCCTTGTACATCTGTCCGTTCCAATTGTAGGCATACATGCAACCCACGAATCCTCCATACACGATAGGCAGTTTCCAATATTTGCGGTTGTATATCTGTCCGCCTCCGGGTATTACAAGTGCCAGCCATGTTGCGGTCTGGACATCGGGTTTCCAGATTTTTTGTGGCTTGCTAGCCGAAACCATGCCACTGTCGGCAACAATGGGGCTGTTTGCCATAATCTCCTTGTATGTGTTCTCGGCAATTATGGAATCGCTTTTCATAGTCTGTATAAAGAGCGAGTCGCGGACGGTTAATTTTTTGACCGTCTGCGATTGCGCATCTGCTCCTGTGCCCATTACGAGCAACAGTAAAGCAATAATCAAGTGTCCGTATGTCCGTTGCGGCTTCTGCACTCTTTTTATTGGTTTAGCTTGTCGAATATTGCAATTATTCGCTCCAACTCCTCCTCGTTCTTGAACTTAATGCTTATCTTTCCGTTGCCTTTCTCGTTGCAAGTCAGCTGTACCGGTGTCTGGAAAAAGTGTGTCAGGTGTTTCTTCAACTGATGGAACGTGTCGTTCTGTTGCTTGCTCTTGCTTTCGGCTTTTGCAACGGGAGTACTGCTCTCCTTTATGTTGCGGACAAGTTCTTCCACCTCACGTACAGAATACCCGTTCTTTATGGTTTCATTGAATATTCTTATCTGGTCGGCATGTGAAGAGAGTGAAAGCAGTGCTTTGGCATGTCCCATGTCAATGGTCTTTTCCTTCAATGCCACCTGGATGTTGCCGGGGAGTTTCAATAGGCGGAGGAAATTGGCTATAGTGGCACGTCCTTTACCCACACGTTTGCTCAACTGTTCCTGCGAAAGGTTGTGCTGTTCAATGAGTTGCTGGTATGCCAGGGCTATTTCAAGCGGATTGAGATCTTCGCGCTGGATATTTTCGATAAGCGCCATCTCCATGGTGTCCTTTTCGTTGGCACTCAGTATATATGCAGGAATTGTATCTTTGCCTGCCAGCTGTGATGCACGGAATCTTCTCTCACCGGCAATAATCATGTAGTTGCCATCATCTTCCTTGCGTAGGGTGATGGGCTGTATCACGCCAAGTTCCTTTATTGAGTCGGCAAGTTCCTGCAATGCCTCCTCGTTGAAGTCACGACGTGGCTGGTTGGGATTGGCATGTATCTTGCCAATCTCAATCTCTCCAATGGATGATGATGCGGCAGGACGGATGGCTTCAGTAGAAATTAGTGCGTCCAGTCCGCGTAGTTTGAATTGCTGTTTTGCCATTATTTACTGTTTCTTTTTATAATCTCGTCGGCAAGTGCCAGATAGTTCTTTGCTCCGGTAGACTCCGCATCGTACATTATTACGGGAATACCCATGCTCGGTGCTTCGCCAAGTCTGATATTACGCTGTATCACTGTCTCGAACACCAGTTCGCGGAAATGTTTCTTTACTTCGTTATATACCTGGTTGCTCAAGCGCAAACGTGAGTTGAACATCGTCAGAAGGAATCCCTCGATATCGAGTTGAGGATTCAGATTCGACTTGATGATTTTGATTGTGTTCAGAAGCTTGCTGATACCCTCGAGTGCAAAATATTCGCACTGCACCGGGATTATCACAGAGTCTGCGGCTGTGAGTGAGTTTACGGTTATCAATCCCAATGACGGTGAACTGTCAATGAGGATATAGTCGTATTTGTCCTTTATAGGAGCAAGTACCTCGCGCATGATTTTCTCCCTGTTCGGCATGTCGAGCATTTCGATTTCTGCTCCCACAAGGTCGATGTGCGAAGGAATTATTTCCAGACCGTCTACGCAGGTCTTGTGTATGCCTTGTTCCAGAACTGTCTTGTTTATAAGGCATTCGTATATGGAGCATTCGATATTTCGTATGTCGATACCAAGGCCCGAAGATGCATTTGCCTGCGGGTCGGCATCAACGACGAGAACCTTTTTCTCGAGCGTTGCCAACGACGCGGCTAGATTTATTGTTGTAGTGGTTTTACCGACACCACCTTTTTGATTTGCTAATGCTATTATTTTACCCATACAATACTTTTTTCGCATTATTTCTCATGTAAAGATTGTGCCTGCGAGTTAAATACAAATCTTATTTGCAATTTTACAACGAGTGTAGCCAATCTTCGCATCATTTATGATGCAAAGTTATGAAAAAAAAAGAATGTATTTTATAAAAATTCAATTACTTATGAACAATCGGTTAATAACAGTCATAAAAAATGTTACACAGTTGCCGCTGTGTAACATTTTTACTTGATATTGAATATGTCTGCTATTCAACAACGAATTTAAGTGTAGCTGTGCTGTCGTCGAATTTGGCAACAGCAATGTATAATCCTTTGGAAAGTCCTGCTGTTGATACACAGTTGCTGTCTGCCTCTTTTACAGTTCTGCCATCGGCTGAATAAATGGCAATGTGTCGGCAATTCTCGTCAGCAGTTATTTTACCTTTTTGGATTTTCAGAACAGAGTTCTCTTTGACATCCTTTATTTCTGTGTATTCGTCTTTTGCAATAATCTTTACAGTGTAACTCTCGGAACGCGATATGTCCTTCTCTGTTAATTTGTCGCCGGAAACCACAAGGTATTTTGCACCGTTCTTTGCAGCCGACTGTGTCCATTGGATTGACCATTTGTCGCCCATCGCTGTCAATAGATATGTGTTCCAGTCGGCATAGTATTGGTTTGTTCCGAAAACGCCATATTCGTTTATGTAGCGACCATCGGCGTTGCTTGTTATTTTATAGCAATTATTACCGTTTGCGTCGGCTGCAATCTTCCACTCCTGTGCTGTCGTGAGTTCTTCAACAATCTTGAATGTTGGTGTTCCGCCACTGCCATTGATGTTGGTGTTTGTGAGGAATCTGTTGCCATCCATGATGTAATATACCTTATCCTTGTCAATTAGTGTTTTGGCAGTACCGCCCAATGGGATGATGTCGAAGATGTATTTTTCGGGCAAATTAGTTGAGTTACCTTTCTGTATCTGCGTTCCGCTTACTGTCCAGAATGCAGTGCCGGCACTTCCTCCGTTCTGTATGGCGTATTTGCCATTTGCAAGCAGTGTGATGTCGTATGTGTGCCATACAGCCTCGTAGGGGTTGGTGTCGTCGCTGACAGTGAAACTACCGTTTTCGTTGAGATAGCGGTTGTCCTCAAGGTTGATAATCTTGTAGCGGTTGGTGCTTGGATCAATACTTATTTTCCACTCCTGGTTCTGTGGGCGTATATTGTCCTGTTCGGTCTGGAAAACCGGTTTTGTCCCGGCTGATTTATTGTTGTTCGTGAGATATTTACCGTCGTACATTATGTGATAGGTGCCATTCTCAAGAACCTGTGCCGGGAATACATCTGTGCGGTAGTCGTAGACCTCCTTGTATTCGGCAACAAGTGTGCCTATGGCATCCTTTATGAATGGCACGATGTGTACGGTTCCGACTGCAGGTGTGGCAACTCTCAATGAACCTTCGAAATTGCGTGAGCGAAGTGCTCCCTGCGCCTCGTCGTACTCCTTGTATTTCAAATAGCTGTTGATGAAATTCTCTGGGTTTTTCTCTGTGAGTGCATTGTTCATTTCAATGATGCATACACCCTTTTGACCAAGATATTTCATTGATTGTATCCATGGTTCTATTTCGCTTGTGAGAGCCGGTGCTTCGTTTGTACTCAACAGTGTTTCGGCTGTGCTTACCAATTTGCTGAACTGCTCGCCCACAGCCGCGTATGCAGCCGTTCTGTCACTGTTAATCTTGCTGTTGAAGGTGTTTTTTGCAACAACAAATTCGGGCGATTCGTCTGTGCGACGCAAGCCATGTGTGTTTGCTCCAAGGTCAACATTGTTCTCGCAGAAGAAACGGAAAGCATCATTGTTCTCGGGCATCAGGTATTTCATTGCAGCCTCCCACGATGCATTCGAATCGTACGCGGGCATGTTCCAAGTATAATCTGCTATGCTGAACAAAGAAACCTTTGACGCCTCGGCGTATTCCATCGGGTTTGAAACGAATCCCGAGAGCATATCGGCAATGTTAAGGTCGTTGCCGTAGGTGGGACCCATGAGCAGGTGGTTGATACAATAGTCGCTAACAGGGTAGTTGAGCCAGATATAGGCCTTGCGCTTGATTTGGTTGTTAATCCAAGTCATGTCGCTGTAGTTTATCATATCCACAACGCTGTTTCCTGTCCACATAATATTTATGTCGCTGTTCATTATGTCACCGAGTGCAGGCAGATATACTGCATTTGCCCAGCCTTTGTTATATTGTGTTGGGCATATTGTAAGTGGCTTTACATCGGGGTAGGCCTTTTTCAGCTCCGATGCAATGTAATTCATAAGCTCGGCCTGTTCATCGCCGTGTGTGCCGTCGTCACCCCAAAGGTCGTCCCAGAATACGGCAAAACTTCTTACACCCAATGCGCACATCGCTTTCAATTTGTTTACGATGTTTGCTCTGTCAGTGTCGTTCCATTGTATATCTTCGCCCGGATGGATTGCCCACATAAACTCAATCTTGTTGGCTTTGGCAACATTTACATACTCTGTGATTTTCTTGCCAAGCTCTGCGGGATATTCCTCGCGCCATTTGCTTTTGTGGTAGGCATCATCCTTTGGACCATAGATGTATACGTTCATCTTGAGCTCTCCGAACATTTTCAAGAGTCCCATGCGGTCGGCTTCGCTGTAAGGGTTACCATAATATCCCTCTACAAGTCCGCGCTGTGGTACACTTGGGTAGTCGGTTATGGTAGCGCACATAACATTTGGCTGTGATGCCATCTGAATGAATGTTTGCACTCCGTAGAATGTTCCCGAAGCGTCGTTGCCGGCAATTACCACCTTGTTTTCACTTACAGAAAGATAGTAACCTTCGGTTTTTTCAGGGATGAGGCTTTCGTATGCCGCAACTGCATCATCGCCACGCTCGCCGATGATGAGTTCTACTGTGCCGTCTGTTGTGGCAAAGTTCTTTTTGAAAAGATTTATTGCGTCTGCGTCTGCATCTGCTTCTCCGGTAATGGTGTAGCCTGCGTTGTTCGCAAATGCAGTTTCATTGCCCCATATAATGCTTTGTGGAATAGGATAAATTTTTGCTTGTTGTGCATTTGTAACCTGTGCTACAGCTATTGCAAGCATAAATAATGCTTTGCCGAAAACTCTTTTTATGTTCATAATTCTTAATTTATTATATGCGAAGATAGGTATTAAAGATGAATTCGACAAATTTTTATTATATTCGCGTTGAAATTTCTAAAAAAGATATTATGGACAAAAAACTGCGTATTCTGGTATCTAATGACGACGGATATTTTGCCAAAGGAATAAACTCTCTTGTGGGGGTATTGAGCGAATTCGGGAAAGTGGATGTCTTTGCGCCGCATAAGGGTCGTTCGGGCCAGGGGTGTGCTATAACCAGTGAGGTGCCGGTGAAGGTTGAACCCCTTGCGGATGACCTCAATGCTCCTGTTCGCATATATACCTGCACGGGCACACCCTGTGACTGTGTAAAAGCTGCATTTGATAGTATTATAGGTAAATATGACCTTGTTGTCGGCGGCATAAACCACGGCGACAATTCTGCGGTGAATGCCCACTATTCGGGAACGATGGGTGTTGTCATGGAGGGCTGTATGAAGGGTATCCCTTCGATAGCATTCTCGTTGTGTTCGCATGATGCAAATGCCGATTTTACCCCAACATTCGATGTCATACGCAAAATTGTAGCAAAGGTACTCGAAAAGGGGCTGCCTAAAGGCAGCTGCCTGAATGTGAATTTTCCCGATTCTCCCTCATATGCAGGTGTGAAGGTGTGCCGTCAGGCTATGGGCCGTTGGGTCAATGAGTGGGAAATGAAAGATGACCCGCGCGGCAGCGACGGGAAATGGCTGTTCCTTACAGGTGAATTTGTGCTTGATGAAACAGACCCGGATGCCGACCGCGTTGCACTCAACGACAACTATGTGGCGATAACTCCGATTTCAATAGATATGACCGATTACAGACTGCTCGAAGAGATGAAGCAGTGGGGGCTGTGATTCCGTAAACTGAAAAAATGTAACCATGAAATATTATCTCATAGTTGGTGAGGCTTCGGGCGATTTGCATGCATCGAACCTTATGAAGGCTATAAAGGAAGTCGATGCCGATGCCGATTTCCGTTTCTTTGGCGGAGACCTTATGTCGGCAGTGGGTGGTGAGCGCGTAAAGCATTACCGCGAGCTTGCATATATGGGATTTGTCCCGGTGTTGTTGCATCTTAGAACCATCCTTTCGAACATGAAGATGTGCAAGAAGGATATTATGGAGTGGAAGCCCGATGCGCTTATTCTGGTGGATTATCCCGGTTTCAATCTTTCTGTTGCAGAATATATACACAAGAACAGCAAGATTCCTGTATATTACTATATCTCTCCAAAGATTTGGGCGTGGAAAGAGCATCGCATAAAGAATATCAAGCGCGATGTAGATGAGCTATTCTCAATACTCCCGTTCGAGATAGCTTTCTTTGAGAAGAAGCACGGTTATAAGATAAACTATGTGGGCAATCCATGTGTGGACGCTGTTGACGCCTTTCTAAAGGGCAAAGCGAAATCGCGTGCAGAGTTCTTGGAACAGAACGGTTTGCCCGACAAGCCTTTCGTTGCTCTTCTGTCGGGTAGTCGTAAGCAGGAGATTGTAGCCAATCTGCCAATGATGCTCGAGGCAATGAAAGCATTCCCCGACTATCAGCCCATAATAGCCGGAGCACCCGGAATCGACAAGGATTTTTATGAGCCGTATCTCGAGTCGGGTGCAAAGATTCTTTTCGGGCAGACCTATGATATTCTCAACAATGCCCATGCGGCATTGGTTACATCGGGAACGGCTACACTCGAAACTGCATTGTTCAACGTGCCACAGGTGGTGTGCTATGCCACTCCAATGCCCAAACTCTATTCATGGCTTAAGAAAAAATTCCTTAAGGTGCGATTCATCTCCTTGGTAAACCTTATTGCCGACCGCGAAGTGGTGCGCGAACTTGTAGCCGCTGATATGAGTGTCGCTAATATAAAGGACGAACTGGCAGGGCTTTTGCCGTCGGATGGCAAAAAAAGAGCGGCTATGCTCAGTGAGTATAGCCGCATGATGGATATTCTTGGTGAGCCGGGAGCGTCAGAGCGCACGGCTCAGAAGATTGTCAGATTCTTAAAGAATTCCAATTAAGTTCAAGTAAACCAATACGCAAGGTATAGCAAGCAATGTGCTGTCGAAACGGTCGAGCATACCACCGTGTCCGGGCAGTATGTTGCTTGAATCCTTTATCTCCATTTCGCGCTTCATGCTCGACTCTACAAGGTCGCCCAATGTACCTGCCGCAACTACAACGGCTGCCATTCCCATCCATTGCCAGATGTTCATCGTATCGAATATGTACGACATTGCCACACCGGCAGCAATGGTAACAACTGTGCCACCAATAAATCCTTCCCACGTTTTTTTAGGTGATATACGTTCGAACATCTTGTGCTTGCCAATGGAGCAACCTACAAAGAATGCACCGGTATCGTTGCACCAGATGAACAGGAATATAGTTATTGGTAACAGCCAACTGTATGTAGAACCTTCTTCTGCACCGACTGTAGCCAGGATATTCAACAGAGCAAGAGGCAGAGCCACGTAAACCTGACTCAGTGTGAAATAGGCATAATTGTCCAAAGGCTTGCTCTCTGTATCGAACAACTGTCGTACAAAGGTGTATGCCACAATTGCTATATATGGCGAGTACATCGTAAGCGGATTCACTTGCTTTGCTCCATGAAAAATCATGAAAGTTGCAAAAAACAGATACCCTCCACCAAGTACCGTAAGCCATGTATTGAATGTAGTGGCTTTGTATTTTTTAGTGATGGAACAGAATTCATTCACCGACAGCAAGGTTACCAACAGGAATAATGCTCCGAATGAAACCTTGTTGTAAAGGATTGATGCCAGCAATATTATTGCAAATGCAGCACCTGTGGCAATTCGCACCAATAACTTTTTCATATTGTTGTTGTTCTAAATTGTGTTTTATCGTTTCTTTAAGCAGTAACTGTTGGCTCTGCTTCGGGTTGTTCTGTAGCTTCAGCTTGTGCTGTTTCTTCAGCCACGTTTTCGTTGCTTGCAAAAATCTCCTCGCTACGCGATGTCCAAGGGCGTTTTCCGAAAATCTTCTCAACATCCTCGGCAAAGATAACCTCACGTTCCATAAGGAGTTTTGCAAGTTCGGCATGTCCCTCCTTGTGCTCGCGCAACAGCTCTTTAGCTCTTTCGTACTGCTCGTTAATCATTTTATGAACCTCGTTGTCTATGGTTTCGGCAGTCTTTTCGCTGTATGGGCGGTTGAAAGAGTATTCATTGTTGTTGTAATAGCACAGGTTCGAGAGCTTGTCGCTCATGCCTGCGTATGCAATCATTCCGTATGCCTGCTTTGTTACACGCTCAAGGTCGTTCATCGCACCTGTTGAAATGTGTCCGATGAAAGCTTCCTCTGCAGCGCGACCGCCAAGTGTTGCGCACATCTCATCGAGCATCTGCTCTTTGGTGGTAATCTGTCGCTCCTCAGGCATGTACCATGCTGCACCGAGTGCTCTTCCGCGTGGAACAATCGTTACCTTAATCAACGGGTTGGCATGTTCAAGGAACCATGAGATCGTTGCGTGTCCCGCTTCGTGGATGGCAATAGTCTCTTTCTCCTTTTGAGTCATCACCTTTGTCTTCTTCTCCAATCCGCCTATTATACGGTCTATCGCGTCAAGGAAATCCTGCTTGTCTACAGCTTTCTTCTGGTTGCGTGCCGCAATGAGTGCCGCCTCGTTGCATACGTTGGCTATGTCTGCACCCGAGAATCCCGGTGTCTGTCGTGCAAGAGTATCAATCTCAACAGACTGGTCGAGTTTCAGTGGGCTCAAATGAACCTTGAACACCTCTTTACGCTCATTAAGGTCGGGTAGGTCAACGTGTATCTGACGGTCGAAACGTCCTGCGCGCAACAATGCCTTGTCAAGAATATCGGCACGGTTGGTAGCAGCAATCACAATAATACCGCTGTTTGTTCCAAAGCCGTCCATCTCGGTAAGCAACTGGTTGAGAGTGTTCTCTCTCTCGTCGTTTCCACCCATATTGGGGTTTTTGCCACGTGCACGACCGACGGCGTCAATCTCATCAATGAAAATTATACATGGTGCCTTCTCTTTTGCCTGACGGAACAGGTCGCGTACGCGCGAAGCACCCACACCCACAAACATTTCAACAAAGTCGGAACCCGACATCGAGAAGAACGGCACGTTTGCCTCGCCGGCAACAGCTTTGGCAAGCAATGTCTTACCGGTTCCCGGAGGGCCTACTAGCAGAGCCCCTTTGGGGATTTTACCACCAAGTTCAGTATATACTTGTGGGTTTTTGAGGAAATCCACAATCTCTTTAACCTCCTGTTTTGCACCTTCCTGTCCGGCTACATCCTTGAACGTGATTTTTGGCTGGTTGCCCTTGTCAAAGAGTTTTGCCTGCGATTTGCCCACATTGAACACACCGCCTTGACCACCTCCGCCACCGCTCATTTTGCGCATGAGGAAAATCCATACACCCACAATCACAACAAAAGGCAGAATGTTCCACAGGAATCCGCCGAGGTAGTCGGGCTTCTTGTCGTAGTTCAGTGTTCCCTTGAAATTGCCGTTGTCCTTCTGCTCAAAAATGAATTTCTCAAAGTTGTCTCTCGAACCAATTGTCGATACCACCATCGGGTGTACGCCTTTGGCAATGTTCTTCTCTTTGAATACATATCCTGCAGAATCCTTATAGATGTATGCCTCTATATCGTCGTTATCGTAGACTGTTATTCTCTCGACATATCCTTTTGTGATGAGTTCGGTAAGTTCAGAATACTCCTTCTGCATCACCATGTTTTCCTTGTTGTCGCCAAACAGATAGAACAACAACAAAGCTCCACCCACTACCATGTAGAACCAGGTGAAACTGAATTTAGGCTTCTTTATATTCAGATTTTTGTTTGCCATATATTATATATAATGTCTATTTTAGTCAAGGTCGGGGATTTCGGTGAGTGTAGCATCTGCCCACAGGTGTTCAATGTCGTAGAACTTGCGTACTTCGGGCTGGAATATGTGGACAAGAATGTCGCCGTAGTCCATGGCAACCCATTGGGCATTGCGTAAACCGTCCACTGCGTATGGCTTTCTTCGGCAGTTCTCTCTTACAGTATCCTCAATTGAGTCGGTGATTGCGCTTACCTGTGCCGGCGATCCACCCTGGCATATAACAAAATAGTCGCAGATGCTGTTTCCCAGTTTTAGCATATCTACAATTACAATGCCTTTACCCTTTTTGTCCTGAATACCTTCTACTATCTGATTTATTACTTCCTGTGCGTTTGTTGTGTTGTTTTGCATATAATATTAATGTAATCTTAATGTTTCTTGTCTCTTTTCTCGCAAAAACAGTGCCAAAGCACTATTTCTTCACAAAGATAGCTTTTTGTGTGACAAAATGTCTTAAACTGCTCTGAATTTTATGAGCCAAGAGTAGAAAAAGAACTTTTTTGCATTTTTTTTAATAAAAAAAGAGCGAAATTGTTTGTTTTACAAAAAAAATGTGTACCTTTGCATCGCATTTGACAATTGGGCTATGGTGTAATGGTAACACTGCAGATTCTGGTCCTGCCTTTCCTGGTTCGAGTCCGGGTAGCCCAACAGAGTAAGAGGTTCTGAAAAAATCAGAACCTCTTACTCTGTTTATCAGCATCTTTGTTCTGTCTTTATGACGTTCTTCTACAAAAAATCAAGTTTTGCTTTAAATTTGTTTGTAAAAATAATAACTTTTCTTACTTTTGCAACCGTTTGAAAAATGATGACGAGTGGTTGGGGTACATTGAGTACCGTTATTTGAGGAATTTAAAAAAACAAAACAATGAAAAACATCTTTGCGGTAATCGCATCAATTCTTGTAGTGTCAACAGTATCAGCACAAAAGGTGCGTTTCGACATAAAGTTTACCGGTGAAGCATCCGATGTAAAGAAGGTATATGTACAGCCATGTGGCGATTCAAATACCGTAACATTGCGTGTCAAGGGTGAATCGTATGTGGGAACAACTCCATACGCCGAGTCGGGATTCTACAACATTATTGCACTCAAGGGGCATTCGCAGGTAATTCTTCCTATATATATAGGTGAGGATAAGAATCCGGTGCTTCAGGTTAACGCAAATTCAAATGAGTTCGTGCTCAACAATACTCCCGAAAACCGTGCACTTTCGGCTCTTACACATCGTGTAAACGACCTCGACCGTCGTTTGTGGCTCAAGGGCGATATGACAGGCAAGGAACTCAAGGAACTTATCGAAGGTTACAGAAACGTTCTCGATTCCATAATTGTAGCAGATGGCGTAACAGGCAAGGTTGCCGATTATATGAAGGTCTACACCTATTCGCGTGCCTACAACGCATATTCCAACATTCCGCGTACACAGAGCATTCCCGTTACATCAATCCCCTTCAGCAAGAGCGATGTATTGCCGTCGGTGAGCGAGGCTTTCGACAACGAATATTCGCCAATGTTCTATACAGCAATGCATATAATCAGAGACAATCTTACAGCATCTCCTGTGATGTTGGACAAACTCGAATCGTTGTACGAGACATACAAGAACGAAACTGTGCGCCAGAGAGTGGTGTCGATTGTTGTGGGCGATTATATTACCAACTACAATTATACACACGACTTTGAGGGTGGACTTGAACTTCTCAAGCGTGTAACCGAACAATATGGCCTTTCCGATGAATATGTGAAAGATTTCGCAAAGCGTAAGGCAATAATTCCCGGTTCAGCATTCCCCGAAGGTATAACATTGGTCGATGCTAACGGCAAGAAGGTTGATTTCTCTGACTTCAAAGGCAAGTATGTGTATATAGATATGTGGGCTTCGTGGTGTGGACCATGCTGTAAGGAGATTCCTCATCTCCAGAAACTCGAAGCCGAGTTGCAGAACAAGGATGTTGTGTTTGTGCTTATTTCATGCGATTCCGACGAGCAGGCATGGAAGAACAAAATAGCAGAAATCGGCATGCATGGCATACAGTTGATCGACAAAGAGAATGCCCTTGGCGATGCTCTGAACATTAAGGCAATTCCATTCTACCTTATATATGACAAGCAGGGCAACCTACATACCTACAATGCAAAACGTCCAAGTAGCGGCGAGGTTATCAAGGAGATTCTCGAAGGATTGAAATAATTAAAAATAAATATGTTAACAATAAGAAGCTGCACCCGTGCGGCTTCTTATCCGTTAATGGCAAAATGCTTGTGAAAAAGAAAAAATAATTGTCAAAATGTTTTTGATTTTGGCAAAGTTGTTCTACATTTGCGCCCCGTCTTTAAAAACAAGGCGGATAATTACAGGATAAAACAAACTTAATTAATAATTTAAATTAAAATTCTATGAAGAAAAATTACTTTTATGCATTGTTTGCAAGCTTGATGCTGTTCATGGCTATGCCTGTTTCAGCGCAGAGTTTTACAATCGATCAGCTGTTCGGAAAGTGGCAGTTTACAGCTGACGTTGAGTTTACAGACGCAGCAACCCAGGCTCACAAAGAGACTCTTTCAGGTGATTGCGAGGCTGTTATCTCTGCCGATGAAAATTATATTGCAAAAATCGTAGGTTTTGCAGGTTCTACAGTACAGCAGAATATCAATGCTATTGGTGCAAAAGAGGGTCAGGATATGGTTAAGATCAACAACCTTAACACACCTCAGTTGTGGAATAACCTTTACCTTGCCAATGAGAATGGTGAAAACCCTTATGGTTATTGGGAAGCAGGTACAGAGGTCGTAAAGACCTATGGTCCTGTTTACTACAATGTTGATGCTGTAAACGGTTTGATTACAATCCCTAACTTTACAGTAGTAACTCTTGCAAGTTTTGGTGATCGCGAAGGTACTGTAATTGCAAAGTATACTAATGTAAAGATGACACTTAAGGAGGCTGAAACTGTTGAGGTTTCTGATATCAGCGGTGATTACAACTTCAAAGCAGGTTCTGGTACATACGACACAATGGCTGGTTCTGTAATTCCTACAGAATTTGCTGTAAATTTTGCAAAGACTTCTGACGACAATAAGTCTTACAATGCAACAATTTCTGTTGAGGGTTATCAGGCGGTAACACTTCCAGCAGCGTTCAACGGTGTATCTGTAGTATTGTCTTACAACGACACTTACCTTGACGAGGCAAATGGTATCCGTTTTGCTCCTCTATATGGTACAACTAAGGAAGGTAAGATCGAGTTCAAGACTACAGAGCAGGAGGGAGCATTTACTCTTTACGGTGGTTTCGCTTTTGCAAAAGAGGTAATGGGTAAAGCAAAGGACGAGGTTACAGACTCTTTGTACATGGAATATCATCAGTATTACACTGCAGGTACTTTGAAGCTTCCTGCAGAGGCTCCTGAGTTCTCTTGGGTAGGTGTATACAATGTAAAGGTAGCAAATGCTAGCGATGTAATCATTGCCAATACAAATGTAGATGCAAGCGCATGGCCTGCTGAATTCCAGATGGAAATCAAGGAAGTTCAGAGTATCAATGGCCCAGTGCTTGTTGTTTCTTCATTTATGGGTAGCGATGTATACACTTTGAACCAGGGTGGTTTCACAGTAACTCCTGCTGCTGACGGAATGAGTGCGACTGTTGCCTTGAACGAATATTATGGTATGGCAATGCTTCAGTCTTATGGTGGCGGTATGTATTTGGTATTGACAAACTCAAGTGGTGCTGCTAAAACATTGACTCTTACATTGAACCAGGACGGCACAGTGTCAATTGAGCCTATGTTCATTCAGATGCTTGACTTTAGTACAAATGTATATACTCCTGTAGTATGCTACATGAACATGACAGCAACAAAGGTTGTAGAAGAGGAAGCTCCTGCGTTCGAATGGACCGGTGAGTATGTACTTACTGCAACTGTTGACAATTCTGATTATCCTACAACCTTTGCTTTGAATGTTGTGTATGACGACAGCTATCCTGGTTACGAATATTATTATATCTCAGATTTCATGGGTTATGATGTATATCACATCAACAATGGTGGTATTGCTTTGAATATAGCAGAGGATGGTCAGAGTGCAGAGATTGATATGAATTATACATATCTCTATTCGCTCGGTGTTGGTGTTTATCTCAAGTTGCGCGACAAGGATGGTGGCAATGTACCTGTAGCTCTTGCATTGAATGCCGATGGCACACTCTCTGCCGATGACTTTACTGTAGTAAATTCTTCAACCAATGATATTGTTGCAACTTACTCAAATGTAGTCCTTACAAAGAAGGATGCAACAGGCATTGAGAACGTAACTGTTGAGAACAATGTTGTTGAGGGTATCTTTGACATGCAGGGTCGCAAGATCGATGCAATCACAGCTCCCGGTCTTTATATTGTAAACGGTGCTAAGGTTTTGGTAAAGTAATAATTTACCGATAGATACGGAAACCGGGGCTTAATCAGCTCCGGTTTTTTTATAATATTAATATAATAATATTAAAGTGCTTTCCCTCCTTTGTGGAAAGCACTTTTTTTGCTAATTTTGCACCCTGTTTGAAAAAAACGTGCAATAATAGGAAAAATAACAAAAAGAATAGAGAATAAATGAACAAAGTAAAACAAACAACAACTTTTGTTGGCAAAATGTTTGCGGCTTTGCTTTTGATGCTGTTCGCCATGCCTGTTCTTGCCTTGCAATCGCCTGTAGCTGTCTCTGTGAGCGATATCGACAAGGAACTTGTAACAGTATATGGTGTTGTCATCGACAAGAAGAGCGAAGAACCTTTGATTGGTGCATCGGTGGCAATATGGCAGGGCGACAAACTCCTTACCGGTGTCTCAACCGACATCGAAGGCTCGTTCCGTATCGTATCGCCGGTAACGGATTTCGAGGTGCGTGTCTCTTTTGTGGGATACAAGGACCTTGTGTTCGATTCAAAGTCGCGTAAACTCGCAGCCATGCGCATCGAGCTCGAAGAGGATTCAAATACCCTTAGCGATGTGGTAATCACAGGTTTCGTATCAAAGAACAAGGAAACTTTTACAGGTTCGGTAACCGAGGTGTCGGGTATGGAACTGCGTCAGGTTTCGGGAACAAACCTTATAGGTGCCATTTCGGCTCTTACTCCCGGTATGGCAATGGTGCAGAATACAAGCCAGGGCTCGAACCCCAATCACACCCCCGAGCTTGTTCTGCGCGGTATGAGCTCGTTCTCGAACAGTGGTCAGCAGGTGAACCAGCCCACAATCATTCTCGACGGTACAGAAATATCAATGCAGGACCTCTACGACCTGGATATCAACGAGGTTGAAAAGATTACAGTCCTAAAGGATGCTTCGGCAACCGCACTCTATGGTTCAAAGGCTGCCAATGGTGTTATCGTTATTTCGCGCAAGCCAATCCTGGAGAGTACAGTACGTGTGCAGTATAACTTTACCGGCAACCTGCAGTTCCCCGTGTTGAGTGATTACAATGTGCTCAGCGCAAAGGAGAAACTGGAATACGAGCGTATGGCAGGTCTTTACGATGCAAACGGAGCAATAAATTCAGCAACAGGCTTGCCTTTGCAGTATGAATATGACGAACTCTACAATCAGCGATACAAGCTCATTGCTGCAGGCTTGAACAGCGACTGGCTGTCGCAGCCTGCGCGTACGGCTTTCTCGCACGACCACTCGTTGCGTGTATATGGCGGTGCTTCAAATCTCCGCTATGAGCTCACCGGACGTTTCGGCGATACACGCGGTGTAATGAAGGGCGACTACCGTAAGCGTTACAACATGGGATTCAAACTCGATTACTACATAGGTTCACTTACTCTGTCGAACCGCACCACATATCAGGAAGTGAGCGTGATGAACTCTCCTTACGGTTCGTTCTCGGAGTATGTGCAGATGAACCCTTACGACAGAATCTACAACGAGGACGGCACACCCAACACAAATCTCGCATGGGATTCGAATAACCCGTTGTACGAGGCAAAACTTGGCAGTTTCTCAAAGAACGGCACAAGAACATTCAGCAACAGCACCGACCTGCGTTGGGATATCAACAAGATGTTCCTTATTACCGGACACTTCAATGTGTCGAGCGATATGGGCTCAAGCGATGTCTTCACTTCACCAAAGTCGTTGGTGTATAAGGATGTTACAGACCTCACAAAGAAGGGACAATATACCAAAGGCTCTTCGCGCGGTATAAGCTATAACGCTAACATTGTGGGAACATTCAACAAGTTCTTCAAGGACGAGTCGCTTGTAAGCCTTTCTGCCGGTTGGGAGATAAACTATGCCGACAGCAGCAGCGAGACCACACAGGCGGTCGGTTTCTTCAACGACCACCTGTCGTACATAGGAAACGCAGTAGGTTACCCCTCAAGCAGCAAACCATACGGTTCTCAAGCCGAGACAGCCGATGTAGGTTTCTTCACCACAGGTAACGCATCGTTCCGCAACCGTTATTTCATCGATGCCACATGGCGTACCACAGGTTCGTCGCAGTTCGGCGAGAACAACCGTTTCGGACACTTCTGGAGTGGTGGTATCGGATGGAACGTAATGAACGAGAAGTTCATGAGCCGTGTAAAGAAGAATTTTGATGTATTCAAGGTGCGCGGTAGTGCCGGTTACACAGGAAAGGTAAGTTTCAGCCCCTTCCAGGCAATGACAATGTACCAGTATTCCAACGATTATGAGTACAAGAACGGTATCGGTGCAGTGCCCGTAACCATAGGTAACGTGGACCTGACATGGGAGCGTACAATGAACTACAATATCGGTATCGACCTGAGCATGTTCGAGCGTCGCTTGAACTTCACGATTGATGCCTATATACGTAACACCACCGACCTGCTTCTCGACAAGGCATATGCACCTTCAACCGGTGTAACCAGTGCAAAGGCGAACTTGGGCGAGTTGCAGAACAAGGGTATAGAGTTCCAACTCGACGGTTATATTTTCCGCAGCAACGATTTCTACTGGCGTCTGGCAACAACCGGTTACATGAACCGCAACAAGATTACAAAAATCGACAAGGCATTGGAGGAAATCAACAAGCAGAACCAGGCAAACGCATCAACAAGCCTTGCTCCGCTTCCGCAGTATGCCGAGGGCGAGAGCGTAACAGCGCTTAAGCTTGTGCGTTCGGCAGGTATCGACCCCGCAACAGGTAAGGAAATCTACATCAAGCGTAACGGAGAATACACATTCAAGTACGACCCTGCCGACAAGGTGCTCATTGGCGATACCGAGCCTGCCTACACAGGAACATTCAGCACAAACGTATTCTGGAAAGGTTTCAGCGTTTACGGATTGTTCAACTACCGTCTGGGCGCATGGGTCTACAATACCACACGTGTAAGCAAAGTCGAGGGTTCCGACCCACGTTACAATGCCGACAAGCGCGTGTTCGACGACCGTTGGAAACAGCCCGGCGACAATGCCATTTACAAGGATATTGCCGACAGTTCACGTCCCGAACAGACAACACGTTTTGCAGAGAAGGAGTATACATTCTCTCTCGGTTCGTTGAACATAGGCTATGAGTTCAGCGATAAGGTATGCAAGAGCCTGAGAGTACGTAACCTGCGCACCGGTATCAACTTTACCGATATCCTGCGTTTTTCAACAGTTAAGATAGAGCGAGGAACCGACTATCTCTATAGCCAGGGCTTTGAGTTCTATCTGAATGTAACACTTTAATCCTTTGACGAGTATGAACAAGATCAAATATATCATATATCTGTCTGTTGCACTCTTTGCAACAACCTCATGCGAGGATTTCCTGAACATCACCCCCGACGGTCAGGCGAAACGCGACGAACTGTTGCTTACACAGCAGGGTGTTGAAGATGCAATGTACGGCGTATATTCGCAGTTGCGTTCAACAACACTTTATGGTCAGGAACTCTATTTCCAGTCGCTCGAAGTTATGGCACACAACCTCTATTGCGACGGAAACACAGCCATCGAGGCATTGGGAAAATTCGAATATGAGAATACTCAGGTAAAGAGTCTTTTCGAAGGAATATGGACAGCAATGTACAAGAATATCTCAAACGTGAACAGCGTGCTCAATTCACCGCTCGTTGCCGATGCAACGGAATTCCCCTTCAGCATCTACCGTGGCGAGGCACTTGGCTTGCGTGCATTCATGCACTTCGACCTTGTACGCCTGTTTGCAGAGCAGTATACACAGAATCCTACAGCCGACGGTATACCTTATGCAACAGAGTACTCTTTGAATACCCCCGATTTCGAGAGCCTCGAGAAGAATTACGAACACATTCTTGCCGACCTGTTGGAAGCCGAACGTCTTCTTGCTGACGAGAATGAATACGAGGACCTGGGCAACTATATGCTCGACCGTCAGATACACTTCAACAAGTATGCCGTATGGGGAACACTCGCACGCGTATACCTCACAATGGGCAACAAGGAGAAGGCTGCAGAGTATGCAAAGAAGGTCATTGCCGACGGCAAGTATATGCTTAAAGAGAAAACCGAAGTCAAGGACGACGTTGCCGGTGTGCTTTCAAGAAAAGAGTGTCTTTTCGGAATCTATCATTCAGGTTTCTACACTCAGGTGAATGCAAAGTTGCAGCAGCTCACATCGTTCTATTCTCTTGAAATTCGCAAGGACTTCAAGGATATCTATGAGAAGGACGGTTCCAACGGCGATTACCGTACCACAGCCTACTTCTCGGAGACACGTCTGAGCGACAGCGATATCAGAAGCCGTCTGTGCAAGTTTACCGACATTTACGAGCAGAACAACAACTCTGCATCGCGTCCGGCAGACCTCATATTGGGAATAAACATGATACGCGTTCCCGAGATATACTACATTGCTACTGAAGCACTCATGGACAGCATACCGCACGAAGCATACGGCTACTTCAATGCTGTACGCGAACATCGCGGACTCAAACCCTTTGACGATACCCAGAAGCTCGACACAGCAGTTCTTGCCGAGGAGTATTTCAAGGAGTATATTGGCGAAGGACAGGTATTCTTCAATATGAAACGTCTGAACTCGGATATTTCCTCTTTTGACGGTTCAACCACCTACAAGGCAAGCAAGAATATCTATGTTGTTCCCGTACCCGATATCGAAATGGATAACCGTAATTAAACCGGAGAGTATGAAGACAATCAGATATATCAACAGAACTGCTTTGGCAACAGCAATGCTGCTTGTGTTGTTGCTTACAGCATGTAACGAGAATTATCTCAAGTACGATACATCGTACAACGGAATATATTTTACAAAGGACACGTTGACATATTCGTTCAGCGTTTCGCCTGTAGAGTATAAAGAGCATGTATTCAAAATACCCGTAGCCATTATGGGAGGCTTGAGCAACGAAAAACGCGCAATAGGTTACGAAGTGATAGAGGAACTTACATCGGCAGTTGAAGGAGAGCACTACACTATAGGCGAAGCATGCATATTGCCCGATTCAATCACCGGTTATATTCCCGTAACCGTATATCGCAGCAAGCTCGAAGGAACATACCCCGATTATACACGATATAAGCTTGCATTGCAGCTCGTGTCGAACGACTGCTTTGTTCCAACGCTCGACTCGTTGCATCAGGTGCGCGTGTTCACTTTCGACAATGCCATAGAGCAGCCCGAATGGCTGAACAGTGCCGGTGAAAAGATATGGAGCCTTGAGAATCTTGGCGTATGGCACCCATTGAAGCTCATAAAGATGGTAGAGTACTTTCATGCGATAGAAGATGTGTTGCCCGAGACCTACATCAAGATGGTAAAGCAGTATGGCGAGAATCTTGAGCACATAAGCGGAGGCTATCCCACCGAATTCAAGATAACATTCGAGAAATATGTCTACGCACCAATGTACGAGTATTTCAGCAACCCTGCAAACGAGGAGTACATAAAGTCGGAATTCCCCGATTTCCCGTTCGATTTCCCCGACCCATATAACAAATGATTGTTGAACTATAATATTATTCATATATGAGAATATCAAAGTTCTTGATAATGTTGTCGTTGCCGTTTCTGATGCTGTCGTGCTTCAGCGACAAGTCCACAGACGCAACACAACCCATTTCCGAGATTACAATAGAGTCGGGAATAGACAGTATATACAATATCCAGAAGAACGAGACTCTGGTTATCACTCCAAAGATTACACAGACCGACAATTCAAAGGCCCTGAGCTACACCTGGGAGATAGACCTTGTACCATACTCATACGACGAGGTATTCACATTTGTGGGTGCATCGTTGGGCAAGTACGACTGCCGTCTTATTGTTAGCAACGAGGATGGCAAGAGCTTCTTTCCATTCACATTGTACGTGAATTCTCCCTACGAAGAGGGTATAACCATCCTAAGCAAGGATGTACAGGGCAAATCCATGATTTCATTCATGCAGAAGGCTGTAAACGGCGAAGAGCCACATTTTGTCAACGGCGACTGCTTTGCCATCAATAACCCCGATATCGATTTCGCTTCGGGTGCAGCTGATTTTGTGCAGTGTAGCGGAAGTCTTATTGTTGCCTGTCAGGGTGGAGGAGAGGAGAATCACCTGCCTACAATCTACTATCTCAACGAAAAGACATTCGTGGTTGAGAATATGTTCACTGTTCCCGAGTACGAAGACTTCAAGCCCACAAGGCTAGCCGTCCCCTCAACAGGCTATTCAGGAACATCATACCCCGTGCTCTGCGAGAACGGCAAGGTCTATGATCTTTCAACAGCCGAAGGTGTTGTCTCAAAGCCCCGCAAGCTGCACTCAACATACGAGCAGAACTGCATCGTAGCCGACCTGTTCTATTATTGCTTACTCTTCTGGGATAAGGAGAACGGTGGCTTGAGCCTTATGTATCGTGGCGACGGTCCATACTATTGCAGTTCGGAGTATCACCTTACATTGGATAATCCGGAATTTGCAACAAAGAACTATTTCGCAAACCGAGGACTTGTGGCAATGACAAAGATAAACATGACACCCACACAGATATCCAATGCCGGTGGTGATGGCGAATTGCTCATAATCACCAACTATTCGATTGTGGCACGTAGCGAAGTGCTCTATACAGGCTTCTGGGGATACGATTTTGTGAACAACGTACAGACTTTCCCTGTTGCAAGTACACAGCAGGGCGCGTTGATAAACAGCCCCATAAACAAGGATACACCATGTATTGCAAATAAAACATATTACACATTGCTTTTTGCCAATGGCAACAAAGTGCGCCGTTGGAAATACGACACACCGTTGACAAATCTTGTGAATGCCCCCACACTTCTTACCGTGGGTAGCGATAATGCCGTTATAACACACTTCGAGATAAGCGACGACCACAAGAAGACCTACGTTGCTTTCTATGAGCCTGACAGCACAGAGGAACTCAACGGCAGCGTATGGATATTCGATACCGACTCAGGCGAGGTTCTTGAACGCCACAACAACATCTGCTACCAACCGGTAAAGATGATATACAAGAAGAAATAATACAATAACAAAAGGGCTTGCAACGCAAGCCCTTTTGTTTGTTTATTTGTCGTTGTTCATCTCCTTGATGTCGACTTCCCATTCTTTTGCTTCGCCAAGAAGGTGTTTGCTGAAGAAATCTGCCATCTTCCAGAAGAAGTATTCATCCTTGGTCTCGAAGCCGTGACGGTCGCCGGGGAGATAGAGCATCTCGAAGCGTTTGTTCGCGCGGATGAGAGCGTCTACCACTCGTGTGGTGTTGGCAGGGTGAACGTTGTTGTCCATGTCGCCTGTAACTAGCAGCAAGTGACCTTTGAGACGTCCTGCAAGCTCCTGATTGGTGCTTATATTGTATGAGAATGTCGTGTCCATCTCCACAATGCCGTCCTTGTTCTTCTTTTCTGTAACATTCTCCTTTATACCGTGGTGTTTCTCGCTCCACCAGTTGTTGTAGATGCGGTTGTCGTGGTTACCGGCACACGATACTGCAACCTTAAAGAAGTCGTTGTATGTGAGGATTGCCGCTGTTGACATGAAACCACCGCCCGAGTGTCCGTGGATACCTACATTGTTGCCGTCGATGAAGCTGTGGCGTGCAATCAATTGCTGTGCGGCAGCCTTCTTGTCTGCCAAACCGTAGTCGCGCAGGTTGCCGTAGCCGAAGTTGTGGTACCATTTTGAACGGTTGGGGTGTCCGCCACGGTTGCCCACGGTTATTACAATGAATCCCATCTGTGCAAGGCGGTCTACACGGTTCATGCCGCTCGACCATGTCTCGTTTACAGCCTCGGTCTGAGGACCGGGATATACATACTCAATAAGAGGGTAGCACTTTGTTGAGTCAAAGTCGAAAGGTTTGTACATTACACCGTAGAGGTCGGTAACGCCATCGGCAGCCTTTACTGTGAAACGCTCGGGGAACTTGTATCCTGCCGCAAAGAGCTGTGAAAGGTCAGCTGTGCCAAGGTCGGCAATCTGCTTGCCGTTCTTGCTATATACATGGTTCACGGGAGTGCAATCCACGCGCGATGCCGATACAACGAAAGCCTCGCCGTTGTCTGCCGCCGAATAGTAGCTTATGCACATGTCGCTCTTGTCAATCTGCTTTAGGTTGCTGCCGTCGAAGTTTACGCTGAACAGGTGCATGTAATAGGGGTTTTCATCCTTATTGTATCCGCATGCGGTGAAGTAGATTTTCTTCTCCTTCTCGTTCACGGCAACAACATCCTCAACATGGTATGCACCGCTTGTAATAGCGTTCTTTAGAGTACCGTCGGCGTTGTATAGATAGAGCATTGCCCATCCTGTACGTTCCGACCACTGGATGAACTGCTTTCCGCCGTTTACAAGACGTATGGGCTTGCTCTCGATGCTTGTGTTCATCTCCTCGCGTACAACGGCTGTTGCGCTGTCGCTGTTTACATCCACGTGGCACACCTCGATGCGCTTCATGTCGCGGCTTATGCGCTCAAAGTAGAAGCCGTTGTTGTCGCCGAGCCAAACAGCCTTGCGTGGGCTCTCCTGACGTGTGGCATGTGTTGCAGGCTGTCCGAAGAGTTCTATTCTCTGGTGCTTGAACTGTGCCACGTCAATCATCTTGCTTGTCTTGTTCTCGAAGTCGAAAAGCTCCATTGTCATTGTCGGAGTCTCCTCGCCCGGCATCTGATAACGGTATGTCTCGAGGGTGGGGCGTGGGTTGCTCAAAGAGTTTATTACCCACATCTTCGACAATATAGAATCGGCACGATGAGTCATCACAAAATGGCGTGAATCGGGGCTCCACAGACAACGTACATAGTAACGCTTGGTGCTGTCGGGCTTCTCGTCGAGCGAGTGGTATGCGTAGCATCTGTTAGGTGTTCCGCCGTTGGTGAGACGGTGTTCCACAATGGTGGTGTCCTTGTCCCAAAGACGCAGCTTGTCGAGATCTTCGCGCGACATGTACCACAGGTCGTAATCCTTTTCGTAGATGGCATACTTGCCGTCGGGTGATACGTTTGCCCAGCCCGGATAAGCAGGGTAGAGGTCTTCGATTTCGTCTTTGGTACGCTCGATGAGTTCACCTTTGCGTAAGTCATACTCAAAATGGAAGGTCTTTATCTCCTTCTTGCCCTTGTTTGCGGCAATCTTTGCACTGTCGTTGCGCTCGTGACGCGGCAACACTCTCTGAACCTCTTTCTTTGAACCGATGTCGAAGCGCACATAGCGGTTATCGCGTATTATGCGGTTCAGACGTACGGGCAGATGCTGTGCATCGTATGGGTCGCCGGTGCGCAGAGTAACCTCCTGTGCTAACCAGTCCATGTCCCAAAGCTCCTTGCGTGTGCCCTTTACAGCGTCCACAAGATAGAACTTGGTGCCGTTGCTGTCGCTCCATGAATATATAAATTCCTTGCCGTTGGCAAGCCAGATGGTGTTGCGTACAGTGGTCTGTTTAACCATACGCGAAATCTTTGTGGGTGAGAAACGCTCGGCAAGTTCATAGTTGGGGCGAACCTTGTTTGCGCTCTCCTGTGCCATTGCTGTGATGCACAACAAAGGCAATGTCATAAATAATAGCAGTTTTTTCATATATAGGAATTATTCTTTCTTATGTATGTGCAATGTGTCAAGAATCTTTTTGAATCCGCGACGTTTGTTGATGTCAATCTTTGCGATGCCACCCGTTGAAGTCTCTTTGTAAAGGCTCGGAAGGTCGTGTCCGGTCTCTTTCATAACCTCCACAATGCGGTCGTAGTCAATCTTATGCTTGCCGTCCGACAGAGCCGAATATGTGCACGCGTCAAGGGCACGTGATGCAGCAATGGCGTTGCGCTCGATACATGGCACCTGAACTAGTCCGCACAAGGGGTCGCAGGTGAGTCCCAGGTGGTGCTCCAAGCCCATCTCGGCAGCATATTCAATCTGGTTTATTGTTCCGCCAAAGAGCTGGCATGCCGCAGCTGCCGCCATGGCACATGCAACACCAATCTCGCCCTGGCAACCTACATCGGCACCCGAGATTGAGGCATGTTCCTTTGCCACGTTGCCGAACAGGCCCGCCGTGGCAAGAGCACGCAGGATTCGTGCATCGGAGCAGTTGTGTGACGTATGCAGGTGGTAGAGCACCGCAGGCAACACACCGCTCGAACCGCATGTGGGAGCAGTTACAATGGTACTTCCGCTGGCATTCTCTTCGGATGTGGCAAGAGCATAGGCGTATACCTTAGCCTTGCTGCTCACCGCAGCACTGTACGACATCGATTTGTTCATGTATGTGTTTGCCTTGCGCTGTATGCCAAGTCCACCGGGCAACACACCCTCGTTCTCCAATCCACGCTGTATGGTCTCTTTCATGGTCTCCCATACAGTTGTCAGGAACTCCCAAATCTCCTTACCCTCATATTTCTCCACATACTCCCAGAAACTGCAACCTGTCTCGTCACACCAGTCCATAATCTCGTGTATGGTGGTGAGTGGGTATATGTCCTCCTCGTTTTTGGTTGTGTGCTCGTTGGCAAGTTCGCCTCCGCCAATGCTGTATATAGTCCATTGGTCAATTACCTTACCATCCTTTATGCCCTCGAACAGCATACCGTTGGGATGGAAGGGCAGGAAAGTGTCGGGTTGCCACACAAGCTCTGTATTTGCTATCGGTTCAAGAACCTTTAGGATTGCAACGTCGGTCATGTGTCCCTCACCTGTTGCGGCAAGGCTTCCATACAGTGTTACCCTGTAACTGTCCACATCGGAACAACGCTCCGCGAACTGGTTTGCAGCGCGGTTCGGTCCCATAGTATGGCTGCTCGACGGTCCAAGACCAATCCTGAATAGTGAACGTAATGATTTCATATAGTTATAAGTTTTTGTTGTTTCTTATTTGAAGTAAAGAATTGGCGAGGAGTCCCTCGCCAATTCTTTACTTCCATAGATTACCCCACTCGCCGCGGTTGCCGGTGGTGAGCTGACCACCTTCGGAGGTGTCGACCTTTTCATCGTTTATCTGGAACGAAGTAGCGAGCATCTGCTCTGTTTCAATCTTTACCTCTGTTGCAAGAGGTGTCTGATAACTCTTTTTCATATATATATAGTCTTTATTTTTTCTTATGTTATACCTTATTTAATAACTACCTTCTTGCCATTGATGATGTAGATGCCCGGTGCGGTAATCTCGCTCAACTTACGGCCCGAGAGGTCGTAGATTGTCTTTACACCGTTCTCTGTCTCAATCTCTTCAACTGCTGTTGTGCTACCGAATGTAAAGCGCAGAGCTTTGCTTGCCTTTGCTGCTTCCGACAATGCACTCTTTGGCAAGTAAGCCTTGTGGCTGTTGTTGAGGAATGCAGAACTATTCTGCTGCTTCTTATCTGCCTGGTAAAGACCAACGCCGTTCTCGCCGTTAGCAAGCACGTATGCATCTTCTGCGATGTATGTTGCAGCTGCAGTGCCTTGGAGCAAGTTACCGTTGATTGCAGTTGCACCAGTGTTTGTAATCTGGAAATTGTATGTACCCTCGGCACCGGCAAGTATCACACCTGTGTTGGCAGGGATTACCTTACTTTCAATCTCTGTTATTTGTATAAAGCCGTCGCCTCCCTTGTCGGTGGTGTAGAATGCTTTAACATTTACGTCTGCTGGTATTGTTACCTCAGCAGGGGCAAAGAACGTAGCATATCCGGCTGATGTGATTGTTACAGGAAGTTCTGTCACCTCCTCTAACCACCAGGTGTAACCTTGATATACTCCGTTTATTGGCTTGTCTTTACCGCTGTCGGTTGTGTCATTTTTACCGTGAATATATCTACCGGCTCCAGCTTCTGAATTCTTTACATAGATGATATAAGAACCT
>JAEIGA010000609.1_pt1 | contig 52944 bp, 56 predicted proteins | sample 9270691 | NCBI WGS metagenome assembly JAEIGA01 (sample SAMN17057246, study PRJNA624740) | gut metagenome | biome: biome; isolation source: fecal sample | host: Bos grunniens | place: China: Xizang | collected 2019 | reverse complement strand
TAACTCTTTTTTTGCTATATTTGCCATACTCACTTGTTTTTAAAACGATTTGAAAACCCCTCTCATTTCGTTTGACCTTGCAAATATGAGCATTATTGCTGATATCTGCAAATATTTTTGCAAATATTTTGCTAATATTTTTTGTTTAATTCTTAAAAACCTTTGAGAAATGATTGATTTAAAGGCATTTAGAAAAGCCAATTCAATTACACAGGTTGATCTGGCTGACTACTTAGGTGTAGGACAGGGTTTTATCTCCCAGATTGAAAAAGGCTCAAGACCTTTGCCAAAGGAAAATATCAGCAGATTATTAGCAAACCCTTTTGGATGGGATACCAGTATGCTAGAAGAGTCTGAGAATCCTGCGGCAGAGAAGCCACAGCTGGTTGCAGAGCATATCCCACAACTCTCCAATGTGGAGATCCTGTTGCGCGAACTCCTTGCTGAGAAGGAAGCTAAGATCGATGCCCTCCAGGATAGAATTAATGAACTCATCGAGGAGAATGCAAGACTGAAGATACTCCTGGAGCAGAAAGGGGGCAATGCTCCAGATGCAGAGCATTCTTCCTCTGCAAATGCCGTCTAAAGAGATGTTGATGCGTGCCATGGGTAAATTCGTTTGGCATGGATCATTGCCGAACTTGTGCCACGACATTTTGAAAATCGCTACTGAAAATTAGGAATTGCCTATTTGAGGCAAAAGTGAAAAAGGAATAATTAAAACTAAAAGAATATGTTTCACGAACCTTGGTTTTGGATCTCGTTTGCAGGATTCTTTTTTAACTCTAATTTCTCTTACCATCGAAGCAGAGGGACACTTAATGGATCGGCAATTCAGACACAGGCAAACATTGCCACCATTGCCATGCTAGGAATAATAATGTTCTGGATAATAGGTCTGGTTGTGGCAGATAAATGGTGGCAACCTCTGGCAACCTTTGGTATAAGTTTGGTGGGAGGTTCATTATTAGGAGCTCTTATTGATATAATCTTACCTAAAGGGGTAAGTGCTTTTATCGGAGCGATCAGCCCCTTCGTATCGTTTGGATTAACGATAACTGCATACATAGTTTGGTATTAAAACAAAAGTCATGAAAGCAATAATGTGTATTTTCTTTTTACCTTTCTGGCTTTTAAAGCTGGCTATCGCATGCGCGGGATCCGTTTTCTTAATTATAATCTGCGCGCTTTCACTGATATTCTTTGGGGAAGCTAAAGAGATAGAAGTTGCATTCAACAACATGTGGAGGTGGGCATGGGAATACTCTCCATTTTATATGTAAGAAAGAAGAAGCATGACGCTAGAGCAAGACAGAAAAATAGAAGCAGCAAAACTCCGACTGCTTTCCAATATGAGCATACACGACAGGTTTGACGGAAAGATTAACTCCGTCACCATCCAATACGCCATAAGCCATAAAAGTTTTGCCGGAGAAAGAGAAGACGAGGGCCGCCTCTGCTGGCAAAGACAAGACGCTGCGGATTTCTTTATTGAGTGCATGAACCACGAATGCACCAAGCGTTATTTCAACCTTGGTGACAAAGTGGTAAGTATGTACTTAAAGGGAGAGACTATTTGCGAAGGTGATGAAATGTGTTCTGGTCAAACTGCTTTTGACCATCAGAATCAGCGATGTGGCGGAAAGCTCTCATATAAGATAATCCTTCAGTATACTGAATCTTGTCTCTGAGAAAAGCTCTGAGAGTGTTTGCGGTATAAGTGACGAGCTTGGCATGGTCCTCTTCAGTAAGGTCGCAATGCCATAAAATCATAATTTTGTCAATATCCTTGAAGAAATTTGACAGAGCATCCAAGTTTATTTCACCAACATCAGGGATTACGATCTTTTCCATAATAAAACATTTGACCGCAAGGATACAACGACCATACCATACAAGAACTTTATCTTTACCATAATGAAAGACATCAAGCCCATAAAGGATGAAGACGCCATCTTCGCATGTGACGAAGGTGAAGACATCAGTCGGTTCCGCGAACAGAGCGAAGAGAAGACTAAGGCAATATTCGAGAAGATAGAAAACAACAAAGGGTAGGATTGCTCCTACCCTTTCCTATTCCCACTTGAACACATCCAGGATCTTCTTCTGCGCATCCCAGAGTTCCTCCCAGTCAAACTTGATATATATGTTGTCCGTCTTGCGGTCTTCGTCCACATGGCACATGCCGACTGTTATGACGCTCTCCTTGATGTCGCACAGCTTGCCGCTTCCTATGGTTGCCCAACTATGCCGCGCGGCCGTGAATGTAAACCTCTCCACACCCATCTTCTCCTTCTCCTGCCACAGTGTGAGGCCTTGGTTCAATGCAGTGATGAACACATCCTTGTTGGCGTACCTCTTATAATAGTCAAAGCATCTGTCCGCATCTTCGTAGTCCTTCATGATCTTCTGAATGCAAGGATGAATCTTGACCCACATCTCAGCCCTGTCATCCCTTCGCTTCTCCGTCTTCTGCCTGAAGTAGTGAAGCACACCCTTCTTTGGCTTGTCGCACCTGAACATGTCCGCCGGATTGATGCCGCATAGACCGAAGCTGATGAGGAAGGCATCCACAGCCATCCTCTGCCTTCCAGCATAATCCTTCCTCGTGTCAATCATTCTTTGGATAACCTCCACAGGCACCGCCCTATGCTTGGTCGCAGGAATCTTGGGAAGAGAGTAATACTCGAAAGGGTCTACGGGCAACAGGAACTTGCCGAGATCCGGGTCGTTGAACTCTATTCGTGCGCACTTGTATATATGACGAATGCTTGCCAAGTAAAGGGATGCGGCCCGACCTCCCTTTTTCTTTCCCTCCACTTGCTTGCTTTCCCCTGTCCTCCAGTTCACCTTGACCACATTCTCCTCCTTGATGTACTCCTCGAACGCACGAAGGTTTCTGACGGTGATTTCGCTGATGTCAGGATGTCTGCCATTGAAGAACCTCACCAGAGCATTCAATGCTATATAGTACGCCTTGGCATTCCCCGGAGATTTCCTTTCCGCAACCCTATAGCCATACTCGACAAAATCCAAGGAAAACTTCTCCTCTCCTTTCATCGCCTCTACCACCTTTGCCACTACTTGCTCGATGCTCATCTTCTCCAAATCAAACATGTCTATATTGGCGATGGCCTTCCTTATCTTAGACAGCAGTTTGTCAATCTGGTCTTGTATGGCGAGATCCTTTATCTTTCCTGCTCGGTTAAGGTCACCCTTAGTCACGCAGACATTGGTCTTGATATACTTCTTCTTTCGGTTGTGAATGATCTGGATTCTCCAGAAGTTGGTTCCGTCTCCCTTCCAATGATGCTCAAGGAGAACAGGCGATACTGTCGTACTCATGGTTTCAGTGTGTCAATTTTGTAGAACATTTGCAACACAAATATACATAATTGGCATGAAAATCATGTATGCTGACGCAAAAATATTTTCAAAAAAGACAAAATAAAAACTCCTAAACCACTAATATTAAGCGATTTAGGAGTTTGTAGCCCCGAGCAGAATCGAACTGCTATCTAAAGTTTAGGAAACTTCCGCCATATATACTCTATCTAAATATATATCAATGAGTTAACCTTTATTTTTAGAGCTTTGCAAAATATTTTGTAGAACACCCGTGACACAGAGAGTCATTTTAGGCATTCCCGCTCTACAAATATAATCATTTTTTACTTACCTCGGATCTCCTCGAGTTTCTTCATCCAGTCAGGGATCTCCTTGTCTCCCTTCAGCTCAACCGATGCCATCTTCGGTATCGCAAATTCCATGATACGGATGTAGGCGAGGAACTTGTCTTTCGGAGACTCAATCTCCTTCCAACATCTCCACGCCTCGTCTGCGTTTTGATCCAGGAATGCCTGGACCATTTCCTTATTCAGTTTGGTGACCTTGTTCTGACCACCAGGCGGCCTTCCTCCCAAACGACCACGCCCATCACCAGGTTGTCTTCCCATCTCTTATATATATTATAGGTATTACCTTGGGCCAAACGGCTGAAGAGGTTTCTTGGTATATCCCTGTCTCAGCGTGCAGACAATCTTGCTTTCCAATGCATCGATGTCCTCATATGTAATGGAAGCAGCAATGCCATGCTTTGTGTACCAATCGTACAGGACGGCATCCGTAAGATACTTGCGCAGCATCACCTTCAACGAAGAGGCAGATGGAACATTGCCGCACCTCTGCTCAACGATGTCGTAGACGATGTTCTTGTCAGTTACCACAAGAACCGGTTCCCCATTTTTATCAATGACTTCTTTGCCGTTCTCATCCTTTTTAACCTCAGTTATATCCTCCTCTTCCTTCTTGCCAAGACAGAAAGCGATGAGTCCTCTCAGCCTCACATCCCTCTCTTCCAGCATCCTGCCCTGCACTCCCTTGTCTCTGCTCTTGATCCTGATGCCATCAAACAATGACACACCATCCTCAGAATAAGATCGTGCGGCAAGACGGTCAATATCCTCGTTGATTATCTCAACCAGTTCCGATTTGCTCAACTTTATCTCCATAGAATTTCGTTTTCGCCCAATATAATAAGGTAACCGCCTTGCCGAACTTTATCTTTACTCACTCTTGCGTGGCTTGTGCTCCATGTACTCCCATATCTTGGTTTCGCTAGGCCAGTCCTCGTCAGCAAAGTAGAAGTCGTGCCCGATCTTGATGATGCTCGCCTCGTCAAAGTCTTTCCAGAAATCATGAAAGGCGGCATTGAATGCAACGAACTTATCCCACTTTGTGGTGCCTGCTGGGAATCGCAGACCTGCTGTGGCAACCTCGATCTGCTCACATGTCCAATGCGCTCCCTCTTTCTTTTCCCCTGCCTTGTTGGATGAGTGCATCTTGCTCACATCCCACATGGCGAACATCTCGTCATAGTGGTTGTGAAACATAATGCCATGCTGCTTACGCATGAAATCCCAGTACATCTGAGGATGAGCCTCCTTCAGATCCTCCAAGAGTTCCGAGAAACTGTCTATGCTCTCCCACATAGTCTTCTCGGTGGTGACGCCTGCCTTCTTGGCATGGTCAACCATATGCCTGTAAGTCATTTCCATACTACTCTTCAAATTGTCTTGACAAGATCTCCTTCAGCCTCTCAAATGTCGGTTTGCCAAGTTCCAATCCGAAGAGGTTCACGCTCTCTTTCTCCTCGGCCCTCTGTATAAACGAGTCAACGAACTTCATCGCCAACTCGGGAATCTGCTCATCTGGGATTGAGCCGAGCATCCTGTGGACGGCAGGCGTGACCACTGTCTGTATCAGCGGCTCAGCCAAAAATCCTAACTCATTCCAAATATTATAGGTGGCAGGGTCTGCCCCTATAAGCTGCATGAGACCGCCTAGCTTGCCACCCACTGGAATCTTTATCTGTGGCAGAACGCTCTTCGCTAGATTGAATCCCCATTGTCCTAACGCTACGGACACCTTGTCAAGATTTGTCATAATCGTTTCTTTTAAAGGGGAGGACTAAGCCTCCCCAGAGTTAGACCTTACGCCTTTTTCGCTTAGATGGCTGGACCTGCAAAGGTGTTACCTCCTCCGCAGCACTGGCCGCAAGCGAGAGGGTTGTAGACCTGAGCGACTGCTGAGGTTGTACCTGCTGTGTAGTCAGTGATGAGCTTGGGAGTGAATGTAGAGTTCACATAGTTGACGATCTTGCAGTCAGCGCACTGTCTGCGCTCTGCCTCAAGGTTGATGGCCTGCATTGTCTTGTAGTCAAGCGACTGGATAGAGTCGTTGATTGCCTGATTACGCACAGCCTGTGCAGCAAGCACCTCGTTGATTGAGTTAAACTTCGCATCTACATACTTGTAGAGTTCGAGGCTCTTCTGGTCCTGATAGGTGTTAGCCTCCAAGAGGGCAATCTTAGAGTCCTTTGCCGCAATCTCGTGCTGCATCGCCATCTCGTAACGAGTGACAGGCATGTCTGCTGGAGAGCATCCGCAGTTGCCGTTGCGACCCCAGCCTCCGAAGAGACCACCGTTACCGCATCCGCCGAGGATGTTGCCTGCATTCAACCCGAGGAACGAAGCGATTCCGAGCGAGCCTCCAACCACCGCGTAATCGGTAGCACCCTTTGAAGGGATTTTCACATCGTACCCATCGGTACTTTTTACCATGTGTGACATATATATATAATTTAAGCGCAGAGCACCATTGCTCTACGCCCACAAATGTCACCCAATGTTACCGCCTATTTCAGCAGTTGTTGCCTCGCTATTGCCAAGATATTGCCGAGGGAAGGGGTAATGTACCTCGCCCTCTCATCGAAGCAGGAAAGGGCGTGATTCACCGTCCTCTCGGGATGAGCGACCATCTCCGATATCTGCCTCGTGGGATAACCCAGTTCCCTCATCAGGACAATAGTAAGCCACCTCGCATCGACCACATCCTGAACCCTTGACTTGCCTGTGATGTCGTCCGCTCCTACATCCATCAGTTCGGTCACGACCTTGATGACCTTGCCGAAGTCCTCTAACTTTCCCATATACTATATCATATACTATACGCATAGCAAAAGAAAAACCACACCGCATTGGTGTGGCTAAAAAGTTATTGCTTAAATATATCAAGGTTTATCTTCGGAACATTGCTGAACATAGCCTTGAAGTCTTCGTCTGTTGCGTGCTCAAGAAACTCGGCAGTTTTTCTATTCATATCGAGCCACATCTTGATAGTCTCTTCGTCTAACTCTCTCATAAACCAATTCATTTATAAATGGAACAGGATATATCGCAAAGTTAGCAATTTTCACATTTTTCCACCCATTTCAAGGGTAGTTTTTCACACTTTTCCAATTACAAGCGCAACCGCTTGTCAAAAGTCTTTGCAATTCTTGTCAAAAACAGGTCTCAATTTCGCCACCTTGATTTTACAAGATTCTACCATCCAATCTGAGCCTTCACTCCGACTACTAATCCCTTGTTGCCAGTCGGGATATCGTAGATGAACCTTGCGTTAATTCCTACATTCTTGTGCAACATCCTTTCGTATTCGGCATATATATAATTGTGGAGAGCATCTATGTACTCCACCTCAGTTCCTACGGATAGGTAGTTCTTATGCCTCACGATCTCCCTTGTCTTCTCCGTTATGTACTCCGTCTTCGGGTACACCTGTATCACATCAAGGCTAGGTCTGTATCCAGACACCTCGGCATAGTATTCCTCACCCTTGTATGTCTTCGTCTCCATAGGCAATGCGACATAGAGGGTGTCCTTTATTTTTATGGTGTCCGTGAGATACACAAGAATTGTGTCTTTCCTCACCTTAGTGACAGCGACAGGCTTCGCTATGGTAAGGGTGTCACGCACAATGGTTGTGTCTCTCTGCACAATGGTAGTCTCCACATACTGCTTTGGTCGGCAGATCAATCCGATGAGCAGACCAACAAGGAATAGCACTGCTCCTATTATAATGTTCTTCTTCATAAAAAATAGCGGTAATCCCGTTGGAACTACCGCTAAAGTGTCAATATGACATTCTTCTTCCCTCTGCCTAAACAAGCATCGCCAAAGGTAAGAAAAAAGCGGCAGACTCCGAAGAGACTACCGCAAATGCATTAGATTATCTTAAAATTTACAATGTCTCTGCAATTCTACGGATTTTCTCCGAGAAATCAAAAAGAGCACATTATGAAATTGCGGTAATTCCAACATGTCAATGAACTTACAAATACTATATAGCCAACTTGTCCCAAGTCTGTCCCAAGTCTACTCCTCAAACTTGAACATCAGCAGACGGTTCATCCATCCGTTCATGAACACCTTCTGACGAGGATTCCTCTTCACTATGTTAACATAGAACTGCTTACGCGCTGACATTATCCTCTCAAAGAGTTCCGACTGGTCCTCTCCGTTGATGGCTGCAAGTGTCTTGGGACCTGCTACTCCGTCTGGGATAGTGCTCACTAACTCCTGCACCTTCCTCAGACCTACCATTCCACTGTTCACACACCAGTCCACCACGATCTCGGCGACCGACTGATTCTCTATCTCGTCAGCCAAGCACTTATCCCAGTACAGGTCTTTCATGATAGACTCCCATGTTCCGTAACTCATGTTCCGCAAGTCCTTGATGGTCTTCTCCTGACCGCAGTACTCCTTATATGTCTTAAAAGTTATGCCGAGGTTTGTCGGACCGCCTTGGTCGTCTGGATGGTTCGTATATCCTCCCTCCAGCTGCAATAGTTTCGGTGCGTACTTCTTAAAATCTGCCATTCCTTCTCGCCTCCCATGCTGCCTTTAGTCCGTCATACTCCGAAGCCGCTATCGTCACCTTCATTCCATCCTTGTAGAGAATAGTCAAGGTCTGATAAGCCTCCTTAATAGTCTCATTGCATCTAGCGTTTACATGCTGGATGTCATCAAGAGGGATAAGCTGTCTATCCCTAGTCTCGTAAATTGCTTTTGCCATTACTTTTCCTCCTCATCATCGTCTCCGATTGTTATCTCCGTCTCTCCATGATGGAAAATAACATCCTTGCCGTTTGCCAAATTCTGACCCGCTACCGCCAATGTGGCGAAGCCTAATAAAATTCCCGCCGCCTTCAGTACGCTTCCGTCAATCACGCCCATGGGAGGACAGAAAAATCCTCCTACAAACAAAACCAACGAAAATGTCAGGCATACATAAAAAATGTACTTGTCTGCATGTTTCTTTGCCATTTCCTCCTATCTTTTAACATTACCCAAATTGTCCGCCCATGCCTCCACATAGAAGTCATGGTATGAATGCTTTCTGCAAGCGCAGATCGCTGCGTGGAGGATGCTCGGCAATCCTACCACTATGAGATAGAGCCAACCAAGCATCATGCTCTGTCTGCAATGTCCATACTCATGCTTGACTGTCTTCTCCCATTTGCTTCCTACAATGATGTAGCTGCCAAGAGAAATGCCTCCTCTGAATCCCTTGCAGTTGTAGAAAGTGATGTCACCCAGTTTGTGCCTCTGCTCTCCACTAAGGAATAAAAGAAACAACAAGCCGAGCAGATTCTGCGGCAACTGCCACAGATACAGTAAGATGTCTTTAATCCTCTTCATATTCTGTTCCTTCAAATAAATCTTTCTCTTCCTGTGTAGCTTCACGCCAGTCGGCCTCGCTTACATTCATTCCCTTGATTGCAGTGACGAAAATCCTGCCCTCGTCTCCTTCCTTTGCTTGTGTGAGGTAGTATCCCTCTCTTGCCTTGATCTCTTTCATATTACTTCGCCAATGATATGTTCGGATGATTTGCCAATGCGGCAAGCACATCTGCATCCTCCGCGTATCTTGTGTACACATTGGCGTTCAGAGTTACCGTGATTGCGCCTGTTGCCGCCTCGTTGTTTATCATGTACAGGATAGACTCCTTGCTCAGATGATAGCAGTTGGCAAATGTAGTGTTGACCCTTATGTTCTTTACCTTCACATTCCTTAACGCATAGCACTTGTTGAAAGGAGCGGAAGACACCGTTGCCACTTTCTGCATGTCCACCTCTGGTATTGTCACAAGGGATGTGGCAGTAGAGAACATAGCATCTATATTTGTAGCATTTGATGTGTTCACCATAGGAGCCCTCTGCAATGAAAAGCATGAGTTAAACATGTTCTTAAAAGTAGTAGAACTATTGATGTTTAAATCTGGTATGTACATTATCTGACCACATCCGTTAAACATAGCTTCCATTGCAGTTGCTTTAGAAGTATCATAATAAGGCACTTCTATAAGACTGTTACATCCTGAAAAGCAACTTGTAAATACTGTCACATTTTTTGTATCCAACTGCGGAGCTTTCTCCAGACTAGAGCAGTTAATGAACATACTCGCCATAGTAGTCACATTAGGAGTATTCATATCTGGTACTCTCTGCAACTTATAGCAGTTGTAAAACATGCTGTTTGTAGCTGTTGCACTTTGCATGTCTAATTGAGGGACCTCTAATAAACTATAACAAGCATAAAACATACTTGCCGCTGTCGTAACATTCGATGTGTTCAAAGCAGGTACATTTTGCAATCTATAACAGTTATAGAACATACTTGCCATTGTGGTGACATCTTGAGTGTCAAACGGTGGGACTTCCTTTAAGCTGACGCATCCATAAAACATGCTCGCCATAGTGGTCACACTCTGAGTATTTAGTTGTGGAACCTCATTCAATCTATAGCAGTTGTAAAACATGCTAGACATATTCGTCACTTTCTGCGTATCAAAAAAAGGTACTGCAGTTATGCTCCTACAGTTATATAGCATGGAAGCCATGTTAGTAACATTCTGCGTGTTGTATTCTGGAATCTCTTTCAGAAGCATACAGCCATTGAACATGGATGCCATATTTTTTACAAGTGATGTATCAAAAAACGGAACTTCCTGCAACAACGGACATGTTTGAAACATTGAACTAGTATCTGTTACTTTGGGGGCATCAATAGGGGGAATGTATCTTAACATTCTGCATCCAGCAAACAGTTTACTTGTAGAAGTCACTTTGTCTAAGTTCATTGGAGGTACGGCAAGAAGAGCAGAACAACCACTATACATACCAGAAACAGTAGTGGCGTTAGATGTATCCAAATAAGGAACACCCTCTAGCCAGTACATGTTGATAAAGTAGTTGGCAAATGTAGTTCTAGTGGATGTGTCAATCTTTGGAAGGTAAATGATTCTATTCTTATAAGTAGAGACATTACTAGCGGTTAGAACTCCATACAAAGCCTTGTTGTCATCTGTTACTTTGTGCAGATCATCGTCCTCTTCGTTCCAATTGACTCCGTACTGCTGGAAGTATGCTATGTCATCGTCATCCCATCCGATTGCCTTCAAGCCTTCTTCGTCTGCATGGCCAGTCCATTCTACATCTGAAAACTCTGGCGGCTCTGGATCATCCACCTTTTCTAGATTAATGACCTCTCCAGTGAATGTTCCGTTGCCATCATTACCATAGAACTTTTCTTCTACTGTGTCCCAAAGACCATATTCAGTATCTCTTATACAAGGAACGAAATTTCTTATCAATGTGCCACTATCGTAGATTTGACACTCATAAAGCTCTACGTCAACTACGTCGCTAGCAGCAGTAAATATTAGTATGTTTTTATTTAACTCATCTCCATTTACCCTTGTTCTGCTTGATGAAACTCCATTACATACTAGTTTAAATGATGTGCTTGATGTTGACTCTACAACATCAGTATATATTATATTTGCATAGCTGGTCCTTGTAGCAGTAATACCTCCTCCAGATGCTTTTGAATTAATATTTCCAAGTATTTGGGTGTTTTTATTTAATATTATTCTAGTCGTGTTTGCATTCTCATTCGCATAAGCATATATCAAACTCCAATATCCTGTCGGGAATGTTCTAAACGCATAACGAATCTTTATGGACAGATTATCGTTTGCGCCATTAACTCCAGTATCAATGTATCCCTCATTTGTTCTGCGCAGGTATTGAACCCTGTTTATTACACCTCCTATAGTTGTAATCTCGCCACTCTCTATGGAAGCAATCTCCGCAGAGAAGTCCTGCGGATTGATGGGGCCTGCCGTTCCCTTCTTCTCACGAATAGCATCTGCTACATCAGTGAGGAAATCAGTCAAGTTGTCTGTCTTTGCCATTATACAGGAGTGTTAAGGGTTATTACTATGGAAGAGGATATAGCATCCGCTATCTTGCCATCAACATAATCTGTGGTAGCGTAGTTGGACGGAACACTCTGAAGCGCAGTAGCACCTAACGCCGCACCGCTCCTTATGGCAGCAAGGTCATCTATCATCTCCTGCTTTCCTGCGATCTGCTGCTCTATTGATGCGATGATGCCATCTAGGTTCTCAGAGTCCTTCACGCCTTCAAGGAAAGCGACTATCTCATTAAACGACTCTATCGCATCAGATGCGTTTCCTCCCACCAATGCATCCAACGACTGCTCGATTGAGTCAACCTTATTTGCAAGTTCAAGATTGCATCGTGACGAGACAACACCGACCACATGGCCTGCCGCATCCCTCTTGATACCAACTACAACCTCTCCGTCAGGAGCAGATAACTCAGCATCTGTATCCTCAGCAGGAGCATAGTGATTCTCTACCGCAGTGACCTTGGTGTTTGTGTCAGTGAAAACCGCATTGGATGGAACACTCTTAGCAACAGTATATCCCATCTGCTGGAATGTGCCTGTACTATCTATATACACACCTCTGTTAGATGCACCCTTGGCAGCAGAACCACCATTCTTACTTGAAGCAAGAGAGAAACTAGTCCTCGGAACGACAAACCAACCATTGTATGTCCAAGATCCAGCAGTACCACTCGTAGCACAATACTGAATATATTGCACTCCTGTCTTGTATGCAGTCAGCACTCGCAAACGATATGTGTAATCTCTTGTATCCTCATCATCCACATTCGTTCCCAACGGATTAAAGACTTCCATTGAGAATGCCTCTGCCGTAGGACAGTTAGTAATGGTCTTAGCATCTACATTGAGACTGCAATAATACTTTCCAATCTTTAAGAACTCCTTTGTGTTGAGATTCGCCTTTGCAGGGATGGATGTGCCTACAGGAAGCAGGGATCGTGTGAACCTCATGTCCACCTTCTCTCCATTGGAGTAGAGATATCCGTCTTTCAAGATGGAGTCAACCTTGTCCTCAGTCTCGTGTGATAGGAAGACATCTGGCAACTTCACCACATCAATGCGATAGATGCCTAAAGCATTGCTCACTCCATAACCGCCTTCGGCAATGAGACTGTATGTCTCGTCCTCCTGCTTCTCCCAATGGGCGTAGACTTCTGGGCCGCTTACAGGCAGATTGAAAGACTTTTTTTCCTTCACTCTTGTATATACGTTCTCAATGCCATATCTAGACATCTTGATGTTCTCGCCATATGCGTATCCCGAGGCAATCACTGAACCTTCTGCAATGTCGGTGATATCAACCAACACCGAATCCAAGACAGAATAGAAGTGAGTCCTATTGTATATATAGGAATCATTAGCGGAATCATTCGTCATCCAGTCGGCATGCGTACCCTTAATGACAATGTCACCCTCTCCTAGGATGGACTCGCCATTGATTGTCTTAATGCTCTTGCCGCTTACAAGTGTGTCCTGCTTGCCACTGATATCCTGATGCTCCTGCAATGCAGTGCCTGCCTTGTCAAGAAGCTCGTTTATCTTCTCGCCAGAGTGTTTTAATGAAAAGTCTGCCATATTACCTCCTTACCGTCAATCGTCTGCCCTCGCTATCAAAGAGCGATCTGCCCATGCTGTCCAAAAGACCAATCAATGTCACGGTTGATGAAACGGAGCATACGATGCTTGTGGTCACCTTTAGATGAGAGGCGGCCACTCCGTTTGCGCTCGCACCGATGTGAGAGCATGCGTCACTGATTGTTACCTTCAGACAGCCCATAGTCAGAACTCCAGTTTAGCAGGATATCCCTGTGTGTAATCGTATGATTCAATCTCTTCTATTGTCTGCAATCCCTGTGTTGCAGCAAGGTGCGCCTGTGTCACATCGTAGCACTGGGATGCATAGAGCTCAATAGCATAGAGAATCTGCATCGCTACTGAGAGAGGAAGCTCATAGTGCTTGCCATCGTACCAGAGTGTAGTTTTCTCTCTGCCTGCTGCGCTCTCCGACTGAAAGCGGAGCATCAGTCCTGTCCTCGTTGCCTTGTCTAGCCACATTCGCTCTCCCTGCATGTAAAAGGCATTCACCTCATCAGAGGAATCGTAGCGAAGTATCTCGTCCTTCTTCCTCTTGCGGTAGTCCTCAATCGTTGGCTCATATACGGGAGTGATGTACTCCTCCCATCCATCTGCTAGTATCATCTCCTCGGTGGGATTGTATGTGTTCGTTCCCACCACCTTGTCGTTACCATCCTTGTCTTTGATGGTACGCTGACCCTTAATCACTATCTGATTGCGTGTCTTTATCTGTCCGTCTTTAATGTATCGTTTCATAAATTAATATTTTATTCTTCCCCATCATTCACAACTGTCCATCCACTTGGTATACCTGAAACACCTGTTGATAAAGTTGTCATAGCAGGGTTCTTAACGAATGAACCGATAGATGCAACGTTAGAAACCCAGTGGTCTAAACAACCACTTGCAGATATATCTGTTGCAAGCATCTTTATGTAGTTGAGTTTAGAGCAACCATTGAACATATTTCGGTAGCAATAGCTTGTGAGTGTTGTCACAGGAAGTTCTGGTGCAGTTGTTAAACTAGTGCAACCCTCGAACATAGAGTCGTAGCAATAGTCTGATAGGTCCGTTACATATTGTAACAAGTTAGGCTCTACTTCTTCTATAGTGGTACAGCTATTAAATACTCTGGTATAATTCCCGCCATTAAAGATTTTATAATTATCACCATACATAATACTCCTAATGTCGCCTCCAATCTTACACCTACCTATTATTAAGAAAGTAAAAGGAGTATTGCTTTTTATGTATAGTCTTTGACCTTTACTAATGGATTGAGAATACGTAGCACTCTTTATAGCTATCCAATCTCCCATATCTATTCGATAGTGCACAGTAATTGCAGTATTTAAAGAACGAAAACATACCCCGTCTTCTTTTGCCTCAATATATAGAGGCAAAATATTTTTCTTATTAATGTAAAATCTTCTTCTCATATTAGTCTGCCAAATAAGTTGTATATGTGCGATTTGCTATTATGGTGTCTTTCGGCAAAACGCCACTAATAGCATTAAGGCTCTGCCAATAAACAATGTTTCCAGAAATGCGAGAAGTTCCATTTGTATAGGAACTATTCACCCAAGTTTCCCAAGTCATACCTTCTTCGGCACTATACGTTGCGCCATTCACTGAAAATTGAATCAGTACAATCTCTGGCGCATTATCAAACTCCAGCACACTCGCCAATCCCTTCAGAATACTTACTTGGTAAATCATATTCTCCGCAATAGTCGGAGCAGAGTCATTAGCCCACTTAATATCATCTGGCAGTGTCAAGCTCGTAGCAGTAGAACCACTTGTGAACTGAAAAAGATACTCGTTTGCAACACCACTTGTCTCTGGTGCTAGAGATAACTCAAGATATCCTACTTCATCCCAAACATGAAAAGTATTAGGAATCAATGTGAAATATCCGCTATTTGACCCATGGTTTATTTGTTGATAAGCACCACTTCCACTACCTCCGCTAATAGTTATATCTCCTTCGCCAAACAAGGATTCTCCATTGATGGTCTTGAGAGTATTAGTTGTTACAATGACATCATCTTCTGATGTGTAATCATTAACTGAATCTGGTAACGCATATACTACTTTACCTCTAGACACCATTCCATCTGTATTTTCTGCGAAACGGTAGTCTCCCCAAATTGTAGCAATAACTGCACTATCAGCCTTATCCAATGAGGTCTGTACAGCACTTGCAAGGTCGCTCTTAGGAATGCCACCACTAGGCTTAGAGTAAGTGCCTGTATTCTTCGTGAATCCCATTGCAGCGATGTCTGATTCAGTAAGGCTGCTACTAATCTCAATATCTCCACTTCCGAGGATAGACTGACCGTTGATGGTCTTGATATTTTCTTCACGTACAATATGTTCTGGAATAAACACGTCATCAAGAGGAACAATTTTAGAAATTGCTATTATTGGAAAAGCAGTAAGTAAACTAGCACCATCCTCTACATTAAGAATTCCTCCTCCATTAAGAGTAACATATACACCTGCCGCATTTGTGTCAATCTGTGTTCTTACTCCAACTTCTAAATTGTATACTTTTTCTCGATAATATATAGGAGTGTTTAAACCAATCGAATAATTTCCAGCAGCACTAATTTTCGTACCCCCCCACATAGTGAGTTCTATTTTTGATGTATGAATCACTAGCTGTATTGTTTTCAATCCAGTCAGGCTTGGTGTTCGCCGCACCACCACTTTCAACATTCCCCCACCTCACATTGCCTTCGCCGTCAGCAATGGGGACTTGTCCACTGTTTCCAGAACTCCAATCTAAGGTATCTTGGTCAAATAGAAATATCCCACTTGTCCTTAATTGACTTGCATATAGTTCTCCATCAACATTTACATTATAACCCGTTTCAATGGCATCACTTACTTCCCAAGGTACATCGCTGAGATCGTTATAACTTCCACTAGTTGCTACCGTAGCAAGAGAAGACTTGTCTGCCTTGCCACTGATGTCCTGATGAGAAGTGATAACCGTTCCCAAGTCCACAACTCCGCTTGTTCCCTTGGATGCACCATTCATCTTGATGCCTGTGATAGTACCTGCATTCTTGGTGAACCCCCAACCGCTTACTGTACTTTCAGTCACAGCAGTAGGGATTGTAGGCTTATCTTTAAGGTCGTTGTAGCTCAGTTCCTTTCCGAGAGCAGAGGCATCTATCACACCTGTGAGCCCTGCAACCGATGATACTGCATCGGTATTGTCTACTTTAGCTACATAAGACCCAGTAGATATCAACCAGTCTCCAACTTTTACTTCAATGTCAAAGAAAGTCCCGTTTGCTCCAGAAATGAAGTACACGCCCTGTTGAGACCAGAACTGGTACTTGTTGACAGTAACGGTGCTTCCCTCTAGAGAATACTTTGTCTTGTAGTTCACTGATGGCTGCACAACAATGTTATTTGCATCACCGCTATTGATGACGCCTCCATACATCACTTGACCAAGGATGTAGTCTGGCAACTGACTTATGACAATCTTGCCGTTATACAGATCCGCCTTGTTGGAAATGTCCTGATGCTGAGTCAGGACCGTTCCAAGGTCAACCACTCCGTCAGCAGGGGTCTTGGTGCTTCCATTAATAGTTATCTCTTTTACTGCTCCCACATCTGGATATCCCATATAGACTTTTCCGTATGAGTCTGGAGTGTAATCTTTTCCATAGAAAGTAACACCAGTGACCGTTCCCTTGTACTGCTCTGACTGAAGCGCAGTTGCTCCAGCAGCCGCTCCTGCCCTGATTGCGTCAAGGTCTTCAATGGCCTCCTGCTTACCCCCTACGGAATCCAAGATTTCCTCTATCTCGCTTGATTTGTATTTACTGTTATAACTCATCTTTCAAAGAATTAAATGTTCCACCATCGGCAGGTACGAAGTCCTCATCATATCCACTGAATATCTCTCTCATTCCCACCTGTCGCACCTTTCTCTCCACGGCAACAGTTCTACCACCGTCACGAAAGACAACAGTCATCTCTCGGTCAAGTCCTTCAGCAACATCCGATGAAAAAACGGCAGAACCGTCTCCGCTACCATCATAGGTAACGGAGAGGTTTCCACCATCTTCCCAAGGTTTGACAAGAGTTGCCATTACGAGATCGTCCAAGAAGTGTTAGACTGAACTGAGATAGACTCTTCCGAACCCTCCCAGTTAAGCTCAATCACCTTATCCTCTACTGTTACATAAGCGTCACCAGCAGCCGATCTGATTGTACAGGTCGCAGTGTTGTTGTCCTCGTCAGTGACAATGATCTGTCCTGTCTTCTCATTAAGTTCCATGTTGACTGGAACCTGAATGATAATATGGAAACTGTATGTAGCTGTAGCTCCAGGGTCCCCAGAGATTTCAGCACCATTGTTAGTTACGACAGAGTTCGCTATGTAAGTAGTAGGAACTGAAAGAATCAGTCCGCCACCAGTTGAACCTACAGAGAATGTCAGCTTCTTAGAGTTTGCCATTCCCTGCAAGGTTACACTTGTCGTGTTCTTGTCAGCGGCAGCCTCATTCTGGAACATAAAAGCGTCCTTGGTAGGTTTACCTGCCTGATTGACCGTTCTTTCAATAGGGTCAACATTAGCTGCGGTCCAAGTCAGTTTTGTTGACCTTGCGCTTCTGCCAGTATTCGGACCTGTTGAAGACACTTTGACGGTAGCATTACCGCTACCACTTGCGGGATTTACTTTTACCCAATTTGCTTTTGCCATATCTTAATCCTTTAATCTGTTACAACAATCCATTCCACATTAGAGACCACATCGTAGTAGACTCCCATGTCATCGGTGATCCACTGCACTTCCTGCGGTGACACCTTGAGCCACTCCTTGACCTCTGAGAGAGTGCAGACGATGCCTACCGTGGCCTTCAGCCTTTCTCCTATGAGAGAGCAGGCAACATTGAACCTAGGGATGAGTGAGAGTGCTATATTGAGTGACGGTGACGCCTTCGTCACCCCCACGCTCATCTCTCCTCCTGCAATCCTTTCCAGTCCAACTGAGAGGTCATCGGTTGCCCTTGTTATGTTTACTGAAAGGCACGACATACTACAGTCCTCTAACTATCTCTATTCCTGTGTCTATCTCCACCACCTCTGTGCGGATTCCGTCAGGGAAGTGTTCGTCCTCCACATAAGCCGTCACCTTGCACTTGAGCTTGCCGTGACCCAGATCCTTTGTGTCCACAAAGCAGAGATAGTCATCCTCGCTGTTCTCCACCTTCAAGTACAAGGACGGAGTATCGTACTCCTTTCCCGGTGCCTTGCGGATAGTAAGAGACTTCTTTGGCGAACAATAGAAATCCACATCGAAGTCATATCCGTTCATGTGCGCAGAGTCTATCGGATCTATGTGTATGTTAATCTTCAGTTCCGTTCCGAGGAACACCTTATCGCTTGCCATCTTATTCTCCTCCCATCATTGATTTTGCCTTCGCCCTGTAGATCGTTGCCTTCTGGCTCTCCTTGACGCTGTCAAGCACCATTGCCGCCACCTCATTGAGTACGGCATATTCTAGCTGAGGGCATACCTTCACCGCTCCCTCGTCCAACACCGGGTAAGGGATGTACTCTACCGTCATCTCAGGGCATGTATCCATCTCGGTGGAATAGTATTTCAGGACGGGCTTGTAGTCTTCCTCACGCCTCTTGCACATCACCACAGCCGGATCATCGAACACTCCTCTGGTGTGCTTGTTAAGCTGCTTGCGCGCCTCCGGGCTGTTCTCTGGATGAATGTCCACTACCACCTCTGAAGAGTCTCCTGCCTGCACCGACACTATCCTCAGCGCATCGGTCTGCATGGTGATGGTGACCACTCCGTCTTCCATGGCCGAGTCGTAGTCCGCCCCGTCCTCACCGACAACTCCTTCGACAAGCACCGCCAGCGCACCCATGTGAGTGGTAATCACCGCCTCCACAAGAGCACCCTCCACGAGCTTCTCTATGTCAGTCGTATCGGTGGCAAGGTCCACGGCCTCGCCCGTATTGGTCAGTTCATCCAGGACATTCTGCACGAACTGATATGCTGTGCTTACCTCGAGTTGCTTCATTGATTATTATGCTTTAAGATTAGGGAAAGAGATTCCCAGTTCCTCTGCCACGCGAAGGCATGACTCGATGCTGCCGAGTTCCGACACAACGACTCCGTCCTCCATCATTAAGGCAGTCACAGCCTCACCAAAGGTGGTGACGCTTTCATTTACCTTGGCCTTTCTTGCCTTTGTTTTCTTAGGCTTTGCAGGCTCTACTTTCGCTGGTTCTTCTTCTACTGCATTGTCATACTCGGCCATAAGGAAGATCTTGCCTCCGCTGAACATCTCGCTATGCTCGATGACATGCTGAATAATTGGATTGGTAGTTGTGTATGATGCCGGAATAGGCTCTCTAGACTGAAGATTGCCATCTGTGAAGTTGCAAACAACTACACTCTTGCCTACAGGGATGCGGATGACGCACTCGCTCGTGTTTCTGATTCCGTATTTCTTTGTTGACATATTCTTGGATTTTAAAAAGGGAGGGGAAGCACACACTCACCCTCCCTGTGTTTAAGAAGACTATCTACTAGTAAAGGTCTCCGTCAAAGAGTTCCCAGTTCTTGCCGTTGTAGATAACGATGTCATCTACTCCGAAGCCGCCAGCGGCAGCAGTGAGGCATACCATTGTGCCAGTCTTAGGAGACTCTGGAAGAGCCGCAGCTACCTGGTAGACATTCTTAGCCGCAGTAAGACCTGCAACCATGCCCATCTTCTCGGCAGGACCTACGAGGATTGCGTTGTAACCCTTGAGAGCAACACAGTCGATCATTGAGAAGATCTCTCTCTGTGCCTCCTGTACCTCGCCAGTACCCTTCTTCATATCCTGCTTGTCAGTGCGCTGGTCTCTCTTCACATAGCGAACTGCATTCTTGATGTCAACCACTACGAAGAACTCCTCGTATCCGATGTCATCGAGAGTAGGGTCGTGAACGAACTCGAGTGTACCGAAGTTGTTCTTCCACTTGCGGATTGTCATACCTGCCTCGTTCACATCCTCGAACTTGATCTCCTTGTGGATGGTCATGTCGATGTTAAGGAGTCTCTGGATAGCGTCCTTACCGCAGTATACGCGAGCCTCGTTGTTTGCCGAATACTTGGCGAACTGCATCTTTGCGATCGCATTGAGGTCAGCGAACTCGAACTTGCCGTTTGCGTATGGGTAGAACATAGGGATCTGACGGAGCACACCCTCCTCGAAGTATACGAACTGCTCACCGAGGTTGTCAACCTTCACCTTGATTCTCTTCTTCACGCCAAGCCAGTGAGTACGGGCATTCTTGCGCTTGAAGTTGTAGAGTGCGTTGTTGCGGATGTCCTTCTCGATGAACGGTACCTTCTTAGCCTGCTCGAGCCACTCGTCTGTGAACACGATGTTAGAGAGCTTCTTCTGGAGGTACACCTCATGAGCCACTGGCTGATAGTTGTCCGGCTCGACTACCATCTGAGCCTCGTAAGCGGCAGTAGTACCTGCGATGAGCTTTGTTCCGACAGGGAGAGTCACCTTTGCCGCAGAACCAGAGTTGAGAGCCTGTGCATAGACATTAGAGCCGTCAACGCTGAGGATGAAAAGACAAAGGTCTCCGTCAGCAGTTGTGCCGTCCTCTGCATAACCCTGTACGCCCTTTGCGAATACGGTTGTCCAAGGAACGAGACACTCCTCGCCAGTGATGCTAGCTTTAGGGATTGTGATCTTCGCGTCCTTTGATGCAGCCGAGGCAGAGACAGCAACATCTACAGTTGCCTCAAGAACATTAGAACCAGAACGGTAGTGGATCGGGTGATAAGACTTCACCGCAACCTGCTGCGCGTTCTTGATGATGTCATACTCCAGAGGGAATCGGTAAGGACGGAAGACCGCGATCTTCTGCTCAATCTCGTCCTCCTCAAAACCTGTCTCTGTCGCATGAGTAGCAGTAGCCGCAGTGCCGTTGAGCTGGGTCTCCATGCCCTTGTCATCGGCCTTGGCCTCAGTAGTCTCGGTTGTCACCTCAGCGGCAACCGACATAGCGAATGCGCTGTCAGCACCTAGTGCAACAGCGAGCACTGAGAGGAGTACCATAAAGACTCCCTCAAGTGAAAATGAAATGCCTTTCTTCATATCGAAATTTTTAAAAGGTTTTACAATCCGAACATGTTGGACTTCTTGTTGGTCTTAGGCGTCTCGCCGACTCCGGCACCCTGTCCACCTACCGATGGCGGCATTGCGGCAGGCTTCTCCACCTTTGCGAGCTTCTCCTCGATCTTGGCGTTGCGACCAGCAACCTCGCCTTCCTTGCGAGCCGACTCCACATCTGCGGTGTAGTTCATTGCGTTGTAGGCCATAACGTAAGACTCACGAGTATACTTGCCCTCGAGAGCATCAAAGCCGATCTGGTTCACCTTCTCGAACACCTGCACCGCCTGCTCGTCCGACAGGCCCTTCTCCTCTGCGAATGCAGCAAGTTCGTTGACCGACTGCTCGTAGTTGGCCATGCGCTCTGCGACACCAGCCTCCTCAGTAGCCTTCTTCTCAAGCCACTTGTTCGTAGACTCCACGATCTTCGCACGACCCTCCTCAGACTCCAATGCCTCAGTGAGCTCCGGTCCGAAGATGTCAAGGAGATACTGGATGGGATTGCCGCCTCCGGCCGCCCAACTGACGAGGAATCGTCCGCTTCTCGGGTCCTGATTGAACAGGTCTTTTATCTTCTTGTCATTGCTCTTGTATCCCTCCAGCTCGGCATCGAATGCTTCGAGTTCTGCGATGACTTCGTCATCTATCGCAGATGCAGCATCTTCAGCAGAGAAATCTCTCTCAGGATACTTCTTCGAGTACCTATCTTTGATACGGTCTCTGGATGTCATAACATCCTTTGTTTCAGTTACTTCCATACCTTTTTCAGCGTTAAAAACTAAAATTTATATAACAAAAATAATCCCCTGAAAACCTCGTTGGACTTTATGTTTTCATTGGCAATAACTAGTGGGTAATTTTGAATAAGTAAAGTTTGAGGAAGATGAGAGACACAATGCTGAGACAGCAGAGAGATTACGAGCTTTTCAAGGCGTATCAGTCTGCATTGGAGAGCAACACATTTGAGAATCAGAGAGATGCGGTCAACCATGTCCGCACCAGTCCGGCACCACGATGGTTCGTGTCCAAGGAGTTCTGCGCGGCCGTTCTGAGCAGCAGGCTGAGAGGCAGAGACCACTACAAGATGGGCAAGATGAAGAGGCGCAAGTTCGATGCTCTTCTGGATCTCTATCTGGAGAAGAGAAAGGAATACCCCTACTGCGGAATGTGCCATCTCGCACTATGCGAGGCAATCGTGGACATGCCTGCCCCGGAGTGGTATCTCGGATACGAGATGGCGAACAAGATAATAGCGGAGCAGATCAAGGAAAGGAACGACAGGATAGCAAGGAGATATGCAAGGGATTAGGATTGGGATCATAGAGCTGCTCGTTCTGGTGTTCCTGCTTGCAGGATGCCCGGAATGGCTACATAACGATGCATGGCCTATGGCGTTCATGCATCACTTCTTCCATGCCAACATCTTTCACCTTGCAGTCAACTGCTATTCCATCTGGATACTGCTCAGAGCGAAGCGAAGCGTATGGACGCTCATCGCTGCATACCTGTGCGCAACGCTCTCGTGGTTCGCTTCATCGGCAGACCCCATCGGTGCGTCCAACTTCATCTTCGCTCTGATAGGACTCTGCTCCCCTCCCTTCCGTCATCCCTGGTGGAAGGCGAGACCAACCGTGATATTCTTGACTCTCAACATTGCGATGCTCCTGCTTCCGCAGGTGTCTGCAATCACCCATATTGTTTCATTCGCACTCGGCTGCATGCTTGCTAGCATACGGAGAGGCATCAAGTCTTTGAATCGTGACATCGGATATAGATAGACTGATAAAGGAGATCCTCGAGGAGAACGAGAGGAGACTGGTCACGCTGAAGGCCGACTTCGACCCTATCACGGGAGAGAGGGCACCGGGAGAGAGAAGGCATCTGTGCATACAGGACTTCCCTATCCCAGTGCAGAATGTGCCTGTGCAGATGTTCGATGACCCTCTTGTGGCAAGGATTCACGAGTGCGGTTCAATCCAGAACTACCTTGACACCACCGATGACTTCGATGACTGTGAGGAGCAGCCGACCATCGATGACATGAGGATGATGCTCTTCCGCATACGATTCTCGGAGGACTTCGCGTTCTGGGCATACTACGAGATACGCATCGAGGACAAGATGACGGGTAGAATGGTTCCGTTCAAGCTCAACGGTCCGCAGATCATCGTCCTCAATGTATGCGAGGAGCTGAGAAGAGCAGGCAAGCCTATCAACCTCATCATATGCAAGGCCCGTCAGTGGGGAGGATCTACCTTCTGCATCTTCTATCAGCAGTGGATTGGTCTATACTGCTCCATCAAGCACTCGTTTGCCGTCTGCGCCCAGACCAAGTCCGTTGCTGGTAACATCACCAAGATGCTTATGAGAGCGATGGAGACATATGACGCATGGAGTCTTGGCCTTCCGCAGAACGAGAAACTAGAGATAGTGCGTGACATGAACTCTGGAGAGTATGTCATCAAGGACAGCAAGGGCAACCAGGTGTCACGCTCCACAATCCGTATCGGTTCGGTGGAGAAGCCGGACTCACTCCGAGGATACTCTGGAGAGGGAGCGCACTTCTCCGAGACGGGAGTATGGAAGGACACGCCCGAGAAGAGGCCTGCCGACCTCGTGCGTTCCATTGCCGGAGGTATCCTCCTACAGGCGAACTCCATGCAGGTCATTGAGTCCACCCCGAAGGGAGCGGGAAACTTCTTCCATAGGGAATACATGCGTGCCAAGAACGGAAAGTCCGCTTTCAAGGCGGTATTCATTTCGTGGATGCAGATCCCTCACGACACCATGCCGATTGACGATATGAAGGCATTCGTGACTTGGCTTCTTACCCATAAGGATGAAGATACCACAAACGGAGAATGGCTTGACACAGGCCGCTACTACTGGGGATTGTGGGAGCAGGGAGCGACACTCCAAGGAATCAACTGGTACAGACATCAGAGACAGACAGTGGACGACCATGCAGACATGGCATCGGAGGCACCATGCAACGACATAGAGGCGTTCAAGTTCTCGGGAACGACTGTCTTCAACGAGCAGGATGTGGTCGAGCTTCGCAAGAACTGCAAGAAGCCAAGACATAGAGGAGACCTTCTGTCTCTCGGAATCAAGGGAGAGGACGCATTCAGGAACATCCGTTTCATCGACAATCCTAACGGACAGCTCAAGGTGTGGGCGATGCCGGACAAGGACAACACAATTCTCCACAGGTATCTCGTGTCTGTCGATGTCGGAGGACGAAGCAAGAAGGCCGACTGGTCAGTCATCCGAGTGTTTGACCGTGCGCCTATGATGTTCGGCGGCAAGCCTATCCTTGTGGCGGAGCAGAGATACCACACCGACCATGACCTCCTGGCATATGATGCGGCAAGGATAGCGAAGTGGTACGGCAACGCCCTTCTCGTCATCGAGTCCAACACATTGGAGACGAGAGACCAGGAGAGGGATGTGGACGGCAACATGACCGAGTACATCCTCGACACCATCGCAGACCTCTATCCCAACCTGTATGCACGCAAGCAGAGCGCGGAGCAGATCCGGCAGGGTGCGCCTACAAGATGGGGATTCCATACGAACACCGCGACCAAGCCGATGCTCATCGCCCACCTCGTCTCCTGCGTCAGAGACCAGATGTGGGTCGAGCAGGATGAGTATTGCTGCACCGAGTTGTCTCTCTACCAGAAGAACGAGAAAGGTCAGTTCGGTGCGCCTCCTGGAGACGGAATGCATGACGATGTGCTGATGTGTACAGCCATCGCATTGTGGGTATGTTTCTGCGACATGGAGATGCCTGTGATACCTAAGAAGGTCACTGGCAAGAAAACTGCATTTGACCCTAATTCAACGGCAAGATTATAATATGAGAAAGTTTTTGAACAAGATCGCAAGGTATGTCGTAGCGGCATATGCGAACAGACTCTACAGGAAGGCAGTCAAGAAGGCCGAGGAAAGAAGCGCACAGGAGAAGACAATGATCTATGTCATATCATCCTTCTTCGATGACTCACAGCTTGTCTGCTGCTCAAGGAAGGAGTTCCGCGAGTGCAAGGAGAAACTGAGGCTTCGCTATCTGAAGATAGGCGGACTAAAGGCAGGAAGCTGGTATCATACGGCTGACGCCATCGGCAGGAACGGAATCAATCCGGCAGACATGGAGGCAAGAAGGATCGCATTCGTGAGAATGGTCATTGATAAAGCCAAGTTATAACAGAAAAGGGGTTGTCATCACGACAGCCCCTTTTGACACACTAACCAAACCAATAACCACTAAAACTAAATTAATCCTTCATTCTGTTGCTGGACACTTTTTATCAAGGCCTTCTTGTCCTGATAGTCTGCTCCTACGGACTGGTCCTCGGCACTCTGCTGCATGGCATCCAGTCTCTGTAATATCTCGTCTGCTCCCGGCACATCGCCGAATTCGAATACGAATCTAGGCGGGATGAAGCCGTTTGCAGCAAACTGCATAAGTATCTCGGTCTTCAGCGCACGATAGATAGGTGTCGCTGTACTCTGCGAGATTGACAGGTCATATTCGAGGTTGCCCGCCACCCTATAGTTGACGCTTGCCTCCATCGAGAGATTGGAGAGCATTCCCGCTATCTCCTCGAACCTCTCCGGCTTGTAGAACTTCTGGATGTTGGCGAGCTTCAGCGAAGCCACATGCTTCACGAACACCCCGAGCCTCATCATCAGGGATGCAAGCGGAGTCGCAGACTGCTGTGTCTGCTGCGCATAGAGCTGCGCTGCCGTACCCGACTTGACATTCTCTCCTCTGATGGCGGCATTCACGGACACCGATGACTCCATGAGGTCCGACATCATCCTCACGATCTCGGCAAGGTTGAGCGAACCAGTGTGGCCGTAGAAGGTCTCCGGCTTCAGTCCGTGCTTCTTTGGTTCGTAGAACACCACTCCGTCAATGGTCGTGAACTGCTCCGCGAACTCATCGTTGGACATATTGTCCGGCACCATGTCGGCAGGCACGAATGTGACACCCTTCAGTCCGGCTCTCATCATCCAGTCATGGAGAGTGAGAAGTCGGTTGATCGCTATGTTCTGGTCTATGGCGTCTGACAGATAGCTTGTGATCTGTCCGTCCACCATAGGAAGCATGATGATTGAGTAAGGATGCCTTCTCTCCTCATATGGCGAAGGGCCTTCCCAAAGGATGTACCCCTGCGGGGTCATGAATCGTCCGTACCAGTATGTGTCCACGAAGAAGTTCTCCTTGTAGCGGATGAGAGGGATCTCGTCATCCGACCATCCCTGCTCCCTTCCGAGAGCGAGCCTGCTAGCATTCTCCGCCTCAATGTTTGCGATTGACTCATTGTCATCCGCATTGATCATGTATAGTTCTCCAGAGTTCTCGTCATGCACTCGGTAGCGGTCTCTTGACTCCTTGCGCCATATCTCGTACACTCGGCAGAGGTTTCTGTCCTTCGGTGTCCAGAAGGTCATCTCGTCATTGTCGTGCTTGCTGTTGATGTCCTCGACAGTCTCCTCGAACCACAGCGGGCTTGACTCGCTCCTGTACCACTCGGCAAACTTCTCCACATCCTCCCTAGAAGTGGCGAACTTCTCGCAGAATCTGCCGAATGTGATGTCGTGGATCTCTCCGATGAGTTCCATATCCTTGTATCTAGGATCTTTCATCGTAGAGTCAAAGATCATGTAGTTCGGGTGGCAGACATCAGTCCATGAGTCCGTCTCTCCGCTTCTGTTCTCATAGCATTCACGGGTGGCTGCGAATCCACCGATAAGCACCTCCTTGATGGATGTGTCCACCACAAGAGGCATGTCGTTGATCTGCCAGTTGGTCTGAAGGGCGGTAGTCATAAGCTCGCCATACACCTGCTCCTCACGCGCCCTTGCCTTGCACACTGGCTCGTTCTGCTCCTTGACATATACTCCAGAGATTGTCTCCACGATCTTCTTGAGCTGGTTGGTCTGGAGTGCCACATTGCCCACCGATGTGATGTATGACCTCTCGGTCATCGTCTTTCCCTTGACGGTGATGGTGTCTCCCCACTGGTCACCGTACACGAACCTCAATGCCCTCGCCCTTCTTCTGCGGAACGGCTCGAGGTTCTGCCACAGGGTGCAGCAGTGTTCCAGCAAGGACATATCCCTTTCGGGATCTCCAAGCTGCTGCTTCCTGTATTCCACGCTATCAGTAATAGTGATGTTGCGCTTATTCCTTTTCCTAATCAAAACCATATCAAAAACAAAAGAGTGTCCATTGCAAAAATGAACACTCTAATGTATTGTTGGACTTTATGTTTACTGCTTCTGAGAGTCTATCTCATCCTTGATGCGAACCATCTCGTCCATTGCTTTCACCATCTCCTTGGCGTACTCTTTTCTTGCCTCTGGATTGTCCACCGCCTTCAGCAATTTCTTGTATGCCTCGTAGACCTTAATCTGTCCGACCAACTTGGCGTAGTCTTGGAACTGCTCGGTCTCTGTGTACTTTCTAAGTTCCTCACCTATCCTGTTAGCCTCCTCCATTCGCTGATTGAGAGCAGCATCTTCGATCTCTCTTCTCATTTCACCGAGAGTCTGCTGCACTTCTTCGTATCCGTTGTCGTAGTATCCGAAGAATCCCTGCGCCACCTCCGAGCCTCGAGTTCGTCTCGCCTCTTCAGCGTCCTTGGTGAAACGCTTGATGTACCTGTCTTCCACCTTGCGCTCCTGCTCGTCACTATACGCCCAGGCAGTGTAAGGAGCGTTTTTCCTCTTCTTCGATTCCGCATACTTCCTTGCAAACTGCTCTACTGTAAGGTCAAATGTCTCATCATTCATGAAGTCAATCTCATCCATGTAGAGTTTGTCAATCTGCGACTGCGGAGCCTGCAAGAGTTTGAGAATGGCCAGAGCCACTTCCTTGCTTGTCTCTATGTCTCCGTCACAAGCATCGTAGATAGCAAGGACGGAGTCGGCAATGATCTGCGGATTCGCTCCAATTCCTGCCTGGAAAAGAATGTTGACGAGTTCGCTTGCAGCAGCTGGGAGGTCTCTCGACATCTCCTTCCAGAGATTCTTCAGATCCTGCGAGCCAGGAGAGAGAGACACATTCAGACTCTTTATCTCGCCTTCAACCACAGCAGCAGCCACCTCTGGAGCAAGGTTTCCAAAACCTAATCCCTCTACCGAGCCAAACGCTCCTCTGATAGCCGCATCCTTTATCATCTCTCTCTTCTCGTCATCGTCATCACCGAACAAGAGATAGAGTGCCGAGCCACCGAGATTCCAGAGAAACTGCATGATGAAGCCAAAGGTTGCAATCCTTGCCGCATCCTTGAATGCCGCATTGCGATAAATCCTTTCTGCCGCTCTCTTTGCATTGTCTTCTGTCAGTCCGTCACGCATCATCTGCTTGATCATGTATTCAATCGACTGCTTCCTGTATCCTTTTGTCATTCGGTCTCTGGTATTACGAAGCGCATCCACCAGTTCTCTCTGCATACCGAAGGAGTTGTTTCTGAAGACTGTCAAGGCGTGCGATATCCAGGTTCTGTCCATCTGCACTGCCGACACAAAGGCCGACTCGCTTGACTGCTGGGTTGCGTTGAACGCTGTGGTAGCGTCTAACTTCGCCTTCTCATCTGCTTCCTCGTGGCTGTATCCATCCTTGATATAGCGAGCATACATCGTGTCATATACCGACTTGGCACCGATAGCACAGGTGAACGCATCCACTGCTGCATTCGGAGTCATACCAATTCTGGTTGCTGCCTCCATGAAATCTCCGAGGTCAATTGTCACCTCGGTCTTCTTGAGTCGGACATTACCTGCCTCCCTGCTCTTCCATCTTTTCTCGAATGCAGGAAGGTTCTCCATTGCCCAGTTCCATGCGCTTATAGGACGAGAAAGGTTCTTCACCCAGGCCACAGGACTCGTATATGGAGCGAAGGCTGGCATTGACAGGATCTGCTTCATTGCCGTCCAGAGTCGGAAACTGATCTTACCAGCAGTAAGTCCTCGCACCGCATTTGTCAAAGCCTTGTCTGCCTTGCTGGTCTTTGGCTTGTACACTCCTGCTACAATTTCCGCAGTCTCTCTGAAACTCTGCCATGCATCTCGTCCGCTTCCCAGCGCAGTGGTCATGTTCTGCACCCTGTTGCGGAACTTAGCGTAAGAAAGCAGAGAGTTGAGATCCGCATTAAACTCTGCGAAAGCCGCCCAATGTTCCATCTGATCCACATGTTCGAGCAGCACATCAAACGCATTGCTTCCCAGTACATCCAGTGCAAGAGCATTCTTTGTTCGCTTGATGACACTGCCTGTGATTGTCGATGGTCTGCTGCTATCCTCCTCTGTGCCGAGATCCACCTCCCTGGTCCTTGCATTCGCTAGAACTCGGATTGGGAAGTAATTATCGATTGCACCCATTGGAGCACCGAAAAGACGCTCGTGAACCGCATTGTACTTCTCTCTGAGAGCAGGAAGAAACTCCTTCTGCATCCAGTTAGCAAGTTCTATAAACCTTGGGTCCATCGTTCTTACTATGTCGTTCACATCCTCTTCAGTGATTCCCATTCTGCGGAGTTTCATCTTTCCGTCAGACATCTTGTTCACCATATAGATGTAAAGGAGATTTCCCTGGGTCACCTCGTAATCCTTCATCTCACCGTCATCCCACATTGTGACCGTAGCCTTCGGCAGTTTCATGTCAACCGCAAAGAGGTCGCTCCATCTTCTGAGGTTAGGAAACAACTCCCTCACCTTGGCATCCATCACCTCGTGAGCCTCCTTGATTCCAAGATACTCCTCATTGTTTGCCTTGTTCCACTTGGTCATGAAGTGGTTGTACAGATAACCCTTGCCTTCCACACTCTTCTTGCCAAAGATTCGCAGCCACTGCTCGAATGTCGCAAGAGGAGCGAAGATCATTCTGGCAACAGGATTGTTGACAAACCAGTTGTCTGGCTGCTGATGAGCGGCAGCAGACATGCCCTGCAAGTCACTGTTGGCAAAATGGTGGATTCTCTCAACCCTTGCCTTTTCTGCTTCTCTCATCACTACAGCTCCGGCTATGCTGTTCTTTATCTGCTCTGCCATCTTGTCAAGAAGAGACTCATATGCCTGCACTCTATCCATTCTGTTTTCGCGGATTGCACCATAGATCTCCTTCTTGAACTGCTTGTAGGCTTCCTTGCTCATCCTGTCTTCATCGTAAGCAGTCTTGGCATCTTTCAGATCCTGACGCAAATCACTTTCTTCCGCTTCGCTTTCCTTGACCTCTTCCTGGTACAGTCTTGCAAACTCATATCCGACAAGATCAATCTCAGCATTTCTTCTTTCGGTTTCCGACTCGCTTGACAGCTTATCCTGTGCCTCCGCAATTCTTCCTGCCAACTTAGCAGCATCAAGTTTAAGTCCATCACGGAGGGCACTCATCATCTTCTGTCCTTCGACATCAAGTTTGCCTTTCACCTCCACTCCTCTTGAATCTACTTTGCTGCCCTTGATCTTCAAGAACTCCTCAAATCTCTCTTTGGCAAGTCGTAGCTGATTAGTGATAAGAAGATTCATCAGCCTGTCAAATGTTACAGAAAGGTCTCTTCTGCCGACTGAGTCTTTCAGTGCCGCTATAAGCCTCTTGATCTCTCCTCTTGTAAGATCAGAGAGCTTTCCCTTCTCCAAAAGTTCGTTCGCAAGACTTGTAACGATTTGGATTGTCTCCTGGTCATACTTGCGCTGCGCTGCCGCAGCCTTGCGAAGGTCACTAAGCTTGCCGTTAATAGCGAAGATTGCATCCATGAAGTCATCAGTTGCTTTCTCTGCCTTCTGCTTTCCCTCCTCTACTATCTCGTCTACTCCTCGGTCAACCTCATCAAAATCATCCGGCAATATTATCTCTCCTCTGTCGCTAGCCTCCACATCATCTGGTACCACTGCTGCGTCTGAATCTCCTTCCTCATATCCTCGGTCATCACCCCTTGGTTGGCCGCCACCATTTCTTGGACCTCCATCATCCCCAGGTAGATCTCCATCAGGTTCTCCCGGTAGGTCTTCAGGAGTTTCTGCGTCATCAGATGAGGATACATCCCCTGCTCTGTCAGTATCTGCTGCGCCTGAAGCACCTTCGCTTTCTTCCGCTCGTGCTCCTTCTTCCTCTCCTCGCTCCTCTGCTGCATTGTCTTTGTTGATCTGTTCATATTCACCATTGTTAGATTGTTCAAATTTAGCAAATTCCTCTGGATTCTCAGCAGCTTCTATCCACTTCTCGCGTACATCTCTAGCCTGCTGGATTATCCACTCGTTATACTCATCTACTGACATACCCTGAGAACGTGCATAACTCTCAGCATATGCATATTTCTCTCCGCTTGCGATATCCGCTTCTTCTTCGGCCATCAACCTGCGCTCGTTGTCAATATAGTCTCTAATCTCTGCATATGTGCTGACACTCTGGAGGAAGTTGATAATCTCATCCTTAATCTGCATAGTATCCATATCAAGGAACATCCAGTTGTTGCCTCCGTCCTCGTAGATCATTTCCGCAATCGCATCCAAAGACATTCCGTTTTCAGACATGATATACTTGATGCCCTCCCAATCGGACTTGCTGTAGCCGAGTTCACGCATAAGGGTCTCAGGTGTCAGCATGATGCCATTTTTCTTACCTCCCTGGCGGACAGTTTTTTTCTTGCCATCCGGCCCAACTACCGTTGTCACGGTAACTGGGGTCATGCGCATTGTGAAAAGGTCAGCAAGATACTCCTCTATTGACTGCGGCTCTCTTGCACTAAGATATCTGTCATAGTCAGGGTATACCGGGTCAGTATCAAGCATCTGTTTCTTTACCGCACGAAGCATTTCTTCCTGAGCCTCAAGAATAGCCAATCTGCTTTGCGCCTCGTCCTTATCCTCAGCTTTAAGCCTCCTTAAAGATCTCCTCACTGCATCTGCCTCATCTCTAACCGCATTGAGTTGGTCCTCAAAGTCCATTCCGATTGCATCAAGTTTAGATAGTGCCTTTGCTGCGGCCACCTGGACTGGATTCACTTCTGCGCTGAATCGGATGTTTTCCGCTTCCACGAGACCTCCGCGAGCAGGGTCATACTCTCTACCGCTTTCACGCGCGTAGTCGTACTCGACCTTTGCATCTGGATGTTTCTCGTTCCACTTATCAATCACTCTTCTTGCCTCCTCGTCAGAGATGATCTCATCAGCGATGAACGAACCTGCGACATACCATCCGACCCTGTCTGCCTGCGATGCTTTCGCATTGGCGTTGGTAGCCTTCATGTAGTATCCATCGGTAGGGATATGAGTAGGGATGTCCTTGTCTGGATTAGCATCTGCCTCTGCCTGGTAGTCAATGTCGGCAGGAACTCTTCCCTTCACCCATACGAATGAGTCATCACGAAGGTTTCTTTCCTTTCCCTTGCCGATCTGCCTCATGGTTGGGAGACTGCCAGCATGCCAGCCTGGTCTCATTGCGAACTGACTCACCTGTCCAGATCCGTTGATTCCAAGGTTGAAGTAACTGCGTGCCTCGCCTCCGTATCTCTTCTGACCTTTAGCCTTGTCCTCGATCTCAATCCAGCGCATTCCGTTTGCGGTTGCCCAATTGATTGCCTCCACGTTCGGTCTCTTGCCCTTGAATGCAATCTCAGGATGCTGTGCCTTGAACTCGTCAATGCTCATTGCTTCACCTGTCTCATTGTTGACGAGGTGGACACCTGTCGCAAGTCTGGTAAGGTCACCGAGGTTCGGAGAGTCAGCATCGTACCATGTTCCCAGTTCGATTGCCTCTGCGCTTCCGATGAAGAGCGGATACAGCTTGCCGTCTTCTCCGAGTCGCATCAGTTTGTAGACATCCTTCGTCTTCACTGGTGCAGGGTTGGTACGGACTGAGAAGCGTGTTCCGCTTGCCTCGTTAGAATCAGCAACAACTTTTTCTTCCGATTCGTTTGCGGAATCAAAATTGTTTGTATCTTTGCCATACAAGACCTCTTTAAGCAGGTCAAGGTATAGGGACATGCCTCTGTGTGGCTGGCTTTGACCAGCAGCGGTTTGAAGGGTGTGTCCCTTTATTGCGTCTATAGGGAAGACCTCGTGAATATAAAGACTTGTCTTATTCACATCACTCTTTGCTCGACAGAAGACATATTGTATACCCCCTTTGTATGTAATAGGATATACAAAGTAGTGATTATCCTCTGGTTTGCCATCATAATCTGGCTCGGAAGTTATATAAACCGCTCGTTCAAAACCATCTGGCAAAGAGGCAATTGCATCTAACTTTGTCTGCGAATAGCCGTGTGCAAGAGAGTTTTTAATACTCCTTCTGTTTATCGTAACATTGCCAATCTCGGTATTATAAGAAAGCTCTTTCCCTATATTCTCATCATACCACTTCATAGCGGCCTTTCTGCCACTTTCCCCATCGCTTGCTACAATAGTATTTTCTACCACTGACACTGGGTCGGTTTCCTGTAGTGCAACCCTCTTCTTCTCTACATTTGCTACCGAGAACCTAATATCCCCACTCTCCGAGAACTCGCCTGTGGTCTCGGTTGCAGATTTGATCTGGTTAGGGTCATACACCGCCCACTGCGTTCCATTAGCGGAACCGTTGTGCTCATAGCCGTATACAGCATCGTAGCCCTTGCGCCTTATCAGCCTGTTAAATCCTGGCTCAAAGTCCATCATTTCATATCCGCTGCCTTTCCAAGGAAGAAATTTCTCTCCAAGCCTGCTTGCTATATTCTCGCGCGCTTCGCTGCTCCATGTCCCAAGATCGCCTAGATCGATTGGATTTCTTGCATTTAAGAAAACACCGTAGACCCCGGGTGTTAAAGGGGCATCCTCCTGCTCGTAATATTCTTCTTCACCTTCATGCTTATTAGCGAATTGATCTGCCAATCTCTCGTCCTGAGCAAAATATATAGGTCCACCTTCGCCTAAACTAGCCTCAAACTTATAGAACCCATGCCATGGTGATCCATGATAAACCACCATCGGCTCACCATTCTCATCCACCACCTTCGATGCGTTCTCTGGATCGTTCATCCAGTCACCGAACCAGTTGATAAAGTTCTGAGTCCTAACGAGTGCCCACTGGTCTGCATTGAGTTTGGTTGGCTGTCCGTTAGGAGCAAGCATGTAGTTGCCGTCAATGATGGCATTGGCTGCAATCCTGTCCATCTCCTCACGAACCTCTGGTGTGATTGAGACAGCCGAGAACATCACCTGTCCTTCCATGACCGACTCCTTCATTGCATCGGTCACAGGAACGGAGTGCATGATGCGTCCGGCTTCCTCGAGGTTAGGGAGTTCGATGTCCTTCACCTTGACACCCCACTTCTTGCCGTACTTGTTCATGAATGCAGGAAGCATCTTGTCGTAGAAGCCACGCATGCCATCACCGCCAATCACCAGATCTCCTCCAGAAAGTTCGGTGTCTTCTGCAAGAAGTTTTTCAGCAATTTCCTTGCCTACCAATTCAGACAGATGACTGCCCTCGCCAAATCCACTGACTATGTTTCCGTCTAGATCTGTATAACTTGTAAACTCTTCTAAGCCTCCCGCAACTGGAATATAGATATTTTTTCTTGTTTCCCCTGTGTCAGTTGTAAAAGTTCTACTTGATATGGAGTCAACTTTACCTCCGAGACCATATCTTACCACCTGCTGCTCTCCCTTAGTCCACGCAATGTAGTCATAGCCGTTCTCGGCAGCATAGCGAAGCATACGCTTCATGGCGAGTTCATGCCAATTCTTTTCAAATGGAGCCTCTGGAACGCCTTCGCCTCTATGCTTTTCAAGTTCCAGTTCTGCATAATTATGCTCCATTATGAGCAGAGTAAGTTTATTATTCTCCTCTTCGGCGAACCTGCCGCGATTTTCCCTCACTCTTTCCAAGCTGTACTCGGTTCCAGGATATTTTGCGACCAACTCACCAATATAATCATAAAGATCATTTGTGGCTTTTTTTGCTCTTGCTATAGCAGCTTTGCGCTGTGCAACATCCTCTTTGGTTGTATATCCCTGCTCTCTTCCCTCCTGATGCCTCTTGGACTGGATCTCATCGATGACGAGGACTTTAAGCCCGGCATTCTTGTAAGAGCGCATCTCCAATCTGAGTTCCTCTTGCCTTGCCTCGACTTCTGCCAACTCATTAGATCTTCCACCAAACTCTTCCTACAATTCCCTCGCAACCTCTTTAAGTCTATCCATTTCATCAAGGAGCAACTTATACTCTGCTGTAGGGACTTCTGTCTCTCCAAAGCGAATCCAAGCCACTGCACGACCTTCTCCCGCATCACCGAAGTGAATGAGGTCACCTTCATTCCATGAGTCAATAGTCGGAACAGTAAGGGCAATCTCACGCTTATTGGTAAGACCATCGGTAGTGTAACCCAGGCGTATATCTTCAATCTGAGCCTGCGGATTATACTCCACGCCTAACTTATCCGACCACTTGCGCATATCTTCATCCTCCTCGTATGGGAATGTGAAGTACACATCGCCTGCCCCTGTCATCTCAATATCGTAAGGGAACTCGTCACCCAACTCCTCACGAAGTCTCTCGATGGCGTAGTCGTTGGCAGGACTACCGTAAAGGTCTTCATCCTCGTTCTGCTCGTAATACTCCTGCCTGTAGGCATTGAATTTATCTTGAAGGATGCGACCCATTTCCGCATATGCATCTGCCACTTTCTCTTCGGCATAAGCGTCATAGTGAGTCTCCTCAATCTTGATTGCATGCTCATTTACAAACTCGAGCACCTCGGCCTTGGTGAGAGTCTTCTTGTCCGATGCCTTCAGCCAATCGCTGAGACCCATCCATTTGTCCTCTCCGGCCTTCAGACCACCGTTCTTCTCAATCATTGCAAGCCACTGAGCAGGGGTTGCCTTCTCCATCTTGATACTCTCTACAGCCTTGGCTGCGTTGGATACGAAGATTGCCTGCTTCTCGTTGGCGATAGAGAAGCGGATATCCTGCTGTGGAATTATGCCTTCATTGAAGTAACCGTCAATATCTCGGAAGATGCGAGCAGGAGAAGTCCTGCGATCATACTCAACGTATGCCACATTGTTCAGTCTCTCGTCTGCAATCTCCAGAATAACCTCGCCGTTGTACTTGTAGATGAAGTCGAAGAGCCTCTGTCTCTGCTCCTTTGTCGGAGCCTTCATAAGATTGATTCCTGCATACTCAGGAAGGAGTCGGATTGCACCTTCGTTCATGAAGTCTGCAAGGTACTCCCAACGATTGTCGTACTCTTTGCCTTCCTCCATAATGACACCCTCGATTTCCCTATGGTCAAGAGTTCTCATGTTTGCAGGAGCACCCTCTTCCGAGAAGTCAAGAAGCGTTCCGTCCGGCAGCATGTAGCCTGCCACTGCAAAGTTGTTGGTTGTTCCGAACTCCTTCTTTGCGGCCTCGAACAAAGCAGTCCTAGCCTCGTCAGTTCTAGCTGAGAAACGGATGTATCCCTCGTTTCTCTGCGCCACATCCACATACTTCCTGTATGCGTCAGCATCAAAGTTCTCCAGGATGTAGTCAAGGGTAGAACTGAGATTGTCAAGAGCGTTCTCACCTGTCTCAATACCGAGCAGTCTCTTGATTGCGTCAACGATCTGCTGGAAGAGGTTCTTCTCTTTGAGTGTCGCTCTGAACTCCGGGTTAGCAAGTTCTGCCACCATCTCATGTACGCTCTCTGCGCCTTTCATGCCCTCAAATGCAGGGTCTGCCTTGATTTCATCATAGATGTTATCCAACTGATTTACGGCCTCCGTCATGTCCTCAGTCAAAAGTCCAGCCTTCTTCGCCTGGATTGCATACTGAGTGGTCGCGTGAATCAACTCGTGAAGAATCGCGTGCGCCTTCTTTTCTGCTGGCTGATATGGCGAGTCCATGAACATAGAGTTGAACTTCACCTTGTCGGCAACAGTTGTACCTGCCGCATTGCTCCACGGATTGTCAAACTTGATCTTGAGACCCATTGTGTGCGCAAGTGCCGAGACCTTGTCATACAATGCAGCCAGATCCTGGTCAGCGTTGTACTCCTTGAACATCTCGTCAATCTCATCCAAAGAAGCCTCATGTGGAGTGTATGCCTTATCCATTGCTGGAGTGATGGCAGAGAGCATAGTGGCACCCTCGGCAGCAAGAGCATCCAGGTAAGCGTCCGCATCCTGCTTGCTATCAAAGTACACATCATCACGCAATCCCATCTCCTCCTCAGTAATCTCACCGTTAAGGTATCGCATGGTCATATCGGCAAGGGTATTCATATGCTTGTCCGCAAGGGCAATGTTACCCTCTCTTCTGGCAAGCATAGAGTTCTCTCCCTCAAAGATGACCTCACGCTCCAGGTCGGTCATGTCAAAGTTGGTCACGACTCTCTGCTGCGGAGACGGAATCTCGTCAATCATCTCGCCCTCCTCATTGAACACTGGCTTGTAAGCAGTGAAGTCGGTGAGGAACTTGTAATACTGATCCCACACTCCGTTGGTTGTCTGAGCGTCCATCATGTCGATGATCTGCTGGTTAGGGGTGTATCCCTGTTCCTCGCAGTACGCACGATAGTAGTCTGAGTTGATACCCCAGTCGAACTTAGGACGGAATCCCTGCTTCTTACACCAGTCAAGATATTCCCTTGCCTTGTCACGCATGTTCCATCCAGGCTCATGCATGTCAGCATAGAACTCGAATGTATCCTCCTTGCCAGAGATCTTCTTCCATCCTTCCTTAGTCTTCTTCCTGGTTGACTGATATGCGGTGTTGTCTGTCCACCACTTCACATCGGTCTTCTCTCTCGCTGCGATTGGCATTCCAGAAAGATGAAACGGAATCACCATGCGAATCCAATCCTGCGCTGCGGAATAGATGGCGTGGTTCACCGATGCTCCGACCATGATTGCGCCGCAGTCCTTGTTGCGTGTATCGTCATGGAATATCTGCTTTGCGAAGTCTGGAGACACCGAGTGCTCGTCACTGAAACTGATGCCAGTGATGTTGCCCTGCTCATCCACCAGGAGACCAGCGTTCTCGGCCCACTTGTGCATGAGTTCCTTTCTCTTGGTCTCGCCAGCTTTTGCAAACTCCTCCTGCACCTCTGCTGGCACCACTGCCGTAGCAAGGGTAGAGATATTGAACTTGGCGTTGCTTCTACCAAAGAGAAGGACCGCACCTACCTCCTTGGTGTATGACTGAAGCATCTGCTTGTTAGCCTCCAGATCAAAGAACATCTGCATGTAGTCGAACACCTTTGTGATGTCGAAGTCAGAGAAGGAGAAGAGTCGTGCTCCTCCGATCTTGTTGGCGTTCTTGAATGCGGATTCCGACAATGTCATCACCTCTCCGTCATAAGGAACCGCATCCTGGACTGGCTTCGGTGTACCTGTGCCGAATCTCTGAAGAATGATTGAATACAACTGCTCGTAGGCTGCGCCATGCTGCTGACGGATCTCCATAAGACCCTTAGAGCCGAGAAGATCGTTGATGGTCATCTTCTTTCTCATCTCTGGATACTCCATGATGAGACGGACCATCTTGGCCTTGACATTGTCAATCATCCTGTTGCGGATTTTCTCCAATGCCTCCCACTGTTTCTTGGTAGGAGTGAACGACAGTGGGTCTGCACCCTCGTTCTCCTCGAGCCACTCGTTGCGCATCTGCTCGAATGCCTCGTTGTATTCCTTCATATTCTCATTGACATAGAGAGGAGCGAGACCTGCATGCTTCAGTTTCTTGATCTCTCGCGCCTGCTCATCGCTCGGCTTCCACTCTGACACTGGCTTGCCGCTCTTGGCCGCCTTCTCTCTGATATACTCAGCCACATTGCGCTTGTTCTCAGCCTTCTGTCTCTCGAAGGTCTCTGGATCTATGCCCTGGAAGAGCCTGCCCACCTCATCGATTGTGCGGAGCATCTTGGCAAGCCTTGGCTTGTCCTCATATGTCCTCCACTCTTCTGCTGGGATGAATGCGTCTCCGTCCTTACCGAACTCGAACATATCCTCCGTCTCTACTCCTGCTTCCACGAGAGCGTTGTTCCAGTCCTCCACGATCTGCGATGCCCAGTTGACGATCTGGAGTCGCTTGCCCTCCACGAAGCAAAGCGCACAGGCCACCTGTATGCCGTACTGCTTCATCATCTTCTGGATAACCACAATCTCTCCTGGACCCATTCCGTTGAGCACTGCGCCTCTCTTCACGAGAGCGTTGAGCAACTGAGTGAACGCTTCACGCTTGATGCAGTCTGTTGTGAGTTCGAGGTTTATCGGATAGTCTCCGTTTGACACCAGGGATGTGATTGCCTTCACGAAGTCTCTGCCGACCACCTTATAGAGAGGAGTCTTCTCTGCCCACGCATTGAACTCCTGGAAGCGGACAGATCCGTCTGGATTGGTCAATGTGCGGAGTTTCTCAATGTACTCGTATGCGGTCTGCATCTTCTTCTTCATGAGCGCAATGTCCTTCTTGGAGAATCCCATCTTCTTCATTCTCTCCAGCACCATCTCCTTTGTGCCCTTGTGCTCGTTGCCGAGGTTGTCGGTCCAGGTATCAAATGTGACGCTAGAAAGCATAGTGCCACCGAATGGCATGTTCTCCATCAGAGGGTTGCCGTTCTCGTCCACCATTGTGTCTCTCTCCGCCTCCACAGTCTGCTCCACTTCCTCTGGAGTCATCTGCTCTGCGGCAGGAGCCATCATTGATGCCACCTCATTCGCCACTGCCAGACGAGCGTCATACTCAGCCTGCGCCGCATTAAGCTGCTCGGTATACGCTTTCTTTCGCTCTACAAAGGCCGTAGATGACTCGCCCTTCTCCACCTTCGGAGCATTCACCTTCAAGTCCTCAAGGGCCTGCTGTGCGATGGCAAGGTCGTTCTGCGCCACCTCTGCAATCTCCTCCATAGTCAGAGCATCCTGGAGAGCCTCAATCTGCGCTCTTGCAGCAGATGTCTTCTCCTGCGTCTGCTCGTTTCCTGCCTCCAGATTAGCATATGTGTTGCGGATCATATTGACAAGATCCTGCTCAGTCAGCACCTCAGTCCTCAGACCAAGAGCCTCCAAAGCAGCCATGATCATGTCAACGATACGCTCCCAGACTGTCTTCTCCTCTGCGGTGAGACTCTCGAGTGCGGCAGTGACATCCACACCCATCTTCTCTGCGATGTGAGCCACATACTCCTCTGCCGCCAGGATCTGATTGCCTTTTACATTGGCATAGGCAAGGAAGTGTCTCTTTGCAGCATCGGACATCATGTTCCATACCTCCTGCATAAACTTGGTGTATCCCTGTTCTCCAAGGAGTTTCTTCAGTCCGATGTGCGTCACCACCTCGTGAGCGAACTTCTCGTCAAGCATCTCCACCGACTCGATTGCAGGAAGGTACATGTATGCGACACCTTTGTCTACCTCGGCCCATGAGAACACCTGTCCGTTTGCAAGGACTCTCCTCACAATCGGATTTGTCACCTGTGCCGGGTTCTCAACCACGACAATGTCAATTCCTGTCTTGGCTTTCCAATGCTCCACTCTCTCCTTGATGGCCTCCTCGACTTCCATGCGCTTCTGCTCTGGAGTCTTCAGCCTCTCGGCATACTCGTCCTGGAGTGCCTGGAGTCTCGCCATCTTCTCGGCAATAGCGGCAGCCTCTGCCTTGGCCTTCTTTCTCTCGGATGGGTCGGATGTATTCTGTGCCGCCATCAACTGAGTGTGCAGTGCGCTCAGTTCGTTGAGTGCGATGCCGATCTGTTCAAACGAATCCACGCCACCGTCCTGCTGCTGCTCATCGTTCCACGCAAGGTAACCCTCTGGGTCGTTCTCCCAGAAAGCGGTCTCGTCCACCGTTCCGTCATCCTTCATAGGGATAGTCTTCTCGATTGCCGCAACCTCTGCGTTTGCAGTCTCTGCGTTCTGTGCAGCGTTGGCAGTCTGCATCGCTCCCACAGCGTCAGCCTTCGCTCTCTGAGCAGTCTTCTGCGCTGCTCTGTCTGCAATCTCCTTCGCCTCACGAAGAGCGATCTCCTGGTCTGTCTCTACCTTGATAGGAGTGCCCATTCTGTTAGCCACCTCATCCCAGCTCATCGAGTGCTTCTTGCCTGTAGAACTGATATAGGTGACACCGTTCTGCTTCATGGAGTCAACGACCACATAGTTAGGAGCTGTCAGCGTACCCATATTGATGCGAGGGTCCACCTCCAGTCCTGCACGAAGGTTGTCTATCTGAGCCTTGCGCTCGGCATCCATTCTCTCACGCTCCTTTGCCTTTCTATCGGCCATGACAAGTCCGGCACCATATGACTGAAGAGAACCTGTCCAGATTTCTTCCTTGATGTCCTCGGCTTTCACCATTCCCTTCTTGCCTGTGCCGCTCTCAATGACAGCCATGTTGCCTGTAGCGTCTGGCTGACTGAGCACGAATACCTCTCGACCATCATTAAGAGTCACCTGGCGCACTGTCCTGGTTCCGTCCTCGTTGTTGATCCAGAAGTCACCTGCCTTCTCTCTGGCCTGCGCGATCTTTGACTCAGCAAGTTTCCTATCTTTCTCAGTGTTGGCTGAGATCATTGCCTTCTTCTTTGTCTCAGCAATGACATAGTCCCAAACGAGAGCGAGCTCCTCCTTAGATGCACCGCCAGACTTCATTCCTCCGATGATAGGACGGATAGCCGCCACCACATCATTAGGGGTCTCGGCTGCCTGGATTGCACCGATAGCCATGTCTAACTGCTCGGTGGTATGCGTAGGAGCAAGGCCCTTGCGCATTCTGCTCTCTGCGTTAGATGCACCGATGCTGACTGCCGCCATCTTTCCTGCCGACATGCCTGCACCGAAGAGAGTCATAGGAGCGAATCCGATGACCATTGAAGCAAGTTCGTCCTTCTCAAACATACGGCTCAACGCCTCCTTGTCCACTCCTGTAAATGTGCGGAGAGCATTACCGAACACCTCTTCCGCCATTTCCTCCGGCATACCCTGGAAACCGAGTTTGCCGAGGTTCTGCATGACTGGAGTGTCGGCAAACCATTTGCCCAACTTAGAGAACCTGAACGAACCAAGATTGAACTTGCCAAGCATCTTGTCTGCCGCTCTGAACGGAGTGCCCAGGATCTTGCCGAACATTCCTCCAGACATCTCGGACAACTGCTCTATATATGAGTCCACGACTCCTACGAGAGCCTGCTTCCCTCTGTGCAGGTGTCCGTCTTTACCATACTCAACTGTCTTGGACATGACATTCTCCAAGGTAGAAGGAGCGACAATAGTTCTGAATGTGGCATTGGCAAGGCCGACTGCTGCAACCTTCGAAACCTTTGCCGCCGTCCTCTTTCCAATCCATTTGGCCATACCCTTGAAGAATACCTTCTGAGCCGCTCTCTCCACTCCTTTTGCTGCACCACCTGTCACCAGGAACTCCAGCATGAATGGGATTGACTCGGTTGCCACTCTCGCACCCTTATACCATCTAGACTGATGCGGAGCAGCCTCTGACACTGCCTGGTTGTACTTGAAGAACGCAAGAATAAGAGCCTTCTCGTCCGGGGAAAGATTCTGCTCGATGACCTCGTCTGTGATCTCGTTAAGACTGCCGAGCCTTTCCTCCAACTGCTTCAGCACCGAACCTACTTCACGATACATCTCAGAGTCTGACTGTGTGGCTGCGTCTCTGAACCAGTTCTGAGTTACATCCTCGACACCGCCTCCAATACCTCTGAATTTGGACTCTCTTGCATCCTTCGCCATTTGGAGCAACTTGATTGCAGACTGATACCTCTCGAGCTTCTCGTTCTCGACCACATCCTGTCCGACATTCTCACCCCTAATCATTCTAATGGCCTGGGTAGTCATGTTTGCTCCGTATGGGTCAAGGCCATGCTTTGCAGCAGCACCCTGTGCGGCATTGTATGCATCCACCTCAGTCTTCATATCTTCATTGATCTGCGCCATGAGGCTGTCGATGTCCTGCGCATTCTGCGCCTCCCATTCTCTTCTGGCAATCACCTGCGGATTGCTGTCGTACTGGGCACGCAGCCTTGCAAGTTCCTGCTGTCTGTCAGTCTGCGCTGAGTCGTTAGCCATAAACTCCTCTACACGAGGGTCGTTGTATGTGGTCTCTCCTGTAACCGAATTGACTCCCATAGCAGTGGACAACGGCATTAGACCCACACTTCCTTCTGGAATGCGAGTCATGTCAAATCCTATCTCGGTATCGTCATAGTATCCAAGTTCTGCCAACTTAGCGGCTCTCTCTGGGTCCGGCTGCTCCAACTCTGCTATCTTCTGCAATGTAACATCTGCCTGCTCGCCCCAGTAGTCCTTGTAGGACACTCGCTGAACCATAGCGTCTGGATATGCAGCCTTTAATTTAGATCCTTTCTCCTTGACCATATCGGCATCCCATATTTCACTGTGGTCACCGATATTGATAACATACTGGTTGCCAGAAGGATCTTCATCAAAATCCTCTACATCCTCTACCTCGAAGACATTCGCATCCTTGTACTTAGCGTAAAGAGCATCACTCTTCTGCGCATACATATCGGCATCCCACATTTCACTGTGGTCACCGATGTTGATGATGTATTGTTTATTATCAGTCATATGTCATTATAATTCAAAAAACACCGGGGAACTGGTTATCTTCATAATATAATCTCCGACAAAACCTTTTGTCTCCTGGTCCTTATACCACTGATCGAGTGCGGCCTTATTGTTAGGACCCACTACTGGCGCACTTAGTCCATCTTTATATTGCTTGTACTGCTCCAACTCTGCTCTTGTGAAGTATTTGCCCTCGGTATTTATGCTGTTGTCCAGGATGTGCAGGTCCTCTGCTATTGCCTTGTCTATTGCAGTCCTGATCTCAGCTTCAACATCTTTCAGTCTTGATACATCCACCTTGAATGTTTTGTTGTCCGATGTAGTAAATGTCTTCATCTTAGAAGTATCTTTCGGAGGATTTTTGGTAGTTTGCTTATTGTCCGTTCTGTACTTAGAATCTTCCGACTTCATTCCCTGGACAGCGAGTTGCGCCTTAGCCTTGGTGTTGGCCGCCTTCATCTCTCCCACTCCCTGGAGTCTCTTCAGTTCTGCTGTAGCGAGATCGCTTGCCTTCGAGCCTGCGAGTTCTCCGAGCTTGAGGTCACGCTCACCCTGAAGTGCCGTTCTTTGGGCCTTCAGTTCGTTCATCCTCTCATTGAGTTTGTCCATCTCCAACTTGCGAGCCTTGCGCTGCTCCTCTGCCTTTGCCATGACCCCCGGTGCATTATATTCCTGCTGCTGATTAGCTGCGCCATGTGCTGTTCCCACAAGGTTTGCTACACCAGAGATTGCGTCTCCCACGCCTACGATATAACGGTATGCATTCGCTCTTCTCTGAGCGTCCGCATCCTGTGCCGAGAGTTCTCCCTTCTTTTTACCTACTTCTCCAAGGAAAGCATCATAACCTCCCATCTGAGCACCATATGCCTTGTTGACAGCATCTTCCTGCGCCTTGTAACCAGTCTCGATGGTCTTGACATTCTCCTTGTACTGGTCATTGATGTCCTCAATGGTCTGCTCATCGATGAGGATGTCGGTAGGATCATAGACTGTCGTAGGAGCAGTGGTTGTTGCAGTAGAAGCAGAAGCGGCAGTCGTTGTCTCGCTCTGCTCTACCTTATCCTTGTCTTTGTTTGGATCTGCCATATGCTAATTGTTTTTCTTAGGGATTAACTCTTCCATTGCAGCCTTATCATTGGCCTCTGCCTCTGCCAATGCCTCATTGGCCACAGTGTCCACATCTGGAGTGATGTTTGGCATGGCCGCCGTGCTAGCAGTCTTGCCCAGTCCGCCTGCCACGAGTCCACCGACCGCCTTGCCGACCTGTCCTGCCGCCTGAGCGATCTGCGATGCCTCGTTCTGGAGAAGATTGACCTGCCACTGATTGAGCTGCGCATCCCTCTCTCTAAACTGATTCTCCTTGCTCTCCTTATAGTCTGCCGACTGCGCTGCGATGTTTGCGGTTGTCTCGCCTAGAGTATCGTTTGCCGCCTGCTGCTGAAGCGCAAGCGACTCGTCTGTGCCGCCTGCCACTACATTAGTAGCACGCGCACGATGATACTGCTCGTTAAGCAACTCCCTCTGCTTTCTCAGGATGTTCATCACATCTGGACGCTGTAGGTAGTCTTCGTTCATTGCATCTTCGTACCACTTCCTGTTCTCATCCTGCATGCGCTTGATGAGTCCTGTGGCCCTCTTGTTTGCCTGTGAGGACTTGATTGCCCCATAGATTGATGAGCCAGCTTGGATTGCGGCTCCTGCTATTGCACCTATCATACCTTTAACTTTTTGCGTTATGCATACAAATCAAATGACTTTCGGTGCTGGTTGGACTTTATGTTTACTCTTCTAAACTATTATAGTAAAGGCGCGTATATACAAGAAGAGCACTCCGTATCTCTCGACAGGGAGTGCTCTAAGAATAATTTACACTATGAACCTAATAAACCTTGTTACAACTATTTCAATTGCTATGCCAATTATCTCAATCTGTTGTTGAATCTCTGCTCGAATTCCACATCCACCCACGATATCCTCTCGGTAGGTTTGAGGTCGGCTAGGATGATGAGCCGGAAGAGTTTCCACGACTTGCCTCTCTTTGTGTTTATGACATGGAAGTTGTGTCCGTCCATTGATCCGAGAAGTATGTACTTGACCGCTCCTCTTGTGTACTGTCCTCTGATGCGGAGATCCGTAATTGACTTCAGCTCATCCGGCAGGTCCAGGTCAAACGGCCTTGTGATTATCACTCCCTTCATCGGCTGCTGCGACTCCACATCAAGAGGGGTTGAGAGGTTGTAGATTCGTGTGGTCTTGATTGCCTCTGTTCGTATCCCGGTGGCAACTCCGAGTGCCAATAACCTCTCTTGCATTTCAACCTTATTTGCTAAGCTCATTCCTGTTATCGTTATCTCTGTCTTCTGGTCAAGGAAGTCCGTCACTGCATTGGCGGGATAGAGTGGAAAGTATGTGAATATAACCGCTGCCACAGAAGATATATTCGGTGATCCTGTCACCGACTTCACATACATATATCTCTTTTCCGCTTGACCAGCTGTCATCACATAGCAATCAGGGTAGGAGTTGAGTGGCGCATTCACCTCTATTCCATATGCAGTCTTATGCCAGGTGTTGGTGTCTAGCCTGTATATATATTGGTAAGCCTCGTCCTTCTTGATGAAGATGAGTCTCTTGCCGGAGTAGTCGTATGCTATCGAGGCTTCCTTGACAAACGCCATGAAGTGAGTGTCTTCGGATACTACCGGGATGAGATCCTTGAAGCCTTCCTGTCCGTTCACGATGACCTTGGCACTCTCTTCAATGGTGTAATGCTTTCCGTTCATATGAGGTGATATGTTTACCACCTGCGAGCCTTGCAGGAGCATCACTCCCTTGTCGGTTACGAATACCACTGCGTTGTCAATGGATGTGATTGAGTCGGGGTTTATGCACACATCACGCGAGAGAGGCTTGCTCGTCACGAATGATCCGTCAGCTGCGGTCTCCATCGCCCATATTCCGTCCTCAGTGAATACATAGAGAGGGAACTGACCGAACTGACCCTGCGAGAGAGAGGTAGTTGCCACCGCCACGCCAAGGACTCTGGACTGGAAGGCGTAGAACCCTGCCGAGTCTAACAGGAACGGATTGTCCATCATTGTGACACCTATCTTGTTTGCCAGAGAAAGTCTTTTCTGCTCCTGTGGGATTTCTTTCTCTACTGCGTTCTCCATGTCTCCATGCATCTCTGGTCCGTATGCAATAGAGCAGTTGGGCAGGTATGGATGCTCGGACATGGTATAGGTCTTTGATTTTCCCTCTGCTGTAACATCCACTCTCCTGCAATTCCTGTCCGGGTAGATGGCAAGAAAAAATGCCAACGGCTTGGTGCCGGACGGATTCCTGGTGTAATCCATGGAGAAATCTCTCCTGCCTTCGTCAGATCTTCCGTACACTACGGCCTCGTTGCCTTGATTGTCATCGATGTAGTAAGTGAACTGATAGTGGGCGATTGGTATCTCATCCGATTCAGGCAGAGTCCATTCCCACCATGATGGATATGCCACTGCGTCTTCATTGATGTCCGATCGCGGAATAGGAAGATACGGATTGTATCTTTGCGACAGCAACGCTCTGGCTCCCGTGCCCAGAAACCTCGTTATGTCGGAAAGAATGCAACGATTGTTGTAATTGTCCGTCTTTCCCACATATGAGCTGGCATCCATGCTGTATCGTTCACTCGACAACAATGTGCCACCAAACCTGTCCTCCTCCTGGATTCTGCCGCTCATGTCTATGATGTAATCCTCTCGTATCTCACTGATGCTTGGAGTGTCAGGACTATAGTACGATTCATCTATGGCAAATGACGCCACATTTACAAACGAAGTGCATGAAGTTGCGAAAGCCATGTAGTCTCCCTTTGAGCCACTGACTTTCATCTTGGCATAAGTGATGCCCGCATCGTTATCCTTGGTTCTTTTCTCTACTGTCATTGACTTCCAGTCCAGAGGGTCGATGTCCTGGGATATGTAGACCTCTACGCCCTTAATTATATCGTTCCACGCATCTGCTTCTTCATGCCAGTCTCTCATCCTTATTCCTATCCTATAGTAATGGTTGAGCCTCAGATAGTAGTATGAGTGTGAGAATCCAATATTCTCAAAGCCTATCGCATACACATCCACAGGAGCGTCTACTCCCCCGGACAGCATATATGGAACTGACATCTTCAGAGAGCCATCATAGAGACGCAAGCCGAAGATTGCCCACACTGGCCTGCTCAAGACTCCTTTCTCGGAGTTTTCCGATAACACTGAATAGTACAAAGTCCTAAGATCCTCGACAATCTTCCTGGCAGACTCCACCTCATTCTTTCCGTCCTCTCTCATCCTTCCCCAATATGGCGTGAGCATGTCATACTTGACCAAATAATCCAAAGTGTCTTTCTCCTCATCTGAAGAAGGGGCATAAGATATGGCGGCCAAAGCCTTTGCTCTCGGAATACTACCTGTCAATGTTTCTGAATAAGTCATCTTGACGGTAGGATTATAAGACAATGTTCCTCCCTCGCCTTTCTCCATTTCCCCAGGCTCCGCTATCGGAGTCTCCTGGTCAAAGAATTCTATCGTAGGCATAGGGATAGACTCGCCAAGCAGGTTGTACTTGCCCTCCTTGAATAGTATGTAAATCGGTCGTGCCGATGTGGTGACGATGACTGTGTTGCCGATGGAAGCGATGTCAGTCACTTCCTCGGACTCGCTCAGTTCACACACCACCTGCTTCTCGCCTTCCACCCATGCCGCCACCTCGTCCGATATGGCAATGGCGTTCTCTAGGCTAGACATCTTATGCACAAACACCCTGTCTGCAACAAGATCTTCCGGCAAACCCAATTCGCTCGTCACATCCACAGGAAGCAGTGCAGGTGCGCTCTCGGCCTCGTCAATATAGATATTGAGAGACTCGGCAACGCCACCGTCAGAGTTGAGTCTGTCTGACGGAGTGCGCGAGATTCCTCTCAGTTGTATTCGGTTAATCTTCCCCATACTTCTTAGCAAAAATGTTGTAATACCTGTGCTCCATGAACTCGATGGTCTGCTCATCGCATATGCGGTATGCGCCATATCCTTCCATCTGGCCTGCCAGCTTGCGGCAGAGCTTGGAGTTGCATACCTCAAAGGTGTTAACCCTTCGTCTCACTCCGTACGCCACCTTGGCTTCAGGATTGTTGGAGATATAGATGTAGCCATCCCTATCGTCCTGCATGATGGAGACCGCGCCTCCTTCCCTAATGTCCAACAGTTCCACCGCCTTAGCATTGAGCGAAAGGTAGTGGTCAAATATTCGGATGATAGGCTCCGTCTTCGGAGCAGACTGTAGCAAGTTCTTCAGCATGCCAAAAATAAGTATGAGATTGGTTTATTGTACTTTATGTTTACTAACAAATGAACGACTTGTATACTATCGCTAGACGGATAGCATCCCTCACCTCCTGGTTGGTGCGGCACTTGGCCATCGTGTATCCTCTATCCTCAATCAGTTCCATCAGTTCCTCGTGGCTTATCTTTCCGTCCTTGCCGCTATAGCACTTCTGCAACGGCTTGACAAATCGGTATGGTATGCCGTGATATTCGCAGAACTCTCCGATGATCTTGCTGACCTCGTGGTTTCGCCCCACCTGCTCTCCGATCTTAGATGCATGCCACTGACCCTTGTTCTTCAGATGGAAGTTGCTTCCGTTCTTCCATCCTGCCTCAATGATGACCATCACATCCTCGATGCCCTGGAGATACTCGATGAGGGCAGGCAGCTTCAGTTCCGCCTTGCTCACCTCCTTTGTCTCCAGATCGATGATGCCAACACCAGACTTATCCACATCCGGGTCAATGCCTACCACCAGCCTTACCTTTCTTTCTTTCTGTTCCATACAGCTCCTTCACTAACTCGTTTGCCCACATCACTGCCGCCTTTGCCGGGTTGGTTGTCTTGTCCAAGAGAACCGTCAGTATGAGAAGTGCGGCGTGGTCTCTAAATTCATTCCGTTTCATCACTAATAATTTGCCTTGAAGCAATTCCAAAATTGCACCAAAGCACCCTAAGTTAGTCATTATTAAGCAGATAAGCAATTATCCGACATAACAAACACGATAACCGTGCATAGTCATGTCGGATATTTATTGCTACATCAGTTCTTCCTTGGTCGCATAGAGTCTTTTCTCCCAGAAGTCCTCAAGGTATCTCTCTCCTCTCTTGTTCTTCAGCCTATAGATAGTGTTGACATAAATTACGCCATGCTCGTTCTTGACGAAAGTGACCTGCACATGCGTGACTATGCCACTGCATATCTCTCCATGACTACGGAAGAAAGCCTCGTCTCCAATGTCAAACTTGGTTGTCAGAACTACCTCCATCTTTTAGTCCTATCAAAATCAACTGCTCCGCAAAAGGAAGGGACTTGACCCACTCAATGAATGTAGCCCACTCTGGGAGTCTGTGTCCTTTTCTCTGCTTCACTATATTCCTCAAACATTGATAACTGAAAAAATCTACCTTCTTCAACATCTTGCCCATTGGTATCTCCGACTTTGCCTTGACAAGTTCTTTTCCTGTCAGACCTTTGCAGTCCACGTGCATGGTAGATGCTGAAGACAGCCTTTCATGACCTGTTCTATATGTCTCCATTTCACACCACCAATATACAGGAGCATCTATCTCAGCATAGGCAATGATACCTCTTATGCACTTGGCATGTTCGTCTCCTCGCTTGATGAGCACAGACATCAAATGCAAGTCTTTCTCATCAAAGTTGACCAGAGCTGTGTATCCTATATGTGGAGACTCAACAATACCTTCTTCATCAACCATCATCTTTGTTGACACTTGACTTCTGCATTCCTTCGTAAACGGCAATCTTAGTGCCTGTACAGCAGATGCAAATCCCGCCACCTCTAAAGTCTTAATCTTTATTCCCATAATATTCCTTACACATATAACTTGTTTATACCAATTCTTCCTTTGTGGCATGTAACCTCCTCTCCCAAAAGTCCTATAGGTATCTCTCGCCTATCTTGTTCTTCAGACGATAGACAGCACTGAGAAACATATCGGTCTTCTCCGTCCGTACATAGACTATCTGCACATGGCATACCACACCACTACATATCTCTCCATGACTTCTGAAGAAGGCCTCGTCTCCGATGTCGAACTTGGTTGTCAGAGTCACTTCCATCACTTTCCTCTTATGATGCCGTCACCGTTGCCGTCAATCGTTCCAGCCTGCTTACGAGCAGAGAGTTTGTCGAGATTCATCTGGGCAACCTCCTCAAGCGACCAACCAAAGATTGTGCACACGCCACTGAGTTGCCACAAAATATCTCCTGCTTCTTTCTTGAGTTCCTCTAGTCTCTCTTCCTCTCCGTGGAATTGCCACAAATCATTTGCGGTATCTCCGTTGCACTCAAACTGTTCCGCTATATGAGGCTCTAGGCCGATGCTGCATTGCTCTTTCCTAATTGCCTTTGCTACCTTACTTGCAAACTCTCCTACCTCGCCTACGAGGTTGAGAAACATGTAACTAAAATTCTCGCTACTTGGCATACAAGTAGTCATTGCCCTTTTCTGATAATCGTTTAATTCCATTACTTATTGATTTTATATCGTTTTATATCTCTCTCGTCAAATGGGAACACATCTTTATCTTCTATCATGAGAGCCTTCATCTTATCAAGGATGGTAAGGCAAAACGTTCCGGCTGATGACAGGAACTTGAACTCCTTTTCTCCATCGTACTTACCATCTTTCTTGAATAGCTTGTCCAAATGGCTCTGGAAGTATTGCCTGTATTGCACTTCCACGTCTGCCAAGTGGCCCTCTGCCTCCTTGACAAATGCACTCATGTGAGCTCCGTATGAATCAATTATTGCCTCTATACTTTCTGCCATCTTCTTGGATGCTGGGGTCAGTTGTTCAAACAGATCAAGGTCTTTTCTCAGTCCTCTCTTCTCATCCTTATCTTTACATGCCTTGTAAATCTTTCGTATGCGAGATTCTGCATCCACAAGGAAAAGTGTTCCGGCATTGACTGTGGTCAGTCCTAACGACAACATTACCTCTATCTTATCGTCTTCCGTATTGGCAGGACTTTCATACAACGTCTTGGTTGCTTCTGTTATTATCCTCTCCTCTGCCAATTCGTGCTGACCACATCCTGGCACTCGAGGGAAAACCTTGACTCCCCTCGGTAGGCAGATAGATGTTACAGGGTCATAATTGAGGCAGTTGATGCACTGCCTATAGTGAGGGTTGATTTTCATCATTTGTCTTACTTGAACCCTCAATTCTTCTCTTGTAGGTATCCTCATTACTCCGTCATTTCATAGATTACCGATTCCTCTTTCCTCACATACCATCTCCATAGATGGAACATCGTTGCGCCAAACTCCGTATAGAAATTACGGCATCGCGGTTGTGTGAGGTTGTAGGCGTACCACCTCACTTCGTATCTTCTTTTCATTTCTCTACCTTTTTAAAAATTCTCTTGTATCCTTCTGCAGCTCTGCTACGGCAGCTTAGCCTTGCCTTACAGACGCCAGGCTCAAAGCACAGTGGAAACTCACCCGGGGAACGCGGGATTCTTGCCTTATAGATGTCGCAGTCACGACAGCCTATGTCCATCCCCTCCTGGATCTTAGTGTCTACTGACTTGTATTCGATTCCGTCAATCGTGATTCTCATTTCTTGAAATTGCTTAAAGTTTCTGTTCTCTTTTTCCATACCCGCTCCATCATCATGATGTTGCTGTTGAAGGAGGTCCTTCCCCAGGAGCGGGCCATCTGAATGATCACCCGCTTCCTGCTCTCGCGGCTATAGTAGCTCCCGAGGTATTTGTCCACCAGGCTCATGCCATGACAAGCTTGACATGATCGTCCACCATAGACTCGAGTGTTACCATCTCATTGTACACCTCTTCGTCCCAAGTGTCGTAATCCATCTGCTCTACCTGCAGCTGCTTTTCTCGCATCTTCTGGACCAGCTGAACGAACTGCGCATACTGTACGGCAACCC
>JAEIGA010000608.1_pt1 | contig 52985 bp, 48 predicted proteins | sample 9270691 | NCBI WGS metagenome assembly JAEIGA01 (sample SAMN17057246, study PRJNA624740) | gut metagenome | biome: biome; isolation source: fecal sample | host: Bos grunniens | place: China: Xizang | collected 2019 | reverse complement strand
CTTATTGATGTAAGCGGTCTTGCCCTTTACTATTTTACCGCCGTCGGTTACGTAATAGTAGGCATCATCCAGCTTTACAAGTCCCTTGTATGCTATGGGCTGTCCGTTCTCATAATATACGCCGTCTACGATGCCGTTGTATATCTCCATCTTGCCTTCTGCGTTGAAGATATAATTTCTGTTAAGCACGGGTGTGCCGTCAGCAAAGGTAAGTCCGTTGGTGGTCTTTACGAAGAAGCTTCTGCCTGCGGCTACCCTTCCGGCGTCTGCTACGTAATAGAAGTAGCCGTCCTGATATACCAGTCCTTTGTATGCAATAGCACGGCTGTTTTCATAGTATACTCCGTCTACTACACCGTTCAGGATAATCAGCTTACCTTCAGCATCAAAGGTGTAATTGCGGTTGAGAACGGGATTTCCGTCGGGGAAATTAAGACCGTTTGTCTTATTGATGTAAGCGGTCTTGCCCTTTACTATTTTACCGCCGTCGGTTACGTAATAGTAGGCATCATCCAGCTTTACAAGTCCCTTGTATGCTATGGGCTGTCCGTTCTCATAATATACGCCGTCAACTACGCCGTTATATATCTCCATTTTGCCTTCTGCGTTGAAATAGAAGGTTCTGTTAGGCACGGGTGTGCCATCAGGGAAGGTTACGCCGTTGGTGGTGTTAACGTATACGGATTTGTCCATTGCGGCGTAATAAACGTGCTCAAAGCCTTCGCCGAATTGGAAATAGTAGTAATCGCCGTCTACCTCAACCAAGCCCATTACTCCAACACCGTTCTTGCCGATATAGTAAAGCTCGTCGTTATATTCAAACAAGCCGACGTAATCGTAAGGAGTGTTCTGGTTGGTATTTCCACCGTCTTCGCCAAAGTCATACCATACAGGATCGGTATCTGGATTGCTCTTTACATAGCGAATACCGGTGTACATATAGGAATCTCTGCCAAAATAATAGCTCTTACCATCAATTTCAGCCCAAGCGCGTCTGTAATATCCGGGACCATAGCTGTAACGTGTGCCGGTAGCATTTACTACCCACGCGCCCTTGGTAACGCCATTTTCGTCAAAGGAATATCTGACACCGTTAACGGTCTTTTCGCCAATAGCAAGTTTATAATCGGAGCCCGCATAGCAATATCCGCCATCAGCATCCTGCCAGCCGGTTTTGAGGACGCTGTTGATGGAATAGTACAGGTTACCATTCATCTCAAAGACGCCTGTGCCGGATTCGTATATCTCGCCGCAGCCCTCGTCGGTGCAGACGAACCTGCCGTCAACTATTTCATAGTTGTGGGTGATTTCAATTCTGGGAAGAACAGTTCCCCAATCGACAACAGACTTACAGGTTTCGCAATAGGTTCTGTTTTCGTAGCCTGCCTCGGCGGTGGTTGCTTCCTTATTGAGAACCGAAAGCTCCGCGTCGTGCTCGTGGTAGGGGGAGGAAATCGTTGTCAGCTCGGTGGCAACGTTGATACCGCCGCCGAAGGGAGTTTTATCGTTGAGCAAGCCGTAAACGATTTCACAGTCAACGTTTACCGAAGGCTTGTTACCGCTGACCTGTGTAATAAATTCCTCAACCAGATAGTCATATCTGTTATAGGTCCAGATACGAACCGGAATGCTGACAATGGTACCCGCTCCTGCAGCCGCACCGCCGATAGATTCAACGGTCACTGTAAGAAGCTGAGAAACATTATTATAGGAATAGATTGCCTTGAATCCGTTTGCAACGACTGCGCCCTCGGTTTCCCAGGTGTTTGCAGTCTGAAGCTTCAGAACGGCAGTAAGCTTATTCACATTGGAAAGATCCGCTACGTTGACGTCAACGTAGTATATAGACTGAGCCTTTGCGGGAGCGCCGGACTCGTTGTGGCCGTTCAGCTCAACGACAGCATCGCCGGAAACGGTAAAGGTGCGGGTAAGCCTTGCGGGGTTACCAAGCTCGTCCTTAACCTCGAATGCAACGGTGTGAGCGCCTGCGGTAAGGGCAACGTCCTCCTTGGTGGAGAGCATAGCGCCGTTGATAGCCGCCTTGATTTCAATGCCGTCAACGAAAATTCTACCCGAGGTAAGATCAAGAGCGGCATTGTCGGAGACGGTTGCGGAGAACGCGAATTTATCACCGCTCAGGGTGACGCCGTTTTCAAGAGAAAGCGCGGTGTCAGAGGTAGAATAAGTAGGAGCGGAGACGGTGGGCAGAACTCTGTCATCTACAGCCGAGCTGTAATCAAGAGTAATGTCGTCGATATAAAATGTAACTTCATTCGCATATTTGGGCTTTGCATAAGAACGAATGAATACAGGGGACATCGTCGCAGTGTTCGTGGGGACAGCGGTGCAAACGTAATCGTATGCCGAAATATCCACGGACATATATACCCAACGGGATTCGGGAATATCCGCATTTGTTGCCGAGTTAAGATTAATTCTCTTGCCCGTTGCACAAGAATCGAACATCATGTGCTGCGCCCAAGCGGCAATCGTGCCATCGGTTTTCTTTACCCAAAGATAAGTCTGGAAAGAAAAGCCCGTTCCGCTACTTGTTACAAACGCATCTTCGGGAACATATACCCACATACCGAGCGAGGTTGCTTTTTTGCCGTTTTCAACGTCACGAAGAACGACGGGGTTGCCAACGCTATAAAGATAATAATAGCTCCACGCTTCAAAGTCGGGGTCGGTATTATCGAAGCGCCATGCAAGAGAGTGGTTGCCGTTTCTTACCTGACCGCCGTTTGCAGTGGATCCAAGCAGGGTTGTTGCAACCGTGAAAGCGTCCATCTGACCGCCATGAGGATACGGGCTGTCAAAAAGACCGTTCTTTATATTGTTCTCTTCGGACCACTTCTTTGCATCTGCATAACCGACGAAGCCCGAGTTGCTATTATTCTCAAAGTCGAAAACAATCTCAGAGCCCTTGCCAAATTCTATAGTATAGGTCAATACGGTTTCGCCGTAGGTAATCATAATGTCAACTCCCGCGACAGATTCATCGGAGGTTGAAGTGAAGCGAAGCCCGTCAAGAGTGCCTGCTTTCTCATTGGAAAGCGTTACCGTTACGACATTCGAATCATAGTACACGTTCGCCTCGCCTGTCATAGCGACGATGGGAAGCTTAATGGTGCGAACCTTATCTGCGGTAGAATAAGGAACTACGGTAGAGGTCGCAGAGAGCCCAAACGTCTCGGGGTCAGCGACGGTTATTGTCTTCGAGCCGACGACCGCGCCGCCGGATTTAACCTGCACGTCCACGGTTCCCTTCTTGCCGTTTGATGTGAACAAGCCGTTTTCAATAGTACCGAAGGAATCGTCCGAAAGCGCCCAGACTGCATCAGCGGGCATTTCCATAGCGTAGCCGTGAGTATCGATAGCCTCTGCTCCGAAGCCGTATGCGGTCTTGGGAGCGAATATGTCGTAATCGGACTCAACGTTGACGTTGTTGAGAATACCGGTGGGAGCAACGTTGGATGCGACGAATATACCGTGAGCGGTAGGACGCTGCGCGCCGTCACAGGGGACAGAACGCATAGTGAAGTCCTCTTCGCCTACACGCTTGGAAATGAAGGTGGAGGAGCCGCCGCCGTCACAGTTTGCAGCCCACTGACAGCCAAGAGCGAGCATTGCTTCGCCCTCCTCGTAGGAGCTGAAGCCAACCGAGTTGTTTGCGCCGCGGCCGTCGTTCATACAGATAACGAGCGTACCGTCAGCCTTAACGCCAACCATAGAGCGCGCTGCATCGTCCGTTCCGCGCTTTTCGGTTGTGTTAACCAGCTTTCCGTCGTTGACAACCATACCGAAGGAAACTCCTACCGCGTGCAGAAGCGTGCCGTCAGCGAGATACTTGTCAACGTCAGCCTTGTTATACGCCTTGACGTCGCAGGACACGTTTCCGTCAGCATCGCGGAAGACGTAGAGAATAGAGGAGGTAGGACCGAGAACTTCGCCGCCGGTAGCCACGTTTTCGTGCGCGTTACCGATCCACTCTCCGTTGTATACGAGAACTCTGGGAGAGTAGGAGCTGTAGTAGAGGTCGGTGTTCATACCGCCTACGATGTTGTATCCAAGAGTATCCTCGTAATACTTAGCCATCTCGGTAAGCTCCTTATGAGACCAGTTAGCCTCATTTTCGAGATCCTTATCGATCTGATAATAACCGGGAACGATGGATACGTCGGGGTTGGACGGGTCTACTTCAATAATATGAAGAACCTGTCTGCGAGTGCCAGCCGCATTGTTAAGTACTATCTCAGACTCAACGGCGGCGCCGGGGACGAGCACGTAATCCTTTTTTGAGATTACGTTGTAGTAGCCGTTCGTGCCGAAGCTCGTTCCCTCGAAGACAACGTTGTTCTCATCCCAGCCGGGAATTGATGCAAACGCCGTCACAGGAATCGCGCCAACAAGCATTACAACAGTAATTACTAAGGCTACTATGCGTTTTGTTGTTTTAGTCATAACTCTTCTTCCTTTCCTAAAACATAGTTATTTCAAAACGGTTCATCCGAAACCGCCAGAAAATCAAAAAACGAGTGTTTTACAATAGGGTGCTTTGAAAAATACGTCGAGCTTGCAAAGACTATACAAATGGGCGTAATTAATTGTTTCTTTCGGGGAGTTCAAAAAGCTTACCCAAATCGTAATCAAACGAATCCGGCGTAAAGCGCATATATCCGCTCCACGGAAAAAAGGTGATCTCTCCAAAATAAATTTTTCCGTCTATGCAGTAAAAATCTACTCGCGCGAAGGGAAAATCACGGGAGAGTATTTCTGCGCATTCCAGCATCTCCGAGAGCTTGTCAGGCTTTGGATAATCTGCCGCCGCAGAGGATTTTCCTATAACGACGTCCTGCTTGTTCCAATTCACGTCGTATACTACGTGACAATAATCGGGCGTACCGCGACCGTTCACGCAAATGGTGTAAGCCGGCTTTCCGTTAAAACAAAATATCTTATAGTCGCAAAGAGAACCATCCGCATTAGAACTGTCCTCCAAAAGCTTTTCCGCAACAATTACAGGAGGTGTGTCCGCTTTATATACCCATTCTCTGCCGGCAGAAGCACCGCTTTGAGCAACAAAATCGCGGAATTTTTGCTTAACAGCATCTATGTCGACACCTGATTTATTGCGGATAAACATATTTGTGCTACTTCCGTTGCTGAGCTTCAGAACAAATCCGTCAGGAAGGTTATCAAAAGCAATCTCCTCGGGCGAATTAAACACGACGTACAAATCATTGAGTATATAGTCCAATCCCTTTGATTTAACGTACTCTCTGACCGTATATTTATTTGCGCACAGCCGCATTGTCGGGTCGCGATAATAGAGCTTATACCACTGCAGCTTATCCATAAAGCGTTTTGGGGATCTCAAATTTAATCGCCTGCCAAACTTAATTAAGTACTGAAGCCGTAGCATCTGTTTGTCGGGAATAAATCGCAACGCAGACAGAATTTTAAATCTTAGCTTTCTGTTTCTGAATATCTTTTTATAAAAATCCACTAAACCAACCCTCTATCACATTCAGCCTTTATCTATCAAATCCGCCACCGTCTGCAAGTAACGTTCAACCACAATATTACGATCAAATTCCCGTTCAACCTTTTCGCGCCCCTTAAGACCCATTTCACGCTTCTTTTCATGCGGAAGCTTCATAAACTGTTCTATCTTGGCAATAAGATCTGCGCTGTCGCATTTGTTAACAATGTAACCGTTAACGCCGTCGTCAATTGTTTCTCGACATCCGGGATGATCGGTGGAAATTATCGGGCGAGCGGAAGCTGCGCTCTCCAGTAAAACGTTTGACATTCCTTCGGGATAATACGTAGGATGAATAACGCAATGGACATCCTTCAGCATCACGCGCACGTCATTCAGCAGTCCGTGATAAACGATTACCCCTTCATCGTCAAGCTCTCTCATCAGATTTTCATAATAGCTATCCCCAAATCCGCAAACGTGAAAGCGCGTATTGGGATATTTTTCACGAATAGCCCTGGCGGCATCTATGTATTGATCTATGCCCTTTTCCTTTCTTATACGGGAAATAAAGGCAAATTCCACCATTCCTTCAGGGGGATAATCTATTACACCGAACTTTGAAAGATTAACTCCGGAGCCCGGAATCAGCTCGTGCTTTCCAATAGCAATTTTATGCTTTTGGAAGAAATCCATATTGTCCGCGTTCTGAAAGAAAACCTTCGAAATTTTAGAGAAACCGACCTTATAAAGGGCAAGCGCAAGCTTTTGTAAGGCTCCCTTACCGACAAGCGCGGTGCCTAAGCCCGTAATATTCGCTACATATGGCACGCGCAAGCCCGCCGCAGCCATTCCGCCGTAAACATTTGGCTTGATGGTGTATGAAAGAACCACGTCCGCCTTTGTCTTCTTTATCAGCTTGCGATAGTTCAGCATTAGGGCAAAATCTTTGATTGGATTTGTCGCATCCTTTTCCATTTTGATTGGTATTACCGTCGCCCCGACAGCCTCGATTTCAGAAAGACGATCGCCCCAGGGAACGGAAACAACAACGTTATACCCATTCTTAACCAAGCCTTCAACCACTTCCAGACGAAAGTTCAGAATGGTCGTTTGCTTATTCACCAGGATCAAAACGGTTTTCTTGTTTGACTCCATAAATATACCACCTTCAATATGACAGTATGCCAAGATCAATTTTCAGTAAAATTTTGAAGGTTATTCAAAATAACCGACCACAGCCTATCTGCGTTTCCTTCTCCAACAAAGCTGTTGTGCGGAGTAATAATTACGTTCTCCATTTCCCACAAAGGGTCCTCTGCCAGAAGCGGCTCTGTATCAAACACATCAAGAATGGCTGTGATGTCAGGTCTTTCACGAAGGACCTCTATCAATTCCTCGGTGTCAACAACCGCTCCACGGGATACGTTAACAATTATAGCCCCCGCAGGAAGAGCTTCCAGCAATTTGCGGTTAACCATTCCCCTTGTTTCTTTTGTCAGTGGAAGGGCCAAAACAACAACATCAGACGCTTGTACAGCTTCCATCAAAGCACACACCGGCAAGACGTCCGAATAAGCACTGTGCGGTGTAGGGAAAGCATCAATACCGACAACCTCGCATCCCATTGCCGCAAATCTTATCGCGCACTCGTTCCCCACGCTACCACAGCCTACTATGCATACACGCTTACCGTACATTTCCCGCAAGCCTCTGTGCTTTGCCCAAAGATGAGACTGCTGTGACAGGCGAAAATGCTCAGCCTGCTTGTAAACCGACAGAACAGCGGCAAGAACATATTCCGCAATAGGGATACTGTAAACGCCACCTGCGTTGTGAATTGTTATGCCGCGCGATTTAATATACTCCATTGGAGCTCTGTCAAATCCCGCGCTGGTTAATTGCACGTATCTGAGGCTCTCAAACCTGTCGATTGGGTGATATATGAACAATCCGTTGCAAATTACCCCTTCAATAGATTCATAACTACATGGAACCGGGTCCTTTTCGTTTTGCATAAAAACAACCTCGTGACCTAGTTGCATAAGTTGATTTAGCTGATTGTTCGTATGGCGCCACGCGCCGGTTACAAGGAGCTTCATGCCTCTTTCCTCATTTCCGAAATCCCTTTAATAATTACGTCTGTGAGCTTGTAAATTGCCTGACAAGCATAATGCAGTATTACAGCAGCGATTAAAATCGACGCGGTAATAACAAACCAATTCAGCGGAAATCCGAAGTAAGGACGAATGAATGCTATCAGGGCGTATTGCACTATGTATATCTCAAGAGTAATCCCAGCGACAAAGTTTATTCCTTTTTTAATCCAGGTCGGAAGGCCGGATAGCTTTCCGTCCAAGCCTATAAAGACGCGGAAAATAAAATAGAGTAGAATGAAAATCAAAAATTGGTTAACTATTTGAAATTTGCTAAGACTCTGATACTTGGAAAAAGCAAGCTTCGAGATAAAGTATAAGACGAAACTGACAAGCATACCCAAGATATGCCATAAGCGCAAGGAATTGCGTAATTTCTCATCGTTGAGTCTGAAATAAGCTCCGAGCAGCATGGACTCGAAAAACAAAAATCTGATAAACGGCTCTCTGACTACGTCAATGTGATAATAGGTTTTATCATAGAAAATCAAGAATACAAGCACCATTACAGCGGCAATACCGATCAGAACGGCTATAATAAGCCTTCTTGCTTTTTCTCTATCTCTGCGAAGCGCACAGAGCATTGTAAAATAAAACGGGATATACAAAAGAACGATTGATGCAACAAAGTGGTAATAAGTGGGGTAAAAGAACCACTCAAGCCAGCTCATTGAATCCCAGCTGTATCCTCCGCAAAGAATAATAACCGCAGTACCCAGCCAAACCGGAACAAAAATACGCCAAAGCCTTTTTCCGTACCATTTGGGGAAAGATAGCTTTATATTGCATAGGCAATACCCCGATACAGCAAAAAACAAAACGTCTCCAATCAAACCACCGTTCGCGATAATATCCGTTGGATATACGCCGGTATAGTGAGCGTTAGTTATCAGACAGGCTGCCAGGGCTCTTAAAACGGTAATAAAAAATACCAAGCACTTTCCCTCCAAAACAACTAATATTTATCAACAATATCGGATATGGCAGCACTTACCATTCTCGCATTATTCAGAAAAAAATCTCCGCCCTGCTCTGCGCAAAAAGCTTCGTATTCTCTTATGAGCCGTAGCTCCTCTGCGTACTTCTCAAAAAATATATCTTGGGGAGCGTTTCTGAATTCGCCGCAAAAGCTCCGTGAAAGAATCGCGCATGTGCTTCCCAGGCGATAATGCTCAGCAATTACTCTCTCTGCAGGAAGAAGCCCCTTGCCGAGAGAAGCTATGCCGCCAAAGCCGTACGGAATCCCCTTCAATCTGAACTTCAAGCACAGCTTCTCTACCGTCCCGTCTGCCAGAAGCTCAAACATAAATTTTTTCCCATAACCAAGACTCAAATCGTTCAAGCCTATGAATGCTTCATCGATTCCGTCGAGTGATAATATTTCATCGATTGCTTCTACGGACTCAGGCGTCTCAAACAGAAGAATCGTCCCGACCCTACCTGCAACAAGCTCTAAAAACGCCCTCACCTCATCAACCGTCCTGAAATAAGGCAACATTATAACATCGGCTCCGGAGTCTATGATTGCATCAATCTCTTCCCCCGAAGAACAATACTCCTCGGTCGCGTCGTGAATCGGATTGCATCGAACCATAAGCTGACTCTTGGTGAGAATTTTTCTAAGCCGCCGAACGTCCTCTATCGTATGGCGGTTTTGTACCGTATCCATTCCGCCCTGGCGAAGATTTTTGCCGACGTATTCCATATCAACAAAAATGCGATCTACTCCGTTTGCTTCTGCAATGCTTGCGACACTCGGATCGTTGGTAATGTACATCAGTTTTAACATATATGCCTCAATTATCTGCAAATGTCTCTTGCTTATCTTTTTCTTCCTCCGACACAACGGTGGGGCCTTCGCTGGTGTTGTCAGCATTTGTAACGACCTTGAAAAACGTTTTGAACAGAATTTTCACATCCAATCCAAAGGATACGTTATCAACGTACCAGACGTTCAATCGGATTCGCTCGTTCCACTCAACATTTTTTCTACCGTTGATTTGAGCCCATCCGGTAATTCCGGGACGCACGTCAAACATGCGTTTCTGCTCATCGGTATATTTATCAAGTGTCCACGGGTGGTATGTAAGAGGAGGTCTGGGGCCAATAAAGCTCATATCTCCACAAAAAATGTTAAAAAACTGGGGCAGCTCATCCAAGCTCGAAGCACGCAAAAATCTTCCGACGCGCGTAACTCTCGGATCACCCTTGCCCGAATAAACTCCGCTTCCCGTATGCTCTGCATTTACACGCATGCTCCTGAATTTGAGTATATAAAATGTCTTCCCTTTTAATCCGACACGCTCTTGCTTAAATATAGCAGGACCCGGGTCGTCGATTTTGATAATCAGCGCGATAATGAGCATTGGTATTGCCAAAAGAAGGATAGCAATGCTTGATATGACGATATCCAAAAGCCTTTTCACGAAGTGCTTATACATATATCCCCTCACGATTGTTGAATTCTGTCTTGACACCCTGCCCGTCAGGATGTCAAGATCCCTTATTTAGCGCGCGGGCGCAGTATTTACCCGGCGCTGTGAATGGGTAAACTTACCCATCATGTTGGTCTATTATAGCACATTATTTGTTTTATTGCAATAGTAAGGTGCAAAAATGGGAAATATTGATATATTTATTTATAATATTTATAAATATTTCCTAAATAAAAGGCGGTTTTGGGGTCGTCACAAGGCGGTTTTAGGGTCGTCACAAGGCAGTTTTGGGGTCCACGAGGCGGTTTGGGGGGAGCTTTCGACCGCATAGCCCTTAGCGCCCTCCTCTCGACGCCCTTTTCGGCATCTCATATGCCAAAGGAGGTATATCCGCACGGGATGGCGGTATGCATCAAGCCGCGGTCGGTGTGAGTCGCGGCTCGGGTGTGTATTTTTCCAAAGGAAAGGATTTAAAAGAGAAGATGTACCCGAAGGCGAGTACATCTCCAATCAGCCGCGGCCGGTATGAGTCGCGCCACAGGCTGTATGCCTCGCGCCGAAGGCGGTATGTCTCGCGACTCGGGTGTATATTCTTTCGCTGCAGAGCGTCTGAGCTCGCAATACTCCGAGTACGCGTGGCGAAGATATGACCAATAACTCAGCACGGGGTGCCCTGTTTTAGCGCAGACGAACGAAAAAGAGGCATTGTGGAAACACAGCGCCTCTTTAATTATTCGAAGGTAATTTATTCGTACTCTGATGGGACACCCGAGCGTTTTTGGCCAGGCTTTCTCCCGTTTCTACATATACCTTCTCAGCTTATCGATAGCGCCTTTTTCGAGCCTTGAGACCTGGGCCTGGCTTATTCCTATCTCGGCGGCGATTTCCATCTGTGTTTTTCCCTTGTAGTAGCGCATATTGACTATACTTCTCTCCCTCTCGTTGAGCTTTCCGAGGGCTTCCTTCAGGGATATGCTCTCCACCCAGCTCTCGTCGGGGTCCTCGCTGTCGGCGAGCTTGTCAATGACGAACATCTTGTCCTCTCCGTCCCCCCACACGCTGTCAAAAAGAGATATGGGCTCAACTATCGCCTCCATCGCCTCTCCGACCTGTTTTTCGGTGACATCGAGTCTTTTCGCGAGCTCGGTTATGGTGGCGTCCCTGCCCTCCTTTCTTGAAATCTCCTCCTTTTCCTGCAGGGCTCTGTAAGCGAGGTCGCGCACCGAGCGCGATACCCTCACTGCGTTATTATCTCTCTGATACCTGCGCAGCTCGCCTATTATCATAGGCACGGCGTAGGTGGAAAATCTGACGTCCATATCGAGATTGAAGTTGTCGATAGCCTTGATAAGCCCCACGCACCCGACCTGGAACAAATCGTCAGCGGAGTCGCGCTTTGGATTAAACCTTCCGCTGACCGACAGCACAAGCCTCAGGTTACCGAGTATCATTTCCTCTCTGGCTTTGGTGTCTCCCGCGCGGGCTCTTTTCAGAAGCTCTCTTTTTTTCTCCTCGGTGAGCGTTTTGAGCTGCGAGGTATCTACACCGCATATTTCAACCTTGTTCATTTTTTCTCCCTTTTTCGTCCTTTGAGGGCGCTCGCCCTGTGTCTAGTATTGCCGACGGGGGAAAAATTTACACGCTTATTTTGTTTTTTTGGCGGCTTGCATTTAGTGTGGCGGTGTGGTAGAATATATAAATAATGCAGAATGCAGAATTAAGAATTGAAAATGGAAAATGAAAGGAAAAGATATGAATATAAAGGGACTTCAGAAGCTGACTCTGCTCGACTTTCCCGGGAAGGTCGCATGCACGGTTTTTCTCGGCGGGTGCAATATGCGCTGCCCCTTCTGTCACAACGCGCCGCTAGTGCTCGGCTACGGTGGCGAGGATATATCCGAGGAGGAGTTTTTCTCCTTCCTAGAAAAAAGGCGCGGCAGGCTCGAGGGCGTATGTATCAGCGGCGGTGAGCCAACGCTTGCGCCCACGCTCCCCGAATTTATCCGTAGGATACGCTCGCTCGGCTACGCTGTGAAGCTCGACACCAACGGTCTTTCTCCCGATATGCTCGAAGGACTGCTCCGCGAGGGGCTTGTTGACTACGTCGCTATGGATATCAAGTCCTCCCGCGAGGGCTACGCCAAGGCATCGGGCGTACCCGATGTAGACCTTACGAAAATCGAAAAAAGCGCCGCTCTTCTGATGAAGTCAGATACCCCATACGAGTTCAGAACGACGGTGGTTCGCGAGCTGCACGACGAGGGGGATATGGTCAGAATAGGCGAGTGGCTCTCGGGCGCGAAAAATTATTTTCTACAGAGCTTTCTTGACTCGGGCGAGCTGATTTCGGACGGTCTTCACGGATATGACAAAAAGGGAATGGAGCATTTGTTGAATCTGCTGAAAGTGAAAATTCCCTCTGCCAAAATTCGCGGCTAAAAATACTACATATTGTAGAAAAATGTCACAATTTATCAATATTTTGTGTTTTTGTCTTGACAAGACACCCCTTAGTGTTGTATAATCAATGCACACGCCCGAGGGGTGTTTTTTTCGTCTATTAGAGGAAAAAATAATATGAAAATATTTTTTGGAGGACAGAAATGTACGCAGTACTAAAGCGTGACGGCAAGATAGTCACCTTCGACATTTCGAAGATAACACAAGCTATAAGACTCGCCTTTGAGGCGACCGAAACCGACTACAATCAAGACATCATAGATTTTCTGGCTCTCAAGGTAACCGCGGATTTCAAGGACAAGATTGTCGACCATCACATATCGGTCGAGGATATACAGGACAGCGTCGAGAAGGTGCTCATTCAGGCAGGCTACGACGAGGTTGCCAAGGCGTACATTCTCTACCGCCGCCAGCACGAGAAAATGAGGAATATGTCCTCGACGGTACTCAACTACAAGGAAATCGTCGACAACTACGTCAAGGTTGCAGACTGGAGAGTCAAGGAAAACTCGACCGTTACCTACTCGGTCGGCGGACTCATTCTTTCGAACTCCGGCGCCATAACCGCTAACTATTGGCTCTCCGAGGTGTACGACGACGAGATTGCCAACGCGCACAGAAACGCCGAAATACACATCCACGACCTGTCGATGCTGACGGGCTACTGCGCGGGCTGGTCCTTAAAGCAGCTTATCAAGGAGGGTCTTGGCGGCGTTACCGGCAAGATTACCTCAGCCCCCGCGAAGCACCTGGCGACCCTGTGCAACCAGATGGTTAACTTCCTCGGAATTATGCAGAACGAGTGGGCGGGAGCGCAGGCATTCTCCTCCTTCGACACCTATCTCGCTCCCTTCGTCAAGGCGGACAACCTCTCCTACGACGCGGTTAAGAAGTGCATCGAGTCCTTCATCTACGGTGTCAACACTCCTTCAAGATGGGGAACTCAGGCTCCCTTCTCCAACATCACCCTCGACTGGACGGTACCCGCGGACCTCGCGGAGATGAACGCCATAGTCGGCGGCAAGGAGATGGACTTCAAGTACAAGGACTGCAAGCGCGAGATGGATATGGTTAACCGCGCCTTTATCGAAACCATGATTGAGGGCGATGCTAACGGCAGAGGCTTCCAGTACCCCATTCCCACCTATTCAATCACCCGCGACTTCGACTGGTCCGAGACCGAGAACAACAGGCTTCTTTTCGAGATGACTGCGAAGTACGGAACACCCTATTTCTCCAACTATATCAACTCGGATATGGAGCCCAGCGACGTGCGCTCCATGTGCTGTCGCCTTCGCCTTGACCTGAGAGAGCTCAGAAAGAAGTCGGGCGGCTTCTTCGGCAGCGGCGAGTCGACAGGCTCTATCGGCGTTGTAACGATAAATATGCCGAGAATCGCCTACCTTGCCAGCGACGAGGCGGACTTCTACAAGCGTCTTGACAGGCTGATGGACATTTCTGCGCGCTCGCTGAAGATTAAGCGAGACGTTATCACCAAGCTTCTCTCCGAGGGACTCTACCCCTACACCAAGAGATATCTTGGCACCTTCGCCAACCACTTCTCGACAATAGGCCTTGTCGGTATGAACGAGGCGGGACTCAACGCCAAGTGGCTGAGGAAGGATATGACTCACGCCGAGACGCGCGAGTTCACCAAGGCGGTGCTCAATCATATGCGCGAGCGCCTCTCCGACTACCAGGAGCTCTACGGCGACCTCTACAACCTCGAGGCGACCCCCGCAGAGTCCACCTCCTACCGTCTGGCTAAGCACGACAGAAAGTTCTATCCCGACATTATCACCGCGTCCGATAAGGCAGACGCTACCCCCTACTACACCAACTCCAGCCATCTTCCCGTTGGCTACACCGACGATATTTTCGAGGCTCTTGATATGCAGGACGAGCTGCACACCCTCTACACCTCGGGTACGGTATTCCACGCCTTCCTCGGCGAGAAGCTGCCCGATTGGCGCAGTGCGGCAACCCTTGTCCGTACCATAGCCGAGCATTACAGGCTTCCCTACTACTCCATCTCACCCACCTACTCGGTATGTAAGAACCACGGCTATCTCGCAGGCGAGCAGTTCATCTGCCCCGAGTGCGGAGAAAAGACCGAGGTGTACAGCCGTATCACAGGCTACTACCGCCCCGTCCAGAACTGGAACGACGGAAAGGCTGAGGAGTACAAGTCGAGAAAGGTATACTCTCAGGAAAAGGCGCAGGGCAAGCAGCCTCTCACCGACGAAGAGAGAGCGGAGAAATTCGGCGAGGACACAGCAGAGGCTAAGGTTGAGCCCACACGCACCCTGCTCTTCACCACATCGACCTGCCCCAACTGCAAGGTAGCGAAGATGCTGCTTGACAAGGCGGGAATAGAGTACGAAACTCTCCTTGCCAACGAGAACGTCGAGCTTGTAAGCTCATTTGAAATCAAGCAGGCTCCCACCCTCGTTCTCACCGACGGCAAGTCCTACACGAAATACGTAGGCACCTCTGAAATCAAGAAATACATTGAAAATTGACAGTTGGAAATGGAAAACCCAAAATAACTCCACCCCGAGCCGCTCTTCTTGAGCGGCTCGTTATCCTCACCCATAAGAGTGAGCCCGAACACCCCGAAAGGAAAAGGAAATGTACGATATTATAGTTATAGGCGCAGGTCCTGCGGGGCTTACCGCCGCGATATATGCAAGAAGGGCGGAAAAAAGCGTCCTTATCATAGAAAAAGGAAGCTTCGGCGGACAGATTACCCACTCGCCGAGGGTAGAAAACTACCCAGGATTTCCCGTGCTTTCGGGAATTGAGCTGGGTGACAGATTCTTCGAGCACGCGACATCGCTTGGCGCAGATATAGAGCTCGATACCGTCACGGGTATAAGACAAGGCGAGAGCTCGCTTACCGTGGTATGCGAGGGGGGGGAATTCCCCGCTCTGTCGGTGATTATAGCCACGGGCTCAAGGCACAGAACGCTCGGCATCGAGGGCGAGGAGGACTTCATCGGCGAGGGCATCTCCTACTGCGCGGTCTGCGACGGAGCGTTCTACAAGGGGAAAAGAGTAGCCGTTATCGGCGGAGGAAACTCCGCGCTCCAGGAGGCAGTACTGCTCAGCGAGAGCTGTGAGAGCGTTACCCTTGTTCAAAATCTACCCTACCTGACGGGCGAGAGCTCTCTTGTCGCGATGCTTGAAGGAAGGGATAACGTCAGAATTATAACCTCAGCGACGGTCAAGGCTATTATCTCCGAGGAGGGAGAGTTCCGCGGAATAACCCTCAACACCAAGGAGGGCGAAAAAGAGCTTACCGTCGACGGAATGTTCGTCGCTATCGGTCAGATACCAGAGTGCGAGGCGTTCTCGGACGTCGTTTCGCTGAGTGAGTACGGCTATATAGAAGCGGCCGAGGACTGCGTTCCGCACTCGGCTCTCGCAGGAGTTTTTGTCGCGGGCGACTGCCGAACCAAGTCGATACGCCAGGTTGCCACAGCTACCTCCGACGGAGCCATAGCCGCTCTCGCCGCTGTGAGATACATTGACTCAATACGCCGATAAGGCACAAGGGGAGATTTCTCCCCTTTTTTTATTCTATTCGCCGGAGCCTATCCCCAGGTCCTCAAATATCCATTTTTTCAGCGTCCTGTAGTGGCTGAAAACATACTTACCCCCGGATAGCGTTAAAAGATAGTTTTCAAGCCTCATAACGTACATGTTGAACATATCCTCGTTAACCATCCTTCTCAGATCCTGATGCTGCCACACAGTCAGACACACGCTTCTCAACTTACCAAACCGAAGCACAACGTTCTTAACAAAATCGCTTTTCCCCTTTTCTGCGCTCGCGGGCGCGTTAGCTGAAGGGGTTGTTGTTGTATTATTAGTATTTTCTATTGTATTATTGGGTGCAGAAATTGCACTCTCGGAGTGCGATTTTTTCTCGTCCTGTGCCAAAAATTTAGCTCTGTCGGAATCTAACTCGTCCTTGTCGATTTTTTCCAGAGCCATCGTGTTGATTATGTATATATTCTTTTTTCCCTGCTTCGAGCGGACTATCAGGTCCATTTTCTCAAGCTCCCCTATGGCAGATACCACCGTTCTTTTCGAATAACCTGTCAACGCCATAAGATACTCCTGCGAGCCATAGAAGCCGCCCCTTCCGTACTCGTAGAAGGAATAGATAACCGCGTATATCAGAAGCTTGCCGCCGGATAGCCCGAGGGCAGAGATCATGAAATTATATATCCGAAAGTTATAGTTATAATTAGTTCTCATTTTCACCTCAAAGGTTTATTTTCAACCTCATTATAACCTATATAGAGCCCTCTGTAAGTACAAGGCGGTTCCAAAATTTTAACTCTTTTGGAGCACAAAACGGTGCAGAATTAACAAAAAATAATACAGAATTCAGAATTGGCAGTTGGAAATTGAAAATTGAAAGTTGAAAATAAAGATACAGAAAAAAAGAAAAAAGAGGGCTAAAAGCCCTCTTTTTATCTAAAAAATGAGCACGGCTCGGTATCAGCCGAGAAGCTCGTCAACCGTCACTCCGAACACCTCTGCAAGCGCCTTCAACTCTATATCGGTGACGAAGCGCTTCCCGCTCTCTATCCTCTGAATAGCATTTTTATCGACGTCTATTCCCAAGAGCTGCAGCTTATCTGCGAGCGCCCTCTGAGAAAGCCTTGTCGGATAACCAAGACGAAGCTCGCGGATTTTCTTACCACACAGGTTATTAGCTCCGTTTTTCTTGTTTTTGAACATATTTCCTCAACCGTGAATTTTCAGTCAGGCTATATAGCTTCGCCCTTGCCGTTGAAGAGCGGTAGCTTTTCAAGGAAAATAATATCCTTTCTCTCGGTGGCGTCGCCCTCGGCGAGAATAGCCATTTTTCCGACTATATTTCCGCCCGCCTGATTAACAAGGTTTTCAATCGAGAGCAACGAGCCGCCCGTAGAGATAACGTCGTCGACGATAAGCACTCTCTTTCCCTTCATATACTCGGCGTCTTCTCCGTCTATGTAGAGAGTCTGCTTCGCAGAGGTGGTTATAGACTGTGTTTCGCACTTGACAACGTCCTTCATATAAAGCTTCACCGACTTTCTGGCGAGCACCCAGCGGTTCTTTCCCGAGAGCCTGCACATCTCATATCCGAGAGGAATACCCTTGGACTCGGCGGTGATAATAACGTCGTGCTCGGGCGCCTTTTCAAGAAGCGCCGCCGCGCATTTCTCCGTGAGCTCAACGTCGCCGAAAAGTATGAATGCTCCTATGTAGAGGTCATCCGCGATAGGACAAAGCGGCAAATCTCTCTCAAGTCCCGCAACCTTTAATCTGTATACCATAATAGCTCCTTAATTTATGTCTTACAGATACAGTATACTATAACGGTTTTGGTTTTTCAAGTGAAAGTTTAAAATTTATAGATAAAAATCGTGTCCGCCGATGGTATATGCGTACGGTCTGTTGTTTTCAATCCAATGAGCGTGAGCCGTTCTCGGATTGTGGAAATACATAGCGTTGTCAGAAAGGCTGGTTCCCTCCAGACATATCATAGCCGCGAGCTTTGAGGTATATGACGGTGTGTTATATATCGTGCCGTTAGCCACGGGGCTGAACTGAACGCCGTAGCGCCTGTCAAAGATAACGCCGTATATAGTATTTGGAAAGGCTGACGAGCGCACTCGGTTGAGTATAACGTCGCCGACCGCTATCTGTCCAAGAAGGCTCTCACCTCCCGACTCCGCCATTATAATTCTCGATAGCCAGAGCACCTCGTCCTCTCGGTAGTAGCTCGAAGCCGACTTCAAGGGGCTATACGAGCCGCTGAGTGTGAGCGTCGAGCCGGATACGGAAAAGCTGAGCCCCAGGGCCTTAGTCAGCGAGGATGCGGGGACGTACATTCTTCCATTTGACATTATAACGTTAGGCGAAAAGGCGAAAAGGGGTCTGTCGTTGGCATAGGTAACGAATCCTCCGTCCGTCGCGGTAAGATATAGCCCCCTGCCCGTCACGGTCATAGTTCTTGTAGCTGAGTTATAGGACGCGGAGAGTCCGAGAGCTGTCGCCGTCGCGCGCAGTGGCAGATATGTAATTCCATTCATCACAAGTCCCGCCTCGGATAGCGTCCTTCCGCTAACCTTAGTTGTCAATCTCGTGTGAGCCCACACGCTTTTATTTGACACGTATGGCAGCTTATAGGTCAACTTCCCTCTCGCGTCGAAGCTTCTCTGAGTCAGGCTCGCACCCTCAGCGCCCACAGTATCACTTCTATAAGTCGCCCCTGAGGCGAGCGGAGTCAAAGCTATCGCCGCGGCGAGCGCCACAGAGCATATAGCGGGGGTTATGCTTTTCTTGTTCTCTTGTTTTCTTCTCTTAATTTTCTTGTACCTCCTGTGCTTTTTCGGGAGAAATGCTCCCTCTGATATTTTAACACAGCACACCCTCCGCGAGCAACGCCAAATGTATGGAAAAAAATCCAGAATAATGCAACACGGGTCACACTCATTCCGGATTTTTCCACTTTCGTTTTTTAATTTTCAACCTTCAATTCTGCATTCTTAATTCTGCATTCTGCATTCTTAATTCTGCATTATCTTACAGCACCTTGGACAAAAACTCCTTAAGCCTTGGGTGCTTGGGATTTCCGAACACCTCTGCGGGCGCGCCCTCCTCGGCGATAATTCCCTCGTCGACGAACAGCACTCTGTCGGCTACCTCGCGAGCGAAGCCCATCTCGTGAGTTACTATAACCATCGTCATTCCCTCCCCTGCGAGCTGCTTCATCAAATCAAGCACCTCGCCTATCATTTCGGGGTCGAGCGCGCTCGTCGGCTCGTCAAAGAGAATAACGTCGGGGTTCATAGCCAGAGCTCTGACGATAGCGATACGCTGCTTCTGTCCGCCCGAGAGAGTCGAGGGATAGACGTCCGCCTTATCGGCAAGCCCTATCCTTTCAAGAAGCTCCATAGCCTTCGCCTCAGCTGCCGCTCTGGCCTCCTTCCCCATTCCCTTGTACATTCCCGTCTTGATAGGCGCGAGGGTAATGTTATCCTTAACCGTCATATTGTTAAATAGATTGAACTGCTGGAAAACCATTCCCATTTTCCTTCTGGCAAGATTTATATCAATAGAGTTTTCCTTATATATCTTCTTGATTTTTCCCTTGTATTCCTTGCCCTCAGCGATGGAGAATTTCTCATTGAGAAGGTCCTCCTCTCTTATCTTGGCTATGGCGGCTTCGCGCTCAAGGCCCTCGCCTATAAGCTTCTTATAGGTGTTCGACGCCTCGATAACCTCCTCGTGCAGATATGGGTCGACAGGAGTCAGCAGTCTGCCCTCCATCCACACCTCGCCGAAGGTGGGAGTTTCAAGAAGGTTCATACAACGAAGCAGGGTGGATTTTCCCGAGCCCGAGGCGCCTATTATAGCGACAACCTCGCCTTTTTTTATCTCGGTCGACACGCCCGAGAGAACCTTCAGCTTGCCAAAATTCTTAAATATATTCTTAATCTCAATCATGCTTCATTTTCCTTTCAACGAACGCCATAATCTTGGAGAGCGAATAGGTGAGAACGAAGTATATTATACCGATAACTATATAAGCGGGGAATGCGTTGTAGTTAACCGATTTAATCTCGTCGTACTTGGTCATAAGCTCGCCAACCGCGAAGGTTGAGGCAAGCGAGGTCTCCTTGATAACCGTTATAAACTCGTTTCCAAGCGCGGGAAGAATGTTTTTGACCGCCTGAGGCAGAACTATCTGCGTCATCGTGGTGAATCCCGAGAGACCAAGGCTTCTCGCCGCCTCGGTCTGTCCCTTGTCGACCGCCTGAATGCCCGAGCGGATTATCTCCGAAACGTACGCCGCGCTGTTAATCACCAGCACGATAGCGACCATAACGAAATAGTCGTTAAGAAAATCCGGTCTTACCTCCTTCGGCACGACCATAGGAATACCGAACACACCGATATAGAGCTGAAGAAGCATAGGTGTTCCGCGAACAACCTCTACGACAGCGCCGACCGCCCAGGAGAGCGGCTTGAATTTTGACATACGGCCAAAGGCGAGAAAAGCGCCTATTATAGTACCGAAAAACAAGGCTATAAGGGAGAGATATATAGTGTTTTTGACACCCTCGAATATCAGAATTTTCCAATATTGACTGAATATCTTCCACATTCCTTGAAAAAGCTCAGATAAAGTCAAGAATTTATTCCTCCAAAAATTTATTTATAACATAACACTACCGCCACGATAGCTCGAGGCGGTAATGCATCATTTTTTTATCAGTCTTCCTGATTCTTGTACTCGTTGAGGAACTTGAGATAAGGAACCTTGAGCGCCGCGTCCTCCTCAGTAACGGTGCCCGTGCCCTCGAGTCCGCCCTCGCCGATGTAGTTGCCGTTGTCGTCATATCCGGACTCATCAAGAGTGGAAATACCTGCCAGGACGGTGCACGCCTCGTACCAGGAGTCGTAGAGATTGGCAGCCTTAGCCTTATCAAGAGCCGCGTTAACCTTCGCGAGAAGGTCGCTGTCACTCTTGTTGAGCAGGATAACGTTGTTCTTGTACAGGTCGTCAACCACGAAGTCGAAGCCCGCGAAGTCAACCTTGCCCTCCTCGCTGATGAAGGCGTCTCCGTTGCCCTTAGCAACTGCAAGCGCGTCTATCTGACCGTTGATAAGCGCGAGGTAAGCGTCGTTGAGGTTCTTGTAGTTCTGAATGGTAGCGCCGGGAAGCTGCTCCTTAGCGAGAACGTCCTGCAGGGATGCGGTCTGAGCGCCTACCTTGAGACCCTTGAAGGAGTCTGCCGTGGTGTACTTGCCTGCGTTTTCCTTAGATACGATAATAGTCTGCTCCGTCTCGTTCTCACCTGCCTTGTACCAATCGGAGATGAGATAGGTTTCAGCGCGGTCGGGAGTCCAGGAGAAGCCCGAAACACCGAGGTCAACAGCGCCGGTCTCGACTGCCATAAGGACTGCGTCGAAGGACATAGGCTTGAGCTCAACCTTCATACCAAGCTCCTTAGCTATATAGTGGATAAGGAGAATATCGAAGCCGACGTACTTGTCGTCGCCGGTCTGGGATGCATCAACGAACTCCATAGGAGCGAAATCGGGCGAGAACGCCACGGTAAGTGTAGGAACGTCATCGTTATCAGGCTTGCAGGCTGCAAGTGTGAATACCGAAAGCGCGAGCAGCGCTACTGTAAGTATAGCTGAAATTATCTTTTTCATTTTCTTTTCCTCTTTTCCCCGACGGTGTCGGGCTGTGTTTTTGTGATGGCATAATTATACAGCCAAGAATGAATAAAGTCAAGCATTTTTTGAAAAATAATTCACTTTTGTTGCATTTTTATTCATTAGCGGCAGAGAACCTCCATATTTTGTGCAAGCTGCACAATTCTCAGCGAAATAGTACAGTATATCAATAACTATGGATAAAACTGCGAAAAAGCTTTAAAATCTTTGAATTTCTATATTATTTTGATATAAATTGATATTCTGCGCGCGAATTTCTAAAATATTTTTGATTTCCGAGGCTTTTCACTCTCTCTTGGAAAACAAGCCGAAATATCGGCAATCTGCCGTCCGTTATTCAATTTTCAGGTGAATATTCGCATATTCTAGTGCATAATTATTCATTTATTCATTCTGCGGCATATATCCCGTGAAAAAATACCGTCGCACCATAGAGCTTATTGACAAAGCGTCGGGAAAATGCTAAAATATCCCCGTGAGTATTTTGGCGTATCTTAGTGATACTTAATATTAATTTGAAGGGAGGCAGGATATGATAGCGCTGTCAACCAACAATATCTGTCTTTCCTTCGGGTCAGAGGATATTCTGAAAAATATTTCCTTCTCACTGAATGACGGCGAGAGGGTCGGAATTATAGGAGTCAACGGAGCGGGAAAGACCTCGCTTTTCAAAATTATATCGGGAAATCTCGAGGCAACCTCGGGCGAGGTATATATCCAGAAGGGACACACCGTCGGTATGCTGGAGCAGAATCCGAGCCTGACGGCTCTTCCCGCGGAGCTTTCCTGCCTTGAATATATGTATACTGCCTTTCCCTCTCTTCTTTTGATGGAGCGGGAAATAGCTAGAACCGAGGCGGAGCTTACCGAGGCGGCGGCTGGCAAGGGCGACGTTATGCGCCTGTCCGAGAGGCTGAACGAGGAAAACCGTGTTTTCACAGAGGCAGGCGGCCTTGAATTCCGCTCGCGCTGTCGTGGAATGCTGCTGAGGCTCGGCTTCGACGACGCTTTAATTAATCAAAGAATAAAAACGCTCTCGGGCGGACAGTACACGAGACTCGCTCTGGCAAGGCTTCTCGCCACCGAGCCCGACATACTTATGCTCGACGAGCCTACGAACCATCTGGACGTGGACGCGCTCGAGTGGCTGGAGGGCTATCTTTCCACCTATCGGGGTACCGTGCTCATCATCTCGCACGACCGCTATTTCCTCGACCGCACCACCCAGAAGACGCTTTGGCTCCGCTACGGCGAGGCGAGGCTCTACCACGGCTCCTACACCGCCTGCAAGGAGCAGCAGCAGAGGGAGGCGGCTGAAAAGGAAAAGCGCTACAAGGAGCAGCAGAAGCAGATAGCGAAAATCCGCGCCAATATAGAATTTCAGCGCAGGTGCAACCGCGAGCACAACTTCGTGACGATACGCTCGAAGGAAAAGCAGCTCGCGAGAATGGAGAAAATAGAGCTCGAGCCGAGGGACGAGAGGAGCATCAGAATGTCCTTTTCCGCTGAGGAGGAGAGCGCAGGCGACGTGCTCGCCTTAGACGAGGTTTCCTTCTCATACGGCGAGCGCCCTCTGATTGACAAGCTTTCCTTTCTTATAAGACGCGGCGAGCGCGTTATGGTGCTCGGACCTAACGGATGCGGAAAATCCACCCTGATGCGCCTTATCAATTTCGCCCTTACTCCAAGGAGCGGAAGAATCACCCTCGGGTACAACATCAAGATAGGCTACTACGACCAGGAGCTGCGCGGACTGAATGAGAAAAACACCGTTTTCTCCGAGATGAGAGAGGAATACCCCGACCGTCCCGACGTGGAGCTCAGGGGAACTCTAGCCCTCTTCCTTTTCGGCGCGGAGGATATTGACAAGCCCATATCCACCCTCTCGGGCGGCGAGCGCGCGAGGCTGTCCTTGGCTAAGCTGATGCTGAAGAAGGTCAACCTTCTTATAATGGACGAGCCCACCAACCACCTTGACATAGGCTCAAGGGAGGCGCTTGAGGACGCGCTGATAGCCTTTCCCGGTACTATCGTAGCCGTGTCGCACGACAGATATTTTATCAACAGGATAGCCACGAGAATTATCGAGCTCGCTCCCCTCACAGACAGAGGTATGTTCGACTATCCTCTGGAGGAGGACGACGACGCCTTCGCCGAATATATGAGAAAAAGAAGCGCGCGCGGAAGCGTCACTCCCGTCACCGTCGAGAAAAAGAGCGAGAGCGGCAAGGCGGAGTATGAGGAAAAGAAGCGCGAGAACGCGAAAAGACGCGCCGACGAGAAAAGACTCAGGCGCGCGGAGCAGAAGATAGCAGAGCTTGAGGCTGAGCTTGCCGCGCTCGAGGAGGAGCTCTTCGGCCCTGCGGCGACCGACTACGTCAGAGCGGCTGAGATTGACAGGCGAAAAAGCGAAATAGAAGAGGAGCTGCTTCTTCTCTATGAAATAGTGATGGATTAGTCTGTGGCTTCTGCTACCATATATAAAATATAGGGAGCTCCCTCGGGGGCTCCTTTTTTTGGTTATTCTGCACATTTTTCCTGCCCTAAAACGCCAATTATTTGGAACCCCCTTGTACTTACAGGGGGCTTTTTTTCGTTTAGAATAGAGCTACCAAGGGGGCTCGAGACCTCTTGGCAACGATAAGAGAGGACGAAATGAAGAAGAAACCAAAGTACACAACCGACCTGCCGAGAAGGATATACACCTACTTCGCCGCCTACTCGGGACAGGGCGCGCCGAGTCTTTCCAAATTCGCCCGAGAGGTGGGGATAACCGTTGAGGATATTCGCCGCTTCAGAGAGAGGCACAGAGAGTTTGACAGAGCTATCGCCGAATGCAACGAAATCCGAAGAGATTATCTTATAGACAACGCGTTGGCAAGAAAACAGGACGGAGCTCTGACGAAATTTCTCCTCTCGTGTGAGTTTGGAATGGGCGAGGATGCCCCCGACGAGGATGCAAGGCGGCTGGAGGTTACCCTGGAGGTGATAGACGAATGAAGCTATCTTTAAGTGTAACCCGAAAGCAGCGCGCCTTCATAGACGCGAGGGAGGACGAGGTCCTTTTCGGTGGGGCGGCGGGCGGAGGAAAATCCTACGGGCAGGTGGTGGACGCACTGCTGTTCGCCCTTAGGTATCCGAAGTCAAAGCAGCTTATCCTCAGGCGCACCTACGCCGAGCTTGACAAGTCGCTTATCCGAGTAGCCCTGGCGCTCTATCCGAGAGAAATTTTCACCCTCAACTCCTCAAGCCACACGGGCAGGTTCAAGAACGGCTCCTGCATCGACTTTGGCTACTGCGCTCAGGAAAACGACGTGTATCAGTATCAGTCCGCGGAGTATGACGTCATTCGCTTCGACGAGCTGACACACTTCACCAGGATGCAATATCTGTATCTGTTATCGAGAGTCAGAGGCGCCAATGACTTTCCGAAGCAGATTAAGTCCTCGACCAACCCGGGCGGCATCGGACACAGCTGGGTGAAGGAGAGATTCGTCGACCCCGCGCCAAGCGGCGAGCCCTTCCATGACGAGAGGGGCTCGGGGAGAATCTTCATTCCCGCATATCTTGACGACAACCACTTCCTGAACGCCAAGGACCCCGACTACCGACGCCGCCTCGAATCCCTGCCCGACCGAGAAAGGCGAGCTCTGCTCCACGGGGATTGGAACATCTTCGAGGGGCAATATTTCACCGAGTTTTCGGCGAAGGAGCACGTCATAGAGCCCTTCCCCATACCCGACTCGTGGAGAAAATACAGAACCATAGACTACGGTCTTGACCGCCTGGCTGTGCTCTGGATAGCCATATCAGACGAGGGCGTCAGCTACGTGTACCGCGAGTTCTGCGAGTCGGGGCTTCCGATAAGCGCGGCGGCGAGGGCTATCCTCGACAACACCCCCGAGGGCGAGGAAATCTACGCCACCTTAGCTCCCCCCGACCTGTGGTCGCGCAGTCAGGAAACCGGAAAGACCAAGGCGAGCCTCTTTCTCGAAAATGGAGTCAATTTCACCAGAACCTCCAACGACAGAGAGTGCGGCTGGCTGGCTATCAAGGAGCTTCTTCGTGACACGGGTAAGGGAATCCGCCTGAAAATTTTCCGAAACTGTCAGGAAATTATAAGGACGCTCCCCGCCCTGTGCATTGACAGGCTCCGCCCGACAGACTGCGCGACAGAGCCGCACGAGATTACCCACGCGCCCGACGCCCTGAGGGGCTACGCCATCTTCCACACCCGCCCGAGCGAGCCAAAGGAGGCGACGACGAGAGTACAGTGGAGCGAGGATATGTGGGAGGACTATCTCACAGCCGACGAGGCGGGCAGGAAATATCTAAAAACGAAATACGGAGAACCAATGTGAAAACAGAAAGCAAGAACAGAAAAATACGCTGTGAATTTTTCCGTGACCTGTACGAGCGCGCCCTGACAGCCTACTCACCGACTCTTGACGTGCTTGAGAGAAATATGAAGCAGTACAAGGGCGACACCGAAATTGACGGCTCGAGGGAAAACGCCCTGACTGTCAGAAATATAACCTACGAGATAGTAGAGAGCCAGGTATCCTCAGACATACCGATGCCAAAGGCGGACGCAGCGACCTACAGCGAAGCAAGAGGCAGAAACGCCGAGGCTATCGAGAGGCTACTCCGCTCGCTGAGGGTGAGACTACCCTTTCAGGAGTTCAACGACCTCGACGAGAGATATACCTATATCTATGGAGCGTCGGTCGCCTATCTTGAATGGGACAGCGAGGAGGAATATCTCGGAGAGCTCGGAGCCGTCAGGCTGCACTGTCTATCCCCGAAGGAGCTGATACCTCAGCCGGGGATATTCGACACCGAGGATATGGAATACCTTTTCCTTCGTCTGACGACGACAAGAGGAGAGCTCGCGAGAAGATACGGTGTTACCGAGGCAGAGCTTGACTCGCTGGAGCTGCTCTCCGAGTGTGACGGTACAGACCCCGAGGGCGACGCCGCGATAATGGTGATATGCTTCTACAAGGACGAGGAGGGCGACGTGTGCAGATTCATCTTTTCTGGCGACGTTACCCTGTCGGACATACCCAAGTACTACTACCGAAAGGGCGAGGTCTGCTCGGTCTGTGGCGAAAACGCAGGCGAGTGCGACTGCACCTCCGAGCTGATAAGCGTCAACCTCACTCACGAAACCCTCCCCTACGATATAATCTCAAGAAACGGAAAAAGACACCCGAAAACAACCCCCGTTATAGAGAACGGACACCTGAAAATCTCACACGGGACTACACTATTCGAGCCAACCCGCCTCCCCTACTACGTACCTAAGAGCTATCCTGTGGTGGTCAGAAAGAACACCTCCTCGGAGAAGAGCCTCCTCGGTCAATCCGACTGCGAATTTATAAGGCCCGAGCAGCAGGCTATCAACAAGATAGAGTCGAGAATCCTCGAAAAGCTGCTCCGCGCGGGAATTACCCCCATAGTTCCCGAGGACGCCTCGATAAGCCTCAACAACTCGGTCTTCGGTCAGGTTATCAGGCTGAAGCCCGGAGAGAGCGTGGCTCAGTACGGCAAGGTTGACACAACCCCCGACATCAGCCAGGACGTCGCCGAGGCGGAGAGGCTGTACGACCACGCCAAGAGAATTATCGGTATCTCCGACGCCTTCCAGGGCATCGACCAGAGCTACCACGAGTCGGGCTACGCCAAGCAGCTCCGAATCTCGCAGGCTAGCGGCAGGCTTGAGTCCAAGAGAAGAATGAAGGAGGCGGCGTACTCCGAGATTGACCGCAGGATTTTCGAGCTGTATCTCGCCTTCGCCGATGAACCCAGACGCCTGTCCTACAAGGACGCCTACGGCAGAGTTCACTCGGAGGAGTTCAACCGCTACGACTTCATAGAGCTTGACACAACCCTCGGCGAGTACTTCTTCGACGACGCCTATCTTTTCACCCCCGACAGAAACGAGGGCGCCGAATGGCAGAGAGAGGCGATGTGGGAAAGAAACCTTGAAAACCTGAAGGCAGGCACCCTCGGCGACCCGACGAGCCCCGTCACACTGCTCCGCTATTGGCAGTGCCAGGAGCGCGCTCACTATCCGCACGCCAGAGAAAACGTCGAGTATTTTAAGACTGAGGTTGAGGGCGGAGGTGTTGTTATATGAGCACCAAGCGATACTCGCTAGCAGAATATCTGAGAGGCTCGCTTCCCGAGCTCCGAAGAAAAAACAAGCCCGAGAGCCTTGAGGACTACCTGCGTCTTTCGGGAAAGAATCCCGATGGAAGATACGCCAGAGCCGTGAGCGACGCCATAACCCGTAGCGCCATCGAGGGCTCAAGATACGGCGACACCTCAGAGGCGCTCTTAGAAAGAGGACTTCTCGACGACGGCTACGCCAAGTACCTTGACACCGTGAGAAAAAGACGGCTCGGCGACAGCATAGCCACAGCCGAGGAGAAAAGAACCGCCGAGATGCTCTCGGCGCGCGAGGGCTACTCTAAATACCTCGAGAGCTACGGGCGAGAGCGGGATGCTCTGAAAAAGAGCGTTCTCGGACAGCTCACTGAGTTGGAAATCACCGACGCCGACCTTGCCTTCACCATAGGCATCAACCTCGGACTCGACGCGGACGAGGCGGCTGAAATTGGCGAGAGAGCGTACGGAGTGATAAGCGAGAGGATAACCAAGGAGTGCATCGAGCTCGCCTACCGCTCGGGAATGCCCCTCAAGGAGCTTCTCGACTACGCCTCCGACAGAGGCCTCAGGGAAAACGAGCTGAAAAGGCTCTCCAAGAGCATCAAGGCGTACTCCACAGACTCGGAAATCTCCGACGAGGAGCTTGAAAAAATCCTGGAGCAAGCCTCAAAAAATCAATAGAACCTACTAAGAAAGGATAGAAAATGAGAAAGACAACCGAACAGAAAAACCCCTACCGCAATCTTTCCTTCGATAAGATTGACGCGCCCGAGAAGACGAAGAATCAGCCGAAATCCGGCGTGAGAAAATCCGAGGGCGACCTCAGAATCAAAAGCGGAAGGAAGTGATAAGGAATGGGCGAGGAAAACTACGGCGCGACAGCATCCGATAGCCTAGTGACAGAGGAGCTTACCGCCCCCGCGACAGAGCCCGAGGCGGATATTCAGGACGCCCCCGAGGCAGAGGCGCCCGTGACAGATGCACCCTCGACCCCCGAGCAGACGCCCAACGACGAGGCGGAGCCCGACGGGGAAATAGACTACGAGCGGCTGATGGCGGAGGATGCCGAAAAGCTCAGGGCAATCTTTCCCGAGCTGAGAAATCTTAACTCCATAGCAGACCTTGGCTGCGCTATGAGATACGCGGCGCTCCGTGACCTCGGCTTATCCTGCGAGGAGGCGTATCTTGCCGCGCGAGGCAGAGTGACGAAAAGAAACAACAGAACGCATCTTTCCGCGGCGGTGACCGCCTCGGCAGAGGGCAGAGGCACAATCCCAAGAGGCGAGCTCAGGGTTGCGAGGGAGATATTCCCCGACCTCACGGACAGCGAGCTTCAGAGACTCTACAGCAGAGTCAAGGGCTGAACCCTGCCCAATCACAGAAAAACCCGGGGAGCTTATTCTCCCCCGGAGCTAAAAACAAACCTAACTTAACTAAAAAGGAGAAAACTTATGATTATCTATTCTAAGGGTAGCGGCGTTGCTGACTCCGCACTCGGAAAATACTCGACACCTATCAAGATGATTCTCGAGCACGAGAGTGACCTTATGAAGAAGAAGGGCGGTATCTGCGACTGGCTCTTCAACATCGAGAAGTCAAATCACTTCGGCGAGGGCATCGTCAATCAGACGGGCTTCAATATCTTCAACGCAGTAGCTGAGGGTGAGGGAGCGGAAAAGGACCTCGTCAGAGATGCGGGAACTAAATTCATAGAGCACGTTCAGTTCATGAAGGAGTTCAGCATCACCGCAGAAATGATGGAGGACGCCGTCGGCGGCATCGCCTCTGACGCCAAGCGCCGCATCCAGAACTTCGTCAGAGCATACTATGGCACCATCAACAAGCTCTGCTCTCAGATGCTTATCGGCGGAACGGGCAGCTCCGTCACCTACGCGGGCGCGACCCTCGACTCCACCACCCACGACAAAAAGCCCCTGTTCTCTGCGACTCACACCTATGGTGTGGCAGGCGGCGACGTCACAGGCACTCAGTCAAACTATTTCTACGGCTCAGCCTTCAAGGTAGGCGAGGAGTACTCCGCAGAGCTTATCGAAAACACCCTCTACACCATGGCTAACAAGGTCCGCTCCATGAAGGACGACCTCGGCGACCCCCTCGGCTACGTGGCGGACACCGTTATCCTTCCTGTCAACAAGCCCGCCCTCGAGCTGCTTGTCAAGAAGATATGCGGCTCTCTTGGCACGGTTGGCACAGCCAACAACGACATCAACATCCACTACGGCAACTGGAACGTTATCGTTCTTCCCACCTGGGCGCCCGAAAAGGATGAAATTATGGTGATGTCCTCCGAGGCTAACAAGGCTCTGGCAGGAAATATGTTCTTCAACCGTGTGCCTCTCACCGTCACCGATTGGATTGACCACCACACCGGCAACTACAACTGGACAGGCCGCTGCCGCTTCGGCGTTGGCTTCGGCAGCTACAAGCATATCGCCAGAGTGGTTGACAGCGCCTCCGCAGTACAGAACGCATCCGCGCTCGAGGCATAACGAAAAAGGGCGCCACGGACTATTCCACTGGCGCCTGAATTTAACACGGGGCTGTATTTCAGCCTCGGGAGAGGAGTATTATGACATACAACGAACTGAAGGATGCCGTGTCCCAGCTCGGCTTTGAGTCGGGAGTTGGCGACGAGGAGGCATTTATCGGCGCGGCGGGGAGAGCGCTGTCGATTCTGTTCATCGACCGCCCGTCTATCGTGCCTATGGAGCTGTTCGTCACACCCCCGAGAGTGATGGAGCTATACCCTGTTATAAGACACAGGGGCGGCGAGAGTATCAGCTTCCGCCTCACTGGAGCGGCGATTTCCTTCACCACCGCGGGCATCGGCGAGTACACGCTTCGCCGTGGCGATAGCCTGACTACCGTCACCTTTGGTCCCTCCGAGGTCATCCGTCTTTTTATCGACGGTGAGATCGAGCTTACCTTCGGGGGAAAATACGATTACACAGTGACGGGCCTGTGCTCCTTCGCATCCACCACGGGACCCTCCATAGAGGATATACCCGTATATTCAAGAACCCTCCGCCACGCGCCCGACCGTGACAGGGGCGACTTTTCCTCGTTCTTCTCCCGCCCGACAGACGAGAATGGAAATATCGTCGCAGAGGCGAGGCTCGAGGGCGGAATGATTGAGCTTCCCTTCGACTTTGAGGGCGAGCTGTACTACTCATACTGCCGCACACCGAGAAAAATCCTCGGACAGTCCGACGAGATTATCGACGTACCAAGAGGTCTAGAACCCCTTCTGGCTCTGCTCACAGCGTCCTTCCTGTGGCTTGACGACAATTCGGGTATGGCGCAGTATTATATGGCGCTTTATCGCGACGTGCTCTCGGGTATCGTCCGCTATTCGAAGTCGACCGTTTCCACCGACTACGAAACGAATGGGTGGGCGTGATGAGCAGAATGAGAAATATTATCAAGTCCACGGCGGAATATACCGAGAGCTTCGGTAGCTTTCGCGGAGTGGCGAGGGAGGGAGATAACTCCAACCCTCACAGGCTGGCGGTTGTGGAAAACCTATATCGCGACTACGAGGGCGAGGGCGGCGACTGTCTTGTCAGCATCCCCGGCTATCGCAGACTGACGAGGATTGACGAGCCGATAAGAGCCATCTTCCGACACAAGCGATACGGCGACACGGATGCCTACGTCGTGCACGCGGGGTATATGCTTTTCTATATGCTCCTTAGCGACGACGGCTTCGATGTCGAGCTGTACGAAATGTGCGAGGTGTACGGCGAGAAGAGCGTCGCCTTCAACCAGGGCGGGTATCTTTTCATCGTATGCGGAGGGGTTATGTACAGGATTGACGGCGAGGGCGAGATCGTGCAGGTAGAGTCCTACGAGTCCGAGGGCGAAGCGGTACAGGCATATACCCCGACCCTGTATAAAAACGGCAGGCCCTACGAGCCGAGAAACATTCTGAGCAGCAAGTTCTCTGTCGAGTGGGATATCGTAGATTATAACGAGTATTCCTACCACACCCCAAGGCTTGCATATTCGGTCATTGACGAGGAGCAACGCCTGTGCGCGGTCACGGGAATCGAAGACGAAAGCTTCGAGGGAGAGCTACATATCCCCGGGCGTGTCAAATTGAGCGGCATCGAGTACAGAGTGGTGGAAATTGCCGACGGCGCCTTCTGCGACAACTCAGCCATTTTCGCTCTGTATATCGGCGAGGGCGTTGAGCGTATAGGCAAGCTCGCCTTTTCAAACTGCGACTCGCTTGAAATCGCCTTCACACCGGACTCGCTGAAGAATATAGACAACGGCGCATTTCTAAGTTGTACATCGATGTGGTCCATTTTTCTCCGCACGGGCATTGAAAGAATAGGCCACGCCGCCTTCACCTCCTGCTACGCTATGGAGTTTATATACTATTCGGGTGATGAGGCTACCTTCAACAGCATCGGAAGCCTCGACGAGTCTATCAACCCCTTCGAGCGGATATACGGAGTGTCTGACAGGACCGAGAGAATTTCCCTCTCTGTCGACTGCAACGCCGATACGATTGACGAGGTGTACGTCGACGGAGTTGACGTGAGCTATTCCCTGGAGTACAAGGACAGCGGAGAGATTTTAGTGTATCTCTCGAGCGACGGAGTATCCAGCTTCAGCGGCAAGAATATCCGCATATTCGGAGAGCTGCGCGACCCGGAGGAGGGATTTTCAAAGGAACAGCTGCTTGGATGTACGATTGCAGAGCTGTTCGACGGGCGCGTCTTTCTTTCGGGCTCGCCCTACGCTCCAAACACGGTCTTCTACTCCGCCTCTGACGGAACAGGCGGACAGGGAGCGCTGTATTTCGGCGAGTACAACTACTTCAACGACGGCTCAGGTCCCTACCCCGTATGCTCTATGATGGCAGTCCGCGACAGCCTTGCCGTATTCAAATCCGACGACGACGGCTCGGGCACGATATTCTATCACAGAGGCGAGCTGACGGGCGACCCGCTCCTTCCGAAAATATACCCCGTGTCAAGTATTCACTCGGGAATATACGGTCTTGGAGCGTCGCTCAACTTCCTCGACGACCCGCTTTTCATATCCCCTATAGGAGTTACAGCGCTCGAGCGTCCTCAGCTCTCCTACGAGCGAAGCGTGGGCACGAGATCTACCAATATTAACTCTCAGCTTCTCAGATGCAACCTCTCCGGAGCGAAAATGCTACCGTGGATGGGATACGTCGCGGTCTGTGTCGAGGACAAGATATTTCTCGGCGACCCAAGAGCGACATTCATTGGTGAGGGAGGCAACAGGGAGTACGAGTGGTTCGTTATTAATGGCGTTGGCGCTGTAGCAGACGACGAGTACAAGGTATTTTTTCACTCTATCCCCAACGAAACCACCGCCGTTAGGGTCGGCCACGAGGGTGAGGAGTACACGGGTGCATATTATACCTCCAAGGACTTGGATGGAAATCCTCTATATTATTGCAGGATAGACAAGACCAAATACCGCCTCTACAGAACGGGTGAGCGAAAGCTCACGCACCTATCGCCCCCAAGTGCCTATATGTCCGACGGCAACCGCCTGATGTTCGGCACGGAGGACGGAATAATCTGCATCTTCAACAACGACAGACGCGGTATAGCTCCGAGGTGGATAAGCGAGAGCGAGGACTTCTCTGAGGAAGAGTACAGAAGCGAGATGAAAAACAGGATTCACCCGCATTTCTATAGCTTCGACGGCATATCGCCGCGGTACGTTCTGAGGACGGTTAAAACCAACTGCGGCGTTCCTCATCTTACCAAGAGCACCGTCAAGGGCTCGCTCGCTGTGAAATACCGCACCCGTGGCTCAACGGATATGGTCTGTGAGGTGTTCACCGACAAGGGCGGCTACAAGGAATGCACGAGGTTTTTCGACGCGCCGTTCAGCTTCGAGAGCGTCGACTTCAAAAAGCTGACCCTGTCCGTGCTCGAGGAAAACACGATAGCCCTCGGGGAGAAAGAAAAGGAATGGATGGAGAAAAGCATCACCTTCTATTCAAGCGACTACGAGTGTCCGATAGGAATATACTCGCTCGCCTTCCGCTATAAGATACACGGACGAATAAAACGATACTAAAGGAAAGGAAAAATATGAAAGCAACTACAATTACAGACACAGATGCCTCCGCCGCGCGCATCAGCTCACTGCCCAACAGACCGACAGCCCCGAGGGAGTACGGCGGCGCGGGCCTCAGCTCAAGCCAGCTGAAGGAGTACTTTGACAGCTATCCCGAGCTTCTCAGGGAAAGGTTCAACCTACTTCTCGACGACATATCGGCAGACGGAGAGGACTCGATTATCAGGGTGATAAAAAGCGGCTTCAGAGAGGACTTGACCCTCTATGAATTTATACAGGCATTCCGCGACGGCAGAATTCTGGCGTCGATTCCTTTTGGCGCGGGGTCCTTGCTCGCGGAGCTGAATAAATTAAGAAAAGAACTCAACAGCTGTCTTGAGCGCCTTTCCGTTCTGGAGGAAGCTAATGGTTAGGATAAGCTATAAGGTCTACGATTCCATAGGAATATGGGAGAAAATCGAGGGTCGCGACAGCGTCAGCGAAATTCGGCTCTCCCCCGCCCTGTCGGGTACTCTGGTTATAGGAGACAGCAAGGCGGAAATGAATGAGGGCGAGTGCAGGATAGAAACCGGCGCTCTGAGATGGGGCACCTATTCGCCGAGGGTCTATACCTCGAATGGTATAATTGAGCTCGAGCCGCTGGTTATCTGCGGCGAGAGAGTGACGGGAGCGGTAACATCCGAGCGAACCCTCAGAGCTATGCTCGAGAGGCTTGCCACCCTTGAGGAAAATATGAAAACACTTGAAGAAAGGATTGCCGAGCAGACGCTGCTTATCAAGGGCAACGAGCTGTTCGGGGAATAGGAATGAAAAGATTAATTTACATTTTGACAGCAGCCGTCCTGGCAGTTGCCCTGCTTACCACAGCAGGCGTTCTGATTAGCAGAGATGGCGAAAACAAGACACAGGTAGCCTCGTTAAGTCAGGTGGAGCAGCTTTTAGCCGAGGAATACACCCTTCCCCGCTATGCTTCATCCAGCACCTACCCACTATACTCCGACGAGGCGGGCGAGCTTCAGACAGACCCAGACCTTCCGACCGAAAACCGGCAGGACGATGCGCAGGACGCGCCTACTGAAAGCATGGACGATCCCACGGAGAACGGCGACGACGTAGTCCCCACAGCTCCGGCTGATGAGGAGGACGAGGCCGATGAAAACCCCTTCGCCGCCTTCTTCGGTGTTGTGAGCGGCTATGCCACCGAGATACTCTCGGCTCTCACTCTTGTCGGCTCTCTCATTCTCGCCTACGCCTATAAGAAGGGGCTTATCCCTCTTATCTCGGGCGGCATCAAGGCGCTTGGCGGAGCTGTGACGAAAATCAAGGACTCTGCAGAAAGAGCCGAGGGCGCGAGCAAGGAGCTTGGAGAGTCGCTCTGTCAGAGGCTTACTGCGGCAGAGGGGTGTCTTGAAAAAATATCCGAGGCTCTTGAAAAAACCGCCGCCTCTCTTGACAAAATCAAGCTTGACGAAGGCGAAAGACTTAAGACCACTCTCGTGCTGACAGCGCAGATAGATATGCTCTACGAGCTATTCATGTCTTCTGCTCTGCCGCAGTACAAGAAGGACGAGGTTGGAGAGAGGATTGCCGAGATGAGAAGGGCGGTGGCGGAGCTTGACACCGAATAAGAGAGCTCTTTCACTAGCACTCCGCGCGCTTGGCGTTGTGCTTTCCATTCTTCCGCCCCTTATCTGTACCCTCTGTTATTTCCCAATATGGCAGGCGAAGGGTGGCGAATGGGTGGCGAGCGGAGTTACGGCACTCCTGCTTATTCTCTCAGCCCTCCCCCTCTATAAGCTGTTTAAGAGATTTCTCAGCTCTCCCTCAGCTTACACAGTATGGCTGATTCTCTTTCTGATTTTCCTCAGTCTGTCGAGGATAGCGGACGAGCTGACGGTTATATCCTTCGTCGGATTTCTCTCAAACCTTCTCGGCGCTCTCTGCTTTCGCCTTGGCAGATATAGCGGGGGTGGAAAATGAATGACGAAAGAAGTCTTGACAGCCTAGTTTTAGATTCCTCGCGTCTTATCAAGCGAGGATACTCGGCTATAATCAAAAACGCGGGCAAGGCGATAGCGGTTATCACCGCGGCGATAGCGGTGCTCGTCAGCTTCACCGAGATCAGCTTCCTTAACACCGGCGCTAAGGAGCTGACGGCAAGCGCCCTCTTTCTGCTTGTCGCATCCTATATAATCTTCTTCTCCCTCGTCAGCGCGGGCAGACAGCTCGGCAGAGAGAGCGAAGAGTACAGGGCGGCGTATGTCGCCTTCAGAGAGGTTGCAGAGAGGGTGACGGGTGCAGATCTCGGCGCGCTCAGGGCATTCATAAGCCGCTTCCGGAAGGAGGAGCTTAGGGCTCGAAGGAACGGGTTGCTCCTCGAGCTTAACTTAACCGAGGAGGAATATATCGTCCTCACAGAAAAGAAAAAGCTCACGCGAGCAGAAAAGAAAATTCTGAAAAGGGTAGGCTCTGAGCGCCCCGTTGAAATCACAGCCCCAGAGCTTCTATCGGTCGGCGCATCCGAGCGAGGCAGGTGCTCATACAGCAGAGGCGCGAGGCTCTTTTCATTGCTTCTCAAGCTTGTTCCCACGACACTCTGCGCGCTTTTCACCGTATCGGTGATGCTGGGCGTCAGGGAAAATATGAGCTTCTCTATGATAGCTGAGGCGCTCGTGCGGCTATCGACGCTTCCCATAGTCGCCCTCAAGGGATACACCGCGGGCTACGAGGAGGTAGTCAGCCTTGACGTTGAGCTATACGACACAAGGCGCAGGCTTCTCACGGCATTTCTTGAAAGCAGAACGGAATGTCAAGTATAGTCTACATTTTGGATTAACAATCTGTCCCCTGCGGACTAGTGCCGCAGGGGATTTTCTTGACACGGGCACGGGGTTTTTCAGAAAACTAAGGATATTCATCGCGGAACGTGGCGGCTCTTTCCGATAGCATTTTATTTAGCCGCCTTTCTTGACAAATATATATCTATATGCTAAAATATAAGAAAAAACGAAAGGAGAGAAAAATGAGCGCCCAAGAAGAAAAAAGGCTCAATATCACACCGAAAGAGCTCTGCCTTCTCGCGCATCGGGGATTCTTCATTCCCGAAAGTCCGATTATATCCGACGACACCCCGTCGATAACGGCGACTACGCCTCACCCATATCTTGTGGGCGAAATTCTCTCGCTTTCGGTTTTTCTCACCGGGTGCGAGATTTCCTCTGATACAGTCACCCTCATATATCCAACAGCGAGTAGAAAAAAGCCGAGGAAGGATGAGGTCGAGCTGGCGCGCGGCGAGGGCTTCATACTCTGTCACGTAGCTAACACACTCCATGGAAGAGAGCACTCGCTGAGAATAATCTACCGCACATCCGACGGCGAGATTATCGCCGACAGCACTGAGCATCCGACGGAGAACTCGGCGCTCGCCTTCTTTGGCAAGTGCCTTTCTGCGCTCACGGTATTCGGCGGCGCCACAGTCGAGCGACAGACGGAGCGTCTTCCATCCTTCAGGACTCTCAAATTTCCATACGAAAACGTCCGTGAGGGACAGCGCGAGCTCGTGCGTGCGGCATACCGCGCGATAGCCAAGGGTACGAGGCTTTTCGCCTCCGCGCCAACCGGCACGGGAAAGACGGTTTCGGTGCTCTACCCTGCTCTCAGAGCCCTGGGGGACGGACGGTGCGACAAGGTTTTCTACCTCACACCCAAGACCACTACCGCCGAGGCGGCGAAGGACTGTCTTGATACCTTCTCTTCCTCCGGAGCGAAATCGAGAGCCATTATACTCACCGCCAAGGAAAAGGCGTGCGATGAAAATATGTTGTGCAAGGCGCGCGAGGGCTGCCGCCGTGAGCTTTCAGTAGGTATGGGCGAGGGTGTCAAGCGCTTATTCGAGCTTGGAAAGGCGGTTATAGAAAATAGCGACGTGCAGAAAATAGCGCGAGAGCTATCCCTGTGTCCCTACGAGCTATCGCTGTGCTACTCCGAGGTGTGCGACGTCGTTATCTGTGACTTCAACTACGTCTTCGACCCTGCTGTATATCTGCGCAGATATTTCACAGAGGGCGGCAGATACGCTCTGTTGGTAGACGAGGCGCACAACCTGTCCGACAGGGCAAGAGAGATGTTCTCCGCAGAAATATCTACCCAAGAGCTTGTCACTCTCTATGAGAATGAGGTCCTGGGAGAGCACTCTGCGCTAAGAGGCGCTCTGAGTAACGCGAAGGAGGCCATATACAGTCTTTTCCACCCATATATCAAGGATGAGATAATAACGGGCGCTGACGGAAAAGCCGTGGGCGCTACGCACCTGTGCGACGTTCCGCACGAGCTGTACGAAATTCTCGACACACTCTTAGCCGAGGCGGACAAGGCTCGCCTTGCAGCCCGACGCGCGACCGACGAGGAGGCGCACGAGAGAGAGCGGCTTATCTCGGATTTGTATTTCAACACAAGGCACCTGTGTGATACGGCGTACCGATTTGACTCGGGGTATCGGTTATTTATCTTCCTCGAGGGCGAAAATATGACGATTAAGCTGTTTTGTCTTGACACGGGGGCGGCTATTTCAAGAAAGCTAGAGCTCTGTGGCGGCGCGGTATTCTTCTCCGCCACCCTCACCCCCCTCGACTACTACGCCTCGCTTCTCGGCGGTGATGGGGCGAGCGACACGCTCGTAGCTCACTCCCCCTTTGACACCTCCCAGCTCTCCGTATCCATAGTTGACAAGATAAGCACGCGCTACTCCGAAAGAGATCGCACTATGCCTGCAGTATGCCGCACCATAGCCGCGACTATGTCGGCAAGGAAGGGACATTATATGGTTTTCGCCCCATCCTTTGAATACTGTGAGGCGATATACAAGGCGTTTTCGGCGAAATATCCGAAAATCAAGTCGATAGTACAATCGAGGAATATGACCTACAGAGAAAGACAGGAATTTCTCTGGGCGTTTCACAGCAACGCGGGCGAGTACCTCGTCGGCTTTTCGGTTATGGGCGGAATATACTCGGAGGGAGTTGACCTCGCGGGTGACAGCCTTATCGGCGCGGTGGTAGTCGGAATCGGTATGCCATCCATATCCTACGAGCGCGAGGCTATGCGCGAGTACTACGAGGACAGGTACGAGGCGGGCGCACAGTACGCCTACCTTTTCCCCGGAATGAACCGCGTTTTTCAGGCGGCAGGCAGAGTTATTCGCCGCGAGGATGACAGAGGAGTCATAGTTCTGATAGACGACCGCTTCGGCGACCCTATATATAAAAAAAGCATCCCTTCCCTTTGGAAAAAGATGCGATACGTCGGCGATGCCAAGGAGCTGAAGGAGCGAATCCTCGCCTTCTGGCGCGAGGTGGACGAGGAAAACAAGTGACCAAATGGATAACACCGAGGGAAAACGGGCTACCCTCGGGGATAACCGAAAATACCCCCCTTCACCGACACGAAAAATTCCCACAGCCAAGCTTGCTGTGGGAATTTCCTTTTTTAGCCCGACCCGTGTTGAATTTCAGAGCCGTATCGGGCGGCAAATTAACTTTTCGAAAATCAGTACTCCCTGACTAACGACAGGGTAAGCGAGGTTGAAATTTCCGCCGCTCTTGGAAGAAATGCCGCATATTCCATAGAAGCGTCACCCATAAGGCTATCGGATATCGCTCTGACAACTATGAATGGTGTTCCTGAAACTAAGGCTACCTGAGCTATAGCTCCGCCCTCCATCTCGCAGGCAACAGCGCCGAAGGTATCGGCGATTTTCAACTTCTCCGAATAATCGGACACGAACCTGTCCGCCGTGGCAATTCCGCCTATCCTGTAGCTTATCCCCTCGGCATCAGCCGCTCGGACGAGTATATCGATAGCTCTCTTGTCGGTGTCAAAATATATTCTGTTGATACCCGAAATCAGCCCCACAGGGTCGCCAAGTGCGCTGGTATCCATATCCTGCTGACAGAGCCTGTCTGATAAGACGATATCCAGCGGCTTCAGCTCGGGTATCAAAGCTCCGCCGACGCCCGTGTTGATAACGAGCCTTGGGGAATAATTCAAAATCATAGCCGTTGCGCACATACCGGCGAAAACCTTTCCTATGCCGCACCTGGCGACAACCACAGGCTTATCAAAGAGCCTGCCAAGGTGGAAATCTATACCACACAGGGACTCGACCCTGTGTCCGTCGAGCATAGAAATAAGGCTCGAAACCTCGCTCTCCATAGCGCCAATGATGCCAATGGGAGCTTCACTTTTCAATATATCAATTCCGTCAGTCATAGCTACTCCTTAGTGCTATTTTTCGAAAAAGCTCACACGGGTCAAGCCCGAGACGCCTTCTCCCTTAATATTCAAACGTGTTTTCCCTCCCGAGAAGCACCGAGAGGTATCTCTCGCACTCGCGCACGGCAGAGGACAAGTCGAGCGAAAGATAGTTTCCGCACTCCTCGCGGCTGGCGCCGGGGACGTCACCTGTGTGAGAGATAATTTTCCGAAGGACCTCTATAACCACCGAGAGCACCTCGGCGTTATCGGCATCTCTGACGAGCAGATAAAAGCCCGTCTGACAGCCCATAGGACCGAAGTATATCACTCTGTCACCAAGGGTGCTGTTTCTCACGTAGGTTGCGAAAAGATGCTCAACCGTGTGCATAGTGACGTTATCCATATAATCGCCCGAGTTCGGCACTCTGGTGCGCAGGTCGTAGGTGGTAATATCACCGTCAATTCTCGACACGTATATGCCCTCGGTAACAAAATCGTGATTTACCGAAAAGGATGCGATTCTTCTGAGATTATCCATTTTTAGTCCTTTCTCAGCCGCGTTTCTGATGGGAATATCCGAAAATCAGAAGCTGAGTCTTTCCTTAATATAAGCCTTAACCTCGGATACGGGAATTCTCACCTGCTGCATAGTATCTCTGTCGCGGACGGTAACGCATCCGTCGTTTTCGGTATCGAAGTCATAGGTTATGCAGAACGGCGTACCAATCTCGTCCTCGCGGCGATATCTCTTGCCGATTGAGCCTGTTTCGTCAAAGTCAACCGCGAACTCGCGAGCAAGCTCGTCGTAGAGCTCGAGAGCCTTCTCGGAGAGCTTCTTAGACAGAGGAAGCACAGCCGCCTTGACGGGCGCGAGAGCGGGATGCAGGTGAAGAACGACTCTCGTGTCGCCTCCCTCAAGCTCCTCCTCGTCATAAGCGTCGACAAGGAACGCCAGTGCAACTCGGTCCGCGCCAAGCGAGGGCTCGATAACATAGGGGATATAGTGCTCGTTGGTCTCGGGGTCGAAGTAGGTCATATCCTTGCCCGAGTGTGTCTGATGCTGGCCGAGATCATAGTCTGTTCTGTCGGCTATTCCCCAGAGCTCGCCCCAGCCGAACGGGAAGAGGAACTCAAAGTCGGTGGTAGCCTTGGAGTAGAAGCAGAGCTCGTCGGGGTCGTGGTCGCGCAGGCGGAGATTTTCCTCTCTCATACCGAGGTTTAAGAGCCACTTATGGCAGTAGTCCTTCCAATATGCGAACCATTCAAGGTCTGTACCGGGCTTGCAGAAGAACTCAAGCTCCATCTGCTCGAACTCGCGGGTGCGGAAAACGAAGTTACCGGGGGTAATTTCATTTCTGAACGACTTACCGATCTGTGCCACTCCAAAAGGCAGCTTCTTTCTGGTGGAGCGCTGAACCGCGCTGAAATTAACGAATATACCCTGCGCTGTTTCGGGGCGGAGGTAGACGGTGTTCATACTGTCCTCGGTAACGCCGATGAAGGTCTTGAACATAAGGTTGAACTTCTTGATGTCGGTGAAGTCCTTACCGCCGCATTCGGGGCACACGATGCCCTTGTCCTTGATGAAGGCAGCCATTTCCTCGAAGCTCCAGCCAGCGGGGTTGTCGTTCGTTCCGTTCTGGAAGGCGTAGTCCTCGATAAGCTTATCTGCTCTGTGTCTTGCCTTACAGCCCTTGCAGTCCATAAGCGGATCCGAAAAGCCGCCTACGTGTCCCGAGGCAACCCAAGCCTCAGGGTTCATTATAATAGCCGAGTCAAGACCGACGTTGTATCTCGATTCCTGAACGAACTTCTGCCACCAGGCGCGCTTGACGTTGTTCTTGAACTCTACTCCGAGAGGTCCGTAGTCCCAGGAGTTAGCAAGTCCGCCGTAGATTTCAGAGCCGGGGAAGATAAAGCCTCTGGTCTTGCACAGGGCGACAATCTTGTCCATCGTTTTCTTGTTGTTTTCCATTTCAGTTATCTCCAATGTAAATTATTATTTTCATTTAATCGGCAAGTCTGCCTTTAATTATACCCTTTTCGTGCGACACGGGTATGACTCTCACCATATCGCCCTGCGAATATCCCCTCGCCTCGAGCTCTACCTCGCAGAACTCTGAGGAGTGAGAGGAAAAGACTCCCTCCCGCTCTGTCTCAAGGATAACCGAGAGAGGCTCTCCCCGCGCGACAATCTCATCAAGAACGCCGCCTCTCACACCGTGGCAGACCTCGATAAGCCCCCTTGAGCGCTCCTTCTTGGTAGCGCTGTCAACCTGTCCCTTCATACTCGCGGCATCCGTGCCCTCTCTTTTCGAATAGGCGAAAACATGCGCGTCAAGAAACCTTGCCCGACGGGCGAAGTCCACAGTATCGAGAAAATCCTCCTCGCTCTCCCCCGGAAAGCCTACCATAAGGTCGGTGGTGAACTGAGCTTTTGGAATATACTCACGGAAGAGCTCTATCGTCCTGAGCGCTCCCTCTCTGCTATATCTTCTTCTCATAGCGCGGAGCACCCTGTTAGAGCCGCTCTGCACCGAGAGATGAAAGTGCGGAGCAAGTATTTTCGCCCCTGCCACTCTTTTTATAAAACTTTCTCCAACAAGCTCGGGAGCAAGCGAGCCAAGCCTGAGTCTGTCGCAGCTATGCCTTCTGTCAAGCTCGAGAATAAGCTCTGCAAGGCTTGCGCCCTCCCCGAGGTCCTTACCGTAAGAGCCGGTTTCAATTCCCGTGAGCACCACCTCGCGCGTGCCCGACGCGTACAGCCCCTCAACCTCGGCTATAACCGTAGCCATAGGCTTGGAGCGCACGGGGCCTCTGGCGAGCCTTATAGCGCAGTAGGAGCACCTAGACTCACACCCGTCCTCTATCTTGACGTAGGCGCGTGTTCTCGGAGCTCTCGTTATTTTCATTTCCTCGAAGCCCGCGCCCTGAAGGTCGGGGGCCGAAATATATCCTCTCTCCCTCTCGCCTGTCAGTATCCCGAGGGCTATCGGCACGACCGAAAGCTTGTCCTGCGTGCCGAGAACAATCGACACGCCCTCTATCGAGGCAACCTCGCGAGCGCTTCTCTGGCTGTAGCATCCGACCACCGCGACAATAGCGTCGGGGTTTCTGCCAATCGCCCGCCTGACCGTCTGCCTTGACTTTCTGTCGCTCTCTGCTGTGACCGTGCAGGTATTTATAACATATATATCGGCGGCAGTATCCTCCGAAACGACAGTCGCGCCGACGCGCTCAAACGCCTCGCATATCGCCTCAGATTCGTACTGCGCGACCTTGCACCCCAGGGTGCATACGGCAACCGTCGGCATCATTCTCCTGTATAAACCGACTCGTCAAGCACGCCGACGAAGGGCAGAGCGCGGTAGCGCTCGTTATAGTCAAGGCCGAAGCCTACGACGAACTCGTCGGGAATCTCGGCGCCGCAGTAGTCGGGGGTGAAATCCACTCTTCTTCTCGAGGGCTTGTCAAGCAGAGTGCAGGTTCTGACACTTCTCGCTCCCTTGCCCAAAAGGTACTTAGTCAGATAGGAGAGCGTCACGCCGCTGTCAATGATGTCCTCTATAATCAGAAGGTCGCATCTGTCAAGGTCGGGGCGCACAAGGTCGAGGTGAATATTCACCGTGCCCGTGGTAACGGTACCCGCGCCGTAGGAGGACGCCTTCATACAGTCAATCTCACAGGGGACTGTAATCTTCTTCATGAGCTCGCCCATAAATACGATAGAGCCCTTGAGTATACAGACGAGAACGAGGTTTTTCTCCCCGTCCTTATAGTCGCGGTCAATCTCAGCGGCAATTCTCGTTATAATAGCGTCAAGCTCCTCCGAGTCTATGAGTATTTTGGCAATATCGTTTCTCATACGGAAACCTCCTTTAAAAAAGACAACACTTCTCACGATAACTTATGCGTATATTCTAGCAGAAAGCTCCCCGAATGTCAAGCGCGGCGAGAGCGTTTTTCCATATATTAAATATAATTTATAAAAAATGCTTGACAAATCACGCCTCTTCGATTATAATATAACTTGCGTTAATATGAATACGCCCAATAGATGTTAATTTTAACGAAGGAGGTGCAAATCATGAAGAGAACTTACCAGCCCAAGAAAAGACAGAGAAAAAAGGAACACGGTTTCAGAAAGAGAATGGCAACCGCGAACGGTAGAAAGGTTCTTAAGAGAAGACGCGCCAAGGGTAGAGCAAGACTCACCTATTGATCGATGGCGACAGGGTCACACAGCGTGACAGTCACACCCGTGACATAACAAAACCTCCGGTAAACGCCCTATGCGCCTTTATCGGGGTTTTTGTTTGAATGGAGGGCCTATGAAATTCAAGGCGATATGTGAAAATCATTTGTACAACAAGGCGTATTCCAAGGGTAAGAGAGCAGTGACATCGGCTCTGGCAGTATATGTGTTACCCGACTACGCGGCGATGAGGCTTGCGAAGTCGCATCCCGAAAAAAAGGTAGTCAACCGCATAGGTCTCACTACCTCAAAGGCGCTCGGCACCGCCGTTATAAGATCGAGATGCCGAAGAATTATGAGAGAGGCGTTGCGCCTCACAGAAAAGGAAAGACCGCTCAAGGTCGGCTTTCTTATCGTTATAGCCGCAAGGCGCGCCGCGGTGAATATGAAGTCCACCGAGATTAAAGCGCAGCTTTGTGACGCACTGACAAGGCTCGGTATGTTTCGTAGCGTATGAAGCACTTAGCAATCTGGCTTGTACGCCTATACAGAAAATTTATTTCTCCCCTGAAGCCACCCTGCTGTCGTTTTACTCCGAGCTGCTCGGCGTACGCTATCGAGGCATTTGAGAAGCGGGGCTTTTTCGTAGGCTTTGGGCTTTCGGTATGGCGGATTCTGCGCTGCAATCCATTTTGTCGCGCGGGCTACGACCCCGTTCCCGAAAACCGCCGCAGGAGAAAAAAACAATACGAGAGCACAACCGACCCTAATAAAAAAACAGAGGATAATTAAATGTTTGATTGGCTTTATACCGCGCTGGGCGCGATGATGAGATTTTTCAACACCATCACAGGCTCCTATGCGCTCGCGCTCCTGTTCTATGCGTTGATATTCAAGATAGTATTTCTTCCCTTCACCATAAAACAGCAGAAAAATCAGATTAAAATGGCGAAGCTCACGCCTAAAATGGAGCTTATCAAGGCGAAGTACAGGGGCAGGACCGACCAGCCCACTATGCAGAAGCAGCAGCAGGAGATTATGGAGCTGCAGCAGAAGGAGGGCTATAGCCCCCTCTCGGGATGTCTTCCCCTTCTCATTCAGTTTCCTATCATTATTCTGCTCTACGCGGTTATTCAGAACCCCCTGACCTACATCGCGAAAACCACCGACGTCTACAAGTCCTACAATGACAATATCGGCTCCGAGCTCGTCGAAACCGAGGAAATAAACGATTATTTCAAGGACCTTATCGACGAGAAAAAGGAGATAACGAGGACTGATATATCCCTCGCCCTCTACAAGACCTTCACCACAGAAAGTGACGAGATCAAGGATAAGGTTAAGGACGAGAAGACTCTGAAGGGCAAGGAAATCGCGCTTATCAACGAGATCAACAGGTTCGTTGAAAATGGTGACGAGAGGTTCCCCGAATATACCACCTCCGAGGAAAGAATAGCATTCGTCGAGAGCTTTGGCATCGACTTCGAAACTATCCCCAACTTCATGCTCTGGGGAGTTAACCTCGCTGAAAATCCGAGCTTCAAGAATATCTCGATACTTGTGCTCATACCCATTATAGCGGCGGCAGGCTCCTGGTTCTCCATGTGGCTCACCCGCAAGCTCAACAACACAGGTCTTAACAGCGCGCAGGATGCTCAGGCTCAGGCATCTATGAAGATGATGGACCTCGTTATGCCTCTTATGACGCTGTTCATCGCCTTCAATTTCTCGGGTATGCTCGGTCTGTACTGGATATACCAGACCATACTCGGACTGCTCACCACCATAATTCTCGCCAAGCTTATGCCCCTGCCGAAGTACACTGAGGACGACCTCAAGGAGATGCGCCGTCAGCAGAAGGAGGCAGAAAAGGCTCAGCGCGCGGCAATGAAGAAGGGAGTTAAGTATCGCTCGCTCCACTATATCGACGACGATGACTACGATACCCTTCCCACCGCTCCCGGTGAGAGAGGCTCGGGCAAGCACACAAGCTCCGATAAGCCCGAGATCAAGGACTAAACCCACACGCAGATAAGAAAGGTAACAATATGATAAAGGAAGTATTAGCAACAGGTAAGGACGTTGCCGAGGCTAAGGAAAACGCGCGCGCCGCTCTTGGCGCAGGCGAGCTCGACGACGTTAAATTTGAGATAGTTCACATGGGCTCCAAGGGTATCTTCGGTATTATCGGAGTCAAGCCCGCGCAGGTCAGAGCCTACATCGAGCTTCCCGACCGCGAGGAAAGACGCCCAAGAGATAGAAAGAAGAACCGCGAGGGCGGCGAGGGACGCCAGCAGAGACCCCAGCAGAAGCCTCAGCAGAAGTCCCAGAATAAGTCCCAGGAGAGCGCTCCTCAGCCCGAGGTAGCGGAAACCGCTGAAGCTCCCGCGCAGGAGAAGCTCCAGCAGTCGAAGAAAAAGAAGCACAAGAAAAAGAGCGGCAAGCCTCAGGGTCAGCAGGAAAAGCCCCAGGCTCCCGTTATCCCCGAGGTAGAGCTCAAGATGGAGCGCCGCGAGGTTGAGGCAGGCGAGGATATGTCCTTCGACTTCATCAACACTCTTATCTCGGATATAGGTCTGAGCGCCACCGCAGAGCTTTATAGCTGCGAGGACGGCACGAGAAGAATCAACATCGTGGGCGAGGACGCTTCCACGCTTATCGGTCACCACGGCGACACGCTTGACGCCGTACAGTATCTTGCTAACCTTGCGTCCGCGAGAAAGAATTCCCGTGGCGAGAGGGATAAGAGCCGCGTCACTATCGACATCGAGGGCTACAGAGCCAAGAGAGAGGCTACCCTTCGCGCTCTTGCGAGAAGAATGGCAGAAAAGGCGCTCCGCAACCGCAGAAGCGTTATGCTTGAGCCTATGAGCGCTTATGAGCGCAGAATTATCCACTCCGAGATTCAGGGCATCGAGGGCGTTTCTACGAATTCTATCGGTTCTGACAACAACAGAAAGATAGTTATCTACCTCACCGACAAGAAGCCCAAGGGCATTTTCGAGGACGAGGAGGTTAAGACCGCTCCCGTAGCAGAACAGCTCGTCACCGACGAGGAGGACCTCTCCGTCAGCGTTGCCGCGGTTGAGCCCACCGTTTCCTCTGACGCTCAGGAGGAGCTCGAAACCGTTGCAGTTGAGACCACTCATCCCGACGAGTCCGAGGACATCGTTACCGAGGATGACGACGACGGCATCAAGTAATATGCAAAATATTATTGCAGCAATTTCCACCCCACCCGGCAAGGGTGGGGTTGCGATTATCCGTATCTCCGGCGAGGGCTCGCACGAGCTTATCTCGGGCATTTTCAGAACCGCCTCGGGAAGAAGCCTTCTTGATTATCCGACACGGCACGCGGTGTACGGCTATATACTCCACAGGGGCGAGAGAATTGACGACGGCATCGTCACCCTTTTCGAGAGGGGCGCATCCTACACGGGTGAGCCCATAGCCGAGGTTTCCTGCCACGGCGGTATGCTGATAACCAGAACCGTGCTCGAGGCTGTGCTCGCCGCGGGAGCAACGCTCGCGGGGGCGGGAGAATTTACCCGCCGAGCATTTATAAATGGCAGATTGACTCTCACGGAGGCGGAGGCGATAGGGCTGTTGCTCGAGGCGAAATCCGAGGAGCAGATAAGGCTCACAGCCGCTCCCGCGAGGGACAGACTGAAAAAAGAGATAGAAGGAATAAGAGCCTCGCTCACTACCCTTCTTGGCTCTATATACGCGAGGATTGACTATCCCGACGAGGACCTTGGCGATTTTTCCGACGAGGAAACGATAAGCGAGCTGACACGGGTGAGAGCCGGCATATCAAGACTCATTTCCACCTACCGCACGGGCAGAGCCATAGCGGAGGGTATTTCTGCCGTTATCTGTGGAAAGCCCAACGTCGGAAAATCCACCCTCTACAATCTTATCTCGGGCGAGGACGCGGCTATCGTCACGGATATCCCCGGTACAACGCGCGACGTGCTCGAAAGGAGTCTGCCTCTTGGCAGAGTTATGCTCCGCCTGTCAGACACGGCAGGAATAAGAGAGGGCGCAGGGGACGACCCCGTAGAGAAAATAGGCATAGAAAAAAGCCGGGAGAAAATCTCCTCGGCTGAGCTGATATTAGCGCTTTTCGACCTCTCGCGGCCTCTCGACTCTGACGACAGAGATATTATAGAGGAAATACGGAGCGCTCGCGGCGCGAAAATATGTATTCTCACCAAGGCCGACAGGGAGTCGGTGCTTGATTTGACAGAGCTTCCCGATATATTCGACGCGACGCTGAAAATCTCGGCGAAGGAAGAGCAGAGTGAGGCGTTATCCACCCTCTCCGATGCGATTAACCGCCTCTTCACCGACGAGAAGATATCCACCTCTACCGACGCTGTCGTAGCCTCTGCACGCCAGCATTCCGCCCTTCTTCGCGCCAAGGAGCTTATAGACACGGCAATACTCGCTTACAGCGCGGGATTGCCCCAGGATGCGGCATCCTCTGATATAGAGCTTGCCCTCGGAGCTGTTGCCGAGATTGACGGCAGAGCGGTCGCCGAGAGCGTTACCGACGATATTTTCTCTCGCTTCTGCGTTGGAAAGTAACTGGCTATTCATAGTGTGACGCCTCCGTCATAGATATGCCAACCTCTCTGAAATCGTCGGCGAGAAGCCCCATAGCTATCGCTATCAGGAGCACCAAAAGTATTCCTACGGTTTTCTTCATACATTCACCCCCAAGGGTATTATTACCGAAGAAAAGCCAAAAAATACACCGACAGCCAAAGGATAGAAATATGGAAGACAAGAGATTCAGAAAAAACGACAGCGGCTTTATCTGCCGCGCCTGCGGAAAAGAGGTTCTGCCGCTCGGCTATACCTCGAGAAACCACTGCCCCTTCTGTCTGTGCTCCCTGCACGTCGATATTAACCCTGGTGACAGAGCCAACGACTGCGGCGGAATTCTCCGTCCCATCAAGGCTGAGCCCGACCCCAAGCGCGGATATATTATCACCCACCGCTGTGATAGATGCGGCAGGACGGTGCGAAACAAGGCGGCGCACGAGGCGAAGGTCCAGCCCGACGATATGAGCCTGATTATCCGCCTCACAGCAGGGGAAATTTAACACGGGCGTACCCCTCTCTGAAAACGGAATTTCACACGGGCACACCCTACTATGAAAAAAGGAATTTCACACGGGCACACCCTACCCTAAAAACACATCAAAAAAGGTGCGGAAATCCGCACCTTTTTCTTTTTTAACCTATCAATTAATATAGCTTCCAACCGCCAAAATCCCGTCAATCCGTATATGCGTCAAGAATAGCTCCGCGGAATGCTTCGAGCATATCATCGCTAAGCTCATTGCAGGATCTTATCCGATAAACCGTTTCTCCGTTATAATTAAAATGGTATATCGACTTTTTATAAAATACATAGTCAATTTTCTTCTCTATAACCAAAAGGTCGGGGTCATCAATTTCAAAAAAGGTGCCAAATGAATGTAATTCTATGGTCACCGTATGTCCTTCACCACCGTGAAAGCTACCATCACCCAGGTATAGGCAGGCATCTTCAAAAACGAAATCCACACTCCATCCAAGATAAGTCGGCTTCCTTGAATAGTCAAAAAATTCTTCAAGGCTTCTCGGATGATCGTGAGATGGGACCACCTTGAAAAAGCTATAGTTAATGTCACATTCACCCTCAAGGAAATCAAATAAGATAAATTTCTCACCCCAATCGAATTTCTGCTCGCTTATAAGCGCCAAGGAGCCTTTAACCTCCTCATAGCTTGCTTCGTAGGACACGGCTACCTCTCCTTGAATTTTCCTCGCACCAATATCACAGGAGGTAGCGAAAAAGACTAACACTAGAGATATAATTAACGCTAATATCCTTAAAGAATTTTTCATAAAACACTTCTTTCAAAATTTTTAGTGACTTAGCCGATTACTTCGGCTACTTTTAGTTTATCACGCATACGCACAGTTGTCAATATCTGAAAAACAAGACAATTGTTGAAAAGGCACGAAGCGAAGGTCCAGCCCGACGATATGAGCCTGATTATCCGCCTCACCGCAGGGGAAATTTAACACGGGCGTGCCCTGCACTAAAAAACACATCAAAAAAAGCGGCTACTGCGTAGCCGCTTTTCTATTCTAACCCAAAGTATAACCGCGCTGTGAAATATGAACCTATCCAAGAATATCCCTTTCAAGCAGAAATTCCGGCAGATGCCTATCAAATCCGCCGTCAAGCAACAGGCGGTAGAGTGTATATGAGAGCTGACAGTCGTAGTGCGCCCACTGCTCGAAGATATAGGTCCAAAGCAAGAGCGAAACAATGTTGGTATCTCCGCTATGCTTGCCGTGCAGTCGGAAAATCGGCAGGAGAGCGCCCGTCGCCTCAAATAGCAGGTAGTTATTCCAGATATAGCTGCACACTCTTTTGATTTCCTCTGCCGAAAGGTCAAGCCCTGTCTTACCGTCGACTCCCAGAATACGCCTGATAGAGTCCGTTTCATCGCTCCTCAGGACATCCTCATCAATGCCTGCCACATACTCCAGGCAATGCGCGACAAGGTCACAGTTTCCCTCTGTCAGCCTCGCTATAAGAGGATTTAACTCCTCGTCGAAGATATGCGTAGCTGGGAGGCTGATACCGTCGTTTTTCACTCGGTAGAGGTCATATTCGAGGATTGTCTTCGGCATTTGGCGGTTGCCCGAGAAAAGCGCGGCTGTAACAAGCGCGTCCGACCAGCTAAAAGCGTGGACGAAGTATCTTGAGCCATCGGAAAAACAGACCTCAGATAGATAGGTGTCCTCGCTCTTCTCGTAGTTAAGCGTGATTTGCTCCAGCACCTCTGCTAAAATAACTTGACACGGGGGTGTCATTTCGGGAATTTTCGTTTCCTCGCTTTCCTTAGCGAAGCGAATTAAATATCCCTGAGCATCTTTTATAATCAAGTATTTCATATTCTTACCGTGAGTATCGCCACACTAGGTTATATAAGCGTGAGAGCTGTCACCACAGCCTCAACCTTGAAGTCGTAGTCGGTGAGGACGGTTATCAGGACGAGGACAATCACCGCCACGAGTATAGCCACGCCGCCTATAATGAGAGCCGCGTGGGTGGGATTCTTTCCTTCTCTGACGGTAGCGGTGCTCTTTTCCGACCTTGACGGAGGGGCGAGCCTTGCCGCGCGCATCGCTCTGACTACGGATTTGTAGAGTAGGAGGACTGCCGAACCGTTAAAGAGGGTTTTCGCGAAGTTGAAGGGTAGGAGCAGCGTTGGGATAAGCGAGATGACGTACCCCGTCGGAGCGCCCGTATACAGAGGCGTGATAAGGATATTCAGCGGCATCATCAGCGCGGTGACAGCCACGACAGCCACGTATATGCCGATTATCGCGTGCTTGAAGTCACGCCTTCCCCGATAGATAACGCCTGCCACCAGAGCGAAAGCCGCGCTCGATGCGAAATCCATCAACATTCCCCAGAAGCCTGTGCCGCTGTATAAGAAGCTGACAAGCGAGCTTACAAGGCTTATCGCCACACCGCTCGGAGCACCCCAGATAAATGAGGAGAGGACTATGATTATATCCCCCGCGTCGAGCGAGAGAAAGCCAATTTTCAAAAATGAGGTAGCGAAGCTGACGACTATCGAAAGAGCGGCGAAGATGCCGACGCCCGCTATATTTCTTATGTTTTCTTTTTTCATATACTCTTTTCCTTTCCAGAAAATAAAAAAACTCACAGAGCATAACTCCGCGAGGAAAAGAGAGGCTACTATTCGTTTCTATCAACGGCAGGAGCCGAAGATATGCAATCTCTTTTTTCATCCGGACTGAATCAGCCGCCCCGTGTCACGAAAGCGAGGCTGATAACACCGTCGGTCAGGGGTTCTCACCCTGTCAGGAGCATTTAGCTCGTCGCAGACTTATTCCCTGGCGGGAAATCACTGCCGATATGGATTTTCACCATTCCCCAAAGAAATTATGGAAATATATTTTGTTTTCGCCGAGTCCTGCGAGGTGGGGCACAAGCCACACCGCTACACCTATATGGAAGGACACAAGCGCTCTATTTTTTAATATACCCGACACCCCCGTGGGAGTGTCGGGATATTTTTTTGCCTTGGCTTATCTGTCGGAACTTATCCCGACAAGAGCCTTAGCGGAATTTAAGCATTCAGCCTAAAATTACTCCTGGATCTCAGCAACAACGCCCGAACCAACGGTACGGCCACCCTCACGGATAGCGAAACGAAGACCCTTCTCGCAAGCGATAGGAGTGATGAGCTCAACGTTCATGTTAACATGATCGCCGGGACGGCACATCTCGGTGTCCTCAGGAAGGTTGATGATACCGGTAACGTCGGTGGTTCTGAAGTAGAACTGAGGTCTGTAACCGGTGAAGAAGGGCTTGGAACGGCCGCCTTCCTTCTCGGTAAGAACGTATACCTGACCAACGAACTTGGTGTGAG
>JAEIGA010000607.1_pt1 | contig 53155 bp, 111 predicted proteins | sample 9270691 | NCBI WGS metagenome assembly JAEIGA01 (sample SAMN17057246, study PRJNA624740) | gut metagenome | biome: biome; isolation source: fecal sample | host: Bos grunniens | place: China: Xizang | collected 2019 | reverse complement strand
AATATAATTATATCATATAACTAGTAAAAATAAACTTAGATTCCTATTAAATCGCATCGAATTAAAAATTCTTCTAGACAGCTCGATTTTAAAGGTTGAATAAATTGATATGCTTCGGAATAACGTTGATAAAATTTAATTTCCATAGATGACATATGAACTGATAAAGCTCCATCAGTTATAAAATCATGATATGATTTTAAACACTCAAATATTGAATTATGATGTAGTAGTAAGATATTGGATACTGATAACCATAAACCTAACCACTCAGAATAAGGAGTTTTAAATAAAGAATTATCAACTAAACGATATTGACATTCAACATTTGGAATATTAACAATATTTATTGCTAAATCAAACTTAGACAATATTTTGTCTAATTTTTCTAGACATTGTTCTTCTAGATTTTCCATATCAAATTCCCATTAAATCCATTTTAATAACAAGCTCTTCTAAACAACAGGGAAAACCAAGTGCTTTTATTATTCTACCTGCTTCTGAAGAATAAAGTTCATATGCAATAGAATCATCACCAACACAATGTTTGTTAAAATACTTTCTGCATCTTTCAGCAAAGTTAAAAATAGAACTACCAATATAAATATTATAATTATTATCTTTATGTTGTAATAAAAATGAATATTTATTATCTTCTTCTGTTGATTTTAATGAAGCTTTAAATATCAAAAAATATGCAGGTTCCTTTGAAATATAAATTTCAGCGAAATCACTATTTATATTATTTACGTCACCACTAATAGAAATTTTTAAATTAGAATTTTTTTCTAAAAAATTAACTAATCTATTATAAGTTTTATTTAAAAGTTCTATATTATAGTTTTCCATATCAAATTCCCATCAAATCCATGTTAATAATAATTTCTTCTAAACTATCTCCAATACAATATCGAATATCAGCTGTACGTCCGGTAAGATAATATAAAATCATAAAAATATTATCTGGTGCAAATAACATATCATTAATAGATGACCAATAAGGTGGAAAATATGATAATGAAGAATCATCCAAATATACTAAAACTAAATCTCCAGACATAAATGTATTAGTATCTTTTATGTCTGAGCCTTTAACAATATCCATTTTATATTTTGGTAGAAAACGTTTTAATCTGGTTATAATCTGTTGTTCTAGATTTTCCATATCAAATTCCCATCAAATCCATCTTAATAACAAGTTCTTCTAAACTATCGCTAATACAACATCTAAGATCACATACTTCATTATATTTTGAATATTTAATATATTTAAATATATTATGTTGTTTTGACAATAACATATCATTAATTGTTTTCCATAAATGTACAATGTGATAATCCAATGAAAATTTAGTTGAATAATTTATAAATAAACCCCAATTAAACATAAAACCGTATGTCCCAAATAAATGAGCATCAGTATCTACAGATCCAATATAAAATCCGTATTTTTCTAGATGATTATTTAAACGCTTTATAATTTGTTTTTCTAAATTTTCCATATTAAATTCCAGCTAAGTCCATCTTAATAACAATTTCCTCTAAACATGTCGGACATCCAATAACATTACATAAATGTTTAATTACCGGATCACGTGAATATTTATGTAATTCAAAAAATGAAGCGTATGTTCTAAATAAATTTATTTCAGGTTGTATTTTTCCTTGTGTACCTAAAAGAAAAAATTCACATGCTTTATTTAACGACAGGAATGTTATCGTATTATTCCATGGTATAAAGTCTTGCATATACTGAAGATATAAATAAATCATTGTATTTTTTATTTCAAATGTAATAGTCGCATTATTATTTTTTAAATAACAATTAATTCTATTAAAAATTTTTATAGCTAAGTTTTCCATATCAAATTCTTTATAATATAATTCTATCATATTTCACATTTAATTATACTTGTATCTTTAATCCTAAATGGATAATCTTCCATTCGTTTAACTTCATCTAAAGTCTTTCCTTTAAAGATAATTTCTTTTAATGATTTACAATTACAAAATGCTTCATATCTAATGTTTGTTACATTGTCAGGTATAACTATTTTTTCTAATGACTTACAACCTAAAAATGCAAATACACCAATACTTGTTACACTATTAGGTATAAAAACTTCTTTTAATGATGTACACTGACTAAATACTTCATGACTAATATACGTTATACTATTAGGTATAGTTATTGATGTTAACGATCTACATGCACAAAATGCCCGTTCACCAATATTTTCTACGCTATTAGGTATTATTATTTCTTTTAATAAGTAACAACCTAAAAATGTATCAGTACATATACTTATTACACTGTCAGGAATAATACATTTAGATATAGATAATGGAATATGTTCTTCTTTAAGTATTTTTAAAATGCCAGGATCTTTAACATGATTTCCTTCTAGATCAAACCAATTAAAGATTCCATCATCTGAAACAAAGAAATAATAATTATCAATTTTATGACCAATTTCTTTTAAAGCATCGATCTTAGAAATACCATTTAAAGTACACTGTATTTCAAATTCTTCATAACAAGATAGATTAGAAAATTGTTCATATTTCATATCAAATTCCCATCAAATCCATTTTAATACTAAGTTCTTCTAAACAAGAACAATTGTTTAAAGAGTATAATTCATTATATAATTTGTCAAATAATACATAAATTTCAGGTAGTCCTATTCCGCGATCGTTATATTGTTTTATTGTTTTTTGTGCTGTATCGATTAATTCAAATATTGAATATTCATAAGCAGAACTTAATAATATAAATTCGATTTTATCCCATGAAATATAATACTGTTTAATAATCGTAATATCATTATCTATTTCACCATCTGTTTTAACTAAAAAATATCTATCGCAATATTTTACAAGTATATTATCTATTTCAGTTGTGGTTTTATAATTATGATTATTTGCATACATAATCGCTAAATTATATTTGTTTAATACTTTATTTAAACGATTTATAATTTGTTTTTCTAAGCTTTCCATAAAATGATTATATCACAATTCACATTTAATTATATTTTCATCTTCAATTCCAAATGGATAATTATCCATCTGTTTAACATCATTTAAAGTTTTTCCTTTAAAAATGATTTCTTTTAATGAATCACAAAACCAAAATGCACCGGTACCAATATATGTTACACTGGCTGGAATAATAACATCTTTTAATGATCTACAATATACAAATCCAGCGTTATTAATTTGTGTTACATTATTAGGAATAATACATTTAGTTATCGTAGTTGGAATATAATCACAAAAAATTGTTTTTAAAATACCTGGATTTTCAATATGATTTCCATTTAAATCAAACCAATTAAAGATACCATCATTAGAAACAAAGAAATAATAATAATCTATTTGATATCCAATTTCATCTAAAACATCAATCTTAGAAATACCATTTAAAGTACACTGTATTTCAAACTCTTCATAACATGATATATTTTTAAATTGATTTAACATAATATAATTATATCACAATTCACATTTAATTATACTTGTGTCTTTAATCCTAAACGGATAATTTACCATTCTTTTAACTTTATCAAGCGTCTTTCCCTTAAAAATAACTTCTTTCAATGATTTAGATGCAAAAAATGCATAATCACCAATACTCGTTACACTATCTGGTATGGTTATTTCTTTTAATGATTCACAATAAGAAAATGCCTCTTCACCAATACTTGTTACACTATTAGGTATAGTTATTTCTTTTAATAAGTCACAATAAAAAAATGCATTATGTTTAATACTTGTTACACCATTAGGAATAACGCATTTAATTATAGTTTTTGGAATGTATTCAGATTTAATTTCCTTTAAAACACTTTGATTTTTAATATGATTTCCTTTTAAATCGAACCAATTAAATATACCATCAGCTGAAATAAAGAAATAATAATTATCTATTTGATTTCCAATTTCTTTTAAAATATCAACTTTAGAAATACCAGTTAAAGTTGCTTGTATCTCAAATTCTTCATAACAAGATATATTAGAAAATTGGTTATAATTCATAATATAATTATATCACAATTCACATTTAATTATATTTTTATTTTTAATTCCAAATGGATAATTATACATTTGTTCAACTTCTTCTAAAGTTTTTCCTTTAAAAACAACTTCTTTTAATGATGGACAATACCAAAATGCACCATATCCAATACTTGTTACACTATTAGATATAATTATTCTTTTTAATGAATAATTGTAAGCAAGTGCCATAAAATCAATTTTTATCACACTATTTGGTATGATTATTTCTTTTAACGAATCACAATGAGAAAATGCGCTCGCATGAATTGTTGTTATACGATCAGGTATAGTTATTGATTTTAATGATTTACATTCATAAAATGCATGATAACCAATTTCTGTCACATTATTAGGTATGATTATTTCCTCTAATGAACTATAACCATTAAAAGCACAATCTTCAATACTTATTACACTATCAGGAATAATGCATTTAGTTACATCATGTGGAACAACTCCATACCATAGTCTATCTAAAACGCATGGATTTTCAATATGATTTCCATTTAAATTAAACCAATTGAAAATACCATTATTAGAAATAAAGAAATAATAATTACCAACTTTATGTCCAATTTTTTTTAAAATATCAATCTTAGAAATGCCAGACAAAACAGACTGTATTTCAAACTCTTCATAACATGATATATTAGAAAATTGATTTGTCATAATATTATTATATCAACAAGTCTAGATTTCAGAAACTTTAATTATACTTTCATCTTCAATTCCAAACGGATAATTCTTCATTTGCTTAATCTGATCTAAAGTCTTTCCTTTAAAAATAACTTCTTTTAATGATTTACACCGTCTAAATACGTTATCACCAATATATGTTATATTATTAGAAATAGTTATTGTTGTTAATGAATTACAACCAAAAAATGCATAGTCACTAATACCCATTACACTATCAGTTATAATTATTTCTTTTAATGAATCACAATTAGCAAATGCACAAGAATAAATGTATATTACACTATTAGGTATAATAACTTCTTTTAATGATTTATAATTAGAAAATGTAGCATCAGCAATACGTATTACGCTATTAGGAATAATACATTTAGTTATAGTTTTTGGAATATGTCTTTCTATAAGTGTTTTTAAAACACCTGGATCTTCAATATGATTACCATTTAAATCAAACCAATTAAAGATTCCATCTTCTGAAACAAAGAAATAATAATCGTTTACTTTATGACCAATTTCTTTTAAAACATCAACTTTAGAAATACCATTTAAAGCGCTCTGTATCTCAAATTCTTCATAGCAAGATATATTAGAAAATTGATTTATCATAATATTATTATATCATAATTCACATTTAATTATACTTTCATATTTAACACTCCACGGATACCACTTCATTCGTTTAACTTCTTCTAAAGTTTTCCCTTTAAAAATAACTTCTTTTAATGAGTTGCAATTAAAAAATATGTAATTACCAATACATGTTACACTATTAGGTATAGTTATTATTTCTAAAGATTGACAATACCAAAATGCGTCGTTATCAATATAAGTTACATTGTCTGGAATATCTAATTTTTTTAAATATGAACAACAATAAAATGCACTACTACTTATACGTGTTACACTGTTTGGAATAACACATTTAGTTATATTTTTTGGAATATGCAGTTCATTAATTTCTTTTAAAATACCGGGATCTTTAATATGATTTCCTTTTAAATTAAACCAATTAAAGATACCATCTTCTGAAATAAAATAATAATACTTGTTAATTTTATTACCAAATTTTTTTAAAACATCAATCTTAGAAACACCAGTTAAAGCACATTGTATCTCAAATTCTTCATAACAAGATAGATTTTTAAATTGGTTATAATTCATAATATAATTATATCATGTTTTTTATATAAGTAAAAACTTAGAAATTAATAAACCATAAATAAACTATATATTCGTTATATACGTATAAACAATGATTATAAACAATTATAAACAATTATAAACAAAATATAAACACTTATAAACAACCTGTTTATAATTTGTTAATAATTTATCTAAGATCTTTTAAAACATAATATCTATACGTATATACATGATTATAAAATAATTCTTTTAACAGATACTTTTATACTACAAATACTTTCTTCTTTTCTTCTCGACTTCTGACAGCACTTCCCAAGCTTAGCACCAGCGAGAAATCCGGGATCCCGGAAGCAGCTTCCAGAACCCGCGTACGGGAAGCAGTTACCAAAAAAGCCGCTTCTTGCTGTGAAGAGTTAGGCAAAAAACACAGTTAAGAAAGCGACTGAGTCACTTTAGAATATGCTGCCAAAGTTGAGATTTAAAAAGCAGCCAAAGAAAGCGACTATATGAGGGAGTGTAATGAAAATTATTTTTAGTAGGCCGTTTTGGTAGGCCGTTTTAAAACAATTATTAACCGTTAATTGCAGCGGTAAGCTTCTTCCTCAAACCACCGAGCGTATAAGCACCATTTGCAATCATCTTACTTCCCGAAACAGCAAACTTACGAGTGCCATAACCTGTACGGTTAAGTGATTCACAATAACCCTTAGAATAATCTGCAGCCTTAATAAGAGTTACCTTACCATAGAACTTATCCTTGGTAGAACGACCAACGGTAAGCTTGTTAACACGGGACATGAACGAATCGAGGATGTATTCCTGAGTAGTCTTCATTTTATTTATTTCCTTTTATTTGTTTTTTATTTATAATATTATTATATCAAGTTATTTATTTAAGTAAACTATTTTTTATAGGCCAGTTTTAATCGTTTATATATTTAGGGATGTATAGAAAACCGAACTGTGCAAGCTGATTAACTAACCAATCTTGATATTCATTATCGGTTAGATCTCTTACGCTATCAAATGGATCTACATCACCTTCCTCAACGTCTTCTAGAAATCTATCTACATTCTCGGTAGGGCCGTAGACACATACATATATTTCATCATCATTTCCAGTGGGCTTCGTAGCTAAGATTTGTAGGCCGTATTCTTTAGCTGCGATATTTATTGTATCGATTGTGTCAGGATCAAACCATTTAGTTACTGCCATTTTATTAGACATATTAATTTCCTTTTAGTTATTTGATAATATTATTATATCATATATTTTAAATAAGTAAACTTTGGACTGCTAATGATTAATGTAATGATTCCACTATTTTTGTTAGGCCGGAAGATATGTAAGTTTACAACATTTTCTAGGACTAATACTTGTGGTCCAAGGCTTTGTTTTCATTTCTTCTATGACATTATTTAACTGACTGTCACCTGTGCCATAATCTGACTTTGCGTATGATTCTAAAACAATATTATGGTTTTGGTAGGCCTTGATTCTGCCAATTGCTATCTCATAATTCTTATTTCCTAGCTTAGTTCTTGCATAGGTTACCCAATCACCAATATTTAAAATATTGCCAAATTTATCGGTATAAGGTTCTGTGAATATATTTTCGGTTGTCATATTTTTGTTAGGCCTGTTTGTTTAGTTCATCTTTATATTCTTTAGTATAAACATTAGCTTCTGCGAGGGCTGCGCCGAGTTTAACTAATGCTTCATCTAATGTAAAGTAGGGGTCGCCATTGTCATCCGCTTGTTCGAAGAGGTATTTAAAGGTATTACGAATTTCATATATTTTGGTTAGGGCTATTGCTAGCTCGTTGGTTGCTGCTTCGTATCTTTCAGTTATTTCTTTCTTAGATAATTTCATGGTAGACCTCTTATATATTATAACATATTCTTAAATAAAGTTAACTAAAAATTATGCAGCCTTAAGTGACTCTTTATATTTAATCCATCTCTTTGACGAACACTTATCGAACGTAACATAAAGAACTAGACAGTCACCACTGTAATAATCGCGATCAAGCGCTGTAATCTTACCAGTCATTTTAATATTTCTAGAAGTCATAAGCTTAGTGACCTTATCACCTTCGTTAAAAGGGCAATAGCGATAGCTCCAATCATCTGGATAGTATTTGCGCGCGTAATTATCGTTGTATTCTCGATGTTCATCAGACAACCACATATAAATCACACCTCTTACACTTCCATCGGGCTTAATATACATACCTCGGTTGTCGTACTTAAGATCTTTTTCGTCGTTATATTGGTCAAGATTAATAAGCGGCTTTGCCATAGTTATCTCCTTTTAAATTTGGTTTACGTATCTATTATAACATATTCTTAGAAAAAGTTAACTAAAACTTATATTCAATCGTAATTCGCCTAAGCTCCAGTTTCAGATTACGTCTAGACTTAGACTTAGTCTTCTTATCTAAAAAGACCTTAGACGTGGTTGACATATTAGGGACGAAGCGGTGCTGTCTGATATTCATTTGTTTATCTCCTTAATTTATTGGTTGTTACATACCTATTATACCAAATCTTTTAGAAAAGTTAACTAGAAAAACTTAGAAAATAAACTAATAAACTACCCTATCCGGGGAGGCGATTCAATTGAATCCGCATGCCTCTAATATTATTATATCATAAAATAAAGAAAAGTTAACTAAAAAGGTCTAGGCAGCGAATCCTAGACCTGAAGGAATTAACCAACGAAGAGATAACAATCGTCGTTAATTTAAATAGATTGACTCGTTATTAGACGAACGAAGCCTTTGATTATGAATAATGGCATTAAGTAAAAGATCGAGCTTCTTATTGGCGTTATCTATCTTAGTTTCGATCTTATCATGATCAGCCTTAAGTTCAACATGGTCCTTAATTAAGGTACTATGTTCGACTGTCATCTGTTTACTTAGCTCACGTACTTCATCGTTTCGTGTGGCAAAAAAATATCCACCTACAAAACATGCTGCTGCTGTTACTACTGCTGCTATAATTATCTTAAACATATTATTTCCTTTATTAGACTAATTTACCATCTTTGGTTAACTTCGTAAATACTAACTTACCACCTTTAATTCTCCAAAATTGAACTTCAGGCTTAGGAACACCATCAAAACTCGCCATCTTCTTAGCTTCTTTAGCGCGCTTCATAGCTTCAGCGGCGGTAGCGCATGGAGTTCCAAGAGCTTCGTCAGTATTAGGATCGAACAGCCTTTTTCCAGGAATAAGCTCAGTCGGACCAACTTTCTTAGGATCAAAGCTCAGCCACGCTGAATAACCATCTTTATTAAAAACTCGAATATATATTTCCATTTTAGCCATAGGATATTTCCTTTAATTTAACTTACATATCTATTATAACAAATATTTTAGAAAAGTTAACTAGAAAGTTTTAGATAACTTTTAATGTCAAAAGTTATTTATTTTAGTTAACTTTTGACCACAACTGTTATAATATATATGTCAAAATGTGCTCGCAGATGATTCCACCATTGGCTTTAAGCACTGTTTGCAGTGAGCCACGATAGATATTGAAAACGTTTCTCTCGTACTGTTTTGAATGGCATTTAATATATCAGATAAATAATATCCATTAACTTGCCACATGTTACCTGACATTACAACAGAATGTGTCACTAAGAATCCTGTATCCCACATAATTTTGTCATCTAGCATCGGTAAAATACGCTCAGCAATATCTTCTTTAGACAATACTCTGATTTTAGAATTTAAGGCATCTGATGGTTTAACTGGATATAAACTACATCTGTCGTCTTGAGATAGTGCAGTTATATTAGTATCAATCGACCATGGATAATCATACCATGTATCGTTATAATAATACAAATTACCCGTATAGCCTTTTAAAAGTTCAAACTTCATACTACAAATATTTCATTTTATCCCACTTCTGGGCGTGAGGTTTATTACTATTTATAAATGTTTTAGTTAAATAGTCTTCTATCATATTCTGTGTATAACCAAAGAAACCTATCTGAAGAGATAGATCTTTATCTTCTGTCGATAGAATAACAGTAAAATAATTATCCGTTAACTTCATCGTCTTCTAAATTTATATCCATTGGTTCTTCAGCTTCCATATTAAAGAAACTAACTAAACAACAGAGCGCAACAGTTGTCAATAAACAGATTAAACTTATTCCTATAAAAAATATACACATAGAAATATATTTACTTAATTAAAAAACCGATAAACTCGGAGGGGCTAAATCTAGTTTATCGGTTTTAAAGGGCGTTTGCTTGGGTTTTTATTATCAATCCTTAAAGATTGAATAGAGCTTATTCAAGATACCTTCAGCCTTGGGACCATCGGCCTTATCAAGCATCTCGTTGATGCGAGTAAGTGTTCCAGCAATTGAATACCTCTTCTTAGGCTTAGCGGTATTAAGCTTAGCTTCATGTTCAGCCTTAGACTTAGCACGAGCAATCTTAAGTTCAGCCTTCTCAATAACGGAGTCATACGAAAGATCTTTAATAGCCGTTCTAAGAAGACGACCAAGACCTTCAGCCTTCATCTTATCAGGATCATTCTTATCAGGAAGAGCAATCATACGCTTGATAATCGCGTAAACAAGACCGATCTCCTTGGAACACTCAGAAGCAACCTTAACAGTGTTACCATTCGAAAGAACGTGATCTTCAAACTTTACACCGTCATGCGCAGAGTTGACAACTGAAATCTTTGTATTATCATCAAAGAAAACTACTGTTGCGAGAACATCTACAGGCTCACCCATAACAATCTTACCGTTCTCGTCCTTAATCCGCTTACCATTCTCATCCAGCTTAGGGTACGCCTTCTTACCAATGTTATAAATAACTCGGCTAACAGTCGGCATATAACAGTTATTTTCCTTAAGTGATTTTAATACATTAGCCTTAATATCATTGGTAACACAACCGGTAAAAGGACTAATACCACTATTAACTACAGTCTTCATCATATTATTTTTATCTTTCTTTTTTGTTTTTAATTTAGTTATTTTATAAATTGATTATTTGTTATTAAACTTAGTTAAACTTTTCACAAGCTGCCTGTTTACGAGCAACTGGCTTACCTGTTTCCTTGCACGTCGATGGACGATTGCAATGAGACTTACAATACTGACAGTAGGCCTTAGTTTCGGTAGGCTCCACTGATTTATTCTTTTTATCTAGCTTCTTTGCCATGTTATTTTCCTTTTGATTATTGATTATATTTATATTATATCACGTTATTTAATTAGGTAAACTATTTTTTGTAGGCTGTTACTTTACGTTCATGTTATCTGCTGCAAAGATAATATTCTGAATATAAAGTAGGGCTTGCGTAAATGACATTTTCAATAACTTAGCTTGAATCGTCCTTGACTTAGGAGTGTTAATGTTATTTTCAGTAAAAAGGGTTGTTACTGTATTTCGAATATCATCTAGGCCTTTAGATTCATTTAGTAGGCGGTCTCTGTTATCGAGAAAGACCTTACCGATTGTACCTTCAACGTCAGTTAAATTTCTATGTCGCATATTATTAACCTTTCTAATTAAGCAGCCGTAGCGAAGAACTTCTTGATATCGGTCCACGATCCAACGAGAAGCGGTCCATTAAAATCGTTTTCGGCTGACCAAATAGAGGCTTTGTTATTCTTATGAGGATCGCGAGGAGTTACGGTATAGAGGACATTGCCGGTTTCAATATCGCAGATACGGAAGTCATCGTAGAAGCCGCCGACGCAAGGACAGTTGTTTTTGAAGAAGACGTAGGTCTTGGTGGTGTCGAATCGCTTGTTATTTTTGAGGATCGTCTGAAGGCGGCTTATAAGCTTCTTGGCCTTATTTTTAAGGGACGAGTCTTTGCAGAACCAATCATAGAAGCCGAAGCACTTATTCTTATCTTCGAGGATCTCAACGAAGTTGTTTTTAACGTGGGTAGCGATAGGTATTTCGAAGTTCATAGGTTTTCTCCTTTATTTAATTTTGTTTACGTATATATTATAACAAGTTTTATGAGAAAGTTAACTAAAATTATTTAATTACGATATCTATGATTTCGAACATTTCATAATCACTGAAGTGCTTAACCTTTAATTCGACTTTAGTACCAACTCGAAATTCAGTCGGGATCTTAATTATGACGCTGTTTTCTCCCCACATGCATTTCCAGTTCTCTACGATCTCGTCTATATACGAAAGTATATCTTCTTTTGAGGTTAAAGTGCAGTGCGAATCGAAGTTAACTTCGCCGTCGAGAACCTGCTTGCAGTGAATTTTAATATCCATAATTTTATCTCCTTAATAATTTTTGTTTACGTATATATTATAACAAAATCTGAGAGAAAGTTAACTAAAATTAATCTTCATCTTCTTCATCGTACCATTCGATAAAACCTTCATTTTCTGCAAGATGATGAACTTCATCTTCCGACATATAATTAAGCGCAGCTCTTGCAAGTACTTCCCATGAAAGTTCTCCATTTTCAGCTATCTCAAGAACTTTATTTGTGATTTTACGTGGCATTTTGTTTTCTCCTTAATAATTTGGTTTACGTATCTATTATACCAACTTCTTAGAGAAAGTTAACTAAAATAATTCCTTGAACTCATCAGTTTCAGGTATACTGAACCAAACGAAATCGTTAACCTCCGTAATAGAAGGCGTTTGCCCACAATAATAATCTTCGATATAAGCTCCGAGCTCATCGATACGCTTAGCTTCAGCGATAACCTTAATCACGTCCTTAGCACCACTCCACCAAGGAAACGTATCTACCGAAAAAATCCGCGTATATTCCATAGTTTTCTCCTTTATTTGTTGTTTACATATATATTATAATAAAACTTAGAAGAAAGTTAACTAGAAAGTTCACATAACGATAAATCAACCGCTGCGGCATCTACCATAATATTATTATAATAAACTCCTAAATCAGTTTTTTTGGCAAATTCGATTACGTCGATATTATTAAACTTCGTTATAAAGGAAACGATATCCCAACCTCCAAGTTTTCCATACGTAATAACTATTCTATTACCAATCTCGTACGATTTACGAGCTTTAACACATGCTGGTATCTTAATCATAAGTTTATCTCCTTTAATTTAACTTACATATCTATTATACCAAATTCTTAGATAAAGTTAACTAGAAAGTTTTAGTTAACTTTTAGTCGCCGATTTGATAAAATGGAATCAACTCAGGCAAGCCTGAGAGGAAGGAGATGGCCTCTCAGGCATACGTAAACAAATTATGCTGCTTTATCGAATTCGATTACTTCACCGAATCCGATATTGTCTTTAGTACCACCTTCGGATATCAACCAAAGTGTAGGATAATTAGGTGCCATATCAGCTTTAAATTCCTCAGTATATCCGTCGGTAAATACGATACATACGCTTGGCTCGACACCGTTTACGTTGATATAATCGAACGCAGGCTCAAGACGAGTTCCGCCACCACCGCGCATCTCATAACCATTCTCAATTATGAACGGCGTCTCGTTATCGAACTCATCGACATGCTGAACTTTAGCATCACAGTGGACGATAGTAAGCTTATAATTCGAGTGAGATTCAACGATCGCATGAAGCTCAGTGAGAAAACGTTCAGTATCAACTGCAGTCGAACCACTCGTATCGAGAATTACGGCAACGTTAAGATCGTTACCTTGATGACCAGGAAGATACGTACCACTGTGAGCGAATCTTCTATTAGGACGGTTCCAAGTAGGATCGTTGCTCATGCAGCGAGTTACGTACTGTGCTAAGCAATCTTTCCAATCGACCTTCGACTCAAGAAGCTTATTAACAATTCTCTGCAAGTGAGCAGGCAATTCACCTCTCTGACGCTCGATCTGCTGAGCTGCAGAAATCGTAGCTTCACGAATCTTCTCAACAGTTTCAGGCTTTACGTTCGGCTTATAATCTTCGTCCTTACCAACTTTACCGTATTTATCCGACATATTAGAAGCACCACCTTCAGGCATCTCTTCGTCCGAATAAATATGTTTATCAAACTGACCAGACATTCGGCCGTCGCTATTTCCAGAAGAATTTTCACCTTTGCTGCCAGAAGAATTTGACTGCTGATATTTCTGCTGCTCGAGCAAAAGGTTATAATACTCTTCAGCTGAACGATTTTTATCAAAACCATATTTCTCAGGCAAAAGCACATCAACAGGCGGCGTTAAACCATCTTCAGCGAGAATCGTGTTGACCTCTAAATCGGCTGCAATATTCCAAAGATTTCTATCACGACCTTCCTGACGGATGAAGTGCAACATAACGTTGTGGTAAACCTCATGGCCAATTACGAAGATACGTTCCTCATCGGAAAGCTCTGAGAGAAAAGCGATATCAAAATATAGATTCGAACCATCAGTCGCAGCGGTAGGACAGTTAGCATCTCGAACAGGTACAAGGTCTAGACCCATCGAAATAGTGCCGACAAACGGCTGACGGTTTTGAAATTTCATGCGAGTATCTGCAAGAATAATTGCGGCTGTGCGCTTAAGATCTGCAAGCTTCTCAGGTGAAATATCTTTGGCGTTTGGCTTAGCGAGTGTGCGACTCATAGAAATCTCCTTAATAATTTTTGTTTACATATATATTATAACAAAAACTGAGAAAAAGTTAACTAAAAAGATTAAAAACTTGGACCACTGTGAAAATCGCTATTAAACATATCAACAAGTTCTTTCGCTTTTTTCTTACCTTCTTCACCAATAAATGGGCCTCTAAACTTTTTAATTTTATCTCCGTAAAACTTAGATTTTCTACCGGTTGGGCCAACAGGTCGCTGCATCACATAATAATGTGGTTCGTCATGTTTCATCGGACACATACGTCCAAAACCACTTGGATAGGTTCTTTCAACCTTAATAAAATATTTTCTACGTGAAAGAGGAATTTTGCTAAGTTCGATCATTTCCATTTTTATCTCTCCTTTATTTAATTTTGTTTACATATATATTATAACAGCTTCTTAGAAAAAGTTAACTAAAAATATTACGCGGCCGCTATAATACTCATGGCAACACGCTCGGCGAATATAGTGATTTCACAAGCGATTCGATTGAGATATCTCCGAACATAGTCATCGTTCCAATATTTTTCGATCAACTCGTCGATATTTATTTCGCGTACACATATACCGTTCTCACAATACCAATCGCAAACAATAAATTTTTCGTTTTCGAAATTAACGAATACCGATTTCGCACTGCCTCCACCACAAACACCAATCACATCGTTACGACGATCGGAAAAACCAAGACGATGGTCACCACCTTCAGTAAAAAACGCGTTAACAAATTTAATTCTAGCGGTCTTAAGTGCATTATACGCAGGAGCAATTGCTCTAATCGTATCAAGCTGTTTGAGAATTAAATCGACTCGAACTCGAATATAATTTTTCTTAGACTCCATATCGTTCCGAAGATCTGTATCACGAGCGGCGATGATATGGTTGGCGATGTTCTTGAGGGTGTTGGTGTCGATAATCATGTTGTTTTCTCCTTTATTTAATTTTGTTTACGTATATATTATAACAAAAACCTAAGAAAAGTTAACTAGAAAGTTTTAGTTAACTTTCAGCGGCCAAGTGGAATCAACTCAAAAGCCTGAGAGGAAGGAGATGGCCTCTCAGGCATACGTAAACAAATCGTTAACTTACTTGTCAAGCGAGTGACGGTCGGTGAAAGCCTTAGCGTGCTTTTTAGCGAACTCAGCGTAAGCTGCATCGTTCATAATATATTTTGCGGCCTGAATGCGAGATACTTGGATATTTCCGAGAAGCGCAGCTTTAGTAGCCATCACACAGAAATCGGAAGTCATCTCGTTGATGATTCGGAAGAAGCCGCTTACACGCTTCTTATGATCAGCTTCAGTTTTACCGGACCAAATGAGGTAGTTGACTGCTGCGATGAAGGCACACTTCTCATCGGCTTTCGAAGGAATTACGACCTTCGCCTTAGGATTAGTGAGCATCTCGAGGACGTCATCAAACTTGCGAGCGGTACGGTGAAATTCCATAAACTCAAGTCCAGCTCCAGGACCGACGAGGCCGTAAACAGCTTTGCGAAGAACTTCCTCATTATTTTCGAAGAGAGGAATAATGCTCGAGACCTTTTCCCAAGAGCGAGGAGACGGCCAACCACATTCAAGATTCTGACCGTCCATCTTACAAAGAAGTGCAGGTCTAAACTTCAAGAAGCCGGTCACAGAAGGGTGGATGTTATGCTGAACGGCCCACTCGTACCAATCTTCGATATTAGCATCAACCTCGAAGTGCATGAATCGATTCGCAAGCGCGGAGCTCATCGTCTTCACAACTGCTCGGTCAGTTGCTCGGTTACCAGCAGCAATCACGTACCAACCGTCGGGAATTCGGTAGTTAGAGTTAGGAATTTGTCTATCAAGAACAACAGAATACGCACTTACCTGAACATCGGCAGGAGCAGAAGTAATCTCATCAAGAAGAATAATTCCCTTAGACTTAGGATCACGAGGCCAAAAGGCAGGAATATTCCATGCAGTAGTATGATCTTCAACAGAAGGAAGACCGCAAAAATCTACGCGCTCAAGCTGAGAAAGACGAATATCAATAAACTCGATACCAAGTTTTTCAGCGATACTGCGAACGATCGTGGACTTACCAACACCCGGTGCGCCGCGAAGCATGACGGGCGGCAACTTCTTAGCAAGAGACGGATCAGATATTAATGTATTAACTAATGACTCAATATACGTAATAGCGTCATTAGACGAAACAACGTTGTGCTGGTTGATTTTAGTGGTGTCGTTCATGTTCATGTGTATCTCCTTTATAGATAGTTAATAATTTAGTTTACGTATATATTATAACAAATACTGAGAAAAAGTTAACTAAAATTATATAGGTTTGTTAGTCGACCATGCACATTTTTTATTATCGTTTGGCTTTATATATTGATCTATTTTCCATGGACAAATATATTTTTGAATAATTTGTCCTTTATTTTTACCACGTAATATTTGTTTATATATCATTATACCTAACGTCCAACCAAGTTTTAACCATTTATCTAAATCTTTTTCAAATATCATTTTGAATTTTTTAGTCTAAACATTATATATGTATTTTCTACCTTTAAGATCGGCGCTGTGTTTTAGCGCTGCTTCAGGATGTGTTCTAAAAAATTCTAAACTTTTTTGACGTGTTTTTTCTCGTTCATTTAAATCTGAATATCTTAACTAATTAGCCTTTGTTATTTTTGCACCAACATTTTTATCAGCGTACGCTTTTCTTATTCTAACACTTTGTTGTAAACGCATTTCATCTGTACGCCATTTTTCAATAATCTTCTATTTATTTTTTTCCGATATTGGTTTTCCTTTGCGTGTAAAAGAACATGCTTTAGAATAATCTTTTCTAAGAGTTGCTGCTTCATTAACATCAAGCTATATACCATCGCGTGATGTTGTCATAAAATAATATGCCTTAGCTGCTGTATGATATCTATTATCTAATTCACCATATTTTTCTTTATACCAAAGATATAAATATTTATGTGCTAGCACATGTTCGTATATAGTTAATTCAACCAAATTATTAGTATCATTTGCTAAGCTTGGCCATAATGATGCTAGTTTTATATGATGTGTTTCGGTTAAACCTGTTTGTTTTTTTAATACGTGAGTTTTTCTTAAATGTATTAAAGCCTTATATTTTTGTCCATAATCATCCATGTTTATTTTCCTTTATTTATGTGATATTAGCGTATCACAATATTTATTTACTTTAGTAAAAAATAAAAAATGCATTAGCCGCTAAACTAATGCATTGTTCATGGATGAACATATATTTTATTTACTTATTTTGATTTAACCGACGTTTGCTAACAGATTTAACGACGCGATACTCGCCATCTCATCTTTGATCTTCTGTATCTTTGCAGTCGCTTCAGCTTTAGCTTCAGTTTCAAGTTGAGTATATTTTACCTCAATTGCTTTATAAGCTGCATCACGTTCGGTATACTTCTGACTTTTAAACGTATTAAGTTTAGTTTGAAGCTCATCTTCAATCTTCTTAATTTCCGCAGCTTGAGCGTTCTTTATCTCAACTGTAACCGGATCGAGCGGTATGCCGATGAGATTATCAGAATAATTCTGAGGATAATTACGTTTGAAGTTCTTACGTTGATGGAACATATCGTATATGAAGTATACTTCATTAATCTTGAAGTCGCTGTCAGACGACGGAATAACTGCATCGCAACTTCTCTTCCACGAATCTTTTCCTGCGCGCTTGATAAGCAAGAGCTTATACAACCAAGTAATGTAGCAAAGAACATTCTTATCGGTCATACCATTCCAAAGCCTTCTATTACGGCTATAATAATATCGAGATTCGACAGCCGACGTAATCAAAATTTCGTTATCAGTACCACGCTGAACTTCAGAATTAAGTAAGCTTGCCATTTTCTTAGTTTTCTTGGCACCACTATAACAATCTTGCAAGTCAGTTATAATTTCTTTAATTAACTCGTCGGCACGGTTGGAATAAAGACCAGTGTGAATAGTGCGTGTTTCTAACATATTTTTATCTCCTTAATAATTTTTGTTTACGTATATATTATAACAACTTCTTAGAGAAAGTTAACTAAAACTTATTTAACAATTTCACAACTAACGAGAAGCAAACCTAAGTGTGCCGACATATAATTGGCAGCCAATACGTCGCACTCTTTACCATAAAACGTCTTATACTCTTTGTCACCGGTATCGGCGTTTTTGAAAATACAAACACACTTTTTCATGGTTATCTCCTTAATAATTTTGTTTACATATATATTATAACAACTTCTTAGAAAAAGTTAACTAAAAAATCTACGTTTAAATTCTTCTACCATTTCATCAGTAAAATCAAATTCTTTGCGAATAAATCGTATAACATATTCTTTTGCATCAATATTGGTTATCCTATAATGAATTACTTCACCGAATCCGAAATAAAATGATATTATATATCCCCATTCAATGCGTTTACAAGATACTCGCCCATATTTGCATCGCATTGGTTTGTTTTTCAATTTAAAGTCATTCATAAGCTTCTGATATATTTATACATGCTATTAAACGCCTTGGATCTTCATTACTATCAATCATACTAAGCTCATTGCAAAATTCTTTCCATACAACGTTTATCTTAGATATGATAGATTTCATTTTAGTTTGTGTCTTCTGTAAGAGCTTAGTCTTAGCTTCATTCTTAAGTTTTTCTGCTTTTTCTTTTTCAGCTTTAGCATTGGCAATTTCGTTAATCTTTTCAATTGTCAGAGCTTTTCCTACAATCCTGCGATGTGATTCGGTTTTTCTGTTGGTAAGCTCTTTACAAATGAGATATACATCCGACATAGTTATATGACACGTCAATGATAAATCAAATGATGAATGTTCGCCAGGCGAGAATACGCAATTTTTGTTATCTGCACTCCATTTAGTCCATTCAACAAAATTCAGCTTATTTCTAGAAGCATGACAGTCTGCAACGTATTGAGCTGCAACTTTCAATTTCTTAGTAAGATATTCCAAAATTTCGGCTTTTGACTTTTTTAGGAAAGGATTAAGCATATTGAAAAATCGATTAGTCAAACTAGATCCAACTTTATATCGCTGTTCTTTACTTATTTCAATATAGACTTGCATGTCAGAATCACGTTTCACTGTGAAGAATTTACGAAATACTTCAGCTCTATCTGAAAAACAATAGAAATAAGAATACGTCTGCAATAGCTTCAATGTTTCATATGCAACATCACTGTACAGACCAGTGTTTATTCTACGAAATTTAGATTTCATTGATTATCTCCGTTATTTATTAGTTACATATCTATTATATCAAAATCTTAGAAAATGTTAACTAGAAATTACTTAACGACTTTATGAAGTTCGTCTAAACGAGCTTTAATCTTCCGATCGAGTTCATCGTTCACAAATTCAGGGTGACGTTTTTGCCAATCGTTAAGAGGACAAGTATTGTTTCGATTGTGCGGGCAATTCATGCAATAGGGACCATATTCTATAAGGCAGCCTTTACGTTCAATATCTTCAAGTTCAAGTCTCGTAAGCTCTTCGTCGTAAACTCCGTACTCGTCTTTGTTGAAGTTAGCAAACCACTCGATGATTTTCTGGGTAATTCTAGTTTCCATAGTTATCTCCTTTATTTGTTGTTTACATATATATTATAACAACTTCTTAGAGAAAGTTAACTAAAAAATATCTAATCTTAATCAAGGAAAATATCTACAATCTGCCAAACTTCACGGTCTCTATTTCCTTTGCACTGTAAGTCCAAATATGTACCAACATGAATTTCAGAGGATTTGAAAATCTTGGCATAATTTCCCTGCATATTTTCCCAATTTTCAAGAGATTTCATTGAGGCCTTCTTGAATTCATTTACTGACTTAAATTCTATTTTTTGATCGAAACTAACTTCATCATCAACTACTTGCTTTGCTCTTACTATAATTTTCATGAATTTTCCCTTTTTAAGCTATTTACTTAGATACCACCGATAATCTCGTAAATCTCATCTAATGCTTCAATCGCAGTAAAACTATCATCCCAATCGGGATTTGGATCTCCAGCATCATCGGTAGGATAGTAACGTTTAAGTACGTCTTTAATAGAATTTTTCAAATAATTATAATCGCAGTCTTCAGCGTAATCATGATTAAAATCATTGTCGTCCATAATATTTCCTTTCAGTTATCTTGTTTACATATATATTATAACAACTTCTTAGAGAAAGTTAACTAGAATTTCTAGTTAAATTCGATAGGTTCGATGTTCCACTCACCACCGTGTTCACCGCCACAAATAAGAACAGACATATCTTCATAGTCGATATCGATGTCTTCTTCGTCCCAGTTGTTCATCTTAAAATCTTCGACGAAATTGTCGATTTCATGTTGTACGACGTCTTTGGCAATTTCTAAAGTATCGACGATATCTATACAATGTGGTTTTCCGTCGCCTGACATCTCATATTTAACGAACGTAATAACGAACTTTTTCATATTTTTTATCTCCGTTTTAATTGTTTTATTTGTTGTTTACATATATATTATAACAAAATCTTAGAGAAAGTTAACTAGAAATATTAACGACCTCTAACTTTTTTGATGTGTATTATTCTTGAGTCTGGATTAAGTCGATTGAAAAATGACTGGACTTCCTCAACATTTATGCCTCTAGCTCTAGCGACGACCTTTTGTTTATTAGCTTTAATATAAGTTACCAAAAAATCTTTCATGCTGTTTTCTCCTTTATTTATCGGTTACATACCTATTATACCAAAATCTTAGAAAAAGTTAACTAGAAAATATTATAAAAATTCTAGTTAACTTTTATCCCATAAATGTTAAAATGGAATCAACTTAAAAGCCAACTTAAGTTGGCTTTAATTTTTTTATTAAACTCCGGCTTTTTTAAGAAGTCTACGACCTTTAGGCGTAATTTTATAAAATACTCTGGTACCTTTAGTATTCGAATATTTCTCGGCGAGACCTAATTTGCAGAATTGAACAAACTCATGAGAAGCAGGATTTCCCACAACTTCTGGGCAAATTTCTCGCATTGTTGCAAAACCCGAATCTCTTAAGTTCTTAAGATGTTGAACGTACTTATGTGTAGGCTTAGGATTTTTAGCTGTTAAAGTAGTACCGTACGAATAGTGAGAAATTTCGTCGGCTGAAATACGAACGAGCTTAGTAGTTTTAGCAATTTTCATCTTTATCTCCTCTTTAATATTTTTAATTTACATTACTATTATAACAAAATCTTAGAAAAAGTTAACTAAAATATATTTCACTTATTACAAAAAAAGCCTGAGAGGAAGGAGATGCATCTCAGGCATACGTAAACAAATTAAACGAGCTGACGCTTAAGTACAACCTTATGGGAAACAGACTGACCTGCAAGCTTAAGCAAGGTATCTTTAGCTTCTTTAAGATTAGGAATAACGGTACCATCCTCTGTTACGTAATCGACTGAAGCATACTTAGCATTATCGCTATACGCCTGTTTTGTCTCTTTCCAACCGTCAAGGATCTTGCAAAACGTATCCCAATCAACCGCCTTCTTAATACGCATACTTAACCACTTAGCACCACGAGCATTTGTTTCATTACCATCATACGAAACGAATTCGTAATTAGATAAAGCTTTCCACTTCCAATAATCAAGCTTTTTAGCATCGGTTGCCATATCAGCAATTTCAGCTTTAAGATCGTTAAGCTTATCGATACGACCTACATAAATGTATTCAGACTTATCTCGCATTTTTGCTTCGGTATGTACAAAGTATGCTAACGTAAAGATCGTATCAGGATCAAGCATCGTTGCTACACCTTTAAAGAGAGAAATTTCAGATTCAGATTTACATGCCATAGTATTTTTCCTTTATTTAATTTGTTTTATTTTTATGTTTATATTATATCACTTCTAATAGAAAAGTAAACTAATTTCTAATAGATTTTTTATTCAATTGCGCTGCCAGAATTTCTAACAGTTGCTGCACAACGTTGAGGTTTAGAAAGACTCTGCAAAATTTCCATTGCCTCAGCTTTAGAAAGACCTGCATCTTCACATGCTTTTCGAAGCTTCATCATAATCCTCTGCTCAAGCTTAAGAAAACCCATCTTCGTCATCGGCTTCTTCGATTTAATGCCGTGAGCATTATCATACATGTGCAGAGCTAAAGCACTTTCCTCTAAAGTCATAGGCTCACCGTTCATGTACTTCAAAATAACCTCATCTTCCATTTCTCTCTGAGAGAGTTTAACTTTTGCTTTACGTCCCATAGTTTTATCCTTTCTTAATTAACGATAGCTGTCAAACATCTCGTTAATGGTTTCCTGACCTTCATCGGTAATCTCAAAATCTTCTCCATAATGAAGTGATACGCCGTAAGTTGTCCAAATCTGATTTTCAATCTCAACACATACATCGTCAAAATCATCGATATAATCGTTATCTAATGTCACGGTAAGATTTTCGATAATGTTAAACTTAGCGAGCTTATCGTTTTTAAGGACAATTTCGATATCGTACTTGTTCATAATTATTTCCTTTATTTAATTTTGTTTACGTATATATTATAACAAAATCTTAGATAATGTTAACTAAAAGTTACTGACGTAAAAAGTCAATAACATCATCGCAATATTCATCCTCTTCAACGTAAGGTATATATTCAACGTCAAGAAATTTCTTAATATTTTCTCTAGTACCAGTATAAGTCCACAACGAATAATAATCGCTGCCATCATGAAATTCACTCTCGAGATTATATTTTTCTTTCATTTTCTTGATATGCTCTTCACGCTCATCGTCGTACCAGTAGCAGCTGTCGAGAGTGATTTTAATAATTTCGGTATTCATATTTAATCTCCTTAATAATTTTGTTTACATATATATTATAACAAAATCTTAGAGAAAGTTAACTAGAAATTTACCTCACAAATTTGTAGGCTCTCATCATAATAATATAGGCGCTTTGCAGAGACAATACTTAGCATCCGAAAACAATTATCACACGGAGCTGAATTACAGCAATGACCACCTTTATTTAATCTAACGTTATAAAATTCTATATTACTACAATCGTCTAACCCTAATTTTAGTAGGGCCGAAATTTCAGCATGCAAACTTAAATGATACGAATCTTCTCCGTAAAATTTAACGTTTGTTTTTAATTTTCTATTATAGCCTTCAAGCTTGCGACGATAGTCATTGATTCCAATTGCTAGCACCTTTCCTTGCTTAACAGCAAAGCAGCAATGAAACGTTCTTCCATTACTGCAAGCCGACTTATTAAATAGGGCCTTCGCAAGGTTCACAAATCGATGCATGCGATTTTTCGCAGCCTTAGATCGAATTGCAGATCGATGTTTTTTAAAATTATTATAATGATCGGATACCATACTTAATAAAACATCGCCTCAAAGCGAGACGATGTCCATTTCATTTTCACTCGCAAAACGATTAAGCTCAGATGCGATCTCGCTTTTAGGCTTATCATGATCGTCGAAGGTATGCGCAACCGCTATGCCGCCGATAAATTTTGCGAGGAGCTCGGTGAATTTATTGACCTTTGACTGATCAATACCTTTAATCGAAATTTCGAAAATTCCATCGCTTTCGATACCGAGCGATCCCTCAAAAATTGGATCCGACGTAATCTCAACAGCCTTATCCTTAAACTCAGCTTCGGCTTTTGCCTTGGCTTCGTCCATCGATTTGGCCTCGATGCCAGTGTAATGAATATTTTTATATTTGCCGAAGGTGACGTTGAAGAGGCGGGAGTCGATTTCGCGTGAGATGTTTTTCATGTTGTGTTCTCCTTTATTTAATTTTGTTTACATATATATTATATCAAAATCTTAGAAAAAGTTAACTAGAAAATTCACCACTCGACGACGTAGTGATCCATCGTATTCGTCCTAGAAATCTTAAAACCTCTTGTCTCAAGTTCGGTTCTGACGTACGGCCACCAAAACGTTCTGGCGCTGATTTTAGTGCGATCAACGAAACTCGGAAATTTTATCCGATTATAATCCATAAGCGTATACGTGATAATACCGATATATCGCTTACCGGCCGCTTCTGCGTCACGGATTTTATTTTCGATGCGCTGCATTATTTCCAGAAATTCAGGGGTTTTTTCGACGCCAGGAATTTTTTCGATGAGTGGGCGGCAGAGTTGTGCGATGGTATTCATGTTGTGTTCTCCTTTATTTATTGGTTACATTACTATTATACCGTTTTCTTAGAAAAAGTTAACTAAAAATTACAAGCGGTACGTTTCCGTAGTGACCACCGTAATCTCTTTAATTCCAGCGTTACGAAGAAGTTCACGGCCGAGGCTAGTAATAGTGTATTCGAATTTTGAATTATAATCGAGAAAATCTTCAAAGAGAAGGCAAGCGAAAAGTGATGACATATAACCTCTCGAAGTTAACTTATTCGCATTGGGGCGCCAGATTGCACGGATAATATCGATTCGTTTGCAACGAGGATGTTCGGCAACGAATTTCAAAACTTTAATATATGCGCGTTCAGGTGTAGGTTTTGTCCACGTCCAATTTCCATCGAGATACGGCGTATAAACTTTGCGACCGTGATTTCCGCTGAATCTGCTGTATGAGGTGGGATTGTGATGTCTCATAGTTTTCTCCTTTATTTATTGGTTGTTACATACTTATTATACCAAAATCCTAGAAAAAGTTAACTAAAATTATTAGTCCCATACTTCTTCTATTTGCATAACATGACCATACGCCATACCTTGTGTTAACGCATCTTCACGATCCCAACCTTCAACTATAATTGTGCGTACGCACATACGACCATAGCAATCACAACCATCAATAGTTACCTTAAACTTTAGCATAGCGTTCTCCTTTATTTATCGGTTACATTACCATTATACCAAAATCTTAGAAAAAGTTAACTAAAAAATGGCGCCGAGATGATTCCACTCATCTAAAAATTTTAGGTCGACCATTATTTGGTCAAGCCGTTTTTTCGGCAGATATTTTCGAACTGCTGTTCGAAATCGGAATTTTTATCAAGACCTTTTTTGATGAGGGCTTTGCGAGCGATATCGACAATGCGATTCGCAGCAAGTGGTTTTCCACCGGGACAGAAGCGACCGTACATGTGGCAAGGCTGAGTTTTAAGCGTCATTGCCCAAGCAACGGTTTTCGAAATTTCGTCACCGATATCGCGAGTATCGGGAAGACGAGAATCGATCGCTTCCATCAACTCTTTGTGATTTTTACGGAGAACGTTGCGAGCGAACTGAACGATCTCAACTTCGTTTGCTTCAGGCTTGGTTTTACGGCACCAAGCGATGGTGTCATCGATGATGCGATCTGAGTAGCGCTTAAATTCGAGAGCGCACTCTTCAGCGGAAACCGAAGAATCTTCCTCAACGTATTTGGAATTGGCGTAGCAGAATTTGCCAAGTGTAGGAACCCAGATTTTAGAGGTGTACGTATCGACGATATTGTGCGCCCAACCATAACCAGTGTGGCGCCAACCATAAGATGCAGTCGAATGCGACTCACCAACGACAAAGCCACGACCACGGAACTTGCGGCCGCCTTCGACCTTAACCGCGGTGAAAACGACGGTGGCGGACGTGGTAGGGAAGGCGTAGTATGCGTTGCTCATGGTGTTCTCCTTTGTGGTTGGTGGTTTATGTTGTTTACATATCTATTATATCAAAATCTTAGAAAAAGTTAACTAGAAAGTTAACTGTTCACACGAGAAAATAAATCCGCAAACGGACCGCATAGCGACGTCACGATTTGGAGCTTCAATTACTCGGGCGATGCGCTTGTTCATGTGCTGAAATTCAACGAGGAATGCGTACGTCTGATGATTCACAGTGTTCTCCTTTGTGGATAGTTAATAATTATCGGTTACATACCTATTATACCGTTTTCTTAAAGAAAGTTAACTAAAAAATGTGGAATCATTTGCCAAAAAGCCACCCAGGAAGGAGAGACCTGAGTGGCATGTGCGATGTAACCTTAACCAATAAGCTGCTCGAATCTAAACGACCTCCAGCTTGCTTTGTCAAGGTCGTAATAACAAATCATATCTTCGGCAACTACTCGCTTTTTCTTAGGCTGTTCATCCTCAGTCTTGATTGCCTCAACTTTAGGAAGTAGCTCTGCCTTCAAAGTACCTCTTGCTTCACGAACGGTTCCGTCCTTCTTCTTGTACGAGAAGGTAACTTCACCTTCGAATAACTTCTGCTTAAACTCACGAATCTTTTCCATAGTATTTTTCCTTTCAGTTTTTAATCCAAGTAAATTTTTCGATGTTCATCTCGAGGCGGAATAACTCTCGATCGAGATTGGTCATGGCCTCTTTAAGTTGTTTTTCCGCTTCAGTCATAAATCTCCTTAATTATCAGTTACATATCTATTATAACAACTTCTTAAATAAAGTTAACTAAAATTTAATAATTACTTGAGGCGCGACGATCTTTAAAACGTTCAGCTTCTTCTTTAGAACCGAACTCACCAATATACGGCCACCTTCCAGAGATATACGTATCAACTACACGCCAAAGATTCTGGCCACGAACCTTCTGAACTTTGTATCTTTTATAATTTTCAATGAGTTGACTGAGTGTCATAGTTATCTCCTTTATTTATCAGTTACATTACTATTATAACAAAACTTTAAGAAAAGTTAACTAAAAAATGCCACTCAGGAAGGAGAAGACCTAAGCGGCATGCGCGATGTAACCTTAACCAATAAATTGGTACGACTTACGAGATTCGAACTCGTGACCCGCACATTAAAAGTGTGCTGCTCTACCAACTGAGCTAAAGTCGCATATAAAATTCATATCAAGTTCACCTTTAAAACGACTATAGAGATATTGATTCATCTGTTCTATGTCGATAACTTGGTGGCTTAAACACGTCTCGCTACCGTGTAGTTTTACCTCATCTTTAATTACGATACTGTGTTAATTGCAACACCGATCTCTATTTCCTGAATACTCAGCTGACAACCATTTTCACCGAAACCGTCATCGGCATGCAACTTATATTCATCGATCTGAATATCAACGTCGATCTCGTCCTTTAAATTTTTTGCAAAAGTCTTCATATAACAGATCGCACAATATCGAGCATGTTCTATGTCATTAACAATTGCGATGATCTTAGGCTCAAAGTTAGAACCGATCGAAATATCAACTGCTGTTACTGCGTACTGTTTCATGGTTATCTCCTTTAGTATTTTTAATTTACATATATATTATATCAAAAATATAAATAAAGTTAACTAAAATTATCGTAATTCATAACGTTCAGGAATCCAATCATAAACTATTACACCATTAACATTATGCGCAACATAATGACCAGGTACTAAAACACGTGTAGGTTGAGACACAACAACAGGTGTTGTTATTGCACGAGTAGTAATCGCTGAAATTAAACCACCTACTGCAGCACCTGTAATGAAACTTGCATTACAATGATGATGTGATCGTGCATGTCGATGTGATCGATGCGGTCTTGCCATTACAACTAACGATGTTAAAATGCATACGCACACAATTATAAGTTTATTTTTCATAGTATTATTTCCTTTATTTAGGTTGTTAATAATTTATTTTACATATACATTATAACATATTTTTAAAGAAAGTTAACTAAAAATATTAAGCATCTTCCTCAACAACATCATATTCACCTAATCCAGATGACTTATATCTTGCTGCTTCCTCTGGATCTCGGAGCTTTGCAATAAGACGTTTATTTTTGTCGTAAACACAATAATACTTATATGGAGCAATTACACCAATATTAGGATTATATTGATTATTATTTTCTATTGTTATATTTGGATTACTTATATCTGGCATATTTATATTTCCTTTACTTAACCTGCAATTAATTTCCAAATTGCATATAATATGATACATGAAACAATCAGTGAACCGAGACTACCTAAAATTTCAATAGCAATTGAAAATAAAACAAGTATACCGATAAATTTCAAAATATTCATAAACATATGTTTATCTCCTTTATTTTAACTTACATATATATTATATCAAAAATATAAATAAAGTTAACTAAAAGTTTTATACCTTGAAAACAAACTTCGAAGTAGCAAGAGGCTGAGGACGACGAGCAGCTTTCATTCGTTCAGTTGTCTTAGTAACATCTTCATCCCAAGCAGGATCTGGAACAGGCACAATCGTTTGGAAGTTAGTAGTAAATTCAAAAGTCTTCCAATGAAATGCCTTACAGACATCAGCAAACGATACTCGATTCTCAACAGCTGAGTTGGCATTAATCATGCAAATATAAACAAATTCCTTTTTGTCGAAATCTGTCCATGACTGGCAAACCTGATAACAATTATTTCGAGCAATCTTTCCTCGAACTTCTGCTTCAGGTAAAGTACTCTTATCGATCTGATCATTAAAGTACTTCATACGTTTCTTAGTAAGGTCAAGATATTCAGAACCATCAGCACATTGCGGCATAGTAATTTCCTTTCAATTAATTGTTTAAAATATAAAAATTATATTTATATTATATCAAGTTTATTTAAAATGTAAAATTTGAATAAACTTTTTTAAATAATTTTTACTAAAAACAGCGTTTAAAGGCTACAGCTGAAATCTATATTTCAATTTAGATTTTTTAATTATGCCTGATAAACCTTTCCAAGACATATAGTCTAACATTAGTTCTTTCTTCTATTGATTTCCTAATACCTACTATATGCGTTGATCTGAGACGATCTTTGGATAGATCCATCCTTTTTCAAATTTTTTATAAGCTCTACGAGCTATCTCTATGCTTGAAGCAATCATGTCTGGACATGATTCACTACCATGTTTAAAATTACCAATTATCGAAGAATAGGCAGCATTAACAGCTATAAGTTCTACACCATATACACTGCATAAAGTTGTTAAATGATTCTTAACAAAAGAATATCTAAATTTATTTCTGCATAATCTGTTTAAGTCTTTATTCCAAAATTTATCTGATTTTTTAAACCTAAGATCTTCAATTGCTAATTTACTAACATGCCATTGTTTACATAATTTTAAAATATGATGATTTATCTCATAGAGTTCATGATGAATTTTGTTTTTACTTTTCTTCTATAATTCATTTAAATCGATAACTTCTTTATGAATTACATGATATTTATCTTGATGATTAAATTCAATAATCGAAATTCCAAAATAATTTGGATTTAAATCAATTCCTAAAACTCTGTTTTTAAAAAGATCTTTAAATTGCTTTTCTTTTTCAACTATCTTTTCATCATAACTTATATAGATATGATCCTTTTTAAGTCTAAATGTTACAGGAATTTTCTTTTCAGACATTAGCATCTGAATTTTTTCTAATATCTATTTTCTTTTATCAGAAAGTTTTTCAACTATATTTAAATAATAATGTTCTTTACAAGCTCTTTTATAAATAAAACAATTATTTTCAACATCTATCTTAAAAAGTCTATTTCCTTTTTGGTTCATTTCTCCTTCAGAAATAATTCCTGTATTTCTTGAATCTTTAAGTTCATCTTTAGTTATTAAACCCTTTTTGAATCTTAAAAACTTTCCAAAATGAATTTTCTTATCTTTATTTAAAGTGAATAAACCATTTGCCGATCTTAATGCTGAATTCTTTAAATGACAATTTATATCAAATTTTTCATTTATAAGTTGATAAATTTCTCTTTGTTTTACACCATCCTAAAAACGATTGAAAGCAAATCTTCTCATTGATGAACAAATGCGGCTATCTTCAGAAATTACTTCCTAAAGCTAATTATTTGTTTTAATTTTAAAAGATATTGTTTTCATTTATAGTAAAATACTTTGTTTTAAAACATTTTTTATTTATCTATATTTATTTACTCGAAATAAGTGTAAAACATAATAATTTTATGAAAATATTTTAATTTTTAATTTCTTTATTTAAAAATATTATAAAAGTTAACTAAAAAAATAACCTGTCTTAGAACGACGGATCACGATAGATTCGAGGAGGTTTATCGTCGATATGAAGCCATTTCGAATACATCTTTTCCCAGCTTTTAGTCGACTTACAGTATTCATACCAACGACCGTATTTATACATAAGTTTTACAGACGGCTTTCTCGACGGATCGAACTTATCTGGCGTCATATCACCGTCTTGCCAACCAACTGTAAACTTCGCGCCAGGTACATAACATTCGATTATACCTCTTTCATAATCAACTTTACTAATCCAATACCCATACGAATCAGAACCAACACTATAGGACGCACTCATTCCAGGTGCTATCTTAGCGAAAACTTCATCTCTTGAAGGTGATTTCTTTCTCTTTCTCATAACTATTTTCTCCTTTACTTAGTAGAAAAAATCATAACCATGATTTTCAGAGAGGCTTCCAGCTTTTATCGCATCGTATTCTTCCCAATACTCCATTTCAGTTTCGTATAGGCGAAATTCGGAGGTCTCTTCGATTTGGACATCGTCAAACATATTTATTTCCTTTATTTATCAGTTACATACCTATTATATCAAATTCTTAGAAAATGTTAACTAAAAAATTTATAAGGCTTTTACCTCAACGACGGTACCATACGCAATACCTTGCCACCAAGCGTCTTCACCGTCCCACGCTTCAAATATACGAACCATAAAACCACCTTGACGAACAATTGTAACTTCGTACTTAAACATATCAATCTCCTTTATTTATCGGTTACGTATCTATTATATCAAAAGCGTTGAGAAAGTTAACTAAAAAAATCATATATATTCAGACGCAATATCAGTTACATCATTACCATCTTCATCATACACACTTATATATTCAAAATCTTCATCGTCGCTCAATCGCGCGATTTCTTCACGCACCAAATCGGCAAGTTCCGAAAAATCCTCAGCATCAAAAAACGTACCAAATTCAACGTTGGCGGATTTAGCTTCGACTTCGTAACGCATCATATATTTTCTCCTTTATTTATTGGTTGTTACATACCTATTATACCGTTTTCTTAGAAAAAGTTAACTAAAAAATTCTAGTTAACTTTTTATCCTGTAAATGTTAAAATGGAATCATCTGTATTTTAGGATGAGTAAATAATTCTATATGAATATCGATCCTAAAAATATTGCATGCTTTGGTTTTACTTTGCCAAGAAAAGATTCTTGGTATGTACTTTTACATAAAGTTCCAAATGGTGGTTGGAAGAATATTAACGAAAAGCTTTTCGAAGATGATCTTCAAAAGAACGTAGTTGCGTCGTATTAGAATATGGTAAGTATGTCAGTAAAAGACTTAGATACCGACTTTGAATATTTAATAGGCTTTGACAATTAGTTAAAGTTATGGAAGATGGAACTTCCTGGAAGTGCTGAAGATGCTATTGACCCAAACGATAAAAAAGAATTTTTTAAATCTGATATCTTTAAACGTACTTGCAAGAGAGCAGATGAAATTTTAACTAATGCCTATAAGTCCTGCGAAAGTATGATTATGCCTGAAGTTAAGAAAGGACGTTTCATAAATTTAGATGAGACAAAACTTGAGGCTATTATGGATATGTTAGACGATCCAGTTTTCAGAAAGAATCTTAAACTCGGCAAATTTGCCAAATAAGAATGTTCGTAACCATCGTTTAGGTTGATTTAATCCTTTTAATGGCAGGATATCCATCTATTATAGGTTATATTTTAGATAAGTTAGGTTTGTAAAAAACCGTTTAGGAAGGAGAAGTCCTAAACGGCATATGTAACCAACTTTAACTTTAAATCTATTCGTTAATTAACTTCCATAGCGCATACCAATAAACGGCAGTTTTAATCATCTCACCAAATGGAAGAATTGCAGCTGCAATTGTAAGAAGAATAAGTACTCCGAGAAATTTAATAATTGGCATAACGTTAGGTTCCTTTTGAATTAGGCGTTAACTTCAGCTGCAGGCTTCGTATCAACAATTTTGATATTCATAGGCTGCCAACCAACCATTCCGCATTGCTGCTTGATTTGTGCAATTGCATCAACAGTCGTAAAAGCAGGAATTGACTCAGTCATCGGATAACCACCGACAGTATAAGAAATCGTATAAATATTTCGTGGATCTACCTTCGCTCGACGCTCTTCACACTCAGCTTCAATTCTTGCAATATCTGCAGCTGTCAAAATTCGATCTGAACTAATACGTGTAGCCATAGTTATTTCTCCTTTATTTTGGATGTTTAATAATTTTTTAATTTACATTACTATTATAACAAAATCCATAAAAAAGTTAACTAAAAATTTTAGTTGATTTGTTGGTTGACTTAAAGACGTGGTCTTGGAACATAGCAACGGTTTTATCTACGTTGTTATAAGTTTGTACCGTGTGATGGACGATGCCATCTTTATCACGGTACTTAGTATAAAAACTTACTTTAGTTTCGTTCTTAATCATTGACTTAGGCCTCGACTTCAGACTTAGTCTTAACAACCTTTGCTTCAGGCTTCTTACCAACTTTTACCTTTGAAGCCTTAAACGTTTCGTATGCAGCCTTTCGAGCAGGTGCATAAACATCCTTTCGATAAGCACGATACTCAGCTTCAATCTTACGAATGGCAGCAACCATCTCTTTCTTCTTAGCCTTAAGTTCAGCTGAGAGGCGCTTGATCTCAGTACCGAGTACGATGTAACGATTTGTCTTGGTTTCAGGTGTGTTCTTCTTCATGTTGTTTTTTTCCTTTGTTATTTTTTTATTTTTGGTTTACGTTATTATTATATCAAATCTTTTAAGAATGTTAACTAAAATTTACATGTTATCCCAACACTCATCGCAAATGCCAGTCATAAGCATCTCTCTCTGAGAAGGGGTGAAATTCGGAAAAGCATCTTGAATCAAGGCTCCACGTTCACGAGCGGTCATGCCAGAATAATACTCGTTTCGATCAACTGTAATCGAGTGAGGCTTGCCGCAGAAGGGGCACGTCTTGGTGAGGGTGATGTTAGCAGAGAGGTTGTCGGTATTCATGTTGTTTTCTCCTTTAGTATTTTTAATTTACATTACCATTATAACAAAATCTCAGAAAATGTTAACTAAAATTAGATTCAAATTTTTGATTCACCTTCCTCAAGGAAAAAACCGGTATATGGCTGATACTTATTTTGCTGAAGTAACTTTACATTAGTTACAGTATTACAACACCAACCTGACTCATGATCTACAAGCCGAATTATCTGATCGCCATTATCTTTAATGAGCTGTCGTAAAATTTTTATCAACTCTGATGCTTTCATAACGATCTCCTTTATTTATCAGTTACATTACCATTATAACAAAACTTTAAGAAAAGTTAACTAAAAATTTATATAACAAACTTTAGACACAGAACCTAAGAGCAAAGTCATCGAATTTAAGAATTTCGTTTAGCTTGCGATATGCGATATCTGCATCAACATCGTTCGAGCAATACTCACGGAGAATCGCCTGAATGCCGGCGAAGCGCTTACGGGTTTCAATCTCGTTGGCGATGGCGGTTGAATTTTCGTTCTTAGGCATAGGTTATCTCCTTTATTTATTGGTTGTTACATACCTATTATACCGTTTTCTTAGATAAAGTTAACTAAAATTTTGCGGCTACCTTTTCAGCAACCTTTTCAGCAACTATCTTCTCAAACTTCTTAGTATCAAGTTTGATATTCTTGATGATGTTTTCGGCCGCCTTTTCAAGTTTATCTTGAAGTTTTTCGATCACAATCTTTTCAAGAAGAACAAGACCGATTCCCTTCTTTCCGTCATAATTACGGAATAGTTCGAACTTAACTGAATTTTCATCGTTGATAATATCCACACACTTCTTTTCAAGTTCGCTTTCAAGATTCATTCCGTGTCTCTTTTCAAGGATATCACACACAATATCATAAGCGGAATTTACCAAGATTCTCTTTGTATCACACTCGCTATACATTGAACGGCTTATGTGACTTTTGAACATATCTGTTGCAAGTCTTTTTAGTGTTTCGTGGTCAAGATAATCAGCGATATTTATTTCAACATTGAGTTCTTTTGCCATAATATTATCTCCTTTATTTATTAGTTACATTACTATTATAACAAAACTTTAAGAAAAGTTAACTAAAATTATTCTTCAAAGTTTCTCTGTTTAATGGCAATTTTTCCTTTAAGTTCAGGCTGATCACGTAAAATACATTGCATGTCATAAATTGCCCTCGATTTGATAGCATATTCAGTAAGGCGAAATTTCGTCTCAGTATTAAATACTGCCCAATTAAATTTGGTTCTAATCGTAACTTTCATCGTTAGCACTCTCCTTCATTTATCAACTACATATCTATTATATCAACTTCCAAGATAATGTTAACTAAAACTTTTGATATTATGATAAACTTCTTTTAGCTTACGAGCTTACCAACTAACTTCAAACCATACACATCCAATATTCTTCCAAATTTCATTGTATGAAAAACCATTCTTCTTGAGCTCTTTAACAATAGCTTTTCGCAGGTGCAGACTTGGCTTATTATATCCAGGTGCTAGTGCTTCTATGTTAAGGGAAAAGCTCCTGCCTCCATGAGTAGAAACATCTCTGATATGTCTCTCAATCTGATCTATTGCATACTTAAAGAGAGATTCATCTTTTATTTTAGCATCGGCAATCTTGCCGGCTTCATTGGCAGTTATCATTATTTTTCCCTTAAGTAGTTAGTTGATTTTATTGTTTACATACCTATTATATCAACTTCTTAAATAATGTTAACTAAAACTTATAACTCAAAATAAGGCACATCTTTTGAAACAATTCCTGTAGCCTTAGCAATAAATCTAAACCGATTATACTCAGGAATATCGTTACAATATTTATAAATATATCTACTTAACACTGAAGCTATATCATGCTCTTGCAAAATATTAGTTATATACACTTCAATACAATGTCTCTTAAACTCAGACGTAATTATCGACTGCAACGTCTTATATTTTGTTATAAACTTTATCATAGTGTGAAGTGTATCAATATCACCGAGTTCAGTAAGAAAATCCAAACACTGAATCAGATAACGTTCACCAAACTTCTTAAAGTTGGCTTTCCTATCAATTGGTATACCAACCAAAGTTGCATGTACACAAATTTCTTCCATTGAGGCTGAGTCAATATCTTTAAACTGCTTACATATCAACTTAAGTGGTGACTTATCATCGTCCGACATTTCGGCTTCAGATAACGAAAGTCTAATCATCTTCTCGTAAAACTGTTGCAATGTCTTAGGCTGCACTGACATAGGATATAATGGCATAGGCTTAATTCTCCTTTATTTATATTACATATCTATTATAACAAATTCTAAAGAAATGTTAACTAAAAAAAATGCCCACAGGAAGGAGAAGCCTGTGGGCAATGTAACCAATAAATTTACTTTTTACAACTGCAAGATTCAGCGTGAATAATACCACCAGAATAATAGCCATCCATGATGATATACTTATGACCTTCAATTTCTGCAACTTTAGTCATAACCTCGATACCATGTGATATCCATGCATTATCTTTATTAGATACATTTTCAGAAGAAGGAGAAGCACCGCATCCAGCTAATATAGGACAAAGTCCAACTAACATAAGAATAAAACCGATTATGGCAATCGTCCGCATAAGTTTAGTATTAACAAAATACATATTAGTTTCCTTTTAGTTATTAAGCTTTTAACTTATCAGCAATCGAAGGATTAAAGCGAATAATCCAGAACAACTGCCAACATCCAATACATAACAACACAACAATAATCGCTGCAAATGGTCCTTCATCTTCATATATCCTTTGCACCATCTTATGAGCATTAGAACTCAAACAAAAATACAATGAAGTTAAAACCACTGGTAATATATGTAAGATTTCAAACATGAGTTATTTCCTTTATTTTATTGTTTACATACCTATTATATCAACTTCCAAGAAAATGTTAACTAAAATTATGTTTAAACGTATAGCCCATTTCCTTGTAACGTTTAACAACATTACGTATGGCTTGGCACTTCGATCTTATCGATAAACCTTGATTTGACAGGTTCTTTAACTCCATATTCACAACCATATCAAGGCTTAACTCTTTAGGCTCTATCACCTCAGCCTTAACATAAATCTTTTTCTTTCTTTTAAACGGCCACATATAAACCTCCTTAATATTTAAATACTGCTTAATCAAATGTTATACTCATAGAGCCAAGATTTTCAAAATATTCATATGACATATGTGAAGCCATTGTTTCACTTTTACTATAGTATGCTTCAGTTTTATACGTGTCCAAAGTTGTATTTTCCGGAAACTGCTTAAGAAAATTTATCAACTCTCCAACGGTATTAGGTATGGCTATTGTTATTTCTTTATCATCCATGTCAACCTCCTTTATTTATCAGTTACATATCTATTATAACAAATTCTAAAGGAATGTTAACTAAAATGTTTGCTTTACAATTCAATGGTTTCGACGATAGTACCGTTTGATTCACATTCTTTTATATACACATCATATCTTTTCAGCAACTCTTTGGCCTCATCACGAGAATTAAACACGTGTCCTTTCATTAATGGTTCAAAGTTTGTGATCTGTGCCCAGTGTTCCATCCACCATAACTTCCAACATAGCTTTTCAATTGTATAATAAGTATGAGGCTTTGTTTTTGATATGTCAAGATAGTCCGACATAACATGTTTTCTAATTCTGTATTTCATAATATTTCCTTTTAACTAATTAGTTAAACAAAAACTTCTTTAAGCGGGCAATCAAAGAACAGCTGTTCTTTTTATTTTCAGCTACATCTTTAATCGACGTAACAACAACACAACCAGGAAGTTCCCAAGCTTTGATTCTGGCATCAAATGAACATTTAGCTTCTATTAAAACTGTTTCAGTACTTTGCTCCGTCCAATAAAGAACTTTTTCATTTTTCAGATATGTAACTTTAAAGGTTTTAAGATTCTGATTCATTGACAACCTCACGTTTATTATTTGTTGTTTACATACCTATTATACCGTTTTCTTAGAAAATGTTAACTAATAAATAAACACTTTTTATTATCTTCTGTTATATCGTCTGTAATCCAACGCATTCGATTCTGAATCTCATCTGCGGTCATCCATTTGCTATCTTTCCAGCATCGACGAGAATTGATATCTCTCACTTGTTCAAGTGTTAATCTTGTCCATTTCTTAATGAGATTTCCATTTTCATCTTTAACATAGTCTAACCATTCGTGATGTCCGTTAATAAGTTCCCGATTATGTGTGTCAACAAAACATTTAGTTGAACGTATATCTTCTCCATCATCATGATATACAAAAGTGATTTCTTCATTAGCTTCAAAATTATCTCTGAGATAGTTAATAAGTTCATCACGTGTCATAAGTTTTCTCCGTTATTTATCAGTTACATTACTATTATACCAAACTTCTAAGATAAGTTAACCAAAACATCATATTTTTTAATAACCACAAAAAGTATGATACTCGTCTTCGCACTGCTCATATCCTTTAAGATATGATTTTATAAGCAACTCTTTAATTTCATCAGCTAAATCACCAAATTTCATTACTTCAGCCTGTGCATATTTTTTAAAATTCTCAAAGTCATAATCTCTCGGCATATGTTTATCTCCTTTATTTATTGGTTGTTACATACCTATTATACTGTTTTCTTAGATAAAGTTAACCAAAACTTTCTAGTTAACTTTATCCAAACCTTTGTTATAATAGATACGTAAGTTAAATTAAAGGAAATATCATGAACCGTCAAGAAGCCAACCGTAAGATACTTAACATTTTGTCAGCAGCAGTTGAACAGCATCCTGACTGGAGGTTTCATCAGATCCTTCAAAACTTGGATGTCAACCTCCGAGATGTGACAACGTTAAAGTGCTTTGATCAGTTTTATGAAGAATCAGAAGAAACACTTGAGCGTGTTAATCGTATATTTGCTTTTAGACAAGAAGTTAGAAGCTGTATGGCATTGCCTGAGATTACCTAATAAGGAAAAGCTATACATATAGGTGAACTTAAAGTCATTTTTAAGGGTATATATTAGATAAACTTAGATGAATCCGATGCTATAGATATATATTTTTATATCTAGTATATTCAAATTTCTTAGACATATATCTAAGATTTAGATAGATATATACCTGGCATATAGTATAATAGTTAATATATTTAGGGTACCAGCATACCAGCTGCTTAACAAAAGTATATAGCTTAAGGCCACTACCCCTGCTTATAAGTAACGACTAGCTTATACTTTACCTGGATAGCTAGCTTTCAGGGATACAACTTCACCTAGCAGCTGCCTAGCTATAAGTGGCTATCTAGCGGATACCTGTCCTGGCTAGCTTCTTGCCTGGTAGCTACGTTAACCAAAAACATATATCCAGAAGCAGCCAGGTAAGGTAGCTTATACCCATATAGTACCCTGTTAAGCAGGCATATATCCATTTTAAAGGTAGCTTCTAGGTAGCTTCCTGGACATAAGTAGCCTATCCCTGGACGTACCCTGGACCAGGTAAAGCGCCCGTTACGGGGAGCTCTTCCAGGGACACGGCTACCAGTCACTTTCGGAGAAGAAGCTTTTCGGAGAAGAAGCGTATAGAAGAAGCTTTTCGGAGAAGAAGCGTATAGGAAAAGAAGCGTATAAAAGAAGTAGCATTTAAGTGAAATATGTTAGCCGATATAAGATATTTCTGGAATATTCTTTATATAATAATCTTTATTTAGCGATAACTTAGTTAAATCAAAAGTCATAAGTTTATCTCCAGATCTTCCTATCCATGTTTTATATTTTCCGGAATTACTTAATTCACGTAATTTTTTAATTAGTATTACGTAAGATTCAGAAAATAGTTTATTTTCATCTTCTTTTGTTTTAATAAAAATCCAGATATATTCTGCTTCGCTTAAACTATTTTCTGAATGTTTTTCATATTCATAATATAGATTAGTTTTCGAATATCTAGAGCTAAATATTTTAGTATCTATTTTATGATTATTAATTATGATATCAAATTTCTTTTGTTTATCTTCATTATCTGATGCTAAACAAGCTTGTTTATTAATTTTTATATAATAATCTACAATACGTTTATCATGTATTTTAGATTCCTCAAAACCTTTTTTATTATTTAGTGCCATAATATAATTATACGTTATATTTTTTAAAGAGTATATATAAGATAATAATATATTATTTTATATTATAAAGATTATAAGATATTATTTTAAAATAATTTTTAAAGAGCGATTTTTGCAAAAATCGCTATTAAACAAACGCAATATATAATGCGACTTAGAAAAGGTTAGTATATAAAGGTCTAAAATTTTTGGTCTCGCAATAATAAGGTTAATATGCGACGGAATGAGAGGCGTATATTAAATTTCAAAATTTTTTCCGGGGAAAATTTTGTTTATAGTAAATAATGATATAAAACGTTTTAAAATTAAAGGAAAATAAATATGGCTATATATGACCCAGGTGATACGGTCCCGGTAAGAGGTGTTGTTCCAGGTGAAGATCATCCATTAGAAGCTGTTAAATATGCTGAAGAACATAATCTTGGACCAAATAATACAATTATTGATACATTTACTCCAGACGAAAAGCAAAAACTACTTAAGATGATTAAAAAAGGTGAATTTAGTCCTTTAGAAGCTGGTGTTATTCGTGCTTTAATGAGTGAAGCTGCTACATTAGAAGAGGTCGGTGCAATGATTGGTGCTGCATCTAGAAGATCAGGTGGTGAGCCTGTTTCTAAACCAGCTGCAATTAAAGAGATTAACAGAATTTTAGAGATTATCGCTAGAAGATCTAAAGCTAAACTTGGTAAAGCAGTTGATTTATCAAAAATTGCTGAGTGGAAACGTGAGCAAAAGAAATTAGCTGCTTGGAGAATTAAGAAAGCTAAAGAAGCTAGACGTTATGCTGATAAAGTTGAAAAAGAATATTGGCAGTTACTTAAAGAACTTCGTGCTACACAAAAAGCGCATGGTTTAAAACCAGCTAAACGCGTTCATAGAGATAATTGGAAACCTGGTTCTGGTGATGTTCCATATATTCATGACTTTGCTAAAGCAAATAAGAATATCGATGCAATGCCTGAATTTGGTGGAAAAGCTGATTTTTAATAAAGGAAATTTAACATGACATTAGATTTAACAAAATATTTAGAGAATCTTATTGAGAAAGAAGCTAAAATTTCCCATTTTGCTGTAAGAATTAATGCTGGTAAAAAAGAACGTTTAATGGGAAATATCTTAAGATCAATTCAAAAAGATTACGGTGAAACATTTTTAAATGATGCAAATTATATTTTATTCTTTTCACGTAATGAGGATTGGACAGATAAAGATATAAAAAAGGTTTTTGATCTTACTGACAGAGCATTAGGTAAAGATGCAAATAAACTTTCAAAAGCTGATTTTAAAAAGCTTTCAGATAGCACAGGTCCAGCTGAAATGCCTGATGATTTTGATGACGATGATGACTTTGATGATGACGACGATGTAGCTGAAGAACCAGCTAACACTAATACATCAAATACATTGTTTGTTAAAATTACAATTAAATAATTTCGTTACAATAGATAAAATAAAATGGCTGTTATTATTAACGGCCATTTTTAGCATAAATAACCGGATGAAAATTCCAATTTGCTAACTCTTCTTCTTCAGCAAAAAAATATGCCCATTGTTCAGGTGTTCCAAAACCTTTTTTTCGATTATATTTTTTTGCTGGAAATATTGTTGCTTGTGATTTATCATATGTATAAGAATATATATTACTAATATTTCCATTTTTTCCAATTTTAAGATACGCTGTATGTTCAGGATTACTTTCCTCAAATCCAAACATTACATAATATTTTCTTGTATTTTTCTTTTTCATACACTGTATATTTCGATAAATTTATTTAAATGCTGTTTATAATCCATTTTACGTATTTCATCTTTTGTTAAGTTATATGTTCTTGTAACATTTTCTGTGCATAATCTATGATAACGTTTGCCTTTAAATTTTTTAAACATATAATTCATATTCCATAATTCTGGAAATTTTTTAAACAATTGTGCAAGAACATTAAGTATTTTTACATTTATTATGGCAAATCCGAATGCTGAATTATTATATTCATGATTTACAAGTTGTATTAAACCGTTTAAAACTTTTTTGTTTGTAAAAATTTTATCTAATAAATCATTATCTTGTATTGTTTTTATTATATCGTCTAAAGTATTTTTGAATTTGGTATTTTTTGTGTTATATCAAAATTACTCATCAATATTTCAAATCCAATATGTTGAATTAAAAATGCCCAATCCCATTGTGTCCACGTTTTTCCATGCAAAGCAATTGTTAAAATAAGTTCTTCAGACGAAGTACATGTTTCAGCAATTGATTTATACATTTCTCGGTGTGATTGATAATATTGATCTAACGTTTTATTGTTCATTATTATAAATTATATCAAATTTTATTATAAAGTAAATAGCTTTATGAAAAGTTTTTTAGAATTTTTAAATGAAAATGTAACCGAAGCAAATGCATTTGGAAGTGAATTTGAATAGCAAGTTGCTAATAATATTTAGAATTGGATAACAGCAAATAATTTAGATGATGTATTTTTTGCTGAAAGATATTAGTCTATAACTGAAGACGATGGAAATCGTGATGAAGATTATTCAGATGTTATTATTGAAAATTTAAAAACAGGTGAACAAATATTTGTTGAATGCAAAGAACATGTAGCGGATAATATTTCACAATTAATGGTAGATTTTGAATTTGTTAATGGAAAATTAACACCTGTTGTTGTTAAAGGCATACATAGAGAAAAAGCATCAGGTAAAATTTATAGAGCATTTGAAAATTATTTATAGTCTAATTAGGAGTTTCAGTTATTTGAAAAATTTTTAAATTCTAATATAACAGTTTCAAATAAAAAATTTAAACCAAGTGATTTTTATTTTGATATAAAACAATGTAATGAATTGGAATTAAATTTATTAATAGATGAATATAATAAAATGGTAGATGCCGGAATGTTTTATTCTCAAAATAAAAAATTTAACATAGATGTTATTAGACAAAAAACGATAAATATGTTAGCGTGTGGTTTGCTTTGGAGAATTTCTGATCCATCGCATACATGGGATATTTGTCATATTAAATTATCAGGTCCAGGTTTTTCAAAAATGATTTGCTAGCATTATCTTAATGAAAAAGCAAAACCTGTTAATTATGTTTAGTTTGGTGAAGATGCATTTTATAGATTTAATTAGGAAAATCCATTAAATATTGATTGTGAAATATTTCCAAAAAATGTAATAGGTAAATTTGATCTTAAGTTTACACCACGTTTTGGAACAGGTGCTATGTATATAACATCAAGATCTAGAATAGCACAAAAGTTGACAACTAAGTCAACTTTTGGAAATGATGAAAATGCTTGGCCTAAATATTTAGGCTAAAGCTTTTTCAATTGCTGTATATCTTTCAGCATCAAGTGTTTCAAGAAGAACTTCATAAGGATCAGTCTTAGCTGAGAAAACCATCTTTGCAATTGCAGGTGAATATCCACTTACAAGTGCAGTTCCAGTCTTATGTTCCTGAATTGGAACTGTTCCGGTACGAGAACCAACATTCCAGAATATAGTTCTTGGCATTACATATCCTGCCGCTTCATAACGCTTCTTAATCTGTTCAAACAATGCACATTGCTTAGCGCAATACTTACCATTATATGAATCGTATCGACTGCAACCGTTAAAATTAACCATTGAATCAAATTCCATGTCACTGACTAAAAGTACATTTGCTGGAATATCTTCTTGCTTAAGATTATTATCAATAGCAGTCTGAAGAATAAGATCATATACAGCTTCAATATTTGTATTAGCGACTTCAGAATGTGAATACATTACCTTAATCTTATCAAGAAGTGACTTACAATTAGTAAAATCAAGATATTGAGGATGATTAGAGAATGTAATACACTTATCTTTATATGGACCAGTAAGCTTCTCAGAGAAATAAATTGCAAGCGACTGAGCAACTGTAAGAATTGTCATATTACCACTTGCGCGATCCATCATTGAACCTGAATCATCTGCTACAACAATTGTTGATGTTGAATGATCATTTGCCTTTACAAAATCAGGCAAGCTCTTCCACATAGCTTCAAGCGCTGAATCAATTTGGATATTATTATAATTATAATATCCATAACCTTTTAATATATAATTATGAACAATATCGCATGGAAATGCTACACTTGAGTTAATCTTTGCTTCACCTTTATCAAGCTTGGCAAGATATTCACGACGACGTGCTTCATCATTACGAAGGAAAGCATTCTTATACTTAAGATTTGCCATTGAAGGAACCTTTTCATAATCAATAGCTGACCAATTCTTAGCTGAAGCATCGACTTCAATAACCTTCAAATTTGCACGAATCTTTGAAAGCATCTTACGATATTCTTTTTCAGAAAGCTTAAGTGCAGTATAAATCTTCTTTGCAAGCGTACGAGTTTCTGAAGAACTTGTATTGCAGGATGGCAACCACTTTGCTAAAAGCGATGTAGGCTTTCCAACAGAAGCATTCTTATAATCTTCTGTAATTTGATTATCAATATAATCGATTACATCATTCCAAAGAGATGTATTCTCAAGACAGAACAAATCATCAAATCTGCCAAATTCAGCTGTTAAAGGAATAAGCTTCTTAACTATTTCAGGACGAGTATTTACAAGCCATACAAAACAAATTCTGAAAATACGACGTTCACCCATACCACCACGAACATCGCGTGCAAAGAAAAGCCACTTAACAGCATATGTTGGATTTTCAAAAAATGCATCAGAAAACTTCTTCTCTATTGTTTCCTTAGTTGCTTTACGAAGTGATGATACACTAAAGTTAAGATCAAGTAATGCCTTACCTGAAGTCTTAAAACCTATCGCGCCGTTTTCCGTACAACTTGTCTCATTTGCAAATGTATTCTTCAATGCTGTTTCGAATGTACTAGACATATTTTATTTTCCTTTATTTATGTTTTATTTTATTTGCGGTAAATGTCTTATATTTTTATTATAACATATTTTGTTTAAAAATAAACTTTAAAATTTGTATTTATTGAAAATTTATATTTTGTATTTATTAACTTATGCTACAGTTTTATTATCAAGAAGTGGCAACCAAATCTGACAACGATTTGCGATATAATTATAACGCTTCATCAAAAAGTTATAAACCCAAGTTTCAACTAAGTCATAAAAATTAGATGAAGATTCTTTTGCTACAAGATTCTCTGGAAGTACCAATACTAATTGTTCAGGTAGCTTATCTGAAAAATCTTTCTTACTACGATACTTACCAACTGTTTCATTCTTATTCCAACTAATTCCAGTAATCATAATCTGATAACCTTCATTTGTTGTTTCATCTAACATAATATTTTCTTGCATTATTATTTTCCTTATAATTTAATTTCAATAAATACAAATTTAAGTTTAATTATAAAATACTTTTTTAGATTTTAGTTAATATTATTTTTTATATAAATTTACAAAATCTAGAATATGTAATTCTGTTTCACATTCACTGATGTCTACAGATTTTACAGATAAAATTGTTAATGTATGTGATATACCTTTACTAAATACGTTTTCAAACCAACAATTATATTTTTCTACTATTTTATTTTCAATACGATTAATATGATATTCTCCACCTGATGAATCACGTAAAATAATTTCATGTTGAGTTTCAATAACATCAACAATAAATCTTGATACATATTTTTTCATTTATTTTTTAACCTTTTTATTAGTTGTTTTTCTTGAAGAATTTTATCAATATATTTTATTAACTCATCCTCAGATATAATTTGATATTTCCAAACATCTACACCAACATTTATGTTAAGTACTTTATTTTTTATATCTAACATATGTTTCCATTTATTATGTACATGTCCACAAATATGAATATCACCTGGTAACCAATGTCCTTCAGATCTAGGATCAGTGCTAGGATAATGTGATACTGATACATCAGGAAAACGTTTTCCAAGATGAATTCGCATACTATCACAAACTGATTTTACGCTATTATGTAAATCATGATTTCCTCGAATATTTACAAATGTTGCAGGTATTTTAGAAATAATTTCAAATGGTTTTATTTCAAGACCCGCATGACCACGATCTTTTCCATAACATGCTAAATCTCCAACGTGAATTATTGTATCATCATACTTAGCACGTTGATGAGCGCTTCTTAAAATTGCAGCATCCATTTTTTCTACAGACTTAAATGGCCGCACATCCTCTTTCATGATTTTTTTATCAAGAAGAAGTTGTGAACCTAAATGCCAATCAGCTGTAAAAAAACGTTTACTCATATATTATAAATAATATTATAACATATTTTATTTTATTGTATAACAAATATTAGTAAATATATTTTCACAATATTTACAATTTATACAATTATGATTACATTTAGACGTTATTTCAAACCAATTATCTGGAAATTTATTATTATCTAAATACAAAGAATTAAATACCGGATAATATGGATCTAATAATTCAAATAAATTTCCATTATATTTTTTTAATATATATGCATCAAAAATTTTTTTAGGATTTTCATGCATTCTAGTGGTTAACTTCATTAAATAACAAATATTTTCATAATGACAAATATCTTCGGGTCTTATCCATACACCTTTTAATGATTCACTAGCACCATACTTATTCCAAATATGCATACATGGAATATTATCATTAATATTATTATTTTGTTTAATTGTATCATGTGCAACCAAATTTGCATGATATGCTATAAATGGACAATTTCCTATACACGATGAATTAGGAAGTAGACATAATTTTTTATTATTTAAAATACACCAATCATTAATTTTTTTAACATAGGCGATATCACGTTGTTTTGATAATGATAAATAATATCCATCAAAAAAATCAGCTAAATATTTTATTCCTTGTAATTCATGTATATCAAATGTAACTGATGCTCTAAGTTCAATATTATTATATTTATTTTTTATATATTTTGCGATATGTATTGATGTTGTTGTTATAATTTCAGGATAACAATTATGTTCTTTTAAAAAACATAATATATCATCTATATGTTGTAACAATATATTTGATATCGCATTTTGTCCATAACAATTTCCATTTAATAATAAATTTAACTTTTTTCCGTTATTTTTTATATATGTTAAATCATCAATAAATGTTTTTAATGCAAAATCATTTTTATCATTAATTATAATAGGTGGTCTACCACTTGGTTCATTAGGAAATGGAAAAAATACTTCTAAAATATCATTATAACTACAAACTAATTTTGAAAATGACGCAGTATACAATGAATAATTTAAATTATATCCAGCTGAAAATATCATATAAAAATAAAATTAATTAAATAAATTATTAAACTGTTTCTCATACTTTCCAACAAATGGAAAATTATTTGATTTTAATGTTTTTCTAAAATCTTCAAGCAACTGTTTTTGATTATTATCAAGCTTTTCAAATGGAGTAATATTAACTTCAACAATTAAATCGCCAGCTAATGTTGTTAATGAACTTTTAATACCTTTTCCTTTAATAGTAATTAAACCATTTTTTGTATTAGGAGCAATATCAATATCTATTATTCCATATGGTGAAGCAGCTTTTACTTTTCCACCGATTGTTGCAGTTATTGGATCTATATCAATTTTAGTTTTTACATTAAGACCATTTTGTTCAAATACATTTTGATGTTTAACGTTTATAACAACAAATAAATTTCCATCTGTTCCACCATTTACACCACAATGTCCTTTACCTTGAATACGCAAACGTTGACCATTTTCAACACCAGCTGGAATTTTTATTTCAATATGTTTAGTATCTTGAACACGTTTATTTCCATTACATTTTTTACAGTACTTAACTTCATAACCTGAACCATTACAGTGTGGACAATCTAAAATAATTTGTTGCATCATAAAACCATTTCGCATAGTTTTAATTGTTCTGCCTTTACCATTACAATGTGGACATTTTGTTGGTTGTGAATTTTTTTCAATACCTGTTCCATTACATTCAGGACATGGTTTAGTAAGTTTTATGTCAAATGAGCGTTTACAACCATTTACAACATCTTTAAAAGATATATCAATTGCAATTTGAACATTTTGACCATTTTCAGGCATATTATATTTAGGTGGAGATTTTTGAAACATATCATCTTCATCATCACCAAAATTAAAACCAAAACCATGCATTCCACCAAAATGATGTTTCATAAAATCTGCCATTCCACTAAAACCATCAAATGGTGATCCACCTATATTTGGTCCATTAAAACCAAATTGATCATACTGATTACGTTTATCTTTATTACTTAAAACATCATATGCTTCAGCCAATTCTTTAAATTTATTTTCTGCTTCTTTTTTTTCAGCATCAGATTTTCCAGCTTGCATATCTGGATGATATTTTCGTGATAATTTTCTGAAACTGCTTTTTATATCTTGATCAGTTGCATTTTTGCTAACACCAAGAACTTCATAATAATCTTGTTTTTCCATATTAAATATATATTATATTACATTTGTATAAAAATAAACATTATAATGGAACAGTTATATAATAACCAGGCTGCCATGTTTTAATTTCATTACCATAAATATCACGTGTAATTATCCATTTACCAGGAACCCAAACTTGTTTTGTTTGCTGAATAGTTGTTACAGGTGGTGTAACTATAACAGATTGTGATGGTGTTAATATAGATGTAACTAGACCTCCAACAACTGCGCCGGTTATAAAACTACCATAATGATTATGTTTATGATGTGAATGATGATGTTTATAAGGACCATGCCTATGATGTACAACAGGTCTTGATGAATGTCTATGTACATGATGTTTTGGTTTTGAATATGAAGTTAGACATAATAATACACAACAAACAGTTAAAAATATTTTTTTCATAATTTATTTCCTTTTTAAATATTATACTATTTATTTTTTCTTGCCGGTTCCAAAAATAAAACCTAAATCTAAATACTTCTAAATATCTTCTTTCTTTGCATACACTTTTTCTTTTGTATTAGGATTATACATCCATTTTCTACCAAATGCTGGATTGTTTTTACCTGTCATTTTTTTACTGTGTAATGGACGTTTCTTTCCGTACATTGGATGTTTTTCACCTGAAAGCATCTAACTTAAATGTTGTTTTTCTGCAATTGAAAGTTTTTTACCAAATCTTGGATTTTTTGAACCTGATCTATCCCATTGATGATCTTTCATTTTTTGAATTGATTCTATTTTATGTTTTTTTCCATACATCGGATTTTTATTTCCGCTAACATTAGCATGATTTTTAGACATTAATTTTTTAGTTTCATTTGAATGATGTTTACCTTTTATCCAAGGTGTTTTTCCCTTATTAGCATCTGATATTTTATCTTTTGTACTTTGTTTTACTTTCTTTCCATATCTTGGATTTCCAATACCTGAATACTGTTTGCTTTGTATTTGTGAAAATTCTAATCTTAATCGTTCATATTCTTTACTTGACATATATAAAGCTGAATTATTATTTCTATTAGACATTTGCCACAATGCATATGTCATTGATTTATACTGTTTGCTTTCTATTCCAAATAAAATAAAAGTAATTTTTTTTAATAATTTATGAACAATTAAATGTTCTCTAGCTGTTAATGTTACTAAATTATCTTTGTTATTTGATCCGCCTAAACTTTTTGGAATAATATGATGAACTTCATAATATCCATTTAATACCGGTTGTTCTTTTCTATAATTAATTATTGAATCATAATATTTTTGATATTTATTCTGCATAATAAATAACCTTCATTTAGATGCAGCTAAATGAAGGTATAAGAAATTCCAATTTCAATATATAACGATCAAATAAGCTGCATCAAATTTAATCTAATATTATTTACTCTTGTCATAATTAATTTAATAATTAATCAGATACTACTTCAGCATCTATACTACCATCAGAATTTGTTGTAGTATTATTAGCGTTCATATTATTAAACATTGCTGCAAATTTTGGATCATTTTTCATTTTCTCAAAATCTTCAGTTGAAAAGTTAGGTTGTGTACCTGTTTGACTGTGCGGATAAAGTTTAGTAACAATTGGTTCCCATACTTTTATAAGCATTTCATTTGCAGATGTAACATCATTAATTTTATCAGCTTTAAGAGATTCTTTTGCCTTTAAAATCGCATCATTAATTTTAATCTTATCATCTTCTGTTATTTTATCGCCCATATCTTTGATGCTGTGTTCAATACTATTACACATAGACTCAAGTTTATTCTTTTCATTAATAAGATCGAGTTTCTTTTGATCAGCTTCAGCATATTCTTCAGCTTCACGTTTAGCTTTTTCAATTTCGTCTTTGGATAAACCAGATGATGATGTAATTGTAATATTAGCTTCTTTATTAAGTGCAGTATCTTTCGCGGACACATGAAGAATTCCATTCGCATCAATCTCATATGTAATTGAAATTTGATTCATACCAGGCTGAGGCTGAGGTGTAAGTTCAACATTAAACTGACCGAGAAGTTTATTATCTTCAAACATCTTACGTTCACCTTGACCAATAAGAATTGTTGCAGCCGGTTGCATTGGAGCAGCATTACTAAATGTCTGTGTTTTCTTTACAGGAATCGTTGTATTTCTATCAATCATAGGTGTAGCAACCTGACCATTTGTACAAATACTAAGTGTAAGAGGTGTTACATCAAGAAGAAGAACATCTGTCTTCTGACCACCTAAAACACCGGCTTGAACTCCTGCGCCTAACGAAACAGCTTCATCAGGATTAATATTTCTATTTGGTTCAATTCCAAAAATATTTTTAACAATTTCCTGAACCTTAGGCATTCTAGTCTGACCACCAACAAGAAGTACTTCATCAATCTTTACATTACCAGCATCAGCAATACAGAGCTTACATGGTTCAACTGTCTTCTGAATAACTTCATCAGCAATCTCTTCAAGTTTAGCTTGTGAAATTGTAATCATAAGATGCTTTGGACCTGTTGCATCAGCTGTAATAAATGGAAGATTAATATCATATGTCTTAGATGTTGAAAGTGCGCATTTTGCTTTTTCACATTCATCCTTAACACGTTGCATTGCCATCTGATCTTTTAGTAAGTCAATACCTTGTTCCTTCTTAAATTCATCTGTAACATAATGCATTAGCTTAACATCAATATCATGACCACCAAGTGTTGTATTACCGTTTGTTGCAAGTACTTCAACAACACCATCAGCAACATCAAGAATTGAAATATCAAATGTTGAACCACCTAAGTCATAAACTGCAATTTTCTTATTTATACCTTTATCAGCAGAATATGCAAGTGCAGCTGCGGTAGGTTCATTAATAATTCTCTTACATTCCATTCCGGCAATTGTACATGCATCCTTTACTGACTGACGTTGTGAATCAGAGAAATATGCAGGAACTGTTACAACAGCAGCATCAACCTTTTCACCAAGATAAGATTCAGCATCTTTCTTAATCTTTGCAAGAATTTTTGCAGAAATTTCTTCAGGTGAATATTCCTTATCATTAATCTTAATACGACAATCACCATTTGCTGCAGCAACAACTTCGTATGAAAAATCTTTAATAAAATCTTTTACTTCTTCAAACTTACGTCCAATAAGACGCTTAACTAAAGTAACTGTATTTTTTGAATTTGTTACCATCTGACGAGCAGCAGCTGAACCAACAAGTTCATCACCATTCTTTGTAAAGGCAACAATACTTTGTGTTGTACGCTGTCCATCACTATTTGTTATTAACTTAGCTTCATTTCCTTCAAAGATAGAAAACGCGCTATTTGTACTACCAAGGTCAATACCTAGAATTTTACTCATATTTTATTTTCCTTTATTTGTCATTTTTGATCAAATTATTAATAATATACAAAAAAATATAATTTTTATTCATAACTTGTAAATTGAATTTTTTTACCCCAATCACAAAAATCAAATGTTCCATCTTTTGTTATAAGCCAAAGAACAGGATATGTTGGTTTTTTAGTATACGACATTTCTGCAAATCCATCACCTATATAAATAACAAAATCAGGTAATAAACCATTATCTTCTATATATTGAAATACCGGTCCATAATCTGTTCCACCTCCGCCTGACCATTGTATATTATTATCATTAAAATCAAGCGGATTATTAAAATTATCATATATATCAACTTGATCTACAGCTGCATCTGCACATATTACTGTAAGTTCATAATTACCAAATGTATCAATTATACTTTTAAGTTCTCCAAAAAATTTAGGTAAAAATCTAACACATGAACCTGATGTATCAATAGCTACTATTCCTTTAATACATTCGCCGTGTCTTGACTGAAAATACATATCATTATATACATGTCTACGATTTGGTGGAAGCCAATTACGTTTACCTGTATAACAAGCTGAAACAAATTGATTTAAATATTCATTCCATGGAATTTCAGGTTTTATAATTTTTTCAAGAATATATGAAATTTCACTAGGAATAGAACCATGTGTTTTTTGCGTATGTTGAATAGCTGAAACAATAGCTTCACGCATTTCATTTGAAAAATTTTTAGATATATTTATTTTAAAATCATCATCATATTCTACTTCACCCCATTGATCTTCTATTGTAAACTTATCTTTACTGTCATTAATATCATTATCTGTATTAGCATATGTATGCTTATCAAACTGTCCAGAAAGTTCTTTAGAATTAAACTCATCATCATTATCACATTTATTACAATTATTTTTTTCAAAATTAGAAAATGATTTATGTGTTTTTTGCTGTTTAATTAAATATTCATAAATTTCTTCAGCTGACTTGTCTTTAAGATTTTCAGGTGGAAATAAAACATTTTTTGGAGGTTTAAATACATTTACATTTTTTTGTATTATATTGTTAACTTCCATATCAGTGGCTATATTAAAAATAGTACGATTTCGTGTTTGCAATCGTACTAAATGAAACATTACACAATGCCAAACTTCATGTGCTAATACAAATCTACGTTCATGTTTTGATAATTTAGTATAAAAATCACAATCAAAAAATATATTTTTTCCATCAGTACATGCTGTTCTACAACGTTTATCGCGAACAGGAATTATATTCATACGCATAATAATTGTAGCAATAAATGGATATGATATAACTAATGAATGTCTATCAATAGCTAATAAATTTTTAATATTTTGTTTAATTGTTTTTAATTCTTCTAACGATAATTTTTTTCTCATGATATTATATTATGTTTATAAATATGATTAATTATTAAAAATATTTTTTACATCAATATATTTTTGCAATGATGATCCGAATTTTTTCTTCCAATTAATATATGATTTATGTTTAATTAATAATCCACATCTATATTTAGTTTCGTTAATATCTTTACCATGCATTGCAGCTGATAATGTCATAGCAGCAAAATCTGAATTTAATTCCATACAAATACGATAAAATCCACTTAAACGTGCTTCTTCATCATTTTTATCTTT